>OCTX012247862.1_pt1 | contig 13546 bp, 13 predicted proteins | sample 1539691 | NCBI WGS metagenome assembly OCTX01 (sample SAMN02144231, study PRJEB22623) | gut metagenome | biome: sheep rumen | host: Ovis aries | place: New Zealand
CTATGACTACCAACCGATTTACAGGCGTGCTTACCGGTGCTTTCATCACAGCCGCTGTGCAGTCCTCTACCGCGACAACGGTAATGACCGTTAGTTTCGTGTCGGCGGGCATCTTGTCTCTGGCGCAGGCTATTTCTGTCATCATGGGTGCCAACATCGGTACGACGTTCACTGCGTGGATTATGGTCTTGGGTGGCGGTTCGTTTGACCTCCGTCTGGTCGTATATGCAACCATTGTACTCGCCGTAGCCTTGATTTACACGAAGAAAAACGCCAATCTTGGCGATTTCCTGATAGGTTTGTCGCTCATGCTTCTCGGTTTGACGACGCTGAAAATCAATGCCACCGATATGCATCTGGATCAGATGAATCCTGTCCGCAATTTCTTTATTGCGACGTCCAGTTGGGGGTACGGCAGCTATTTCCTCTATTTGCTTGTCGGCGGAATACTTACTTTTGCCGTGCAGTCATCGGCTGCAATCATGGCCATCACCATGACCCTTTGTTCCACCCACGTGTTGCCGATAGATATGGGTATTGCGTTGGTGCTGGGCGAGAATATCGGTACTACCATAACATCCAATGTTGTGGCGCTTTCCGCATCTGTTCAGGCACGACGTGCCGCTATGGCGCACCTTGTGTTCAACCTCTTTGGCGTGTTCTGGGTTCTGATTGTCTTCCGTTGGTTTGTCGGGGGAATATGCCAACTATGGGGAGTGGATTTCACACCGGGCTTGCCGTCCGATGTGTCTCCGGACAAACTGAATGCCGTGCTGGCTACCTTCCACACTACATTCAACGTGACGAACACCATGATTCTGATATGGTTCGTGCCGTTGTTAGAGAAACTGGTAACCATTATTATCCCGTCGAAACCGGAACAGAAAGATACGGACAGCCAGTTGCGGTTTATCTCCGGCGGCCTTATGTCCACCTCTGAGCTCTCAATATTGCAGGCATGGAAAGAAGTACATGTGTTTGCCGTCCGTACGCAACGTATGGTGGGCATGATTCATGATCTTTATCATGAAGAAGATGATACCCAGTTTACCAAAATCTACTCACGCGTGGAAAAATACGAAGGTATATGCGACCGCATGGAGTATGAGATAGCGCAGTACCTGAACCAAGTGGCTGACGGCCGTTTGTCCGACCAATCCAAACATGAGGTACACAAGATGCTCCGTATTGTGAGTGAATTAGAATCCGTAGGCGATGCCAATTACAACCTGTCCCGATTTATCCGCCACAAGCATGACGACCATATCAAGTACACTGAATATCAGGACAAAAATGTGGAAATGATGATGTATCTGCTTAATGGGGCAGAGGCAAAGATGGTCAACGCATTGGAGCAAGTAAACATCACCGATGATGAATTCCTCGAGATGACGAACATGGAGAACGAAATCAACAATTTCCGCGATGAACTCAAGACGCAGAACATGCAGCATATTACCGAGAAGGAATATGACTACACCACCGGCGTCAACTATATGGATATCATCCTTGAATTAGAGAAGATGGGCGACTATATCATCAATGTAGAGGAAGCCATTTATGAGCATAAACACGACAAATAAATTCAATTAAAATACACTATTAAATAACAAGTAGCATATGAAGAATAATGTGATTGCAGGCGCTTTAATCGCCTTGGGATTATGCCTTGGAGGCATGTTTGTTTATCTTGGAATTAACAACTTTGCAGCAAAAGACCGTGCCGTTTCCGTAAAAGGCCTTAGTACACGTGAGGTAGAAGCGGATTACGCAGTATGGCCTCTTTCTTTCGGGTGGAACGGAAACGATCTGCCAGCCCTTTATTCTCAACTGGAGAAAGTGAGTGAGCGCGTAAAGAAACATCTGCTCTCTTTGGGGTTCGAGGAATCGGATATCCGTCAGGGTTCGATTTCTGTATCTAACAACTGGGAGAACTATTATGGTGATCGTCGTCCGGAGTACAGATATACGCTGTCTACTTCGCTTATCGTATCTACCGACAAGGTACAGCTTGTCGTAGCCAGTCAAGGAAAAGAGGCAGACTTGCTCAAAGAGGGTATAATCGTAACTTCCAATAAATGGGATCTGGATTACCAGTATAACGGTCTTCCCGAACTAAAGCCGGCTATGATAGAAGAAGCAACGCGTAATGCACGTGCCGTGGCTCAGAAGTTTGCAGATGATGCTCAATGTTCGCTTGGTTCTATCCGTCGTGCGAGTCAAGGTCAGTTCTCTATAGAACCGGATGAATACCAACCATGGGTAAAGCACGTACGTGTAGTGACAACCGTTGACTATTTCTTGGACTAAAATACCGGTAGTCTGCCGAAAGGCGTAGAGAGGTATTAGAATAATCCTAAACGTCTAATCAGACGCAGTAAACAAGTAGGAATTAATAATATAATAAAGCACAATACCTGCCAGAAAACGGTGGGTATTGTTGTTTTGCTCCTTCCGTTGAAAAGCGCCCGAAGAGCTCTGCGAACTAAAGTTTCAGGGCTGACAATAATTCCTAAACATTTGCCGATTTTGGTATAAACAGGTTTGATAGAGTACAGCCCTGTATCTACCGCTCCCGGACTTACATTCGTGACATAAACTCCATAAGGTTTTGATTCTATATGAAGCGCACGGGTAAAATGAGCGAGAAAGGCTTTTGTTCCTCCGTATGTCCCAAGCCGTTGTGCCGCCATCTTAGAAGTAACAGAACAAACATTAAGAATATATCCCTTGTGCCGTTCACGCATATCCTTTCCAAACAGGTAGCATAGCATAGCCGGCGTGTACATATGCAGATTCATGATTAGCGAGGTAAAGGCTTCACTGTCATCCAAGATATCGCGGTCATGATATACGCCCGCATTATTAACAAGCACTTCAACCTCCATATCTTGAGCACAAGCATAGTCGTATAATTCCCGTGCGGAAGATTGTTGCCCCAAATCGAGAATGAGACCTGTTATCTTAAGATCCGGATAGTCATTTCTCAGTTTTGCAGCACAATCATGGATAGACTCTTCGTTACTGACGATAAGCAAGTTATATCCCCGAGCCGCTAATTGGCGGGCAAATTCTGCTCCTATACCAGACGAAGCTCCGGTAACAATGGCGAAATGAGTATTCATAGTCAGTTCATAATTTTAACCATTGAAGAAGTGCGTCCATATTCGGGAATACTTTATCTGCTCCTTCTACGGATAATTCAGAGTCTGACAGAATGCCGGTATTTACAGCAATAGTGAATAATCCGGCTGCTTTCCCAGCCCGAACACCGAGAGGGGCATTCTCCACAACATAACATTCTGATTTGTCAAACCCGGACCGTTCCCATGCTTTGAGGTATGGTTCCGGATTCGGTTTCCCGTATTTCACATCGTAAGCCGTGATAATCCCGGAGAAAATTCCAGGGAAGGTATCGTTCAGTTTATCAAGCAACGAACGCTGCCCAGATCCGGTAACCACCCAGCATTGTACACCTTTTGAGTGCAGATAATCCAGTACTTCGCGAATCCCGGGAATGAGTTCGGGTAGTTTGCCTCCTGTCAGTCTGTTGAAATGTGCAGATTTTGCAGCATATACCGCTTCTATTAATTCTTGCGGAGCCTCGTTATGATGGATAAGTTTGTAAGCTTCAGCAATCACGGAGGCGCCGGTACGTCCTTCATTCCTGTAAGTCTGCTCTGCAGTGAAAGGCATGCCGTTTTCGGTCATTGCCAGTTCCCATGACTTGGCATGGTAAGGCATCGAGTTAAAGAGCACTCCGTCCTGGTCAAAAAATACAGCTTTAGGAAGTTTCCGTCTTTCTCCGAATATGCGACTGCCGATACGTATCATATTTGCTCCGCATTTGAGTGCTATCGGGTAATCATCACTCATTCCGAATGACATAATTCCCTCCCTGCTTAGACTGCGAACGGCTTTGAAACAGCGTGTAATTTCATCTTCGTCATCCGTATTCGTAGCCATTGTCATATATCCAAGGATGTGAACGTTCGGGTATTGAAGCGGTTGCAGGGACTCAATATCTTCAGGAGCAAAGCCGGTTTTTGTCTCTTCTTTAGCTACATGTACCTCTATTAAAACATCCTGAATAAAACCTTGTTTTCCGGCTTCTGTATTAATCGCCTTTAAGAGATGTACCGAGTCAACCGATTGGATAAGATATGGGCGTAACTTTAGCAGATCGCGCACTTTATTGGACTGTAGATGACCGATAAAATGCCAATGAATGTCATTGGGTAGCTGAGTAATCTTGCGTTGAAGTTCTTGTACCCGGCTTTCTCCAAAATGCCGTTCTCCGGATTCGTATGCAGTACGAATTGCTTCAACCGGCTGGAATTTGCTGACACAGACTAATACAACTCCATCAGGAATTTGAGTTCGTATTTCCCTTATTGCTTGTGCGATTCCAACCATTGGATATACGGATTTATATATCGTTCTTTCTTCTCCGGGTAAACAGTTTGCAAATCAACCATTATGCCGGTTTCATACACATTTGCCAACTCATCATTAATTGCATTGCCAAAGAAATGTATATCGTTTGTCAAATTTAGATAAGCGGAGAACATAGGTGGAATTATCGCCCCTTGCTCACGGATGGCATGCTGTAGAATATGATAATTTGCTTGTGCGTCCTCTCCCTCGAAAGGAGTTTCTATTTTTTGCAAAGGCAATTCGTGGTAGGGTTTGAACAATCCTTCTTCTCCTCTGTGATAACGATCCAGATAGGCGTATATCAGTTCACGTGCCATCGCATTGTAATCCGGATAAATGGTTACTTTCCCGATCATCCACCTCAACTTCGGATGATTATACATGATAGCCCCTATGCCATCCCAGATGTTATCTAATGCAAATAGTGCTTTGACTCCCATTTCTCGCTTTTGGTACATGGGTTGTACGAAAGCACGGCCAAACTCTATTGTATTAGGCAAGTAGTCACGAATGAATCGCTCGGAATAATGGAACAGGTGAGCCGATGTGATATATGGCTGACCATCTCGTATTTCTGCATCAGACCCGAAAAGATACCGGTATCCGCCTACAATTTGTTCATGTTCTGAGTCCCAAACGATAAGTTGATGGTATGGTTTAGCCATGGTGTCCATATCATCGATGTCCATCTCACGGCCGGTAGCGCCACCGCCATCACGATAACTGATTTCGCGTAAACGAGCAATCTCACGCATTACATTAGGGCATTCATGCGCGGTAATGTCATATATGAGATTGTCCGCTTTGTTACTTGGACGAAGTAAACGACCTTCTAATTCTTTAATAAGTAAAGACCGTTCAACAGGAGGTATTATTGTTTCCATATACAACTGATTTTACACGTTGAGCCCATTCTTTGGGGCTTTGGGTACTATCAAAAGTGGAGTAGGGAATAGGAGGCAATACATGCACCCGGAAATGTTTGCCATGTGCTCCATACATCTCATCCACCAGATATAACATCTCAATATTGAGTTTTATATGAAGTATTTTACGGATATAAGCTAAAACATAAAAGAATTTGCTGTTTTTTCCTTCGAAATAGATTGGAATAATGTCACGTTGGTATTCTTTTGCCCGCTGGATAAAATTCTTCTGCCATTCCAAGTCACATATTTGCCATTTCCCGTCAATGCGCTGCATGCGGCTGCAAGCACCGGCAGGAAAGGTCAGTACATCGCTCTCAGATTCCCACATCCGTTTTTGTTCTAATGCTTGTTCCTTGCTTAATTTGCCTACTTTACTTACGGGTGCCCACAATCCCGCAATGGGTTCCATATGCATCAGCAAATCATTTACGATTACTTTCAGCGGACGTTTTCTGGCACCGCAGTCATGAATCATCTGGGCTATAATCATTCCATCCAAGCCTCCTAACGGGTGATTGGATACGAATATGACAGGTTGGTCGTTTTGCGGGATATTTTCTATCCCTTCAATAGAAGCAGAGCACCCCAATTCTTCATCTAAAACCAAACGAATAAACTCATAATCACGCTCCGTTGTATGTTTGCGTAAAAATGTATTCATTTGTTTCAAATGAGTAATACGTTCCAAATACCGGATTATAAATTCCGGTACATGAGCGTTAGGGGCTTTTCGTTTTAAAACGGCTCGTATGTCTAATTGCAAAGGCATTATTTGACAGCTCTTAATATATCCATTATCGGCGATTTGGCGACTGAGATTATCTCGCAATCTATTGAACTGAGATATTGCTTGAGCGCATATACTGCATCATTAAGTGTATTAGCTTGTGCTAATACGGCTACAGATTTGCGGGTCTCTTTTTCTCCGTCAATAGTTATCATCTCTACGCGTGCTTTGTACCAGTACTCACTGCCTTCATTTGGGAAAATATCGAAATACTGCACTTTCTTGCAACTGGCTACTTCACAGTCACCGAAGATAAAAGGTTTTATCTCCTCCATCAATCGGTTTTCCACATCGGCGCAGTTAACTCCTTCCACGAGATACGTCTCTTTTACTTTTCCTGGGTTATCTTCACCCGTTTGACGCTCATAATTAACTTTAATTTCGTAAAATAACATATGTTTGTAATTTAAAATATTAGTTCTGCAATATCCAAGGCAGTCAATTTTCCTTGAGGCATGGGACGGATAGTACCACTCCATAGAAGAACCGGAGAGCTTGGATTATCGTCAATAACGTTATCGGTTGCTTGCTTGTCATTCTGCATCAGTTTCCAACATGGCTGCAGCATGAATACTACATCTCCTGTGTGTCTTTTGCACAAAGATGAATTGAGTATAGGATAACGTAAGGCTTCATAGTTTGGCATGGCTATTTGTACTCCCTCAAATTCCATCAGGAAATTAGCAACTTGTCGTTGAATAGTCTCCAAACTTAAGCGTTTTTGTTCAATTAGTGTGCGATTCAGGAAAATAGATTGCCCATACCCGCCATCAACCCATCGTTCATGACCATATAAAGCCATCAAATATGTTCCTGTCAGAGCGGCAGCTCGGTCAACATTAAACTGCTGTACGGGCATGTGAATATCCGCCAGGGTTTGTTCATCAGTACCTAATATAGGACGACCGATAATTAATATCTGGTAATTGGGTTTTCCTATTCTGCGGTCCAGTTGTTCCATAAGGAAACCTAAGTCTTGGTTTAGACGAAGATACATATCTTCATGCTCTGCGCTGGCTATGCGGTCGGAATGGGCAGAAGGACTTAGGGTGTTGAGTTGAAGCATTAGCAAATCAGGAGTTGCGTCAGTGCCTAATTTCTCAGCCTGCTGCAAAGCAAGTGCTAATTCGATTACCAGTGTGTTGGCTTCTGGAGAACGGGGTAATACATTGGCTACATCGTATGAGAATCCTTTCTTGCGTTCTTCTTGGGTAGGGGCATTGTAAGCAGGTATATCCATTCTGGGAAGCCATATACGAGCTGATAATGTGTTTATACGACCGCTCTGGTTTTGGCTATATGCAACCGACGGGAGTCCTTCGCTATAAGCTGCCGTTGTTACCCATTGTTTTTGCTCTGCATCCAACCAACAACAGGCATTAGCGGAATGCCCGGCTAAGAGTACTGTTGTTACCGGATGTATTCCTACTGCGTATATTTTGGCGTTAGGATGTTGCAAACGCATTTTATCTGTCAGAGTAGGCGACAATAGCGCACGTGGGGATATATGTTGTTTGAAGCCTATGCCTTGTACTGATTCGTCTTCTAACATGTCGTGAAGATGTCTGTCGCGCCGTTGGAAGTACTGGTCCATGGTATAACCATGACGATCCGGACTTTCTCCTGTTAGTAAAGTGGCTGTCGTTTCATTGCCTCCATATACCAAGTGAGGATAATATACAGATGTCTGGAAGGCTTCTTCGCTCAGTGTCCGTAGACCGCCTTGTTGCCAATAAGGACGAAGCATCGTGAGATTCTCAGTCGTCAAACCATCCACTACTGCCACAACGGTCAAGCGTGGTGAAGCTATTGAGAGTATGGGGAAAATACTGGCAATCAGTGTAATATATAAATAAGTCTTGCGCATAAATGTGTCAGGGGAATAAGGAATAGTCTCCATCCGAAACCTACCAAGGGGTGGCACGAAAAGAATGTAAGAAATGCTACAATCAAAAGTAATACCAGAAATGGAATACCGGCGGCAAGTTCTACCCACCAACTCCATTTCCCGCGAATACGGTCTATAATACTCATTGCCAATACAGCAAGAAAATATAGTACCAAACCGAGTTCCCAAGTGGCATACCATGGTGTATGGATTGCCTTAAAGGAGCCAACGTCACTGTGTTTTATCAAGCGGGTGCCGTCCAAGGTATGAGCATACTGAAAATAATGCATAAGTTCTTCAGGAAGGAACAGTCGTTGCTCACTGGTCATCGGACGGTCTGCTTTGGGACCGAACAACAGGTTGATACCTGCATTTGCCCAAGTGTGTCGTCCTGTGTAATGACGAATAAAATGACGGTATGTCTCACCGGTATAGCCTTCATAATCTGAGATAATGGAATCTCCTAAAGCGCTCTTAATCAATTCGTAAGGGCGTGTAGCACAATTATCGAAGACAAAATTGTATAGGTATTCACGGTATTCCGGTTTGTAGTTAATAAGTAATGCGTTCCATATTGACTCCCGTTGCTTAGGAGTAAGGTTTAGTATTTGCTCATATACCGGGCGATTTTCGATTTCGTAATCATATAAAAACCAAGGAGTCGATGACGCCCCGAGCTGATACCATGTTTCTCCCTTGATAAACTTCCAATAAAAGTGGTCTGTGTTAAAATCAAAAATACCGTAGTTGAAAGTAATATCTATTGCGTTGATTGAATCGAATACACGCAGAGCGGTATGTCCGTAGCGTTCATATAATTCTGTGCCCGGGGTGCATGTAATAAGAGATATCTGGGCACCATCACTAAGTGGTTGTGCTTTTGTCCATGCACTGATGGCTAAGAATAAACAGATAATATGGAGGTATAGTCTATGCTGCATACTGATAAATACAATAAGGGAGGAAAATGCACGCTATACCCAGTAACCATCCGGCACTCACTTGAGCCGGAGTATGCGCATGCAGACCCACACGCGCGTACATTAAAATAGCAGAGAGCACGAAAAGAAAAGCTACCAAACCCCATGATGGCATACTGGAGACTCCCATATAATAACACAATACTCCTCCTGTTAAGCCGCCCAATCCCGTTAAATGTGCACTTATCTTCCACCTGCGATTAATAATAGCAATCAGACCGATGGCAATCGTGGCACCTATAGTGATGAAGTCAATAAACAAGGGCGCATGGAGAATGGATATCATTAAGTAGCTCCAAAACGCAAAACCGAACAGGGTGTAAATATAGGGCATGGTGCGCTCTCCGGAGTCTGCTATCTGGAGGTCGGAGACTACGCCTTGTCGGATAAGAATCCAAATGGCGGTAATAGGGAGAACGCTTGTTAAAATAAATGTACCGATGATAGCAACTAACAGCCATACCGTTGGTACTGGGATGGAACGGGACAAGGCATAACAAAACAAGGCGGTACCATAGGTAGGTATAAAAAGCGGGTAGAGTATAATACTCAAAGCCTTGGCTGATATGTTTAGTATCCGGTTCATAATGTCTTGCGCATGCGGGCCACTGGTATGTCTAACAGATCGCGATATTTGGAAATAGTGCGTCTGGCAATAGGATAGCCGTGTTCTTTCATCAAACTTACCAACTGGTCGTCCGTTAGCGGATTACGTTTGTCTTCGCTATTGATTAACTCTTGTAGGATTTTCTTGATTTCACGGGTTGATATTTCATCTCCTTCCGCGTTTACCATTGATTCGGAGAAGAAATATTTCAGAGGATAGATGCCGAAACGGGTTTCTACGTATTTGCTGTTACTTACGCGGGAGATGGTAGATACGTCATAACCTGTTCTGTCCGCTATATCTTGTAATATCATCGGTTTGAGACTGGTTTCTTCTCCGTCAAGAAAGAAATCATATTGAAAACGCAAAATAGCCGTCATGGTTTTCATAAGAGTCTCATTACGCTGTTGTATTGCGTCTATGAACCAACGGGCAGAGTCCAGTTTTTGCTTGATAAACTGAGTGGCTTTGCGTGTCTCTTCGTTTTTGGGCATGGATGAGTAATTGGCTAACATATCGCTGTACTCGCGACTCACATGCAATTCCGGTATATCTCCGGTATTTAATACTACAAACAACTCTCCGTCACGTTCTTCTATGCTGAAATCCGGGATAATTGTCTCGCGTTGAGTCTCATATACGGAACCGGTAAAAGCGTTGGCGGGTTTTTGGTTAAGATGGATGATTTCTTGTACTGCAGCTTGAAACTGCTCGTCTGTACATCCGATTCGTTGTATTAGCTTGTCAAAATGATGCTTCGAAAATGCATCAAAATGATGTTCTAATATCGTCATAGCCAAATCGATACTTTCTGTATGAGGTTTACGCCGCAATTGGGTCAATAGGCATTCTTGCAAATTGGCACTCGCTATACCGGGGGGATCGAATTGTTTGATTTGACGTACTATATCCTCCATCTCCTCATCTGTGACGGACAACTGCTCTTGGAACATCAAATCATCTACTAATTGTTCTGTCGTGCGCCTGAGATAACCGTCATCATCGATATTTCCCAATACCCATTTCGCAATATGGCGTTGGGGTTTGGTCATGTTGGTCAAATATACTTGGGCTTTGAGTTCCTCTATCAGACTGCTTCCTCCGATAATAGGCACTTCGCGTCTGTCTTCATCAGACGGACTATTTTGTTGGCGGAGCATATAACTGGGCGTTTCATCGTCTGAGATATATTGCTCGTAATTAAACTCATCGTTCTGTAACGGATCACGTTGGCGGCCTTCATCATAGCCATCCTCTGTGTAACCGTCCTCGTAGGCATCATAATTATCGGTTGGATCCAATGACTCCGTTTCATCTCTGCCTTCTTCCAATGCGGGGTTTTCTTGTAACTCCTCATTGATGCGTTTACTCAACTCAATAGAAGGTAATTCAAGCATTCGAATGACTTGAATTTGAGTAGGCGACAGTTTGGCTGTCTGAGCCAGTGTTTGATTGAGACCGATCTTTTGCATGATTATTTGAGTATTTCCAGGATGTTCGAGGTGATATAGTTTAATTGCTCTTCATCAAGTTCCGTGTGCATAGGCAGTGACAATACGCATCCTGCCAACCGCTCGGCTACAGGAAAATCACCGTCTTTGTATCGCGAATCCAGATAGGCTTTTTGTTGATGGAGAGGAACAGGGTAGTATATCATAGCCGGAATGCCGCGTTCTGATAACTGCTCGCGTAACCGGTCTCGGTCGTATCCCACTACCCGCAGGGTATATTGGTGAAAGACATGAGTGGAATTTTTCTGATGACCCGGAACCAGTATCTTGGGGTGATTGGCAAAAGCTTTGTCATAATAGGCTGCTGCTTTCTGACGCGCTGCAATGTACTCATCCAGGTGCGGCAGTTTGGCATCTAAGACAGCTGCCTGAATACTGTCTAAACGGCTGTTGACGCCAATCATATCATGATGATAGCGGACTACCATACCATGGTTGGCTATTGCACGCATCCGAGCGGCTAATTCGTCATTATTGGTAAAGATGGCGCCGCCGTCTCCATAGCACCCTAAGTTCTTGGAGGGGAAGAAACTGGTACAGCCGATATCTCCCATGGTGCCGGCTTGTTTGCTCTCTCCGTTGGAGAATGTATAACGGGCGCCTATTGCCTGACAGGCGTCTTCTACAATATATAAATGATGTTCTTTGGCCAATTTCATGAGTTCTTCCATATTGGCGCACTGGCCAAACAGATGAACTGGAACAATGGCTTTGGTACGGGGAGTGATGGCGCGGCGAACGGCATCGACATCCATATTCATAGTGTCCCAATCGACATCTACCACTACCGGAGTCAGACCTAATAACGCTACTACTTCTGCGGTCGCGATGAAGGTGAAAGTGGGAGTGATAACCTCATCGCCCGGTTTCAGACCCAGTCCCATTAGGGCTATTTGAAGGGCGTCTGTTCCGTTTCCTACGGTGATAACATGTTTCGCTCCTGTATAGGCCTCCAAATGGGTTTGGAATTCTGTTACTTTGGGACCTTTGATAAAGGCGGCGGCTTCTATTACTTCCTGAATGCCCGCATCTATATCCTGCTTTATATGTTGATATTGGGTCTGCAGGTCAACCATTTGAATCTTTTTCATTGTTGTACTAATAAGAATTCAACAATGCCCGGGTACGCCCAAGCTCCTGTGATATTTGGATTGGTATAATGTAATTCTACGTCTATTTTGTCTTTCCGTTCCGGAGAATAGGTGCATTGAGCATGGATGTCCTGCGCTTGTACAGTATTAAAATGACTGATCCCTACGCGTACACTGACTTCTACTTCGGGTGGAAACAGGCGTATGGAATAGCCTTCCGGAGTTCCGGTTACATGTAGCGGAAGAGTGAATTTCTTTTCGGTAAAACGTTCTGTTACAATGCGTAAATCTACACTGTCTTGCTCTCCGCGCATACCCTCCGGAATTTGCAATGCCAAGCGCAATAGCAAAGTGTCCGTCACATCTTGGAACTCTAATTCCTCTGTATAAATGGTATCAATGGCGCGCAGGGCTTTGTCTTGACCGTATATCTTCACATGAGTGGTACTCAACTGAGGGGCGCCTACCATTTGATATTCATTGGCAAGTTGAATGTCTCCCTTAAAAACAACGGCTACGCTTTTCTCCTGCTCGGTGAAATATGTACAAGATATTTCTTCAGGTGAGGTCTCTATCAGACGGCTGGTGCCTTGAAGAATGTCACTGATACTACGCCTCAGAATATCGGAGGGGACATGAATAGTCCCGCTACTCCCGTGAATATAGGGGTGCAAATCAATCGTCAGATGAAGAGGTTCACGGAAATAGGTGTTTAGCCGTGCTCCGGCATCGCGTACTTCTATCAGAACGGTATCCGGCAATCCCGGGGCTCCTAAACCGATGGAACCCGGCTTTCCCGTATATTGTATTTGAACGGGAACGCGCGTGTTACGCACGGACTGCATCGCATGGCCGAACCACATCATGGCGGCTAAAACGACGAAGAGCAGGAATGTCAGAATTTCTTTACGCACTGGTGTTAATCAGAAATTTTCTTCTTCTCTTCTTGTTGAGCATCTGCTGCGTCTGCGAAGACGCTCTCTTTGCTGACTTTGATGGTTACATCTTTGGCGATAGTGATGATGAAAGTGTTCTCCTGTACTTCCTTGATCTCACCGTATATTCCGCCGGCGGTAACTACCTTATCGCCTTTTTTCATGCTCTCGCGTTGTTTCTGTAATTCTTTCTGACGCTTTGTTTGAGGCCGGATCATAAAGAAATAGAATACGACGAAAATAAGGATCATCATGACCCAGAATGACCATTGATTACCTGCTGCTTGACCGGCAGCTGCGTCTGCTTGTAATAAAATTAAATTTAACATATCTGTAATTATTTAAGTGTTAACGCTTTTATGCATGTTCCTTGGTGTTTCA
>OCTX012283093.1_pt1 | contig 13546 bp, 14 predicted proteins | sample 1539691 | NCBI WGS metagenome assembly OCTX01 (sample SAMN02144231, study PRJEB22623) | gut metagenome | biome: sheep rumen | host: Ovis aries | place: New Zealand
ATCCATAAGACATCCTCCTTGAATGATTATCCATACAAGGATATCATTTGGCGGGCTCGTCTAGAAGACACCGTCTATTTGACGCTTACGTTATAACTTCCCTTTATTCCGTTATATTGTAATATGCAAGCAGAGGTTGGAACTTAGACTTAAGTTCCAACCTCTTGTATTTAACCTTCAGTTTCAAGCCGCACTATATTCTCAGGCCTTACTAAAATCTTCCGCCTCGGCATCGCTCGCCGCAGCTGCACTCTTATAATATTCTACCTCCGCAGCAACCTTCTCCGCTTCTCTAGCACTTCTCTGTCGTTCCCATTCTTTTCTAAAGTTTTGCGCCATGTCAACAGCAACGGTCCATCCAATTGCCTCAGTCACACCAGCCGCAACAGCTGCCGATACTCCCCAGCCCACAATCGGAATCATCTTAACGAGATTTCTCCCAACGAATGTAGCTGCAGCAGCCCCTACCAGCCCCTTAGCAGCCGCTGATGTAATCTCCTGATCAAATATCTTTCCAAGAGCAATAACCATAGTAACCTGCGCTGCACTGATAGGCACTGCATCTGCCACAGGCACCGGTATAAAACCACTTGCCCCGCTCGCAATTGAAGCCAGATGAATAGCTGCGCTGCATTCCCCCAGTTGCTCGTCTGTCATCAAATTTCCAGCCTCTAAGCGCTTGTCTTTAATTATATTCTTATAGTCCTTTGCCATGATATCATCTCCTTATCGTCTTTGCTTTTTTTCTGGCATTTTTAATAGCATCTGTTACTTCGTCATTAGGTTCAACTTCCTCGACTTCGCCTTTGAAGTTACATTTTGTAGCTTTGTATATTGCAGTATTGTTAAGGAAGTGAAGAATTTGAACAACTAAGATATTATTCTCCACAAGCTTCTTTTCTTCATCTGTATAGGTATTCCAATCCTGCTTCCTTTTAACGAGTTCCTTCATTTCCATAACTAGCGGCTTGTAAACGTTATTACAGATATCGACCGATACTTTTTTCAATTCATTCGCAGTCCTCGAAATAGTTATCTGCATATTGACAGCCTCGTTGATAACTTTCTCATTATCAAGCATCTGTTGGTATGCTTTATCTGCTTGTTTCCGGGCAACAGATCCTACATAGGCCATTGCAAGCCCCTCGACAAGAACCCCAACTCCTAAAGATGCTACATTTAAAACAAGAGTCCCAAGAGCAATTCCACCACCGCCTGCGCTCAATGCACCACCCCCTAGTGCAGCAAGAGCAGCTTTTGTAGCTGCTGCTCCGTGGAGTGCCGCTATCTTTGTTCCTGTGGATGCCGTTCCCCATGCCATTACCGCTGCGGTCGTCCCACTTACCGCCGCTGCCGCAAACACAGAGCCGCCAGCGGCTCCAATAGCCGCTCCTACAAATGCATTTGCTGCAATCGATACATTCTTGATTTCGTCAAAGTTGAAATGTGGAAAATCAGTATCCTCATTTTGTGAGAATTCCGGTCGGTTGTGTATCCTTTCAAAAGCTTTTACGAACACACTAAAATTCTTGGTAATCGTCATTCGCTGCTTCCCAAGATCCTCCAACGAATCTTTCAAGATTTCAGACACAGCTTCAAACCTTAACAGATTCTTCTCGTTTTGCAGTTGCGCCTGTCTGTTGATAGCTGATGCATCCAGAGAATCCATAACACTTTTCAAAGACAGCGCTATACCTCCCGTTCCACTGATGCCACCCAGTGCAATAAGTACTGTTGGTAATAAGAGCATCGTAACCTCCTCATCAAAATTTTAACACCCAGTTTTTATCTTGCATTTTCTCATCCAGTTCTCCAGTCCCCCACGGAACTTGTAGCCCCAGATCTGATACCGCTTTTCTTAAAATCCTGTTAGCAGCATTATTATCTTCCGCTGTCGACAGCTCAGATGAAAGCATGAACATATACTCCGTTTCATATTCAAGTTGCCTAATGTCCACCTTCTGTAATATCGCGCAATATTTTTTAAACGCTATTCCTTGCCACTTCAATACTTCCGCATTAGCACCATAAGCGGTTTCAAAAAATTTTCCAAACGGATCGTTATCAATATAGAAAAGAAGCGATACTGTCAAAAATCCTGTACATAAGGTTCCCGCAAATGTTGACACAATTTCAATCATTTCATTTGAAAGACCTATTTCAAAGAGCTTTGTTTGCATCACTTGCTGCACGCTTGTCCCTGCAATCATGCTAGCCCCTGCAGCAAGAACTTTTGCGGCACAGGTCATTCGGTCACAAAAATATTTTTTCTTCGTATCAAACAACAAAATACCTGTAGCTTCAACAACAGAAGCCCACGCTTGCCTGATAATTCTGACTGTATTTTCCGATGTCGTCACAAACATATTGGTGAATGTCGTTGTAAATGATGAAATGATTCCACTGACTAATCCCTCGCCAAATTTGGCTATAATCACTCCATAGTTTTCTTTAACATCCAGAGCCCATTTTTCCAGTCCTCTTATGATTGCTTTAAACGATCCCTGCAGGCTCCCATCACTGGATTTTAATTCATCTTTAACGTCAAACCACAATTCTGTCATTAGAAAACCGAGCAGCTGACGGAGTCCCATTTGAACACCACGCCTGCCCGCCGCTAACGCAGTCTCTTTATAAAACATTCTGCAATAGGGATTGCTGAAATCAAAATAATAGGACCTATAGATTTTCTGCTCATACGAAGCCTTTGCCTGACTATAAGCATCCATCATTCGATTTTTTACAGAATCCGCCAATTCCGGATGCTTTTCAATATAATCCGGAATTTCGTCGGCACCCATAGATTTATTAAGGTGCTCATTAGTCCATTGCAGATTTTCCTCGGCATCTGCCAGTTCTATTGTCGATAACCCGGCTAAAACCCGTCCTCGATCATCATAAATAGATTTTGCAGATATTACATGATCAAGCTCTGCATTTTTATCAGTCGGATGACCTTTGCTCTTTCCGAAAAATCCAAGTGGTTTATCCTCATATGCGTCCTGGACAGTATTCTTACGGTTGTCTTCCCCATATCGGACCCTGGCTTCATGCTTGATACGTTGATAATTAGTACCTTTTCCTTCCACGTCCTTGTGCGTGTAGGTTTCACGAGTCGAATACCGTTCTTCATTAAAAACAGATCTATATGCCGCTCGAGCATCATCCGGAATTGACCGCACATTGTATAAAGTATCTACATCTCCCCCATACTGATCCTTAATCAAAAGATCCAGCCCAAAGGCTGTGATAATGCTCTTAAACACTACTCTTTCATATTCACGAAAGAGCTCATCAAGTACGGATTCATCAGGTGCAGCGTAGAACTCCGGTTCAATTTTATTCACGAAATTGAGGTTGTTTCCCATTTGTTTTCTCCTGTACTCGTTTTTATGTACGTGTACAATGTGATAATCGGTCCCCTCTACAGGTTCTGTGAATACACTGTTGATGTATATTTTTGCTATCCATTAGCATTAAAACCATGATACCAGCTGTAGCGGCTGATTTATATACCCTGAATCTTTCCAAATGTTTTCATATTAGAAATTTTTAGTATGAATAGTTCAATTTTACCACTAATGGAATCGTAAAGGAATGTATTCTCGTAAAACATTACTATGTTTGTATAAAAAGATCAGCACTATTGCAAATATTAATGAAGAGGCCCTGCCCCTCCGCTTCATCAGGGGAGGCAGGACCTTTAGCATCTACTTTGAGCGTATCGGCAAGAAATACTTCTACTCCTCTTAAGCTCTTTTATGATTCTTACAGATACTTATGTAACCAGTCCGGCATATTCGGATCATCCATAGCCCACGAATCTTCTACGCGCTCTTCCTCTTCCCAGTTATTTTCATGACCATCGAAGAATTTCTGTCTGTGGCATTTGTACTTAACAACTTCACCTCCCTCCAGTCTATATTCATTCCAGTAATAATTCTGCTTGCCATGGCCTTTCCATTCATTTGTCTTATAAATTGTCATTTTGAATCCCCCCTATTCTTCTATCATTTATGCACACTTATTATAATCAGTTTTCGTATGCCGCCTTCTTCTTTTAGACCGCTCCAGCACCTCTATCTCATATTCCTTTTCAAGATACTTTATGTACATAGGAATCTTATACATCGTTCTGATAACATCAGTATCCTTCTGAGCTTTTGAGAAATCGATTGCCTTTTCAAGAGACGGCCTTTTCGAATAATAATCGTGAACGCTGCTGCGATACTCCTGGCTGAACATATAATATTTCTTATTGTCTGAGATGATGAAAAAAGAATGTATTCCCGGTCTTGTTACCTCACAGTAGATCACCGGTTTCATAAAAGTATCCTTTCTTTCAGATCTTCGTTAAACTCTAATCGGGTCTCAAAATTAACTCTTTACATTGTCCTTCCAAGCTGTTTCTGTGCCGCAATCCCGCAAAATGCAACAATCACGTCATCAATCGGACCCGGGAAAAAATCTACCGGAGAAATTACATACAGAACAATTAAGACAAACAGCATACCTTTTAAACATCATTCATAATTTTTTCTCCTTTAAAAGATTCAAAACAACATCATTTCAGCACTTACTTCTTTCTACTTATCCTTTTTGCCGCTTCCCCCTTTCCTCACAATCTCAATTCCTATCTTCGCTGCAGCCTCCGGCTGCCTCCTCGCCTTCTCAGCCACCCTGATTGTCAGAACCCTCTCTTTCGCAGTCATCTCACCTCCTCCTTTCCTTTACACCGGCTTAAGAACCAAATTTGTTGGCCCTCATCTGAAGAAGATGTATTAAGTGTACCTCACGCCCCCCGAATTCACCACGACAGCGGGTATGGAATAAGGGCTTCATTTTCCACAATAAGTGCAAAAACACCATGATCCGTAAGACCATGGTGTTTCTTCATTTTCTGAAAATGAACCTATCTGTTCATCCTTTCCTTCGCCGCATTATACGCGTCCATATCAATATCGCCGGATGCAAGCTTCTGCTCGGACCAGAGCTGCAATGTCTCGACCGCAAGTGAAATGCGCTCCAGCTCATCCTGAATCTCGATGAAGTCCTCTACCTCGTCCGCCTCGATCTTCCCATCCACGGTGATCTCGATCAGGCGCTCCTGCCGCTTCTTCACGGAATTCAGCGAAGCAAGCATCTCCAGCACAATCTGGGAGAGGTCCTTGATTTTGACCTCCGGCACGTACTGTCTGCCGATCTCGCACTCATTTGCGCAGAAATAGTTGCAGAGCTGCGGATCCTGATACTTCTCCGCCATCAGGATGACTTCGTCCGGGTGCGCGGTGAATTTTCCGCTCTCGATCCGCTCGATTCTTTCCGGCGGGATTCCATCGAGGAGTTCGCTGGCTTTCTCGCGGCTCAGGCCCAGCTCCTCGCGTTTGAGCTGGTAGACGGTTTTATTGGATTTGGTGGATGAACGCGGCATGTGGTTACCTCCGGTGACTTTTTGATTTATCGTACAGTCATGATAGCATCTGCGGCGGCAGATTTATATCCCCTGAATCTTTCCAAACATTTTTTTGCCGGAAATTTCAAATACTCATATTGCATTTTACCACTGACAAAGCCTCACGGGAATGTATACTTGCCGAATGTACTTTACAGCTTGTCAAATCAAGATTATACTGTATCTATCAAGAAAAACATCTGTTTTGTATGAGCTGCGGATTACCGTAGCTCTAGTTTTTATCTGCTTGCCTTAAGATCTATGATGACCCGCTCAGAAGCGTCACAGAGGAGGTATCAACCTATGAAGACCCTTGACTATTATATGAACCTTCCCTATCACCCCGAACTCCTTCCAGACCCGGATGAAGGTGGATATGTGGTGAGATACCCGGATCTGCCCGGCTGCATCACCGCCGGCAAGACGAAAAATGATGCGCTCGCAAACGCGGAGGACGCAAAGAGGAGCTGGCTTAAGGCCGCCCTTGAGGATGGCGTCAAAATAAAAGAACCGTCCCGGATATAGCACACAAGCAAAAGCACCATGATCCCCAGGACCATGGTGCTTCGTCTTTTCTATCTGCAATTCAATCAAACTCAACCTCAAGCGAATACCCCGTCGTCACCGCATTGATGATCGGCTGGTAAATCTCCCAGACCGACATCTTCGCAAACCGGTCGGCCTCCTCTGCGGTCTTCTGCTCCTCGAGTTTTTCCATCATTTTGTCGCGGGCCATACTCTGAACTTTAGCCATCTCTTCCGGGGTCGCAGTTATTTTCCCAAATCCGAGAGCTCCCCGTTCGATTTCACCGAACTCAATATCATTTTCATCGATATTGATCGGCTCAAGAACCGCATGCGGAATCTCGATGCGGACAGTCATCTCCGACTCATCCAGCGTAATATCATCCTGGGAAAGCTCACCAAGATCCACAGTATAGGTCGCCGTCCCCTTGTAGGTGATGAGCTGCTTTTTCGAAAAAGCCTCTATATTCCCGATACCTGTATTGATGAGTTCAGCCACATCCGATACGTTGATCGTATAAACCTCAAGTTTCTTCAGCTGCTCGGAATCCCCCAGGATCGCATCCTGGAAATCCGCCGCCGTGTAGCCCAGGATCCCGTGATTCTCCAGCGTCAGGTCCCGGTCCTCAACCGGCACATCCCGCTGGACGAGGCTTTTGAGACTGCCGGTAAAGTTCTGTATTTTTAAAAACATCATTACGAAAGCGCCGATCATGACCAGCAGGATTCCTGTTCTCAGGATGTCATAGAGGCTGAACCTGCTGCCTCCTCTGCCCTTGCTTCCCTGCATCGCCCCGTTTCGGGCGGCCTCCTCGACCTTTTCGAGAAATTCTTTGGTATTGATCTCGTGCTCACCGATGTTGTCGCTCATTGAAAATAAAACCCCCTCTTGTCCGAAATTTAAGTTCTCTGCTATGATACCACTTTTTAAGGGGAATTCATATACCCTGATTCTTTCCAAACAGCTCCGTTATTTGCATCTGGGGACGGTTCTGGAGAAACGATTCTCTTCGAGAATCGTTTTTCCGAGAACCGTCCCTGATGCGTCAAAGAGAATAATCGCCTTCTTCATCTATCTGCAGCGTCAAATCCGCAGCCGCCGACCTCGTAAGGCAGGTCCGCACATTCACCATATCGCTGAAATCCACAAACTCGCCCGCCTCTTTCTCGGGCACGCCGGTCTGCATCCTTCTTCGGACCAGCCGTTCCCGCAGCATCTCCTCCTCCGCGCGGATCATGATCGTGTAGTCCGCGTACTGCCGAAGGTCACGCCAGCCTTCCTCATCAAGGAGCAGATAGTTCCCCTCAAGGAGCACGATCCCGCCGTCCACCGTGATCGCATCCTCGACCGGATTGTGGAGCAGGCGGTCGTACATGGGCCAGCCGCAGACCTCGCCTGCCGCCACCTTTTTCACCCTCTCCGTCAGCTTTTCAAGATCAAATGTGATCGGTGCGCCCTTGATTTTGACCATCGGAATCTCCTCGCCTCCGCGCTCCGCCGTGTGCGTAAGGAGGTAGTCCTGATAGCGGTGGAAGCCGTCGATTCCGATCGTCTGAATCTTCTCAATGCCGGGAGTCCCGGCGGAGAGCTTCTCGAGGTAAGCTAAGAGCGTGCTCTTGCCCGCGCCGGGCGGCGCCGCGAGCATGACAAGGACGCGCTTCTTCTTGCGCCTGTGCAGGTCTGTCATTTCTCGAAGAAACGGCAGAAAGATCTCCCTGACCGCCCTCTCGCTGTAGCGGGCGTGCACGTCAAGACCGTTGATGGTTACATGGAAATCATTTGTCGGGTTCGTCATGGTTACTCCTCTTTGCGCCGGCAGAACTATTTTTTACTTTACCACTTGTAATCCACCCCGCCCTCCGGACAATGCCAGAAGCTCCCGGCATGCTTTACCAGGAACATATGGAGATACCCGTCCGGATTCACCTTGTCGGCCTTTCCGGTCTCGCTCGCGGAATCCCCGTTGTTATACTCGAACGTGACGGCAAACTCTTTTGCAAGCGCCGGGAACCTCATAAATGTCAGCGTCTCGATCCCCGGACGCTTCTGGTTTATCTTGTTATCACGCATGGCTTCGGAGATCGCATTGGTAAACGATCCGTCAATCAGGCTTGAAAAAGTATCTTCCCCGTCATCAGAGCAGGGCTTCCTGCTCGAGCCTTATATTTTCACTCAGCATATACCGGATGACGGGGTGAAAAACAGCATACCTCTCATCCTCCAGAAGCTTTCCGACCTGTCTTAGATAAGAATCACTCCCGATCCTCATTGCCTTGTCCTTATTCCGGCAGAGGGTCTCTTCATCCATCATAAATGGCTTCAGGTCAGGAAAATAACAATCCCTCAGGCGGACAAATATTTCAAATCCCCCAAGGTCTATGTCGCTCCAGTGGAAGCACTCAGCCTCAGGACAGAAATGAGTCCGCGCCTCTGCCAGCAATGAAAACCACCGCCCCGCAGCCGGGCTGAAAACACCGCCATGGAAAACAACTAATTCGTCCGGCCCTCGCCGTCTGGCAGCATAGTCGACATAGTTGGCTTTATTTTCAATAAACAGAATTCGTTTGACAGAAGATAAGTTCACCTTCCGAATGTGAGCAACCGTTCCTGAATTCAGATACGCGCCATCGGTCAGTTCGGCAAATGACACCTCTCTGCCGTTTTGCAGAAGAATTATAACAAGCCCTGTGAACTCAAAAACCTGCGGCCAGCGTGTCACGCCCCTTCGAAGAAGCAGCTGCTCATCCGAAAGTCCCTCGATATCCAGATGCCGAAAAACAGACAAAACCTTTGGTTTGACAACTCTTTCAAAATGCTTGCTGTCTCCATACAGGCGAGTGCTGATGACTCTCTCCATCATTTCCGGAGACTCTCCGCGGCCGGATGACAACTCTTCCGCCGCTGCAAGAAACCGAAGAATGTCCTCTGTCAAATTTGCATCCTCCGCAAAAAAACCTGGCATTCGATGCTTTTTACGAATCGTCTCCATGCACTCCGTCAGAAACACACGTATATCGGATTCCGATGAAAATGAATCCAGCGCTCCTTCAAGCTGCCGCATAAGGCGATTCAGTTTTTCTGCTTTCGGTTCTCTGGCTGTCATTTTGTATGCTTCCGCAACGGCAGTTTCATCCGTGCAAAGCCAGATTTCATCAACCAGATTGCCCTTCTCGAATTTCACCCAAGTGTAGTCAAGAAGGCCTCTCTGCTTAAGGCGGGCAATTCCCTCAATCATCGCCCGTTTCGCATCCGCATTTTCCTCCATGGCGGCAATAGCCGGAACATTCTCCGCTCTCATCATAACCCGCTGGTTCGAATGCCCCTCCCGGAACCACTTGCTTCTTTCATACCGATCCAGAAGCTCTCCAAGTATAACAGATTCTTCCGCACTGAGACTCTCATGGTTCCCCATTTTCAGCTCTCCTCACTTGCGTTCTCTGCCTCAATCTGAGCAGGATCAAAGTGCCGGGTAAATGATTTTCGCCCCTTTCGGTAGACAACGATATTGCGGTCTGCAAGCGGAGCGATATCGCCGATTTTACCCGGCGGCGCAGAGAATACAGCCTGCAGGCCGAAACGGCGCAGCAGAGGAATCGATTCTCTTATGCGTTCTCCATCCATCTTGGAAAAAGCTTCATCCAGGATAATCAGCCGCAGAGTGTTGTCTTTTCCCCTGCTCCTTATGCGGCAGACCTGTGAAAATGAAGCCAGCAGAGAAATATAGAACGGTATCTGGGTCTCCCCTCCGGACTTTTTGAGCAGAGTTCTGGAAAGCCGCTGCTCCTCTCCTTCGCTGTTTGTCACCAGAAGGTCAAAGACCAGATATGTCTTATAATCCGTAAACCGCCGGATATTTCGCTCGTATTCCGCCCTTCGCTCAGCGGAAACGTCTGTCTCCGTCAGAATCAGATTCTTAAACAGTGCGTCTATCTCCTTCTGATACTTTGCATTAAAGTTGGCGGAGGCAATGTTCCAGCCTCCTGTGTCCATCAGCATCGGGTCCGTAATCATATCATAATAATTTCTGTATTCCGCCCTTGGGGTGATGACAAATCTGTATCGGTCCGTTCCGAAAGTGCTGTGCTTAAGGGAATCATTAAGCTCGTTGATCTGTTCACGGACTGTCTCTATGTTGGATTTCAGCTTCGCGATGAAGTCATCACGAAACTGACTGTATGCCTTCTCCTTCGAGTCACGGATCTTCTCCACATAATCCGGAAGCCGGATATCCGCCAGCACATGCAGCTCTCTGCTGTATTCCTCATTGTCCTCACGCTCAATGTCAAACGGCATGATATAATCCCGGTTATAGGCAGCGCGAAGGCTTCTGCGATTTGAGAGGTTTCTCTCCATGGCATTCTTTGTCGTTTCACCGCTGCGCACAAAGCTTTCCCGAAGCGTCATGACTGTTCTTGCACCCTGCGTGCGCTCCTTCGCAAAACGAGGCTCACCGATAGCCCTGATCCAGTCAGCATTATAGGACTCCCGGATTTTTTTGCTGACGGCTTCCTCCTCCCTCCTCGCCAGAGGCAGCTTATCCGTCTCAATGACACTCTTCTGTTCTTCCTCACGGACCTGTTCCTTATGAAGCCTCAGGTTCTCTTCCTGTGCCTTTATGATGCTCTCCCGCTGCTCCCGGATCTCTTTCTCGATCTGTTTCAATCCACCCGCAAGCCTTTAATTTTCGAAGCAGAAGATAGGCTTTCGCGGAAAGACCGGCAGAGGACACAGATTCCCCTTCCTCCCGGGCCTCCTCTGAAAAATCAGCATCGGTCATCTCATCTTCAAGCGAATTCATCAGCATCGCAGCAAGATCTTCACGGCGGATGACCAGTTCCGTTTTAAAAGCCTGCCTCAGCACGAAAAGAGCCTGTACATATAATTCTTTCTTGGGGGATGTCAGAATACTGAAGAACCGCTCCGGTATCCGGCTGAATAGTTTCATATCACATTCCTTTTATATATAATTGGCTAAAGGTCCTAAAAAAGCATCGCTTTAGCCATTTATAATTCTTTCGGCTTAAACAAATCTTCTGCATTCACCACAGACTGTACATGCGGCGAATACATATTCCGCTTCAGCCCATATGTGACTACCATGGTCAGGTGTATAGAACACCTGGTCTTTGTTGCTGTTTTGAAATCACTTACTTTTTCCCTCAGTTTCTGATCATATTCCTTTGTGATTGCATAGTCAGAGAGAGAGTACTTCATTTCGCACAGATTCACAACATGATCATTTCTGTTAATGACCAGGTCGACCTGAGAACCAAAAATGCCCTTGTCTGCATCCGATGTACACTGCCATGAACATTCATCTGTCAGGACACCGGTTATTCCCAGTTTTTTTCTTATCTGTTCTGAATGCTGCAGGCAAACCCTCTCAAAAGCAATGCCCGTCCAGGCTCGCCTTCCGGGGGAATCGATAGATTTTTCCCAGAATTTAGAGTCGGTGGGCGGATTTTCCAAAAATTTAAAATAGAACAGGGTATAATTATCAATCAGCTGGATAATCGCCCCCATATTCTTTTTCCCAAACTCATGGTATCTTCTGATGAACCCACAGCTTTCCAGCTCTTCCAGTTTTTTGGACATATTTCCATTGGCGGCAAGCCCCGTTTCCCTGGCAATCTCCCCTCTTGTCATTCCTGCCTTTTTCTTTCCGAGGGCAGTAATGATTCGTATATAGTCTTTCGGATTTCTAAAAATAGAAGCATACAGATAATTAAATTCGCCCTTCAGCAAAGCATCTTCCCCAAAGAAGATTGCATCTATATTCTGCGCCATGCTTTTGTCTGCCTGTACGAAATCCCAGTAATAGGGTACTCCGCCCATAACCATATAGCCCTCAAGGATATCATAGTGATCCATCTGGATGCCTTTACTCTCCAGATACTTTTCACATTCGTACAGATTAAACGGCTGAAGCGAAATTTTGTCCGTAACCCTGTTGTGCAGACCTCCTTTATCATGAATCACCATCTTGAGAATCCATGACGTTGCAGAGGTACATATAATAAGCAGAATGTCTTTTCTGGCAGAAGCAAATCCGTTCCAAAAATTCTCAAGTGCCATCAGAAGGTCCGAACGAGGAGTATCCATCCAGGATAACTCATCCAGAAAGATAACCTTTCTCTCCTCTTCCGACGCACGAATCAATGCTTTCAGTTGCCTGAAAGCATCCATCCAGTTTTGGGGAGCAGTAACATTATAAGCCCCTGCTTCTATAAGAGAATCTGCAAATGCATCAAGCTGAGCCCGAAAATTCCCTTTTGCGAGCCCGGAATGCTGAAATGTAAATGTATAATTAAATGTTTCCCGAATTAAAAAAGTCTTTCCGACTCGTCTTCGCCCATATACAGCAACAAATCTGGATCGATCCGCCTGCCGGGCCTGACGCAGAAGGCTCTGCTCGTTTTCACGTCCTATAAGCATAATTTACCCCTCATTCGCATAATTGGCTAAAGGTCACATTATTTTTGACCTTTAGCCAATTATATTTCTTTTCTGTTTGAGAAGCAATACCTTTATTCTCACCCCGCCGTTATCTGACTCAAAATATACGGATCCTTGTCAGAAATGAGGCGCCTTCGAATGCTCTCCGTGCCCCCCCCCTGCATTTTCACGTAAAAAAGACGCATCAATCGTTATATACTGCAAGGACATCCCCCTTCAGATAGAGATTCCCCTTCACTTCTTCCCTGACCGGAATGAGTTCGCCCTTTCTGACCAGATATGCAAGATTCTGACGGCTGCACAAAAGGACATCTGAGGCCCCGGATGTGTCAAGCATATTGTTTCTGACAAATGAAAGAAAATCCTCCAGCCCAAGCGGAACAGTGACTCCGCCTGCATAGAGCGCTGATGCCGAAAGATCCAGCGAATCGTTGAACGTGACCGCGTAGCCGCCGGCGGTTATTTTACCGGAGGCAAAGAGGGCTTCATTTTCCAGAATCTTTCGGATCGTGTTTTTTTCATTTTCATCAGAACCCGTATAAGTATTAAGATCCACCTTTTTCGTTGTTCCGTCCAGGAAAAAGCACAGCAGTGTTTTTCCCGCACACAAGGTGCAATCCTTAAGGGTTCTCCCTCGACGCCTTTCCACATATTCCGGCAGGGCCTCAAGCTTTCTGATGCAGAGACTGTCCTGTGAACAGCGGCCGCCCGACTTCTCGAGAAAAGTCAGCTCATCGTACTCGCGGAGCCCGTGATTACGGAGAATCATATCGATGTTCTGTCTGCCGCTCGGAATGATGCGCTCCCGGACCCACATAAGGCTGATATCCCTGGGAATCGTGAAAATCCCTCTCCTGACATAGGCTGTCAGAATGAGAGGTGCGCTCCACTCATCGAGGTAATCTGCGAGCTCAATGACAAATGTTTTGCTTTTTTCATAACAGAGCAGCGTTCCGACCGAGAGTCTGCTTTCCTGATCCCAGATTTCATAGATTTTCATAAATCTGATACCTTCCGTAAATCATTTCCCGGATTTTTTCAAAATAAATCCCGGGCAGTATACCGTCAAGCCCTTCAAAAAGAACACTGCTGTCCGCTTCAGTGAGTTTGTG
>OCTX012124775.1_pt1 | contig 13542 bp, 13 predicted proteins | sample 1539691 | NCBI WGS metagenome assembly OCTX01 (sample SAMN02144231, study PRJEB22623) | gut metagenome | biome: sheep rumen | host: Ovis aries | place: New Zealand
ACCGAGCGGCAAAGTAAAATCGGTCAATCCAAATGAGTTCTGTCCGGTCAAGGATGGGTTAGTCATATCATTTGTTGGCGGTAATAAGGGGCAAATAGTTGAAGAATAAAAAATTAAACGTTTTTATTATGGGACTTTTAGACGATGTTGTAAGCGTACCTCGCAGGACGATGACGCTTTTCTTCATGATTGACACCTCTGGCAGCATGATGGGGAACAAGATTGGGGCCGTGAACGATGCCGTTGTCAATGTTCTTCCGATGTTGGAGGAAATCTCTCAAACCAATCCTGATGCCGAAATCAAGGTTGCTGCCTTGGAGTTCTCCAATGGTTGCGACTGGCTCTATAGTGAGCCTAAGTTAGCATCAGAGTTTGTATGGCAAGATGTCCAGGCCAGCGGGCTTACTTCACTGGGCGCCGCTTGTGAGGAGCTGAGTTCCAAACTCTCTCGCAGTGGTTATATGCAAGCAGCGAGCGGATCTTATGCCCCGGCAATTATTCTGCTGTCTGATGGTGGCCCTACCGACAATTTCCAGGCTGGCCTTGCAAAACTCAAAGGAAACAACTGGTTCAAGGCGGCAATCAAAGTCGCCATCGCTATTGGTGAAGATGCGGACAAGTCCGTTCTTGAACAGTTTACCGGCTCCAATGAGGCAGTCTTCACCGTGCACAATATCGATGCGCTTAAACAGATTATCCGAATTGTTGCCGTGACTTCTTCCCAGATTGGCAGCAAAAGCAGTTCTGCCGGTGATGCTTCCAAGCAGGAACAGGTTGTTGAGGAGATCAAAGACGCCATACAGGATATCAATGGCGCAGAAGTCGCCACATCCGTTGACACCTCCACTTACGACGATTGGGACTAAACAAAGCGCCTGATAGACAATAAATAATCTCCAAGGTTTATGGGAATTGAGAACAATATTCGCACATTCTTTAATCTGGATGCGATGAACAGTTTCTCGACTTTTTGTCAGGGAGAAAGCCATATCTTGATAGATAAGGTTTGCCAGGACTATGCCTTGGACGAGAGTAAAAAAGGCGTTTCCATTGCTATCGTCTGCGACGGCCACGGCGGTGAACGCTATTTCAGAAGTGATGTCGGAGCCAAGTTTGCTGCCGAAGTATCCTTAAAGCAAATAAAAACGCTGTTGAAGGAATTTGGCAGTATAGCAAAGATTCTTGAAACATCCGACTTCACCCAAGTTGAAGCGCTTACGACGCAAAGGGAGAAGGGAAATCTTGATAAGGAGACGGAGGTGGATAAATCATTCCGTCAACTCTTCAAGTCCATTATTGCATGTTGGCATATGGCCATCGAGGAACACGCTGCCAATAATCCTTTGACCGAGCAGGAGCTTGCCACCGTTCAGGAGAAATATACATCCGTATTCCTTGACAATCTGGAGAAGACATACGGCTGTACGTTGATGGCTGTCGTGGCCACACAGAAGTATTGGTTTGCCTTCCACATTGGAGATGGGAAGTGTATTTCTTTCGATACCGATGGTGCGTGGATGGAGCCAATCCCGTGGGACGATAAGTGTTTCCTAAACAAAACCACGTCTCTGTGTGATTCTGACGCCATTGATGAATTCCGGTATTGCTATGGAGGCATGTCCTCCCGCCCGGCAGCCATTTTCCTTGGTTCGGATGGCATAGACGATTCCTTTGGGGAAACGGAGAACATGGTCAACTTCTATGTCCAGATAGCGAAAATGCTTGGCTCTGGCAAAGATGGCCGTGAAAATGCTATTCAGTCCCTCAAAGAGGACCTCCCAAAATTGAGTAAAATTGGAAGCAAGGATGACATGTCGGTAGCCGCCCTCTTCGATTTCAATGAGCTTCAAAACGCGCGTGCAAACTTGCTGCAGTGGCAAATCAATCGTATAGATACCAGACTTAGCATTGCCAATAGCCAGAAGGATGCACTTATTGAGAAAAGGGAACGCCTGGAGCCAGTCAAGGATGATAGCCAGCAGAACACGATAGAGTACAATTATGTTCTGACTGATATCCAGAGGGCAGAACAGAGCATTGCGGTCTTGGAAAAACAGTTGAGTAAATTGAAAGAGGAATTGATTTGAGTAATCAGTCATTACATACAACCATTCGTCAGGTCGTTGAAAAACATGGCCAGGAGATTCTGTCAGATCTCCGGCTGATGTATATCCTGTCGGACTATGGCTCATTTGACAAACTGTCGAATGAGCACGCAATAGTGAAAGACCTCCTGACCAAAGGGTATGGCCAGTTATTGCTTAATTGTAAGAATAACCCTGATACGGACTGGCAGACGGAGGCAGGAGTATTCATTGATGATTTCCTGGCGGCCCACTCCAGCTACGATAGTGCCGAAGTCCTTTATATCTGCGATTCCATTGCCTATGGGGTGGATATGTTACCGGAATCTTCCATCCGCAAGAATGGAGGGGCGCCAAAACCAGCATCATCCTCAACACCAATAGATTATGCCGCAGAACTCCAAAAGCTCCAGAACGAGTACTTATCTCTTCTCAAATCTTCCATAGTTGTTCCTGAAGGCAAGCTATTTAGGAAACCTTCGGGCTATTTCCCTGTTGATGCGCAGAACCAGCTGTATCTTCTGGAGCAGAAGAGTTGGATGCTGGGCCAAGAATTAGGGCAAGATCTGGATTCCTGGTGTGCAAACGAGAAGCAGAAGGTTCTGGATGAGCACTCTCATCCTGTAGGACCTCAACGGGCTGGATTGTTATCTGTAATAGCAGCTCCGGCGGTGGCTGTCATCATTCTGGTATCAAATCTCGTTTCCTTCCTTGGCGCAAAAGGGGCTGTAACGGAATTCAACAACGGAATTGCCCGTGCTGACAGTCTATTCCAGGAAAAGGATTATCTGGCCGCCGTTGATGCTTATAAATTGACGGGAGATTCCTACAAGGAGTCGTATAAGCAATCCAAATACAAAGGGATCGCCAAAGCCGGTGTCCAGAAAGCGACATCCGGCCTTGTCTATGAGTATTTGAATAAGGCTCAGCCTCTATACGACAAGAAAGACTATTATGAGGCGCAAAAGGTTTTGAACGCTATGCCGGCTGATATTGATTGCTCTTTTGATGATAAACTGTCAAAGAGGTTGATCGCCATGAAGACCGACCTCTCGGCAAAGTGTGAAATGCTGCTTACGGCAGAGATGGATGGTTTTGTAAAAGCGATTTCCAAGAATAAAGGAAAACCCTCAAACGAGGTCCTCACACGCATAGATTACCTGTTGACAGTTGATCCGTCCAACTACTGGCTCAACTTCATCAAAAATAAAACCGCTGCAAAATGAACGATAAATCCAAGCTCATATTAAGGTCTCTATTACTGACTGCCGCAGCATCCTTCCTGCATCAGAATGCAACAGCGGCAGAGAACCTGGAAACCGTCCTCCCGGATATTAAGCTCCCGGATAAAGGCGACAAGTTCATTAGGGGACTTGCTAGGCGGTCCTTCAAGAACGTGCTTACTGTACGCAAGAACGGTGATATTAGCGTAATTGCTGACCACCGTTCACATCGATCACATAGTTCTCATTCATCTCACCGTTCTGGCAACAGTGGAAGTCACTATTCTCATACTTCTCACAGGTCAAGCTCATATAGCGGAGGAGGATCCTCAACTACAAGGTCCTCTGGCTCTTCAACTTCACGTTCATCGGTTAATACGCTGTATTCTGCACCGAGTCCAAAGAAAACAATCGCGAATTATGTATTAGGGGATCGTGTTTTGAAAAAAGGGTTATATGGAGCCGATATGGAAGAACTTATCAATTTGCTTGAACTCAATCTGTATTTAAGAGTTGGTGTGCCTAAGAAGCAAAACGGTTATTGGTTATTTAATGATGATGTCCGGAATGCTTTGATGAATTTCCAAAAGGATGCTTCATTATCGGTCACCGGCACGACGGATCAACAGACTATAACTAAACTCCGGACATGGAAAAATCAAAATACTACTATTCAATTAGGCGTTAGAGATTTAGCATTATCTGAAAAAGGCTTTGATGTAGATGAACTTGTTCGCCTACTTACAGCTGCTGGATTCGCTCCAGATCCGTCCAAACTATCGAAGAACGGAAATCATTACATATTCACAGCTGACATAAAGCGCGCTTTGGAATTATTCCAGGCATATAATAATCTGACTGTTACCGGGACTACGGATATCCCTACCGTTACAAAACTGAAAGCTTTAGCTAAATGATACTCAGAATAGATAGAAGAGTGTACTCAGAGTCTTGTATCAGCAAGAGTGTTTATGCCCTTGCTGACAGATATACGATTCTCCGTAGAATAGATGGACAGGGCGAGGTTTTGGAGGTGCTGCCTGTTGGACATGCGGTAGGATCGGAGGAGTCAGTCAGGAAGGAGATTATCAACACACTCAATGACTTCAAATTGCGTTGTCTCATAGAAGAGGAGACAAAAGATATCAGGACTATTATTTACGCAAAAGCCTTCGCCGATTATACTGAATCAAGCGAATAAATCACCATATGTATAACCTGCTCCCGTTCAATTTCACCCGCATCAAGGGTAAAGAAGTCCTCGTAAATGAGGCTGGGGATATGCTCATATCTCCAGAAGGAACCGTAGAGCAGATTGTTTCTCGGACTTTACCGAAGAATGGCCTGTATAAATCTCTGGTATCCAATTATTTTATCTATGAGGGCGAATACCCGCCCTTATTGGATATCTACGCCGAAAAACTGAGGGAAAAGAAGCGCTTTTTGGACAACTTCACAGGACTGCACATCTTTGTGCTGACCCTTTGTTGCAATCAGAATTGTGTCTATTGCCAGGCATCGAGTCAGGATGAGCACATGTCCGGGTGTACGATGTCGAAGGAAACGATGAAGCGTTCTGTAGATTTGATGTTTTCATCACCTTCTCCCTATCTGACAATGGAGTTTCAGGGTGGCGAACCCTCGTTGGTACCAGAACTGCTTGAATATGGGATGTCCTATGCGACACGCCTTAATCAAGAACAGAAGCGCCAATTGAGATTTGTCCTATGTACCAATTGTGTGAACCTGACGGACCGCGTTATGGCCTTGTGCAAGGAATATGATGTGTTGATTTCCACCTCTTTGGATGGCCCGTCATTCCTTCATAACCGGAATCGTGGGAAGGTTGATAGCTATGAAAGGGTCGTGGCGGGCATTGAGAAAGCACGGTCGTTACTGGGGAAAGAAAAGGTTTCTGCGTTGATGACCACCTCAAACGAAGGGCTTAATTATCCCGTAGAGATTGTGGATGAGTACGTTAAACTGGGTTTCCAGAGTATTTTCCTTCGAGCACTGAATCCCTATGGCCTGGCTACAGATTCCGTTAATTGGGAAGAGTACACGCAGCGCTTCATCACGTTCTATAAAAGGGCATTCGAGCGGATATTGGAGATTAACAAGGCTGGGACCTTGTTCATGGAGGATTTTGCCGCCATTGTGCTTCGCAAGATGCTGACGCCCTACAGTACTGGTTTCGTTGATTTACAGTCTCCGGCAGGCATCATAAATTCCGTCCTGGTCTATAACTATGATGGCTATGTGTATGCCTCGGATGAGTCACGTATGCTAGCAGAATTCAAGGACTTCACTTTCCGGCTTGGTTCTGTCAACGACAACTATCAGGATATTGTTTACGGTGCCAAAGTCCGTGATATAGCGAATGTCTGGTGCAACGAATGCCTGGCGGGCTGTGCCGACTGCGGGATTCGTGCTTACTGTGGGGCAGATCCAGTCAGGAATTATTCAACACAGAAAGATGCCTATGGCTATCGTCCAGCTTCGCTGTTATGCAAAAAATACAAGGCTATTATAGAGTATCTCATCTCTCTCATCATCGAAAGAGAGAATGAAGTCCTTCCGATCTTTAAGAGATGGCTCGTATGAGGAAACGGTTTGACATAAACTCCAATGACAATACACTGTTCGTTACGGAACAGTGTAATAATCATTGTATTATGTGCTGCCAGCCGCCAAAGCGGAAAGATGATATAGACCGATTATTCAGTGAGAATATCCGTTTGATACGCACAGCGCCCAAAGGGCTGAAGGTCCTCGGAATCTCCGGAGGGGAACCCACTTTGCTGGGTGACAAACTCTTTGAATTGATTGCCGAGATTCGGCAGTCCCTTCCAGACACCGGTATTCATCTATTGAGCAATGGCCGGGCTTTTGCTAATCATGGTTTTGCACATCGCTTAAAAATCATAGCAGGGGACAAAGTCTGTGTTGGAATCCCATTCCATTCTGATTATCCTGGGGACCACGATATGATTGCCGGTGCAAAAGGGGCATATGAAGAGACTTTGCTTGGCCTTTACACACTAGCCAGTGAAGGGGTAGAGATAGAGTTGAGGATAGTCCTGAACCGCCTCAACTACTCCAGACTTCCACTAATGAGCGAATTTATAAGCAAGAACCTTCCTTTCGTGAATTGGGTGGCTTTCATGGGGATGGAGAAAACAGGTTTGGCCGTACGGAATCTTGACAAGATATGGATAGAACCCCGCGAATACATTCCGGAACTGACGGAAGCTGTTCAACGCCTGTACGATTGGGACATAGATACCGCCATCTATAATATTCCATTATGCCTACTTCCTAAAGCGTACCATCAGTTCGCAGAACAAAGCATTTCCGATTGGAAAGTGAAGTATCAGCCGTGTTGTGAAGAATGTGCGTTAAGGAAGAAATGTTGCGGTTCTTTTGCCACGTCGTCCGAACCGTATGTGGGACTTAAACCATTTGCCTATGGGAACTTGTAAGTATTGTGGGAATAGTACGGGCCTCTTCTCTAACAAACACGCCGAATGTGAGGACAAACACAGCGAAGGTCTGTCATCCCTGTCGCGTTACATCAAAGATTACTTCGACTCCAAGATTGCTTTTGCTGTTTTGAAGTCTGAGATAGAGACGCTGCGGATTCAGAATTACGTTACGGATGAAGATGTCGTTTCCACTGCCCAGGCCTGTCTACAAGCCTTGTCTTCTACTTTGAAACGGCAAAATGCCGCAAACCTCTATCAACATATAAAAGAGTTTGTTACGAATATCGGTCTTCGATATGATGCGCTGAATAGCACCCAAATTCTCGACACCTTTGGCGAGAAGTTTGTGCGCTACCATTTGGTCTCATTCTTTGCTGCAGGGACCCCAATCCAGAAGGTCAAGCAGTTGGCGGAGCGTATCGCCCACGAGTTTCATTTAACCTCTCAGCAGGTAGAGCAAACGCACATTGATGTGCTGGATAAGGCCGCTGAAAACTTCCTCAAAGATGGCATCATAACGGATAACGAGCAGCGTCAGGTAGATGAATACGTCCAATATTTCGGTATCCCCATCAATCAACTGCCCGCGCAATATCAGAATTCACAGATTGAGAAATTGGCGCAAGCTGCCGTATTGAAGGATATTCAACGTGGTTCGGTGCCAGCTAATCCTTTACCGGTTCCTGTAATTTTGGGACGTAACGAATCCGCTTTGTGGATATATGGCAACGTGACATACTATCAGGAGAAGGTGGAGAAAGAATTTGTGGGACGTCATGGTGGGTTCAGCTTCAAAGTAATGAAAGGGGTGTATTACCGGACGGGGCAATCCCGTGGAAAGCCTATTGAGCATAGTTATATGGATAAGGTTGGGATTGGTCAGCTGATTATCACCAACCAGAATATTATTTTCTACTCTCAGGCCAAGAGCGTCAAAATTCCCTTTAAGAAGATTGTGGGATTGGTGCCTTATTCCGACGGAATAGAGGTCCAGAAAGACGGAGCGACCTCGAAGAGAATGGTTTTCCAAGGTCTGGATTGCTGGTTTATTATGAATCTTTTATCACAAATAAGCATATAGGAGATGGGTAAGTATTCAATCAGGCAAAGTGTAAAGCACGATATTGTCCCACTGAGGGATAGCTTCCAGTTTAACTACGGGAAAGCTACCGTCCGTCTTGATCCTGATGGGACATATACGCTGATGGCCAACGGCTCTGAGTATTCGGAGTATGTCAATAGCGCCCGTCGTGCATATCAGTATAAACCGACGGTTCAGAAACTTTCAGAGAAAATGAGGGAAGCTTACGACCAACAAACGTTTGATTTTACCCATCTCAACTATCGTCTTTCTCCCTCCAGATCGAGGGTGTCGATTGAAAACACTCTTGACAAGCTTGTCCTTCAGAAATATACCAATAAGCCCTTTGCTGTAAAGCAACCAACGAAAGCAGAGATACGCACCGAGCTGGAATATGAGGCCAGTCAGCTGTATTTCAAGACGTTCGGAACGAACACGAAACAGGTTGAGGAGTATGTGAATGCACATCTCCAGGATGCTTTGGACCAACGCCTTAAAACGTGGCAGGAGCTTTCCGATTATCACGACGCTATACAGGCTCAAAACGCTGAGAAACAGAATCTCATCTACTTCAAAGAGTACACGGACAAGAAAGAAGAACTCGAAAATATACTTTCCGGTCCCACACGTTTCGTAGACGCTGAGATTCGAAAGAGATTAAGTGACATTCATTTACCATTCGATATCGAACTGGATTATACATATTCAAAGCAGAAGAAGCAGTTAGATGTCGAAGTTGAGGTCCCTGCCTCTATCCCTATTCCGTTTCAAAAGGCAACAATGCTTGCCAGCGGAAAAGTATCGATAAAGAACAAGACTGCTAAAGAACAGGACACTGATTTCAAGCTGTGCATCTATGGCTTGCCGTACTATATAGCAAGCAAGTTCTTCGATGTCTCTACCAATATTGAAAATATCTCTGTCACTATATGGGAGGAGGGCAAGAAACTCGGTCTAATTTGGGTGGATTTCCCGAGAGATGATTTCAACGACCTCGTCAAAAGGAACCGGCAATTTGACCCTGTCTTCTACATCACCATCGGAGAAAACTATTCTCCGTTGTCTAGTAGTTCCCGTTCTTCGATGGCACTAAACTCGCAGCGCACAGTTTTCTTGAAAAGAATTGCAGAAATAAAGGAGCCAGATACAGTCTCTGCTCCCTCTTCCAGAGTTTCCTCCCCATCCAATGCCTCGACATCCTCGAGCGCAAATACCAGGTATTCTCCCCGAGGACGAGTCTCCACATTTGATAGTGGAGACTTAAATCCAGATCCATTTCATCTGACTATACGCGAAGCGAATTATCTTTCTTCTTTTGTGAATGACCCAGAATTGGAGAAAGAGGTGCAGGATGCTGTTTGGGCGGGAGAGAATACTGTCCAAATACATCCGAAATATGCCGGCGTCTGGGCTGACATAAAAGGTGGCATGGAAAAGAACTAATTCCTTAATGGCTAAACATATGAGAAGAAGAATATATGAAATTATAGAGCAATCTCATGACGGAAATAAATTGAGCCTCGCTTACGACATCTTCATGCTGCTTGCCATTGCTGTGAGCATCGTCCCTTTGATGTTTGTTGAGGAAACGCATGCCTTTCGAGTGATAGAGCAAGTTACGGTCACAATCTTTATCATCGACTATTTGCTACGTTGGCTTACGGCAGATTACCGCTTACAGAAAAAGGGCTGGTCATTCGTGTTGCACCCTTTTACTGGCTGGGCTATCATAGACCTGCTGTCCATTTTGCCTGGTTTAAGTGTCCTTGGGCGTGGATTCAAGATTTTCAGGGTCACTCGACTGCTTCGGATACTTCGGCTTTTCAAGTTCATACGCTACTCAGATAAGATTCAAGTCCTTGGGAAGGTGATTCGTAAAGAGAAAGGTGTACTCCTTACTGTTTTGGGAATCGCGGTGTTCTATGTCTTCTTAACGGCACTCATCATGTTTAATGCCGAGCCGCACGTTAATCCTACGACAGGTGCGACTACATTTGAGGATTTCTTTGATGCTCTGTATTGGGCTACTGTTACCCTGACAACTGTGGGGTATGGCGATATGATTCCTGTAACCGATATTGGCCGGTGCGTAAGTATGCTTTCCTCGTTATTTGGAGTTGCCGTTATTGCATTGCCCTCAGGCGTAATCACAGCGAGCTATTTGGAAGAATTAAGAAGCCTCAAGGCAGAAAAGAACGAGAATAAACCTGAGTCTCGAGAGTAGTGGAATCAGCCTCCCTCATAATCGGAATTGTCCTTATCATCGGCTTTTTCTTCCTGCTCCGATGGCTCCTTCCATCGAAGGGGAAGGTCGGAGAGAAGGTGGTGGCTGGGAAGCTGGACCACTTGCCGAAGGACCAGTACCGTGTGCTGAACAACGTGACCATTCCGACCCCCAAAGGGAGTTCGCAGATTGACCACCTGGTGGTATCTGTCTATGGCATTTTCGTCATCGAGACCAAGAACTACGATGGATGGATCTACGGTGGGGAGCACGCCGAGTACTGGACACAGAACATCTACGGTAACAAGTATCAGCTCTACAATCCCATCCTGCAGAATGCCGGTCATGTCCGGGCACTGCGACGTGTCTTGAAGGAATTTGCGCCGATCCCTATTATGCCAATCGTTGCTTTCTCCGGCAAGGCCGATATCAAAGTCAAGGTGGAGGAATCTTGCGTGGTCTACTGGAGTCAGCTTCGGAAAGTCATCAATCAATTCCAGAACAAACGCCTCTCATGGTCTCAGGTTAACGCCATTTGCGATTCCATCGAGGCCGCTCAGTTAGAGCCGGGCAAAGAGGCCGACCGCCAGCATCTGCGTGACATCCACAGCGCCCGTGAGCAGAAATACGAATCCATTGCCTCTGGCCGATGCCCGCGCTGCGGCGGCACCTTGGTCCTCCGCTCAGGGAAGTTTGGTAAATTTTTACGGCTGTTCCAACTATCCCAAGTGCAAGTACACACATTCGTCTTAACTGAGATCATACGGCTAAGAGCGAGGCTAGGCATCTTTTATGTTTTTTTGATTGGCAAATTGCCAATTAGGAATAGTTTTCTTAATTTTGCGTCAAGTTCAAACTATTTAAGGTGGCGGCAACACCTATAAATACGGCATCAGACATATGGACAAGAACTTGAAAAAGTTCATGGACACTCCGACCAAGTCGCGTGCCCAAATCCTCAACGAGCATGAAGTTGAGGTGCAAACCCCGGATGGGGAAATCTTCAAAATGTGGTCAGATTTGGCCAAGTACGACAGTGACGAGTACAAGAACTACGTCCTTCATCTCATTGAGTTCATCTTCGACCGGAACTTCTCCGACGACAAAGAGAAGATGATTAACCGCATCAGCTGGGAATTCATGCGCAACGCAGTTCCGTCGATGGGTGTCGGCAGCGGCAACCGCCAGGGTGAGCGCGAACGCATCGGCAAGCGCATCAAGGAGCTCCGCGAGGCCAAGAAGATGGAGGCCCGCGACCTGGCCATCCTTACCGGCATCGACGCTGCGAACCTTTCCCGCATCGAGCAAGGGAAGTATTCCACCGGCGTGGACATCCTTTCCCGCATCTGCGTCATTCTGGACGCGCATCTGGACCTGATTCCCAATTCTCAAAAGGAGGCTTAACATGGAACAGGAGAATCTGATTGGGGTATTCGGAGAGGAGAAAGTCTGCGAATACAAGGGGCGCCGTTATTTTGTCCGCGACAATGGGACCGTTTATCGTCAGTGCCAGGATGATGGCAAAATGCGAGAATGGGATGAAGAATGGACTTTCGGGAAACTTGACCAGAATACCGGCTATATGCTCATCGGTCAGGAACGAGTCCACCGAATCGTCTGCACTGCATACCATGGGGAGCCGGTCGGAGACCGAAATGTTGCCGACCATATCGATACCAACCGATGCAACAACCGGCCGGAAAACCTCCGCTGGGTGACCAAGTTGGAGAATACTTTGAACAATCCCATCACAAGGGCGAAGGTCGAACTAATCTGTGGCTCGATTCATGCCTTCCTGGAGAATCCCAGCCTGCTTTACGGCCATGAATCCGAGAATCCAAACTTCACCTGGATGCGCTCTGTTACCAAAGAAGAAGGACAGCGGTCATTGAAACGCTGGAACGAGTGGGCTGCAAAACCGGTTGAGGAGCGCAAGCCCAAAGGTCAGGGTGTCGGTGAGTGGATTTATGAGGAAGACAAACCAGCCCGTCCAGCAAGCAATCGACCTCGCTATGCAGGACCGTATAATTCATGGGCAGAACATAAGGCTGCCGTAGAGGAAATGAATCGCCAGCAGCATGAGCTGGAATATGGCCTCAAAGATTCCCTCACACCCGGAGCAAAGCAGCTGGATTGGAAAACACCTACCGAATTCCCGCTGATCCCCACCGAAATAACAGCAACGCCCCTGCAGGATTACCTTTCTCGTCTCACCAAGGGCGCCATTTACACCAGGAACCGCTGGGGAGAATCTCCGGTATATGATGCTGCCATGGCAGAAGATGGCAGCCATCTGGCCGTAGTCACGGAAATCTCAGGCGAGACAGACTATGCCTTGTCAGAAGTCCGGTTCCAGGATGGAGTTTTTATCCACGAAAGCATCCGCACATTCTTCACCGAGGAAGGAGCTCAGAAATACTTCACCGAATCCCTTGGTCGTGAATGGACAGGTGGCGATGTCATGGAGGACTTCTGCTGATTGTTCTTCCACCCTGTCCAGAACCGTCCACGTCTGGCGGAATTGTCAACGCCCCATGGACGTGGACATGAGGGCTATGTCAAGGGTGGAAGCATTGAGAAGCCGGTGGAACTGGAACCGTAACCCATTCACCTTGCAAAGATTTGACGGCATCGCATTTTATTCCGACCTTTGCAACGTGACACATTAGATTGTGAACGCACCGCGTTCACAATTATAAAAAACGAATTATCTGTCGTTAACGAAGATGCGTCTTTTTCGAAATCAGACAGTGTGCTTTTGTGAAGTTCAGGATTTGTCGGAGTGCCACTGTGGTCGAATCAAGGTAGTGAAGAAGGGCGTCGCCGTGAAGCTGTTCAAGCCTGCCTCACGTTCAATTGCCTCGAATTCGAGGTGATTGAGAACACCGGGACCAGCTGGTCTCCTGGCAGGCCGCCGAACTCACCTCGACGGCCAAAGATATGGGGCAATACCTGAGTTGTCGACCGGAGAACTTATTATTCCGTCTTGCGGAAGAATCCCACGGTGGATTTGACGGCGCGGGTGTTGGACGTCAGGTTGCCGCGGCCCCGTACGCTCATCTGCACCGAGCCTCCGCCGTCGAGGTTCATGGCGTAGTCGCAGCCAAGACCTTTCATGATGCGGGCGAGGGCGGTGAGGGTGGCGTTGGAAGTCACCACCACGAGATACATCCTGCCGCTGGCCGAATCGAATCCTATGGCCGTGCGCTGGCGCGAAGAGCCGTAGATGTTTCCTGAAGTCGTCTCCCAAAGCTCGTAGTTGGTGTAGTATACGCCGGTGGCGATGCGGTCTTCCGACACGCATACCTTGCCGTCGTACAGCAGCATGGGCCCGGTGGACAGGGCTTCCGCAGGCGCCCAGGATACGGCAGGACCCGGGCCGGAGCTTGCGCTTGCCTGGGGATATACCGCCGTGCCAGCCGGATAGGGCCTGTTGAAGAAATAT
>OCTX012269027.1_pt1 | contig 13541 bp, 8 predicted proteins | sample 1539691 | NCBI WGS metagenome assembly OCTX01 (sample SAMN02144231, study PRJEB22623) | gut metagenome | biome: sheep rumen | host: Ovis aries | place: New Zealand
ATGAGGAGCCAAGGAGGTTCCGTAGCTCAACTGAATAGAGCATCTGACTACGGATCAGAAGGTTGTGGGTTTGAATCCCGCCGGAATCACGACATGTAATGAATGGCGAGCAAAGTTAATACTTTCGCTCGCTATTTTTTTTTGTGAATTTTTGCGACACAATCAAAGGGCTGTAAAGGGAACTTTATAATCTGGTAGAGGGTTTCTTGGAGTCCGCTTAAGCCTCCCTTATCGTCTGCTTCAGCCGGACTCCAACCGCGCCGACGCGACTCAAAATCAGTTAAACGAAAATATTTTACTTATGTGGCTATTTTTGACATACCGATGTTGACATGTTGACATGTTGGCATTTTTGTGATTTTAATATGCATTTTTACTCTTATAAGTATAATCTAATTTATATAATATTATAATATTATATAAATCTTAATTACTTATAGTACTGTGATATTAATAGATATTAATACCTCTAATTTATTATCCCTATCATCCGATGCCATTTCACATTATCACACAAAAAAACAAAAATGTCAAGATGTCAAGATGCCAAGATGTCAAGTTGACCTTACGCTTGCAAATTTTCGCTATTTTTTGAAAATCACAAAATAGATGCGGAAAAAATTGGTTTTCTTCTCGCTTATTTGTATCTTTGCAGCAAAAATCGGAATATGGAAGAATCGGCACTGAACAGATATCTGGATGAAATCGGTAAGGGCACTTTGCTCACTGACGAGCAGGAGCGTGAACTCTCGGCCAAGATCCTGAAAGGCGACGAACGGGCGCTGTCGCGACTCGTAGAGGCGAACCTGAAGTTCGTGGTGAGCGTGGCCCGGCAGTACAAGGGACAGGGGCTGGCGATGGAAGATCTCGTGAGCGAGGGCAACATGGGCCTGATGAAGGCGGCAGCCCGCTTCGATGCAACGAAGGGCGTGCGCTTCGTGAACTATGCGGTGGTACATGTGCGTCAGGCTATCGAGAAGGCCATCGAGCAGCAGACGGGACTCTACAAGGTTCCGAAGGATGTGAAGGACGAACTGACGGCCCGCCAGCAGAGCCTGCCGCTCTCTGTGGATGCCCCATTGGGCCATAGGGCCAACCTGAGCCTGCTGTCGGTACTCGTGAACAAGGATGCGCCTCTGGCCGATGAGCGCGTGCATTCGGAGGCTATCGAAGAGGCCATCGAGTTCGCGCTGGGTTCGCTCGACAAGCGGGAGAGCCGTGTGGTGAATGCCTATTTCGGCATCGGACAGGAGCATGAGACGATGGCGGAGATTGCAGAGGATATGGACTTGAAACGAGAGCGAGTCAGACAAATTCGTGACAAAGCGATACGCAAACTGCGCAAGGCTTATAAGCGCCGTTTGAAGACCAATTTTAGATAATATTAACGAGGATGTCGATTTTTGCTTGATTTATATCAAGAAAAGTCGAATTATATGATATTTCCCGTGGATTTTGTGGTCTGAATGGGAAATATTTTGTATATTTGTTCCAAATATAGCGATATAATAATTAATTTAGTATAAACCATTTAAAATTTTTTTCAACATGAAGATGAATGTTAAGATGATGGCTGCCGCAATGGCAGTGTTGGGCGCAGTATCGTGCTCAAAGAGTGATATGTATGATCCTGCTCAGGTCGAGGAGAACAAGAAGGCTCAGGAAGAGGCCAAGATTGAGCAGGCTAAGACAGATTACGAGGCAAACTTCGTAGAGAAATACGGTGAGGTGGATCCCAACCAGTCTTGGGACTTCAGCACTGGTACTCCTACTATCAGTCTTCCCAGTTCTTCTGCTAAGGCAGGCACACGTGCTGGTGGCTATGAGCGTAAAAATAGTTCTGACTATTATGAGTTCTCTGCTGCTACAATCAACAAGATGAAGGAAGTGTTTGTAGAAGGCCATGACAATAGAAGTTTGGGTACGTCATTTGCCATGAATGCTCCTAAAAATGCTTTCTACATTATGCCAATGTACATGGGTCAGTCAGCTGGTAACTTTGAACTCTACATGCACGTTGAGGGTATTGCTGAGGATATAAAGGTTTGGAGCAAATGGGATGATTTGGAGGTTAAGCCAAAAGCAGATAGCGACTGGAAGAACGTAAAGGCTCATAATTCAGGTTCTAACTGTGTAGGTGTTGCTGCTATCCGTTCTAAGTACTACAAATTCAGTGGTCTGCCCGAGAATGCAGTAATGCATTTCTATCTGAAGATCACAGAGACTGCCAGTGGTTATAACGAGAAAAATCAGATTCTCACTTCTATGAGCGGCTATATGCGTTCCTTTGATTTTGCTAAAAAAGATAAGGATGGAAATATTGTAGGAACAGAAGGTCTCCCAACTGGTCTTAAGGGTATTGATGAGGAACTGGAAAATCCTGAGGTGATGATTATTGGTGTTGAGGATGCTACCACCAGCAGGAGTGATCATGACTACAACGACGTGGTATTCATGATTTACGGTGAGCCTTATGTACCTCAGACCTTTAAGGTAGAGGAGTTTGAGACCACATACTCAAAGCGCTACATGATTGAGGACCTCGGTTCTACCGACGACTTTGACTTCAATGATATCGTAGTGGATGTACAGGAGACCTTTACCCAGAAGAGGACTACCGATGAGCAGGGTCTTGAGACATGGAGCGATCCCGTACTGAAGGGTCAGAAGGCATTCCTCCGTCACCGTGGTGGTATCCTGCCCTTCGAGCTGACTATCGGCAACAAGAACCTCGGCAAGATGGACGGCGTGCTGAGCGACGATCCTAACACTGAGTTTGAAGTGGCTGGTTGGAATAGGAATAGTAACAATATCAGCATTAAGGTTTACCAGGGTACTGACAGCCAGACGGCAAACCAGGTGAACTTTCCGAAGGATGGTGCTATTCCTATGATTATCGCTACCGATACCAACGTAGCTTGGTCGGCTGAGCGCGTAGCATTCAACTGGAAAGAGTTGATGGGAATTCCAGAATAATAGTTTTTTTGTAAATCAAAAGTTAATAATCATTGTAAAGAGAGTGGGGTTGCCTCTGGTTGCCCCGCTTCTTTAAATAAGGTAAGGATATTAATTAACCATTAAAATAATAAAAAATATGATGATGAACGTAAAAACTCTCGTGGGAGCGCTTGCAATGCTGAGCCTTGCATCGTGCTCAAAGAACGACGTCTTCGATGCAGAACAGGCAGCTGCCAACAAGATTGCCGAGCAGAAGCAGACGTATGAGAACAATTTCGTAAAGACCTTCGGTCAAGTATCAACCACCCAGTCGTGGGACTTCTCTACTGGTCAGCAGCGCTTCGGCACCCGTGCCGGTGACGAGATCGTCACAGAGCTGGTTACTGGTCTTGACTTCGGAATTAAAGATGAGACGGTGTCAAATAACTCTAATATTCTGACTAATCGTAAGATTACCAAGAACGTTGAGCTGTTTAATGTGTTGAATAATGAGTTGAAAGATGGTAAGAAGCATCAGGGTGAGCCTGCCGTGCTTCTTGCGCCAAGTTCTGATTTCACCATCTATCCGCTGAGCCATCAGGGTGCGTGGACACACGATCTCTATGTGAAGGTAGGTGACAACGACCCCGTGTTGGTATATAGCAAGACATGGACCTTCTATGGCCGTCCAACCGTAAATGGCGACGTGACTAAACTTGGTTATGATTCTTGGTATGGATATTATGCAGCAGAGAGAGCCGTTCTTCCTGGCGTCCACATCAAGGCTCCTATCGGCACACGTGTAGATGTCTATCTCGATAACATCGGTGGCAAGGGTAGAAGAGCCGGTACTACAAACGGTCAGGCCATCTATATCGACAGCAATGCTAAGCCAGAGGGCATAACCCTGAAGGACAACGCCGTGATCAAGTACATCGGTATTGAAGATGATACGAACCCAGGCCGCGGTGACCAGGACTACAACGACGTGGTGCTGGCTGTAGTTGGCAATCCCGATGTCCCTGAGAAGATTGTCTTCACCGACGACACTTACGATGTGCCTCTCTCTGTCACCAAGCGCTACATGATGGAGGACCTCGGTTCTACCGATGACTTCGACTTCAACGATGTTGTGGTTGACGTGACTGAGACCACTGTTACTCACCACAAAGTGACGTTAGCAAACGGTATTCCGACTAAGGATGAAATTACAGGCACAGATAAGACCCAGAAGGCCGTTGTTCGTCACCTTGGCGGTATTCTGCCCTTCCAGCTGACGATTGGTAATACTACTCTGCCGGAGATGGGTTCTCAGGCCACCTATCAGACAAGTCCTGACACGGAGGTAACCGTAGAGGGCTGGATTCCTGAGCAGAACAATGTCAGCGTGAAGGTGAAGTCAGCCGACAGCCAGATGTACACCACGAACAACTTCCCGAAGACAGGCGCTATTCCTATGATCTTCGCTTGCGATCCTTCGGTTAACTGGGCTGTTGAGCGCCAGAAGTTCGACTTCACCCAGTTCCCTGGTTATAAAGGTGAATAAAACTAAGGAATCATTTCAATGACATACAGATGCGAGTGCTCTTCGAGGGCGCTCGCATTTTTTTTTGCAGGATGCGAATAAAAAACGGAATAAAAACTTGCACGTTTTTTTGAAAATGTGTAATTTTGCAGCCGAAACAAAACACAAACACTTAGTATATGTGCGGAATAGTAGGTTATATAGGCACAAAGGAAGCTTTTCCGATACTGATCAAAGGTCTTAGAAGACTGGAGTATCGTGGCTACGACAGCGCTGGTGTAGCGCTTGTAAACGACGACGGCGCGCTGAACGTCTATAAGACGAAGGGGAAAGTGGATAATCTCGTAGAATATTGTGGTGACAAGAATATCAGCGGTACCGTCGGTATCGCCCACACCCGCTGGGCTACCCACGGAGAGCCTTCTTCGCGTAATGCCCACCCGCACTATTCTTCATCGAAGAATCTGGCTATCATCCATAATGGTATCATTGAGAACTATGCCGACCTGAAGGCCAAGCTGCAGGCAAAGGGCGTCGAGTTCCAGTCGGATACCGACACCGAGGTGCTGGTGCAGCTCATCGAGTATATCCAGCAGCAGAAGCAGCTCGACCTGCTGACGGCTGTGCAGGTGGCGCTCTATCAGGTGATCGGCGCCTATGCCATCGCCGTGATCGACAAGCGCGACCCCGACCAGATTATCGCCGCCCGCAAGCAGAGTCCGCTGGTGGTAGGTATCGGCGAGGATGAGTTCTTCCTCGGTTCCGACGCCAGTCCAATCGTGGAATATACCGACAAGGTGGTGTATCTCGAAGACGGCAACATCGCCGTGTTGCGTCGCGGACAGGACCTGCACGTCGTGAGTATCCTCGGCGAGGAGCAGGAACTGACAGTGAAGACTGTCGATATCGACTTAGGACAGATCGAGAAGGGTGGTTTCCCGCACTTCATGCTAAAGGAGATCTTCGAGCAGCCGGAGTGCCTGACGAACTGCATGCGTGGCCGTGTGAACATCGAGGCAGACCACGTGACGCTCTCGGCCCTGATCGACTATCGCCGCCAGATGCTCAATGCCAAGCGCGTGGTGATTGTGGCCTGTGGTACTTCGTGGCATGCTGGTCTGATTGGAAAGCAGCTTTTCGAGTCGTTGGTGCGCGTGCCTGTCGAGGTGGAGTACGCCTCGGAGTTCCGCTATCGCAACCCGGTAGTAGGCAAGGATGATGTCGTCGTAGCCATCTCGCAGAGCGGTGAGACAGCCGACACGCTGGCTGCCGTCCAGCTCGCCAAGGACAAGGGTGCCTTCATCTACGGCATCTGTAACGCCATCGGTTCGAGCATCCCAAGGGCTACCGATACGGGTACCTATATTCACGTAGGTCCTGAGATCGGTGTGGCCTCTACCAAGGCCTTTACGGGTCAGGTGACGGTGCTTACGATGATTGCGCTGGCGATGGGTGAGGCCAAGGGCACCATCAGCCGCGATGAATATCTGAAGATCGTGAAGGGACTCAGTGAGATTCCCGACAAGATACGTGAGGTGCTGAAGACTAACGATCGGGTGGCCGACCTCGCGCGTACCTTTACTTATGCGCATAACTTCCTCTATCTGGGGCGCGGCTATTCCTATCCCGTCGCACTGGAAGGGGCGCTGAAGCTGAAGGAGATATCCTACATCCACGCCGAGGGTTATCCTGCCGCCGAGATGAAGCACGGACCTATCGCACTGATCGACTCGGATATGCCTGTGGTGGTGATTGCCACGCATAACGCGATGTACGAGAAGGTGCTCTCCAACATCCAGGAGATCAAGGCCCGTCAGGGTAGGGTGATAGCCCTTGTGTCGAAGGGCGACAACGTCATCTCGAAGATAGCCGACGAGGTGATAGAACTGCCAGACGTGCAGGAGTGCCTCGAACCGTTGGTAGCGACGATTCCGCTCCAGCTGTTGGCCTATCATGTTGCCGTCTGCAAAGGCAAGAATGTTGATCAACCCAGAAACCTGGCAAAATCAGTTACCGTTGAATAGAGACAAGGGCGATTCGTTTTATTGACGTTTCGCCCTTCTTTTTGAATATAGACATAAAACGAGATAAAAAGTAAAAGATGAAAGATGTGACACTCGTCCTGCAGGACGGAACAAAATTCAAGGGAAAGAGCTTTGGCTTTGAGAAGCCTGTCGCCGGAGAAGTGGTATTCAACACGGCGATGATGGGCTACCCAGAGAGTCTGACGGATCCAAGCTACGCGGGGCAGCTGATGACGCTGACCTATCCGCTCGTGGGTAACTATGGGGTACCGCCCTTCACCATCGAGGACAACGGTATCGCCACCTTCATGGAGAGCGACCGTATCTACGCAAAGGCCATCATCGTGAGCGACTACAGCGAGGCCTATTCTCACTGGAATGCCAAGGAGAGTCTGGCCGACTGGCTGAAGCGGGAGCAAGTGCCTGGCGTGACGGGTATCGACACCAGGGCGCTGACGAAGGTGCTCAGAGAGCATGGCGTGATGATGGGACATCTGGAGTTTGAGGGGCTCGAAGGGCAGGACCAGCTGGAAGACGAGGACTATGCCAGCATCAATTGGGTGGAGCGCGTGAGCTGCAAGGACGTCATCCGCTACAATGAAGGTGCCGGCAAGAAGGTGGTGCTCGTCGATTGCGGCGTGAAGAACAATATCATCCGCTGTCTGATACAGCGCGGCGTAGAGGTGATTCGTGTGCCCTGGAACTACGACTATACAGAGATGGACTTCGACGGACTTTTCCTGGCTAACGGTCCTGGTGACCCAGACCGTTGTGTGGCTGCTGTGGAGATCCTGCAGAAGCAGATGTCGCGTTCGCGTAAGCCTATCTGCGGTATCTGCATGGGTAACCAGTTGCTGGCAAAGGCTGGCGGTGCTACCATCTACAAGCTGAAATACGGACATCGTAGTCACAACCAGCCTGTACGAGAGGTAGGTACGAACCGTTGCTACGTCACCTCACAGAATCACGGCTATGCTGTGGATGCCTCGACGCTGGGCAATGATTGGCGCGAACTCTTCGTGAATATGAACGACGGCTCGAACGAGGGTATCCGCCACCTGTCGCATCCCTGGTTCTCGAGCCAGTTCCACCCAGAGGCCTGCTCTGGTCCTGTAGATACAGAATTTATGTTTGATCGTTTTATTGAGACATTATGAAAGATAATACTATAAAGAAAGTCCTGTTGCTGGGTAGCGGTGCCTTGAAAATCGGTGAGGCAGGCGAATTTGACTATAGCGGCAGTCAGGCCCTGAAGGCACTCCGCGAGGAGGGCATCAAGACGGTGCTTATCAATCCGAATATCGCAACGGTGCAGACCTCCGAGGGTGTAGCCGATGAGATCTACTTCCTGCCCGTTCAGTCTTATTTCGTGGAGCGGGTCATCGAGAAGGAACGACCAGACGGCATCCTCTTGGCCTTTGGCGGACAGACGGCGCTGAACTGCGGTGTGGAACTCTATCAGAGTGGCGTGCTGGAGAAATATGGTGTGAAAGTGCTGGGTACGCCTGTGCAGGCTATCATGGATACCGAGGACCGTGAACTGTTTGTCAGGAAACTCGACGAGATCGGCGTGAAGACCATCAAGAGTCAGGCTTGCGATAATATTGCTGATGCCCGCAAGGCGGCAGCTGCGCTGGGCTATCCCATCATCCTGCGTGCCGCCTATGCACTCGGCGGACTCGGTTCAGGCTTCTGCGACAATGAGGAGGAACTCGACCGCTTGGCAGAGAAAGCGTTCTCGTTCTCGCCGCAGGTTCTCGTAGAGAAATCGCTGAAAGGCTGGAAGGAAATAGAATACGAGGTGGTGCGTGATCGCTATGATAACTGTATCACCGTCTGTAATATGGAGAACTTCGACCCGCTGGGCATCCATACGGGAGAGTCGATTGTGGTGGCTCCCTCGCAGACGCTCACCAATTCGGAGTATCATAAGCTGCGTGCGCTGGCTATCAAGATTATCCGTCATATCGGTATCGTCGGCGAGTGTAACGTGCAGTATGCCTTCGACCCCCAGTCGGAAGACTATCGTGTGATTGAGGTAAATGCCCGTCTGTCGCGTTCGTCGGCCCTGGCATCGAAGGCTACTGGCTATCCGCTGGCCTTTGTTGCTGCAAAGCTGGGTATGGGTTACGGACTCTTCGAACTGAAAAACTCGGTGACGAAGACCACATCGGCCTTCTTCGAACCTGCCCTCGACTACGTGGTGTGCAAGATTCCTCGCTGGGACCTCTCGAAGTTCCATGGGGTCGATAAGGAACTGGGGTCGTCGATGAAGTCGGTGGGTGAGGTGATGGCTATCGGACGTACCTTTGAAGAGGCCATTCAGAAAGGACTCCGCATGATCGGACAGGGTATGCACGGATTCGTGGAGAACAAGGAACTGAAGATTCCAGATATCGACGCAGCCCTGCGCGAGCCGACAGACAAGCGAATCTTCGTGATCTCGAAGGCCATGCATCTGCCTGAATATACAATCGAGCATATCCATGAGTTGACTAAGATCGACAAGTGGTTCCTCTATAAGCTGAAGCATATCATCAACATCGATGAACAACTGAAGCGACAGAATATCAACACACTCGAGGAGTCGCTGCTGAGAGAGGCGAAGGTGTATGGATTCACGGATTTCCAGATAGCCCGCGCCATCGGTCTCGAGAAAGAGGGTGAGAACATGCACAAGGCATCGCTGCTGGTGCGTAACCGCCGCAAGCAACTCGGCATTCTGCCTGTCGTGAAGCAGATAGATACCCTCGCTGCTGAGTATCCCGCACAGACCAATTATCTCTATGTGACCTATTCGGGGGAGACTGGCGATATACAGTATGAGAACGACAGGAAGAGTATCATCGTACTGGGTTCGGGTGCCTACAGGATCGGTTCGTCGGTGGAGTTCGACTGGTGTGGCGTGCAGGCGCTGAACACCATTAGGAATAACGGGTGGCGATCGGTGATGATCAACTACAATCCTGAGACCGTCTCGACGGACTACGATATGTGTGATCGTCTCTACTTCGACGAACTGACCTTTGAGCGTGTGCTCGACATCATCGACTTGGAACAGCCACATGGTGTCATCGTCTCCACAGGCGGACAGATTCCTAATAATCTGGCGGTCTATCTCGACGAACAGCACGTGACGATCCTCGGTACCCAGGCATCGGACATCGACGGCGCAGAGGATCGTGCGAAGTTCTCACAGATGCTCAACGAACTCGGTGTGAACCAGCCTGAGTGGTCTGCATTGACGAGTATGGATGATATCAGCCAGTTTGTGGAGCGCGTGGGCTTCCCCGTGCTGGTGCGTCCTTCCTACGTACTTTCTGGTGCTGCGATGAACGTCTGCTCGAATCAGGAAGAACTTGAGAAGTTCCTTGAGCTGGCAGCCAACGTGTCGGAAGACCATCCTGTGGTGGTGTCGAAGTTTATCGAGCACGCCAAGGAGATTGAGATGGACGCTGTGGCGAAGGATGGTGAGATTCTGGCCTATGCCATCTCAGAACATATTGAGTTTGCCGGTGTCCACTCGGGCGATGCCACGATCCAGTTCCCACCGCAGAAACTCTATGTGGAGACCGTACGCCGCATCAAGCGTATCTCGCGTGAGATTGCCAAGGCCCTGCACATCAACGGTCCGTTCAATATCCAGTATATGGCCCGTGATAACGATATCCTCGTCATCGAGTGTAACCTGCGTGCCTCGCGCTCCTTCCCCTTTGTGTCGAAGGTGCTGAAGCTGAACCTGATCGACCTGGCTACGAAAGTGATGCTCGGGCTGCCTGTCGAGAAGCCCCATAAGAACCTCTTCGACCTCGACTATGTGGGTATCAAGGCTTCGCAGTTCTCGTTTAACCGCCTGCAGAAGGCTGACCCTGTGCTGGGTGTGGATATGGCTTCTACGGGTGAGGTGGGCTGTATCGGCGACAATACAAATACAGCCCTGCTGAAGGCGATGCTCTCCGTAGGCCATCGGATACCCGGGAAGACGGTGCTGCTCTCTACTGGTTCTGCCAAGCAGAAGGCGGAGATGCTCGATGCCGCGAAGATGCTTGTCGATCATGGATACGAGATCTATGCGACGGGAGGTACCTCGCACTATCTGACAGAGAATGGTATCGAGAACACACGGGTGCTCTGGCCGTCGGAGATGCAGGGTGGGGTGGAAGGACTTTCGGCCCTCGACTTGCTCCATGCGCATAAGATTGATATGGTGGTGAACATCCCGAAGAACCTGACGACGCACGAGCTGACAAACGGCTATAAGATACGTCGTGCAGCCATCGACTTGAATGTGCCCCTGATTACCAACAGTCGTCTGGCAAGTGCCTTTATTAATGCCTTTTGTAGCATAAGATTAGACGAAATAGGCATCAAATCATGGTCTGAATACAAGTAGCCACCCCTTGAAACGTGAAAAAATGGTGCAATAATTTGGTCAATTCAAATTATTGCATTATTTTTGCACCCGAATTATTACATACTGACCCAATAATAATGGACGCTGGAGAAACTCTAGAATCAAAGATAAATCGAAGCGAGTATAAAATACTGATAGTCGATGATGTTGTCAGCAACGTGTTGTTGTTGAAGATTCTTCTTACGAATGAAAAGTTCCAGGTGTGCACTGCAAGCAACGGAAACGGTTGTATAGAGATGGCAAAGAAGGAGCATCCTGACCTTATCCTGCTTGACGTGATGATGCCTGACATCAGCGGCTTCGATACAGCCGTCATTCTGAAGAAGGACGAAGAGACAAAAGACATTCCTATTATATTCCTGACTGCCCTGAATACACCTTCCGACCTGGTGCATGGTTTCCAGGTGGGTGCAAGCGACTTCCTGACGAAGCCCTTCAACAAAGAAGAGCTCGTCATGCGTGTGATGCAGCAGATCTCACTCGTAGCTGCCAAGCGGCTTATCGAGAAGAAGAACGCGGAATTGCAGGCGACGCTTAACAATCGTGACAAGATGTATTCAGTGATTGCCCACGACCTCCGCTCACCAATGGCAAGTATCCGTATGGTGCTGAACCTTGTGGTGCAGTCTGCATCCCCCGAGACCGTCGGTCCAGAACTGTACACATTGCTCGATCAGGCCAACAGAGAGTCGGAAGAGGTGCATGACTTGTTGGACAACCTGTTGAAGTGGACCAAGAGTCAGACGGGTCGTCTGAGTGTGGTAACTCAAGACCTCGATCTGAATGACATTATCCCTGGTGTCGTGGATATCTTTGAGATGATTGCCCAGACCAAGAAAATCAAATTGAACCTCCAGCATACAGACCAGCCATTAGTGGTAAGGGCTGATAATGATATGCTGAAGACGGTGGTACGTAACTTTATGTCGAATGCCATCAAGTTCTCGCCAGAGGGCTCATCGATTGATATTATGATGTCTGTAGAGGGTGACTTTGCTAAGATCAGTGTCAGGGATCACGGTGTGGGTATTGCTCCCGAACGTCTCGGTAGTATCTTCCGCAAAGGAGAGACCACCTACGGAACAGGAGGTGAGGAAGGTTCTGGACTGGGTCTGCAGCTCTGTCAGGACTTTGCTCAGAAGAACGGAGGTGACTGTACGGTGGAATCTGTTGTGGGCGAGGGTAGTACGTTCAGCGTCCTTGTCCCCTTGAAGAAAGAATAGAGATGGCTACACCTATTTATATTATAGAGGAAACGAAACTTCGCCGCAATCTCCAGCTTATCGCTGACGTTGCGGCGAAAGCCGATATAGAGGTCATACTTGCCTTCAAGGCATTTGCCCTTTGGAAGACATTCCCCATCTTCCGTGAGTACATCAGTTCGACTACAGCCAGTTCACTTTCTGAAGCCCGTTTGGCTTATGAGGAGTTCGGAGCACCGGCGCATACCTATTCACCTGCCTATACGGATGAAGAGTTCGACCAGATTGCCCGTTGTTCGTCACATCTGACGTTTAACTCCTTGTCGCAGTATGAACGTTTCCATCAGCGTGCCCATGGTGTATCACTGGGGCTGCGCATTAATCCGGAATACTCAGAGGTGGAGACGCTACTCTATAACCCTTGTGCTCCTGGTACACGTTTTGGACTGACTGCCGACAGGCTTCCCGAACAACTTCCATCGGATATCTCTGGCTTCCATTGTCATTGTCATTGTGAGAGTGGAGCAGATGTGTTTCAGCGTTCGTTGGCCCATATCGAGGAGAAGTTCTCAAAGTGGTTCCCGCAGTTGAAGTGGATCAATTTCGGCGGAGGCCATCTGATGACTCGTAAGGATTATGATGTGGAACTGCTCGTGTCGTTGATGCAAGGCTTTCACCAGCGCTATCCTTGGCTGAAAGTGATACTCGAGCCTGGTAGTGCCTTTGCCTGGCAGACAGGACCGCTGGTCTCGCATGTGGTGGATATCGTGGAGGATCATGGGATCAAGACCGCTATCCTCGATGTCAGCTTCACCTGTCATATGCCTGACTGTCTTGAGATGCCCTATTATCCAGAGGTACGTGGGGCGGTGCATGGTGAAGAGGGTTATCGTCTGGGTGGTAACAGTTGTCTGAGTGGCGACTTTATGGGCTATTGGCGCTTTGATCATGAGCTGGAGGTCGGAGAAGAGGTGATTTTTGAAGATATGATTCACTATACGACGGTGAAGACTACGATGTTCAATGGTATCACGCATCCGGCTCTCGGAATGCTTCATCAGGATGGTAAGTTTGAGATTCTACGTGAATTTGGATATGATGATTATAAAAATCGGATGGATTAGAAGTTTTTTTAAAAAAAAATCCCCGAAAAGTTTGTCAGTTCAAAAAAAAGCATTACCTTTGCACCGCATTTAGAGAAATGCACCTCTGAAAGGGGTTAAAACTGCGGAAATAGCTCAGTTGGTAGAGCACAACCTTGCCAAGGTTGGGGTCGCGGGTCCGAGTCCCGTTTTCCGCTCAAATGCTGAACAAAAAAGAGTCATTAAGGATAGGCCTTAATGAAAAATTGCCCAGGTGGCGGAATTGGTAGACGCGCACGTTTCAGGTGCGTGTGCCGCGAGGCGTGCAGGTTCGAGTCCTGTTCTGGGCACTCTTTT
>OCTX012167796.1_pt1 | contig 13538 bp, 14 predicted proteins | sample 1539691 | NCBI WGS metagenome assembly OCTX01 (sample SAMN02144231, study PRJEB22623) | gut metagenome | biome: sheep rumen | host: Ovis aries | place: New Zealand
CCTCATACGGTCCATAATCCATTTCTATCAGGCGCTCATCAATAACAGGTCTAATCTGCGGCGCAACGATTTCAGCCGTTTGAACCGCACCGACATGGTTCCAATTGAATTTGCTGTATTTACAATTGCGTCAGCTTCAACTTTTGTAATATCATTCGTGATGATCTTAAACGGCATTTGAAAGTCTCCTCTTTTCCATACGTATCTCCTTTTATTTTAATCTTACAAGGGCAAATATGGAAGCAAGAAGTCTTCTGATAATTGCAAACGCAGACTCAATAAAAAGGCGGCCTACCTGCACCCTTGCAGACAGCCGCCTTTCTTTACACTTACTATAATACCTTAAACCTTACGACTATTACTTTATCTCCACATTAAGCGAATATCCGGAAGTCACTTTGTCAATCATCGGTTGGTAAATTTCCAGACTGACATTTTTGCAAATCGGTCCGCCGATCAGGCACCACATAAAGCACAGTTTCAGAAAAATCATTTGTATTGTGCCGTATAAACAGCTTCGCATTCGGCATCATACGATTGACCATTAGGGGGATCTTGAAAAGATCCGTCAATTCATGGTATATACTCAGAGCCATGGCTGGTCTGTAATGTTCTATAAAACGACTCATAGAAGTAAGCGTCGAAACATCGTTATTTTCTATATCCATCTTAATAAACATAGGAACCGGTGTAAGATTTTCAATAAATGTCCCCGCATCTTTCATATTTACAGTGATTTCACCATCAGGGCTGATTCTTGATGCAACATCATGGCTACAGAACCCAACTTCATCATCCCTGTCCCCCAGGGCAAAGTTAAACGGTGTCAGTCTTCCAGCTTCTATCAAAGGCTGCATATTTAAAACAAGAAGCCGATAATTCACTGGGTCAGGCTCAATCGAAAAAATGTGCTTAAACGTATTTCCGGTCGCCTTATATATCTCACCCACAGTATCGCCATCGTATGCCCCGACATCCAGAAATACACATTCTTTATCGAATGTAAAAAAGTTATCTGCAAAATACATATTTTTTCTGCCGTAAATTAATCTGCTCGGTTCTTCTGCATCTTCCCGATGAATCTTCAGCATACCGTTCTGCACACCATCTCTGAAAATGATTTCCTTCTTCACAACTTGCTCAGAGTCGTTATGCAAAGCAGCTCCCTCATAATCATTGTTTCCGATAGCCAGCAAAAAGGCCTGCTCAAAACAACGTATTCGTTCTCTTGCTGGCAAAGATCTTGAATAGACAAGTATTTTGTATGTGGTCTTTGACTTCTCATCCGCCAAAATGTCCGTCACCGCCGCAATCTCATTCTTATATTTTTTCAGACATTCATCCCACCCAGCCATTCTGTCAAACATTAATAACTCCCGCTATTAAGCTTCCCACATATTTTCCAAGAAGGTGCCAGATGAGTTCATTCAAATTATACCAGGACCACTTCTCATGACGCATGACGCGATTTATCGTATGAAACAGTTCTTTGTAGATTCGAACATCATAATTAATGAATTTGCCATATACTTTCTGAAGTTTGCTGCTTGATACTCCGTTTCGCATGCTCTTCCTGCGTAACTCTTTCATTGAAGTCACGCCATGAAATTCCACAACCGGATTCGGACAGTAATAAAACCTTGCTCCCTTCGCAAGACCTCTCCAACAGAGTTCAACATCCTCACCGTTATTTGCAAACCAGTTATTAAAGCCGTGCATCCTACACAAAAACTTTCTTCGAAATGCGCAATTGGCGGTAATAAAAGCGTCATTCAACGATCTCTTAGTCACCCAGTACGGTTCATCGCCGAAATTCATGACAATATTCAGCTGCAGGTTGCACCAGTAAGCTTCAATATCATTAACAGGCTTCGCAGGTATAATTTTTCCACCAATTCCATCAGCTCTCGTTACTTCAAATGCCTTTTCATAGCATTCAACCCAATCATTTTTAGGGACACAGTCACCATCTGTAAATAAAATCACGTCTCCTGTAGCTCTCTTTATACATTCATTCCTGCCAGAGGCCGCATTTTTTCGAGGATTTGGTATAACGGTTGCACCAAGCTCTCTGGCAATCTCTCGAGTTCGATCTACAGACCCACCATCCGCCACAATAATCTCATCCGGAAGACGTGTGCCACTCATAATGCTCTCCAAACATGATGCAATGTATTTTTCTTCATTATAAACCGGTATTGCAACTGTTATTTTCATAGAGACCTCCATACCTGAACAATTTATAATAAAAACACCATTTACATATTTACAGAAGATAACCCAAGGGCTTTCTGTGCTTCGCTGAATCTTTTTTTCCATTCCTCTATATGAGGTGCTTCCACAAAACAGGTAGTGCATATTTGCAAAACACTTGCTATATCCTTTATATAGTTATATTTTTCTCCAAGTACATAGCCATCCATCGACAATTTAAATCCATTTCCTGATTTAATAAGATACCAGCCACGTCTGCATATATGTCCGCACTCCTCCGGAGGCGTTAATGTCTGATCCGTATTATAACAGGTCCGTCCGAACGACACCCATGAATAGTCTCCGTATACACCGAAGACCTGCATTCCCAGCGACTGATAACTCCTAATCCGCTCTGTTCGCTCTTCAATTGCTGAAGAAATCCCCATATCTTTTAAAAACTTTACCGTTTCTGCTGTCACCAGATCCTCTCGGTTCCTAGCCATTCTGCTCCAGATAATCTCGTGCCCCGGGAATAGCCGCTTAATGTCCGATGCCAGCCCAATATCCTGACACATAATCACTGCCATTGGATCTATGGAACAGACCGTAGAAATCATTTCCAACATTTCGGAATAATTTTCCGATGTCACAAACGCTCGCGTTCTAAAATATATTCGCTTATTAGCCTCATATGCCCAATGCATGAATTTCAGCATTTCAGCCATCCCGCCTGCATACATTCGTTTTGTACAGAAATAATCTCCGAATATTATTCCACTAATGGACTCATTGCCTATGAGATACTCTAGCGCTTCTTGCTTCATTTCTCCAACTCCGGCAACCCATTCATGTTTTTTCATTAGTGTCTCCATTCCCTGCATACATAATGCGCATAACTATCCAGACTAATTGGGGCTTCAAGAAACCGGTCTCTGCATTCTTTCATATTTCTTACACTGCGGATAATGTGCTCTTTAGAATTCGTCCTACCTTCGATTTTATAAGACTGAACTCCTATTGCCATAAACAATCCCATCACCGGTCCCAAATGGATCAGACTATGTCCAATGCGTTTCCTGGCAGGCAATATCATTGTATCAGTAACAAGTTCATATGGTTCCTGGCAGTAAACATGAAATCCTCTATCATCCATTATATGTGGTAGTGCACATTGAAAGTTGCAGTTATAGCAAAGCCCTCCATCCGCTACAATTTCATAATCGAGTTCCGGATCTGAAAAACGAATGATATCATTTATTTCCGACAGCGTCAGATTTGTCGACAGTATGATCCGCTCAACGCCTTCTTTTCTCAACTCTCTGACGGTTGCTCTATTATTGACTCCCAGGAGCGTACTCGCATGTATTGGTTTATGTCCAGGCATCGAGGCATAATAGTGTAATATACCATAATCCGCTATAATTGCACTGGATGCTTTTGTCTCATTAAGTTCGTTTAGCTGTTCTTTTAATTGTGAAAGCTGTCCTTCTGAGACACAGGCGTTAATTGCCACATAGACAGATACTCCTACACTGCTGCAGTATTCTGCTGCTTCTCGTATTTCTCCCATTGTAAAATCGACCTGTTTCGGCCTTGAACTGAATCCCTGCAATCCAACATAGACTGCATCGGCTCCAGCTGCAACAATCTCCTGAAGATCTTCATATCTCCCGACAGGAGCAAGAATCTCAAAATTATTCTTTTCAAGCATTCTAAATCCCCCAGATAAAAGCATGCTATTTATTTTCGCTTATTGAATCTCTTTTTCCTACCCGGCTTTTTATGAAAAGTCCTACGAGCTTTATCTTTTTCGCACATGGTCTGTAAAGATATGCGCAGGTAATAACAGCTACGGGTATCATCCGCAGCTGTCCTACGGAGACCAGTAAAACCAGGACAAGCGGCAGATATATATTATAGAAAGCCTCGCCCGGCACACAATAAAATGTAGTAAAAACCGGCTTCGCCATACAGTCATGAATTGCCCGGCACGCCATAAACTCCAGCATGAAGGCAGGAATAAGTAACACATAAACTTCCGGTCTATGCAGCATCATAAGAAGAATCGCCATGCTAATAATTTCAAGAACAAATACAGTGTAGATCCCAATAACACATGTTTCATAGTTCTTTTCAGCGAATGTATGAACACCAGACTTCCGATCATTTTCAAGGTCAATTACCTGATGAATAAAAATATATCTCATCCCTGATAACAGGGAGCAGATAAGAAAGACTCCTGTCAGCGTATGACTGACGGGAAATAATCCTGACAGTACAAGGACAGGCATGCACCTCTGTGCAACAGAAGACACGATGAGACCCATAACTCCTCTTTCCTTAAAGCGGAACGGAGGCATCGAATATGATCCGCCCAGAAAGACCGTGATGATTGCCATAAACAAAACATATGACGAAAAGCCTGATGCTGCCCACACCGGTAATACTGCAAGCACTATGACCATCACAAGTGAAACCCTGATTCGCCCTTCCGACATATCATAAATAACTTTTTTCTTCCCTGCCTGCCTGTCAACATCCCGGTCAGCGTAATCGTTAATCAGATATCCATAAGCCAGGAAAAGAGAACAGAAAATAAAGCTGGATATCCACTTGGCATACATTTCTACGGTATTCATAGCATATCCTGCCATCATGCCGATGTATGTATAGCACATAAGGAACGGCACTTTTGAATCATACCATTCACCTATTCTTAAAAACTTATTGATAAATATACATTTGTCTGTGAGCCACTCAGAGTCATTCATTACAGTTCCCTTCCTGCCCTTCTTCCAGACGACATAAAATATCTTTGTATTCATCGCTCAGATAAGATTTTTGAAAAAATTCAGTGTCTTTCTTATACCAATCTATTTTTTTCAGCGTATGATTCAAGAGAAACTGGCAGTTCCTGCAACATCTGGGTAAACGCCCTTCATAAAACTCCTGCCTCAGTTTCTGATATGGTTCACCATTCCATACAGCCATGAGACTTCCCGTTTCATAAATATTGCCAAGGTGGTACATTGGGTTTATACAGCAAGGGGCGACATTCCCCTCACTGTCAATAAAAGGCTTCTCAAGCAGATTGTCACAAATTCCTCTACAAGTATCATCCTGACCAGCATATTCTAATTCCTCAAAATCAGAACCGTGTATTCCCGTCTGTCCGGCAAGCATTCTATATTCCTCTGAAATGCGTTTTGCATCTTCCTCCTTAGGAAAGAGCCGGTACTTACTCATTTCCTCTTCTTCAATCATCAGATTTTCTTCTGTGACAATATACTCCGCAGATAATTCCGGCAGTCGTATCGTCATACCAAATGAATCCGCCTCCTCCTTCGCCATCCGCATATATTTATGCATATGTGCCGGATAGTGAAGCAGGCAGTCCATCTCATTTCCGATGAGTGGGTTGGGAACCACATTTGAAATTGTAATTCCCTCAACCCCGAGATCATGTGCCAGACGTACAATACTCGGAAGCTCGCGAACATTCTGCCGCATGGCAACAACTGACATCCTCAGATTAATATCCGGATTCGCATTTCTGACCTTTTTGACGTTAGAGAACATATCTGCAAGACGTGTTCCCCTCCTTATGCCGGAATAAACATCCTCCGTAGCTCCGTCACATGAAATCATCAGCCGGTAAAAGCATGTTTTCAGTTCCTCAAGAATCTCGTCTGTGAGATAAGACATGTTGCTGTTCGTGCTGACCTTATTCTGATAAATATTACAGATGTGCAGCAGTGGCAATATATTCTTAGCAAGAAATGGCTCCCCTATACCATGAATAAAAACTTCCTCAGCATAGGGAAGCACCTCGCTGATGATTCCAATTCCCTCCTCTGCAAGATCCCCTCTGGCAGAATTGTGGTTATAAAAGTGTTCGCACATGATACATCTGGCATTACACTTAGTCGTACTCTCGACCTGAATCTGAACAGGATAATTGAGGGTTTCAGATTTCTTTGTAATAAAAGTGATTTCAGCCAGAAGCTTATTATATATTTTTGCTCTTCGAAGATCGCCTTTCTGGGCAAATTCATCACGTTTTCGACATATCCAGTCACTTCTGTCAGGATCGACCAGAATGCCCCAAACATAAAGGTAAAAGTGTCTGAACACTTTCTTAAGATGCCAGACATCCAGCTTCTTATACGGGTAGCTCACGATGCAAATAGTTGCTTCCATTTCATTATTAGCTATCTCGTCAGACATCTGACCGTCATCCGATGCCCATGCTGTTATCGGAACAATCTCAAGATTCTCATTATGTATCTCTGCAATGACAGTAAGAATCTCGCGGATTTCATCCATCTCGTTCTCATTTGCAAAAAGAACAACCTTCATATTGTTTACTCACCTCCGGCATATGCCGACCCAGTCACAATATAACGCAATACCGTGGGGAATCTCACTCTTGCCTGTACGTATGCATTTTATATTCAAACTCCGATTTCTCAATATTCCTCTTGATATGAACCTTACATCTCATGAGTTCTGACATATCCTCGGCAAGCTGCTTTTCGCTATCTACGGCATCTGCCAGACGCTCATTGACCATATGAAGGGTCATGGTTCCATCCACATGAACGCCTATATAATAAGGTGATTCATATAAATGCTTTGACAGCACTCTTTCAATATCATAGCCGGTCACCAGCTTCCCTGCGCCGTTTTTTCTTGAAAAGCTGAGTCGTCCCTTATGATAGAATCTCGGCAGTCCATCTTCACCTACTTTACTGATCTTGCAGATTAAATCATCCGTTCTGTATCGAATCAATGGTGACGCTTTATGCCAAAGGGCTGTATAACATGCAATTCCAGTCTCTCCGTCAGGAACTTCCTCAAGAGTATCCGGATCAAGAATTTCCATAAATAAAACATCGTCACAGTACCGGAAACCGTCCTGGTCTGGTCCTTCATTTGCCGTCGGTCCGAATATTTCGCTCATCCCAAAAGAATTATATAGACGAGCGTTATACAATTCTTCAATTTGCCGACGACGAGACTCTGATATTATGTCTCCCCCTGCGAGAAGCATTCTGATCGATGACTGCCTGGCTATTTCTCGGTCTTCTTCTGAACTGTTCATTAAAAGCGCCAGTGACGGGAGGGTAGACATCACAGTTACCGGAAGATTTTTCAGGGCAAACTTAATATTTGCATAATCCGGGGCATCTACACAATAGAACCCCCCTCCCATGACCATATATTGCCATATCATTGAATGTCCCATATTTCCTGAATTAATGGGGACCGCAATCATTCCAATATCACCGGGACCTATTCCCAGAGGCGTATAGAGTTTTTTTGTTACATATTCCTGCACCTTTTTATCTTCTCTGGAAAATGCATAAACTGTTTTCGTTCCGGTCGTACCCGAACTGGAAAAATAAGTAAGAATATCTTCAGGTCTGGCGTTGGTACGCTGCATAGGCGAAAAATCCCGAAGATTTTCCTTTGTCATAAACGGAAGCTGTTTAAAATCACTTTTTGACCTCAATCGAAAATCAGATAATCCTGCTCCGACAAGCTTCTGTCTATAATACTCTGTCTCATATGCCTTCTCTTCCCAGAGACTAATGATTTTTTCAAATTGTTCTTTCCTGGTCATTATAATTCTCCCGTTTACAGTTTACATAAGATCATTTCAGATATGTGATAACACCAGTCAATACAACAAACTGTATTATAAACTGCCAGATATACCGCATTGCATTATCAGGCACAGATTTTATTTGGTTGTCAAAAAACATAGTCCTTTTCCCGATATATGATATTTTTCCCTGTACAATACACTCCCATATATAGCCGAGTTCATTGACCGCCATCATGAGAATTATAACCATCTCATGCAGAAAATCATTCTTCCCAAATCCATATTTCATCTGGATCAGACTATAAACGCTCCAGTCAGCTAAAAGCCATATCGGCATTAATACAAAACACCATGGATTGAAAACCGCACCCGATATTGCTATAAAAAGAAGTGCTATGAAATCAAGCACAAGTTTCCTCGGTGGAATCTGACAACTATAATCCGGATGGCGATCCACGACATAGACATCAGCACGACCATAATACCAGCATCTTCGAAACATCGGCTTTACAGCAGACCATGTAGCCTTGTCATGGTAAACGAGTCCTTCTTTCGTGTTGCGAATAATGAACCCTTTCTTTGTCAACCTCAGACCGAGGTCGACATCCTCACCTCCAGGCTTGTTAGGAAATGTCGTATCAAAACCCTTTATCTCTTCAAATGCGCTTTTTCTGACTGAAAAATTCGCAGTCGTTCCCCAAACAGAAGTTTCATCCCAATAAGGCATTTTAAAACATATTGTATAAGGCGAATTTTTAACTGACTGCCAGAACCAGTTCTCGTGCCCGGTGAATTCAAGTGGTCCCGCAACAGCTCCGATTTTTTCACTGCTATATAGTTCCGCGTGCTGTTCAATGATATGCGGTGTTGCAAGACAGTCAGAATCCAGGAACAGTACAATCTCATATCGAGCCTGTTCCGCTCCATAGTTCCTTTTACCTGATACAGATGGACCAAAAAAAATTCTTCTGGCATCATACATATCACAATAGACATCTATTTCCTTCTGCTCATTCTCCGAACTATCATCAATCAGGAGTACTTCTGTTGGTCCCGAATAATTTTTTCTTGGTTCTACAAGACTTTCCAGAAGATTGCCAAGGAGCTTAACACGACCTTTCGTCGCAATAACTATGCTCACACCATTAACGCCCATATGTCCTCCAAAGTACGTTTAGATCACTTCTACCATTTGCTTCCCGTTAGCTTCCCTCACCCTACAGAAGCAAATAAAAAGCCCCGGCTATAATGATCGACCAGACAAGAATCCATAGCTTTCTACTCTCTCTTACCAGCATAGCCCGTGTCTGATAAAACGAAAACGACATTGACTTGTAGATTCCATCAAGACTTCCATGTTTCAGCGCTTCAACAACGTGAAAGAAATAATATCGTGCCTCAAAAATCTTTGCCACTGAGTAATAAAATATATTCTTTTTCCCAGTCATTTTCGCATCCATCAAGAATATACACAGGAATGAAAAGGTAAATAAAACCCCATATGCAGCCATCGGTCTGGCATTTCCTGTGACGAACGATGCCACGACCGCAAAAAACAGCATTACAAGATAAAAAAATTCCGTCTTGATTCCACTTGTAATAAATATTTCAGGATGACGACGACTGAGATAATATTCCATACTGCCCCACCTTTTTGTACGGTCATTCACCGCAGCTATGTGGTTCCAGGTCTCTCTTGAATGCCATGTAACTGCCTCAGGAACGGATCTAATTCTATATCCTGCCTTAGTCACACGATACGTCATATCCAGGTCATCTCCACCCAGTTTGAACGGAAATGCCTCCTCGAACATATTAATTTCAACCAGAACGGCCTTCCTGAACATTACATTATTGCCAATCGTCCAATTCTGATATGGGAACCGCTTTGCAAAAGAAAACGAATCCACAAACGTAGAATACTGAATTATTTTCCAGAGCAGCGATGTCTCTCCTACGAATTCAGTGACGCCAAAAGAACCTCCAAGTTTTATATCGTCGGAATTAATGAAAGTCTCCGCATGCAGATTCATCAGTTCCTCACATACCGTGACATCCGAATCAATAAAAAGGATGTACTCGAATTTTGCAGAAACGATACCCTTATTTCTTTTTTTTCTTACACTGTCCGGTCCCTCTATATATCGCGCATCATATTTTTCACATGAATTTACGATTTGTTCTTTCTCTGATCCCTGACTGCTGTCCACAATGAGGACTTCGGTATCTCCATATTTATATCGATTCCGTGCAGCCATCAGCGACTCGAGAAGGCGATCAACAAGATTCGACCGATTCCATGTAGGAATAACGACAGAAATATTCAACTTATCTTCTATCAACACAATTCCTCCATCTGCCTGGTAATAGCTGTCAATATCGCCACACCTACGTCATGTCCCGGAACCGATATCGAGCGCATTTTCCAGAAACATCGTGACTTCTCCCGTACACAAATACCAACACCCTTCACATTCCGAACGCAGCATCTGGCGTCTGTACTTTTTCATTTTCTCACTGTACCAAATGTCTTTCAGAGATTCCCGTCCAATATTTCCGACCGGTTCAAAGCAGGAAGCCCAGCAGGGCCGTGCATTCATATAAGCATCAATAAACAAATTAGTATAACCAATCAGACACTGGTACCCGTCGGGAACGCGCTTTTTGTCTGCAAAAAAAGTAGGGATATGTTCAAGGAATCCCACGGAATTGCCTATCCTCAACCCGTTTGCTTTCATATCAAGAAGTATATCTGTCATTCTCTGAGCCTCTGCTCTATCACTGATTGACAGCAAATCCGGCTGATGGGGGTTATAATGATGATAGGGACTTAGCTGAACACAGATACCCATCTCACTCATCTGACGGATGAAGCCGGGTATTTCATTCATATTCTGACGAGTCAGGACCGCAGTTACGTGAATCTGTGTCTCAGGATATCGTTCTATCATTTTAACTGCAGCCTTAACACCACGAAATGCGTCTGAAAACTTTACGCCCCTCTGCTTTTCATACACTACCGGGTCCATCGAGTCAAAAGACATAATGATATAACGCAGTCCCCGCTCCGCCAGTCCTTCCCATTTTTCCGGCAGAAGCAGTCCGTTCGTCATCAGAACAGGGGTAATATTCTGCTCAATGGCATCCGTAACGATATCTCCCACAAAGGGCATCAATAAAGGCTCACCCCCGTTAATGGATAAAGCGGATGTGCCAAGTTCCCCAGCCTCACAGATCGTTCGCTTGATTATTTCATAAGGAATCTGTGCCTTTTTTTCATGGGATTTCGAATTCACTGCGTGTGAACAGTATGCGCAGTCCGAGTTGCAATAGTTCGTCATCTTAAACATCAAATAACGCAATTTCTCAGGTACTGTATCGTCCCGAATTGCCTGAAAGACCTCATCCCGACACCGTTCTATACTTTCCACATTCGAAGCATCTTTACCGAAAAGAGTATGTGATACATCATAAACATCCGAAAATAAATTACCGCTCATGTATCTCCCCCTTATATTTCCTTGTAATATTTAATAATTCTACGAATTCCTTCATCAAGGGAAACCTTTGGTTGCCACCCAAAAAGCTTTCCGGCGAGGGATATATCTGGTTTCCTTTTGACCGGATCATCTTCCGGCAATGTACAATATCTGATTTCGGACTTTGAAGCGGTAACACGAAGTACTGCCTCTGCAAGCTCCTGCATCGAAATCTCTTCAGGGTTGCCCAGATTAATCGGTCCGGTCTCCCCGCTTTCACAGTCCATAAACCCTGTTATACCGCGGATAAGATCGTCTACATAGCAAAAACTCCTTGTCTGTGTACCATCACCATATATCGTGATATCATTTCCCGAAAGAGCCTGCGTAATAAAATTCGATATGACCCGTCCGTCTTCCGCCTGCATTCTCGGGCCGTATGTGTTAAAAATCCTCACAATTCTGATATCCGTACCTCGCGTACGATGATAATCCATAAAGAGCGTTTCCGCCATTCTCTTTCCTTCATCGTAGCACGCACGTACTCCAACCGGATTTACATTCCCATAATATGTCTCCGTCTGTGGATGAACCTGTGGATTACCGTAAACTTCACTGGTACTTGCCTGCAATACACGAGCATTATACCTGGCTGCATTTTCCAGAATATTCAATGCACCTGCAACATTCGTTCTTGCCGTCTGTATCGGATCTGCCTGATAACGAGGAGGACTGGCGGGACAAGCCAGATTAAACATAAAATCCGCAGGAATATCATATGGTTCTGTGACGTCATGACGAATGAAAGTAAACCCCTGGCAGTCAGACAATGATTCAATATTCTTTATTGTCCCCGTCAGCAGATTATCGAGACATATAACATGAAAGGAGTTTTTCAGCAGTTCCTCGCACAAATGTGATCCCAGGAAACCTGCACCGCCTGTAACTAATGCTGTTTTTTTCATCGTATTCATTAATCTCCCAAACTGACTTTCGCATAATACTTATAAACAAGTTCATTCCGAAGTACCTCTTCCCATCCCTGCGCCTTCATGTAAGCGCGAGTATCCGGATGTGCTTGAAAAATAAATGCAAATGCAAGACATGTATTCCATTTGAGATTAATGCGTCCGCTTTCTATATTACTGACCGTCTGCCGGCTCAGACCAGAAATATCTGCAAATTCAGCTTGCGTTAATCCTGAGATTTTCCGAAGTGACGGCAGTTTTACCGCCATCGTACGGCAAAAATTTTTTCGTCTTTCAGTATCCATATCATATTCCTATATTATTTAATGCAAATTTCTAATAATTATTATAATTTTTTTATCATTTAATGATAAATTATCATACACTATGTACCAGATACTTGTCAAATAATTCAGTATTTCCGGCATTATGCATAAATTTAAGGACTGTCACCTGACAGTCCTTTAATCCCCGTTTTCCTCTCTATATTCCTTATATAGATCCCTATAGAATTTTGCCATTGGCTTACTCAGAAATTCTTCCGGTTCACTGAAATAGGAAGTAAATAAATCCCTTTCCAGATTCATCCCAGTAATCTCCATCCCGGCAGCATCCGCAAATATTCTCTCGAACTCATCCAGTTGACTTGGCGGATAAATCCTCATCCGATCGAGATAGCTCTTTGCTTCCGTTTCATGAAATCCATATGCTTTTGACAGTTGAAACACATCCATATTTTTCTTATAGCGGTCAGCTATGTTTCTATCCAATTGGCAAACTTCCAGCCGAAGCTGCTCGCCTATGATATTTTCTTCCTGCACCTTCTCCGCAGTAAGGTCACAGTATATTTTTATAGCAGACTCAAAATCCACTTTTGTTTCATATGGTGAAACGAGGTCATTATCCGGCTTATCCAACTTGTTTAAATTACAAACTCCACAGCAGGGCACCAGATTATAAAGTGATACAGAAAAATAAGGATAATAACGCCTGTTCATAAAATGGTCCAGCTGAACGCCCAAAATTCTACTTTTATTTATTCCGATAAAATTACGATTACAATACGGGCAGGTTCTGATGCCAAGAAGTTGTATGATGCGGATCGGAAAGCGAACTTTTCCTCCCGAGATATCTGCGTCAGCAACTTCCAGATCGCGCATGCTCTTATATATATGTTCTTTAAAATAAGGTATAAACCTGAATTATTCATGACGTCCGGGTCATGCCCTTGAGACGCCGATTTAGTTACTCAACAATACCGATATCCACATTCGTTAACCTGAA
>OCTX012042706.1_pt1 | contig 13537 bp, 7 predicted proteins | sample 1539691 | NCBI WGS metagenome assembly OCTX01 (sample SAMN02144231, study PRJEB22623) | gut metagenome | biome: sheep rumen | host: Ovis aries | place: New Zealand
TCGATGGTCTGCTGTCCGTTGCGCTGTGCGGTGTTGACGGCCTCCTGTACCGCCTCCTGCGCCTTGATTGTAAACTTGTCTAATGTCATAGTTTTGTCCTCCTATTTTTTTTGTTTATCTGGCTATTGGCGAACAAACTACGTGCCGAAACGAAACATCCGACAAAATGACACGTTTTGCTGCCATTCTGTCGGATGATGCGTTTGCGGTTCAACTTACTCGATGCATTTCAAGTTCTTGTCCAGCTGTTCTGTACTGCTGGCACCAACAAGTACCGATGTAACTCCCTGCTGTTTGAGGATCCAGCGCAGCGCCCGTTCGGCCATCGTCATTCCGTCCTGCTGCGCCTCGCTGTTCCATTGACGCAGCTGTTGGAGCAGGTCATCAGAGAGCATCTCCTTGCGCAGGAAATGACCTCGGGCCATGCGTGAGTCGTTGGGAATACCATTGAGGTAGCGGTCGGTGAGCAGTCCTTGGGCCAAGGGTGAGAAGGCGATGAAACCCACGCCCTGTTGCTGGCATAGCTGCAAGATGCCCTCGTCGATGGGGTTCCGGTGGAGCATATTGAGTTTGCCCTGATAGATGAGCAGTGGTACGTCATGAGCTTTTAAGTAGTCGATACCAAAACGTAACGGTTCCAGGGGCCAGTTGGAGATGCCTATATAGAGGGCCTTGCCCTGACGGACAATGTCGACGAGAGTCTGTAGTGTCTCCTCGAGGGGCGTGTTGGGGTCGTAGCGGTGTGAATAGAACAGGTCTACATAGTCCAAGCGCATACGTCGCAGACTCTGGTCAAGTGACGCCATGAGGTATTTCCTGGAGCCCCAATCACCATAAGGGCCAGCCCACATGTCGTAACCCGCCTTGGTTGAGATGAACAACTCGTCACGATAGGGGCGCAGGTCATCGTCCATGACACGTCCCAGCGTCTCTTCTGCCGAACCATAAGGCGGTCCGTAGTTGTTGGCCAAATCAAAATGGGTAATGCCTCTGTCAAAGGCATGGCGTAGGATGCACCGCGAGCGCTGGTAGTCATCAACGCCTCCGAAGTTGTGCCACATGCCCAGGCTTACCTGAGGTAGCAGCACACCGCTGCGTCCACAGCGCACATAGCGCATGGTGTCATAGCGTTTGTCTGATGCAACATAATTCTCCATAAGTCTAAATGTGTTTTGTTGATGTGTGATAAAACTCCTTATTTCTCTATCAGAATGCGGGCATCCACTGCCACCACGTTATCAGCGTCAGCCAACAGTGGATTGATGTCCATCTCCTTGATTTCCGTGGCAAAGCGCAACAGCGTCGACAGGCGCACAATGATGTCAGCGTATTTCTGTTCGTTGATGCCCTGTTGCCCACGTGTTCCTTGCAGAATCTTGTAGCCGCGCAGTGAATGAATCATGGAGCGGGCCTCCTCGTAGGTCAGCGGTGCCAGACCGCTTGAGACGTCCTTTAGTACTTCGACAAAAATGCCGCCTAGTCCACAGAGCACGACATGTCCGAAACGAGGCTCGTATTTGGCACCGATAAACAGTTCTGAGCCTTTGATCATCTTTTGTACCATGACAGCGGTGGCATCTTTTATCTGCATCATGCGGTCAAACTCCAATGCCAAGTGTTCGGCAGTACGGATGTTAAGAGCTACACCACCCACGTCACTCTTATGGACGGGACCTACCACCTTGGCCACGACGGGAAAGCCCACCTCGTTGGCAAAGGCTGTCAGATGCTCTTTCGACGTGCTTACCATTTCCGGGACGAGGGGGATGCCTGCACATGAGAGAATGTCGCGTACGGTCTGTGGAGAGACGTAGCCATTATGGTCGATGCCATAGATAATCTTGTTGAGTCGCGGAATGTCAATGCCATAGAGTTGCAACTCTGAAGGTGCAGGCTTGGGAGTATGCATAATTTGCGAGAGCGCTGTAGCCAGTGTTACTTCGTCGGAGAAATTCACATGTCCCTTCTGCAGAAATTCCGCCACCTCCGGTCCTGCCGTGTGCAGGCTGGGTAAGATGGGGAAGATAGGTTTCTTGCACTGTAGAATCTTCTGGTGGAGCACCTCGTAGGCTTCGTAGAGCTGGGTCAGTCCTGGGGTACCATAGATGACAGCGATGGCATCAATCTGTTCAAAACGTTGTTCGCAATAGTCGATGGCGATGCCCAACTGCTCTGGTGTTCCCGTGGCAAGGATGTCAATAGGATTGGCTACGGCGGAACCTGGGAAGAGTTTTGATTTCAGTTCGTCAGCCTCAGGACCTTCAATCTTAGGAACGTTGAGTCCGCCCTTTGAAAGCGCATCTGTCAGCATGACGCCTGGACCGCCGGCATGTGTCACGATGGCAAAGTTCTTACCCTTTAGTTCCGGTAGGGTGAAGATGCATCCTACGGTGGTCAGTTCCTCACGAGAGAAACAACGCACGATGCCGGCTTTGCGGAACAATGCCTCTACTGCCGAGTCGCTGCTGGCAATGGCTCCTGTATGACTCGATGCGGCTCGTGAACCACTCTCTGAAGAACCCGCCTTGATTGCAGCGATGCGACAACCCTTGCGAATTAGGTTGCTTGCATAATACAGCAACTTGTCAGGATTCGAGATGTTCTCGATATACAACAGTTTTACCTTTGAGTCGGTATCGGCATTGAAGTTTTCATCCATATACTGCAGAACATCCTCAATGCCAATCTGCTTTCCGTTGCCTATCGACCATACACTGTTAAACTGCAAACCCTTGATGACTGCACTCTCCAGGATGAATACGGCCGTGGCACCAGAACCGCTGATAAAGTCGACCCCCTGGGAACTGAGGTGTGGGATAGGTTTGGTAAATACGGAGTGGTGATGGCGAGTCAGCAGTCCGATGCAGTTAGGGCCTATCAGGGAACAGCCGTATTTCTGACAGGTGTCTAAGATTTGCTGTTCCAACAGGGCGCCCTCATGAGTCTCCTCACCAAAACCTGCCGACAAAATGATGAAGGCGCGTGTCTGCTTGTCTTTAGCTAGCTGTTCGACATATTGCGGACAAAACTTAGCAGCGACCACCAGAATAGCCAATTCTGTCGGTGGCAGTTCGGTAGCGTTGTGGAACGCCTTGATGCCCTGCACCTCGTCCTCTTTGGGATTGACGATACGTAGCGTGCCTTGATAGCCTCCCTGAAGAAGGTTGCGTACCACGGCACCGCCTGGCTTGTGTACATTGTTGGAACCGCCGATAACGACGATGCTCTTAGGTTGTAATAGTTCTCGGTTAATCATCGTAACGTATTTAATATTGGGTGCAAAGATAGCAAATAATACGGAAATGACATACAGGAAAAGAGGAAAACTTGCAACAAGGTTGCAGAAAAACAACATTCATCGTCTGTTGCAACCAGGTTGCAGCTGTGATTTCCTACCTTTGCAGCAGAAAACAATAATACAAGTAAAACATTATGTCACACGAACATCATCATCACGACCATGAGCATGGTCACGAGCATCACGGTCATCATCATCATGTCATGCCGAACTCCCTGAATGGCATCTTCATCTTTTGTATTGCCTTGAATCTTCTCTTCGTGGGTGTCGAAGCCTTTGTGGGATGGACGCAGAACTCCCTGTCGCTGTTATCTGATGCAGGTCATAACCTCAGCGACGTGTTTAGTCTGGTACTGGTGCTCATCGCCTTCCAATTGGCCAAGGTACGGTCTGGCGCCCACTATACCTACGGACTGAAGAAGTCGACGGTGCTCATCTCGCTGCTCAACGCTGTGCTCTTGTTGGTTGCCGTTGGAGGTATCGTCTATGAGAGTGTTCTGAAGTTCAATGAACCCGTCGATGTCAACGGTGTTGCCGTTTCGTGGACAGCAGGTATCGGCATCCTCATCAACGGACTCACTGTGGTGTTGCTGATGCGCGGTCAGAAGAACGATATCAATGTGCGTGGCGCCTTCTTGCACATGCTGGCTGATACACTGGTTTCGGTAGGTGTTGTCGTGTCGGGTGTCATCATTGCCTTGACAGGATGGAATGTCGTAGATCCTATCGTCAGTCTGATTATCGCCTTTATCATTCTTTGGTCAACGTGGAGCCTGCTGACGGCCAGTCTGCGACTGATTGTTGACGGTACGCCAGAGGGTATTGAACCTGATGAAATACAACAACTGATGGCGGCTGAGGAATATGTCGACGAGGTGCACCACCTGCATGTGTGGGCCATCAGTACTACAGACAATGCCCTGACAGCACACATTGTTGTCAAGAATATCGCACACATGGAGGAGGTGAAAGGTCGACTGAAAGCGCTTTTGAAAGAGAAAGGTATCGGACACTCTACACTAGAGTTTGAGACTGCCGAAAACCCCTGCCATGAGCATTGCTGTGACGATGCACACTAAATAAAAAGAACCATATTATTGGTAAAACTCGTTAAATGGCTTGGCTGTTTAACGAGTTTTTCGTATCTTTGTCCTTGATAATAAAATACGGACGTATGATGAGCAAAAAAATAGGAATGATATTGGCTGTATGGTTGCTGATTCCCATGACCATGGTTGCACAAACCTATTCCGCACTGTGGAAACAGGTGCAGGCTGCACAAGAGAAGGATCTGCCCCAGACCGCTATCGCCCAGTTGACAAAGATAGAGACAAAGGCACGCCAAGAGCGTGCCTACGGGCAACTAATAAAAGCTACACTGACGATTGTAAAGCTGCAAGGCGAGATAGCTCCTGACTCTGTGGCGCCTGCCGTCAGGCGCTTGGAAAAGCAATGCCAAGGCACCCGTGATGTTGCCCTGCAGGCAGTCTATGCCACCGTCTTGTCTAAGATATTCGGTGATAACAGGGAGTTGGAGGATAACGACGCTAAGCATGCGTACTACCGTCAGCAGGCATTGGCCCATCCGGAAGTGCTGGGGAAAACACCCGCTAACAACTATGAACCCCTCGTCGTCAAGGGCAAGGATAGTGAGGTCTTTGGTCACGATCTACTGAGTGTTATCGGAATGGAACTGGATGCCTGGCAGTGGATGACAGACTACTATGAAAAGACGGGCAACTGTCCTGCTGCTTGTCTGACAGCCGCCAATACGCGCAATACCATCGAAGGTATCGACTCGTTGATAGCCGTCTATGGCGACTATGCGGAAGCTGGTGAACTGGCTATCCGTCGTTATGACCTGATGTTAGCGAAGGGGCGCTCTGCTCAAGAGAAATATCAGTGGCTGCAGGAGTCTATCCGTCGGTGGAGTCACTGGAAGCGTGTCAACGAGTTGAAGAACGAATTGGCTGAGTTTATTCATCCTTGGTTTGCGGTAGAAGTGCCTTTGACATGCGTTGAACCACAGAAACCACAGATGGTGAAGTTTGATGTGTTGCGTAATGTTCAGCAACTCACCATGCGTGTCTATCGTACCACCTTGCAAGGTGATACACAGTTGAATCCTGAGGTGAAGAATGACTTGGCGCAGATCAAGTCAAAAGGACTGACGGAGGTGAGTGAGGCGGCACGTACGCTGACCTTTGCTCCCCATCTGGAATATGAGATTTTTAAGGATTCTGTCCAATTGGCGGCATTGCCGGCAGGCATCTATCTGCTTAGCTTTAGTACGAATCCCCAAACAGAAACAATCTATCAACTCTATTATGTATCGGGCATCCGACTGTTACAGCAGGCACAGCCTAACAAAAAAATGCGATATGTCGTAGTGAATGCTACTACTGGCCAGCCTGTTGGCGGTGCTCAGCTGCGATTGGGATATGAGCGCTTCAGGAAAAACGCCATGGCTCCCGTTACATTGACCTGTGACCAACAAGGAGAGGTCATTTTTGATGCCAGCAAGCAACAGCCGTCAACGGCTTTTGCCTACACTGCCACCGATACCAGTTTTCCAGAATATAATAACTATGGCAGTTATAGCTACCAAGAACGCTCCTATAACCAACTGCGTGTCAGTCTCTTTACCGATCGCAGTATCTATCGACCTGGGCAGACTTTGTATGCCACAGCCATCGTTTGGAAAGAGGTGTCAGCCACAGAACAGGTGGCGGCAGCTGACAAAACTATGAAGATAGAACTGCGCGATGCCAACTATAAGTTGGTTGCCGAACAGCAGGTGGCAACCGACCGCTATGGTAAATGTTCTGCGATTTTTACACTGCCCACCGGTAAACTTAACGGTCGTTTTACCTTGCGTACTAGCAATGCCTCGACCACCATTCGCGTAGAGGAATATAAACGCCCGGCTTTCCAGGTGAATTTTGATGAATATAAGGATTCCTATCAAGCTGGCGATACGGTACATGCTACTGCCAAGGCTCTGAGTTATGCGGGCGTTCCTATTCAAGAGGCAAAGGTACACTACACCGTTAAACGCCGTATTGCCTTCTGGTGGATGACCTACAGCCGCTACTGGCAAGGAGGCTATTTCGGTGATGGTCTGAGCGAGATTACACTTAGTGAGGGTGAGACCACGACGGCTGACGACGGCTCATTCAGTGTCGACATGCCACTGACCATGCCTGACGACATGGGGCGTCATACCATGTTCTACCATTTCGTGGTTGAGGCCGACGTGACTGATTCTGCCGGTGAGACACACCATGCCACTATGTTGTTGCCGTTGGGCAACAAGCCTACCTCATTGACTTGTGACCTACCCGGACAGATACGCAGCGACAAGTTGCCGCTCGTCACTTTTAACCGTCGCAATGCAGCAGGTAAGGAAATAACAGGGAAGATGAAATACCGCATCGATGGCGGCAAGTGGTTGCAGACGTCAGCAAACGCACCGACAGCTCTGCCTGTCATGAAATCAGGAAAGCATACGATATGGGCTGTTTGTCAGAATGACACTGTTCACCACGACTTTGTCGTGTTCAGTCTTGACGACAAGCGTCCTGCCACTGAGACCCACGACTGGTTTTACGTTTCTCAGGAGGAGTTTCCTGCTGACGGTTCACCCGTCACGCTGCAGGTGGGTTCTTCAGATCCCGACCTGCATATCGTCTATAGTTTCTTCTCGGGAAAAAACATCATTGAACAAGGTGTAATCAAAAAGAATGCAGCGTTGCTGAATCGCCAACTGACCTATAAGGAGGAATATGGCAATGGTCTGTTGGTAACCTTTGCATGGGTCAAGAATGGCCAGTGTTATGGACACCAGCAGGTGATTCGTCGACCGATGCCTGACAAGCAGATGAAGATGCAATGGGAGACTTTCCGCGACCGTCTGACACCAGGACAGCAGGAAGAGTGGCGACTGACAATCTGCAAACCTGACGGCACCTCTGCCGATGCCAGTCTGTTGGCTGTACTCTATGATAAGAGCCTCGATGCCATCTATCCCCATAAGTGGTCGTTTGTTCCCAAAACCTATCTGTCGCAACCCTCAGCCCATTGGAATTGGAGAGCGTGGGGCGGCTATCGTCAGTTTGGTGGAAAGACGATGAAGATGCTGGAGGTTCCTGATCTTTCATACAGTACTATCGATCCTGATGTGTTCCCCTATATCCGTGCTTACGGTATCAGAATCCGTGGCACTCGCACCATGCTGATGTCTAAGTCGGCAGATATGCTAGAGAGTGCACCGATGGCCGCTCAGTCAAACGATGTCCTGTATGAAGTCGTTGCCAACGATGCAAAGGGTGGCGAGGTACTCAAAGCCAAGGAAGAAATTGTTGTGGCTGGCTACGGAGTAAAGCGTCAGGATGCCGACGCTGCTGAAGAGCAGCAGGTACAGGTCCGCGAGAACCTCAACGAGACGGCATTCTGCTATCCTGCTCTGAAAACCAATAGCGACGGCCATGTCACACTGTCGTTCATCCTCCCGGAGAGTTTGACAACTTGGCGGTTTATGGGTGTTGCCAACACTGTGGACATGATGTATGGATATATTGACAGCGAGATCATTGCCCAGAAAGACGTGATGATACAACCCAATATGCCGCGGTTCATCCGTGAAGGTGACAAGGCCCAGATTTCTGCCCGCCTGTTTAATACAACTGATAACAATGTCAGCGGCACGTCCCTGTTGCAGTTGATGGACCCTGTTACCGACAAGGTGGTCTTCGAACAGCAACAGCCGTTCGCCATCGGTGCCAGCGGCTCTGCCTCCGTTACCTTCGTGGTCAATGGTTTGCCTATTGACACATCGCTACTCATCTGTAAGGTTACTGCCAAGGGTGATGGTTTTAGCGATGGCGAGCAGCACTATCTGCCCATTCTGTCCAATAAAGAATTTGTCACCAAAACGGTACCCGTCACACAGCACGAGGCTGGCACCAAGACCATCGACCTCGCCAAGTTGTTCCCACAAGGTACTGACCAGCAGAAGTTGACTATCGAATACACCAATAATCCAGCATGGCTTATGGTACAGGCGTTGCCCAACCTGGGACAGCCTCACGAGTATAGTGCCATCGATCAGGCTGCTTCATACTACAGCAACCTGTTGGCCCAGCATCTAGTCAACCAGGCTCCCCAGACTAAGCGCATCTTTGAACAGTGGAAACAGGAATCGCAGGATGCTGTATCTCCGCGCTCGTCAACGCTCAGCTCTGAGTTGGAAAAGAACGAGAATCTCAAGGATATCATCCTTGCTGAGACCCCATGGGTGGTTGCTGCTGACAAGGAGAATGAGCAGCGTCAGCGACTTGCAGATTTCTTCGACGCGAACACCATTACGAACCGCCTACAGACTGCAGTAGATAAACTCGCAGCATTGCAGAATGCCGATGGCTCTTTCTCGTGGTATCCGGGCATGGAAGGTAGTACCTATATTACCGTTGCTGTCGAGGAGATGCTGGCCCGCCTGCAATCTCTGGGTTGCAAGTGGCCAACCGAAGCCCCGTCGGCACTCTACGACAAGGCCTTCAACTTCATGGCCAAGGAGATGGTGGAGCAGGTCTCCAAGATGAAGAAAGAAGAGAAGAAAGGATATCGCCAGACGTTCCCCTCATTCACCGCCCTGCGCTGGCTCTATCTCTGTGCTATTGATGGTAGGATACTGAAAACAGATGTCAAGGCCGCAAACGAATATCTCATCAAGTTATTGAAAAAAGATATCAAGCGCCAGACCATTTATGAGAAGGCTATGACTGCTGTTGTGCTGGCCAAGCATGGTGAGAAGGCCAAAGCTGCCGAATATGTAAAGAGTCTGAAGGAGTATACCGTCTATACAGAGGAGATGGGCCGTTACTACGATACCCATCGTGCCAGCTATTCGTGGTATGACTATAAAATTCCCACCGAGGTCGCTGCCATCGAGGCCATCCAACTGGTTGCACCTCAGGATAAGCAGACCGTCGACGAGATGCGTCGCTGGCTGTTGCAGGAGAAACGCACCCAGTCATGGGATACACCCATCAATAGTGTCAACGCTATCTATGCCTTTCTGAATGGTAATAGTCACGCACTGACGACCAGTCAGCCCACCACCTCCCTCGTGGTTGATGGCACACCCATCAGTACAACCGAGAAGACCGCTGGCCTCGGTTATGTGAAGGTCGCCCAGTCATACCATGGCGAGCGCACCTTCACTGCCACAAAGACCAGTGAAGGAACCTCGTGGGGTGCTGTTTATGCACAGTTCCTGCAAAAGACCAGCGACATCGAGCTGTCAGAGAGCGGCATCACTGTCAAACGAGAGGTGACGATTGCAGGGAAACCATTATCCGATGGAAATATTCTGGAGGTTGGTCAGCGTATCAGTGTACGTATCACCATCGAGACAACCCGCGATCTAGACTTTGTACAGGTGGTAGATCGTCGTGCAGCATGCATGGAACCTGTCAACCAACTGTCGGGCTATCACAATGGTGCCTACTGTTCGCCCAAAGACCACGCCACCCACTATTTCTATCGTGGACTGTCCAAGGGTAAGCACGTCATAGAGACAACATATTACATTGATCGTGCCGGTATCTACGAGACGGGCACCTGTACCGTAGGATGTGCCTATGCACCAGCGTTCCGTGCCACGGCACCGTCTATCAAGGTAATCGTAAAGAATAAAGAGTAAAACATATGCGACATATCCTATTTTTTGTGTTCCTGGCGATGGCTATGCTGCCTGCCAGCGCCCAGAAGCTGATCATCGAGAAGACTACCATTGACGTGGGACGAACGGGCTATCAACAGCCCATCACCGCCGTCTTTGAGTTTCGCGTGAAGGGCAGCAAGAGGGTCAAGATAAGAGAAGTGAGGCCAGACTGTAGCTGTACCACCGTGGAGTATCCCAAGACGGAGCAGGGCGACAAGTTTACGATTCGTATGACTTACGATGCCCGTCAACTGGGACATTTCGACAAGCAGGCTGCTGTGGTGTCCAATGCCACCAGCAAGCCCTTCTATATCCGTATGAAGGGTATCGTGCTTAGGGAATACCAGAATCTCAGCAAGAATTATCCCATCACGATGGGCGACATGCTGCTCGACCATAGCGACTTGGAGTTTGATGACATCAACCGTGGCGACCAACAGGTACAGGAGATTCATATCTATAATGGTAGTACCAAGGTGGCTCAGCCCAACCTGATGCACCTACCACCATACCTGTCGGCGACGATGACTCCGGAGCGGTTAGGGCCCGGACGTGCCGGTACGTTGAAGGTCGCGCTGAACTCCAACCTATTGCATGACTATGGATTGACACAGAGTGCCGTCTATCTGGCTGAGAACCCTGGAGACACGGTCAGTGCCGATCACGAGATAGCTGTCTCTGCCGTTCTGCTACCTTCCTTCTTAGGAATGACGGCTGTCCAGAAGCAGTATGCTCCTAAGATGGTGTTATCAAAAACCGTCGTAGACATCAACTTCAACGGCAAGAACAAAAAGAAAGATGTCATTGAAATCACCAATAAGGGACGTACCGACCTGGATATCTCGTCGCTGCAACTCTTTACTAGTGGTCTGAGAGTGTCACTCGGCAAAAGCAAGCTAAAGCCAGGTGAGAAGACTGAATTAAAGATAACAGCTATCCGAGAAGACTTAAAAAAGGTACGCACGCGCCCGCGTATTTTGATGATTACTAACGACCCCGACCACTCTAAGGTTACTATTACGATCAATCACAAATGAATACTGTTAGCTGTAAGCTATCGGTCCCAATCTGAAAATATGGAACATCCCGAGAATAGTGCCGAATATGCAGGCCTGCAGGTGAATAGCGGTGTAGAACAGCCGTCCATCATCAACCCTTATCTGAAGCGCAACCGCTTCCGCCGTCGCGAACTGACAGCAGCCGAGATGGTGGAGGGAATCGTCAAGGGTGATGTCACCGTCCTCTCACAGGCTGTTACTCTGGTGGAGAGTGTTAACCCCGACCATCAGGCAAAAGCCCAGGAGGTTATTAACAAGTGTTTGCCGTATAGTGGCAACAGCATCCGCATAGGTATCAGTGGCGTACCTGGTGCGGGCAAGTCGACGAGTATCGATGCCTTTGGCATCCATGTGCTCAAAGAACATGGAGGTCGGCTGGCAGTCTTGGCCATTGATCCCAGCAGTGAACGTACCAAGGGTAGTATTCTGGGTGATAAGACACGCATGGAGAAACTCAGTGTCCATCCCGACTCGTTCATACGCCCTAGTCCAACTGCAGGTTCGCTGGGTGGTGTAGCTCGTAAGACACGTGAGACTATTATCCTCTGTGAGGCTGCCGGCTTCGACAAAATATTTGTCGAGACCGTGGGTGTCGGACAGTCAGAAACGGCATGCCACTCCATGGTCGACTTCTTCCTATTGCTGCAGGTAGCAGGCACGGGTGATGAGTTGCAGGGCATCAAACGTGGCATCATGGAAATCTCTGACGGTATCGTCATCAATAAGTGTGATGGTGACAATGTAGACCGCTGTCATATGGCTGCTACCAACTTCCGTAACGCTCTTCACTTCTTCCCTAAGTCAGAGAGCGGTTGGATGCCCCAGGTACTATGCTATAGCGGCTTTTTCGGTACAGGCGTCAAGGAGGTATGGGACATGATCTACGAGTATATTGACTTCGTCAAGGCTAACGGCTACTTCGGCTACCGCCGTAATGAACAATCCAAATACTGGATGTACGAGACGATTAACGAACAACTGCGTCTGAAGTTCTATAATAACCCTGTCATCCGTCAGCAGTTGCAGGATGCTGAAAATACCGTTCTCGCTGGTCAGCAGACCAGCTTCACGGCTGCACAGAAGTTGTTGGACAGTTACTACGCACATCTCAAGGAATAGACTATGCTCAAGATAGAAATCGATAATGGCAGTGGCTTCTGCTTTGGTGTGACTACTGCCATCCAGAAAGCAGAGGAGGAATTGGCCAAAGGTGGCACACTATACTGTTTGGGTGATATCGTCCATAACGGTATGGAGTGTGACCGTCTGCGCGACATGGGACTGGTCACCATCGACCATGAACAGATGAAACAGCTGCATGATGTCAAGGTGTTGTTGCGTGCTCATGGTGAACCCCCCAGTACCTACGAGTTGGCTCGTAAGAATCATATCGAGATTATCGATGCCACCTGTCCTGTGGTATTGAAACTGCAACAACGCATCAAGAAACAGTATGACACGGGTGGTGGACAGATTGTCATCTTTGGCAAGAAAGGACATGCAGAAGTTCTGGGGCTGGTAGGTCAGACGGCAGGCAATGCTATTGTTATTGAACACTTTGATGATGTCAAAGTACTCGATTTCTCTCGCGATATCTTCCTTTATTCGCAGACCACTAAGTCACTGGAAGAGTTTCATCGTATCATTGATTATATTCAGTCGCACATCTCGTCTGACGCTACCTTCCGCTCCTTCGACACCATCTGTCGCTCCGTAGCCAACCGTATGCCAAACATCTCGCAGTTTGCTGCCCGTCACGATCTCATCCTCTTCGTCTGTGGTCGTAAAAGCAGTAATGGCAAGGTTCTCTTTAACGAGTGCTGTCGGGTGAATTCCAATACTCACCTGATTGAAGGGCCTGACGAGATAGACGGTTCCTGGCTTGAGGGTGTAGGTACTATTGGCATCTGTGGTGCCACGAGTACGCCTAAATGGCTCATGGAACAGTGTCGTGACGCTATCGTTGGTAAAAAGAATGATGAGAGTGAAAGATGATATCAAGCAACGCCTGGCGCTATTGCGTCAGGAGCTACGGCGTGAGCGTTTGTCAGCCTACATCTTCCTGACATCCGACCCGCACCAGAGTGAGTATACGGCCGACCACTGGAAGGGTAGGGAGTGGATCAGTGGCTTCAACGGATCGGCAGGTACAGCTGTAATAACGTTGACAAGTGCGGCTCTATGGACGGACTCGCGCTACTTTATCGCTGCTGCTGGACAGTTGGAAGGTACTGAATTCCAGTTGATGAAACTGAAGGTAGAGGGGACGCCGACCATAGCTGAATGGCTGGGCAAAGAACTGGCTGATGTGGCAGATAAGTCGGTTGGCATAGATGGTATGACGGCCTCGACAGCTATTGTTGAGGAATTGATTGGCGAACTGCGTCAACAGGGTGGGCTGACGCTGCAAACGAACTTCGACGTATTGGGGCGCATCTGGAAGGATAGACCTGCCAT
>OCTX012244224.1_pt1 | contig 13533 bp, 13 predicted proteins | sample 1539691 | NCBI WGS metagenome assembly OCTX01 (sample SAMN02144231, study PRJEB22623) | gut metagenome | biome: sheep rumen | host: Ovis aries | place: New Zealand
CAAGCGCATATTCCGTCTGCGGCTCGTTCCCATACCCGCCGTCGACGGTCCATGTGCGCGTCGCGTCGCCGGATGAAGAACGCATCCCACCACGCACGACGCCCCGCGTCTGCGGCACATCGTCGACGGCGGAATATGAAACATTCGTCATGAACGGAATTATACCATATTCATAATCAATCCCCTTCTCCAAGAGAAAGATGTATTCGCCCGCGTTGGTGACGGCAACCGACAAGTCGCCGACGACAAGCTGAACCGTCTCTGGGGGATCGTCAGGTATCGTCGCCGTAAACTTATAGAGTCCGTTTGTCTGGCCTTCGCCCACCTGCGCATCGACCCACTGCGGGTAGCCGACGGCAAGAATCTCCGTCGCGTTTGTAAAGTTCGCCGATACCCATTCGGTGTCCTGCCCAAAGCCGTTGTGCGGGAAAGGCAGAATGCGCGGCAAATGCGCCGCGACGCCGTTCGTCGCAACCGAAACGTCGCCGTTGCGGAAAAGTTCAAGCGCGGCAGAGACGAGATTGTTGGTGTCGCGGTTGATGGCGGCGTCAGTCCAGACAAAGCGGTAGGAATTGGACGGCGTGAACTCGTAAGTAAATGTCGTGAGCCCCGGCACTATCTCGAACGGTGCGCCAGCAGAGGCGACGGCGTCTGTATCAAATGGCGTTGCCCAGACCTGGCCGTAGGAAACTACCTCGACGCCTGTCAGATGGTTCGTGCCCCAGGGGAACACAAAGTCGTTTTCAAAGTCCAGCCAAAACGAGTCTTTCCACGCGCCGCGAATGTTCCAGTTCGCGGTTTTGCGTTCTGCGAAAGTTGTCTGTGGCTGAACAGGGTTCATTACATTGGCAAGATTACCATTCACCAACAACCCTGTCAATAAGAAACCGTGCCCCTGCTGTGCCATCGGCGACATCATCTGCTGCGGTGGAAGATTGTTGACGCTGTTCGTCTTGTCACCGCCGACGAGAACGCCGATCAGAAGGAACGAGCAGACGGCGACACGGCCAAACGCAGTAAGCGAACGCCAGATAGAAAGCAGTCGCGCAAAGGTGTCGCGGGCTATGCGCGAACGAAGCGCAAGCAAGATGAGCGAGGCCGCAAGCCCACACAAGGCAAGACGCATCAACACAGTCTGGAAGAGCGCCGTCATGTTACCTGACCCTCAACATTAATGCGTTAATCGAAATCTTGCTCTCGACACGAATGGTCTCCGCGCCGCGAGAGACAACGCGGGCAAGATTCCAGTTGGGGTTGAAACACGTGGGAGACACAACCGACGGAAACACAGAGGATGCCAGCGACTTCGCCGCGCGGTCCCTGAGGTAAAGCGTCACATCGAGATGCCGGGCAGTTCCCTCGACGCGGCATGCCGCGTTTGCGCATCTGTCGCGCCAGAACCACTCGCCGCAATCCCAGCCAATTGACAACTCCCCTTCTTCGATCCCAAGTACACCGTCCTCGTTCGTGTCACATCCAAACACAACCTCGACGCTGTTGCTTGTCGTCGCGTCGCGCTCAATCGTCAGCGTCCATTTGTTGTCTGTTGCCGCCCCTGTTGAGAACACCACATTCGTCTCAACCTCTGCAAGCGGCCTTGCCGCTTCAGGCAGTTGCGACACGACCACACGCTGGCCAGCAAAGGTGGAGAGAGCAAGAAGAGCAAAGGGCAGCACCGACGCGCCGCCCTTCTTCAAGCAGCACACGCCCCAACGCCGAAATGTGAACTTCTCATTCATATCCCAAATCCACCCAGCAATCTTCTCCTTGTGTCCTCTGCCCAACCGCTCCGCGCAGTTTTACAGTGTCACAGTGGGGATGAGACTGTTGACACAGATTCAAAAATGTATCAATGCCGTCATTGCAATAAACGACAATGCCAACACTATTAATATGAACCCATTAATCCCAATCACTACATCCCAAGCAATTCTTCCACGTCTTATGAACTCAGAGCGCTGCGGCGGCTTGGGGATTTTGCTATCTCTCCAGAAATCATCCTCCATCGCCTCAATCATGCCGCCACCATCGTTTGCATCTCTCTGCTCTTTAATAATCGCAATTGCCACGGCACGATACTTACGATTCCATCGCCACGACCGAACAAACTTACCCCAATTCACAGTAAACCACCATAGGAACGATATAAACACAACTCCAAAACCCACTATCCCAGACCATGTCATAAAAGTATAAATCCAATATGGGAAATGCCTTAATAAACTTATGGGCTTAGCAATCTCTTTGTAATCCACAATATTTAACTCGCCCTGAGTAAAAGGATCTTTATCCGATACGAACTTAGGCAGCAATCCTTCTGCAACATCGTGAGCTTTCTCGCTGTAAACTTTTATTGCACAAACCTGATTTGGTCTCCACTTTTCAAATGACAAAGCAATCTCGTTGTTTGTGCTTCCAATCTTTACCTCAAAATCACAATATTCCAACTCTGCTGCCACAATATTGAAACCGTTGGTAATAGAAACAGCAAGGTTTGAATACATCAGGTCGCGCCCTGGCAACCCTATAATATTCCGCCGACATTCATTAACAAATTGAATCTTGGAAACCCAAAGATTTCTAACTTCTCTCCCACGAAAACTGAAATGACTGCCCAGGTTTGGCACAGAAACAACTCGCGTCAAACATTGGTTATCAAGAACCGACAAATTGATTAATGGCTTAGAGCGCGATTCAATTACAAACACATAAATGGCGAGGATTCCACCAATTACACTCAACATTGTCACACACCATGCCCAAATCTTTCCAGAAATCCTCACAATGAAATTGCGAGAAGGCACCTGAAGCTCTGTAGTCTGTTCACTCATCAGATATTCTCCTTCAGCCAATCATTTCTGCAAAAAGTATTATGCCATGCCGCAACGTGCGCCGTCTGAACAACAAATAATCTATCTGACGGGCGCAACAAATTCAATAGCGCATCTCTAACCTCTGCAGCAGAACATTCTGTTTTTATCGCCCAACACGAATCCGTAATGTGGGCCCACGTGCCATATGCCTTGATTGCATCATACAAGCTCTGATAGACGGAATCTTTGTCGCCATCCTGTGTGATGTCATACGATATGACTAATGAATTCACTTATACAGCCCTTTCATTTTATCGTTGTGTTTCCTACTTAACTCTTACTCTGACTTTGTTTCCTGTACACCTCAAGCAATGTTCTCTGGCGAACAATAGCTATCGGTGTGTTCACAACCATTGTACCAAACGAATCTTAAATCTAATCTTAAATCGTAAAAAATTTTTTAGGCGGGAAAACAGGGCTTTGGAAAGTGGAAAGTAGCTTTTTTATTTAAAGTTTTTTAACGCAGAGACGCAGAGGCGCAGAGTACGCAGAGTTTTGTTTAGCCGTGTAGAACGTGTAAATCGTGTAGAGACTTTCCTGTCGGTTTCTAGCCCTCATTCATTGATCATATATAGTAGATCTTCTACAGAAGGGTCTGACACTTTTACTCATTAAAGTTGAAAGTTTGGAGTTCAATTCCCGTTTTGCATGTTCTATACCACGAACACCGACCTCACCCTGTTAATGAGCCGCGCTGGGACGCCTAATACATCCATGGCATACGAACTGTCTTCTTTCATACGAGCTATCAATGACGAATGAAGTTCTTCTCCACGATGGAAGCGACGATTTGCGGCATCCGTCCATGCTGCGTCATGTTTTTTAAGATTCTTAAAGTCATATACCGTTTGTGGATTGGGTTTGCACCCTTTGCAAAATCCCAAGCCGCACTCCCTAGCCATGCTTGCAATCCACGCATAGGAGATGTCGGAAAGTGTTGTATCGTCTAAATATGTTCTGCCAACGTCTCCGTGAACGCCAGAAAACCAGACCTGCTTGACTCGGTTGCTGCCCGCATTGCGATATTGCTTGACAGGGTAGAACTTGCGGCGCTCATTTGCTGCCATTGCATGATACACAACATCCACCAATGGTGACAGAACGCCGTCGTGATAGTTGCTCTTTGTATCGAGAAGCGATGTCACAATATCCCAGCATCCCAACATGGCAATTCGCGGCGACGGATAGCACCCTGCCTCTTTCTTGAGACGCCGCCACTTGCTCTTATCCTTGTCACAATAGGCCATCACGATTTCGCGCGCCATATCAATATTTCGAGGAACACCAATTTGCCAGAGTATCCAACTTAAAACATGAACACTATATGCCCCGCGACTGAAACCAAACAGAAAGATCCGAGGGCAGCGTTGGTTCTTGACTGCCGTTGCATTGTCTTTGAGTTTTACCGCGATCCATTCGTACGTTGCCCCTATTGCCTTTGCCAGATCCCCAGCCCATATCGCGCCACTACACACAGATCTCGGATCCGTGCCAGGGCCAGGACGATGGCTAACAACTGTAAGATAGTCGGCACTTGACTCCGGCAATTCATATTTCTTGCCGCTAAACAGTCCAGACTCTAGCTTTGCCAAATTCGTCCCCTTCTTGTACTCATTTAGCGTACCATCTATCATCGCAACAACATTTAGATACTTTTCTTCCGTGTCCATGTCGAGCCTCTCAATCCAGCTTTTCGGGTTCATCGTCCACTACCGATGCTGCGTCGTCTTTTGTTTTGTAAGCCGTCACCTTAAATGGCGTGACTAATCCCAACGTGCCGAAGGCAGGAAAGACAGTCCACCAGCTATAGGATATCAACACTTCACGATATCCAGGACGATAGACATACTCATCATTGACATTTATGCTATCCGCATCGCGAATTTTGCAAACAGCCGACGGATTATCGCTCCAGAACCACCAGCAATTACACCACAAACACGCACAGCAATAGCCGCTGTATATTGGCTCGTTAACCTTGTCGCCGGGAGAGCTTAGCTCAATGCTTATACAGCCGCCTATGGCTACTGCGACTACAAAACAGAATACAAATTTATGAATCAACTTTTTCATAGCAAAGATCTCATTCATAACACTTTTGACTTCAACGGGCCAGCCCCTCCGTATATGATTTATCCATTTCAGCCATCAAAGACGTATCTTTACTCTCTATTGCAATCATTTTAATTGCCCTTTGCCATTGAATACCGATAATCCGCCTCCCCCTTGATTGTTAATTCATAGAGAGAGTTTAAATACTCCAAGAATAATCTGCGAGACTCATCTGTCAGATTTAGTGGCGTGAACCCATGCTGGCAAATTGTAATATCCCCATTTCTATCTCGTACAATCTGGAATCTGCCAACAAATCGAGCATCAGAAATGGCATGATACAATGCATGGATTTCCTCAAAATCGTCATTTAAATCAAAATCATGGTTATCAAACCACTCTTTGAAATCCAGCCTGACCTTTTCCCATCTCAATTGAAACTCAACAAACTCTGTGCCAGACCCACACATACTTACCCCGATAATATTATTTGCAGTAACAAAAAATGAAGGGGCGTCTATATCTGTGATATTAGGATTCAAGTCCATAATCTTGCCCTTTACCTCAAGTAACCATTGCGCAAATGATATAGAAAATCGCATTAGTTTCTGAGAATCTTCACCTACCAGGGCAGGATCATCATCATAGGGAAATTCCAAGCTTATAACCGGATATTGAGCAACACTGCTCAAGTCGCTCCCCGCTTCATCGTTAACATGTCGGAAATATACCAGAACCTTACATTTTACTTCCATGACTACCCTCCTTTAAGATATGCCGTTACTTATGTCTGACATGAAAGAAATTCATCCTATACGAGACCGACCCCCATAGATGAATCTTCTACCGCAGCAATCACGCCGCAGGGCAAGCAGATACAGACTTCTCGATTATTTATCATTTATCATCCTCCAGTTCTACATGTTCTACACAGCTAAACTTTTAGCGCGTTTATTACATGTCCATGTCGTTGAGTTCGCAACCATTATAGCAAACGAATCTTAAATCTAATCTTAAATCGTAAAAAATTTTTTAGGCAGGGAAATGAGGCTTTTGACAAGCAAAAAACCGCGGCAAACCCGCCGCGGTCTTGGAGAATGGAGGATAGCTTTTTTGTTTAGCCGTGCAGAACGTGTAGATCGTGTAGAAATTTTATGCAAGATTCTCGACCTCATTCATCAATTATGGACAGTAGATCTTCTACAGAAGGGTCTGACACTTTTACTCAAGGGCGTATTTGTAAAATGCAACTTTATGATTACGCCCAAGTTTGCCACCACCTACATCCCAATCTCTCTATTGCCTTCTTCAGCTCTCCCCCGCTCCCTATCTACACGCTCTACATGTTCTACACGGCAACCCATCTCTCTCCTCTCTACACGTTTCTACACGTTCTACACGGCTCAAACTCCTCCACTCCCCCACTCTTCTCCACATCCGAAGGAGCATTAACCCGAGGAGGGAGAGGTTGCCGATATCTTGGTTGGCGCAGAGGCCTGTAGAGCGGGTGAGTAGTTGGAGTTCAGAGTTGGAGTTGGAGAGTGGAGAATTAGGGGTCAGGAGTCAGGGGCCAGGGGTCAGGGGGTTAGGAGTTGGAGTTTAGAGTTGGAGAGTGGAATAGTAACTATTTTATTTAAAGCTTTTAACGCAGAGGCGCAGAGACGCGTAACCGCCCCTTGAGGGCGCCGACGACCCATGGGGAAGTCGGCAGGCCGAGCGAACGCGAGTGCCGAGAGACGCAGAGTTTTGTTTAGCCGTGTAGAACATGTAGATCGTGTAGAAATTTTATAATGACACCAAGGCACATCCCATAAACCGGAATAGTGCTTAATATTTCATCTTTCGCCATTCTTCCTCCCTGCGTTTCCGCACAAACTCCTCATCCATTGCTCGCATTTTGTCTTTCGTACTCAAGCTGGATGGGCACTGTTCCATATCCTTGCAAGGACAATAGTTGCACAAACTCTTAACCTTCACTCTTCCATATAGATGACTTGGGCTTATCTCTACTGCCTTAAGTCTCTCCCTCACAAAGCCATCATCACAACATGGTCCAGTCATTACCTTCAAGTTCTCCATCATTGCATCAGTCGATAACGCCACCTTTGTAGGGAGCATATTTGAAGGTATGTCATCAGCAAGCTCAACCAAGATTCGCACTTCATACTCATATTCCCATGCATAATCTTTAATACAACCAGCTAGGGTTTTAAAACGATGCTCATCGGATTCCTTTCTGAGAATTTCATCCCGCACCGTCGTAGCTCGTAAAGCCAAAGAATTTTTGCGCCGATAGACAATATCTATTAACTCAATAGATTTAATCTTAAAACGATTACCTTCAAGCACCCCGCCGCTTCCTGCCTCCACCACATAACCATCCGCCCGAGCTTTATCAATGGCCGCACATACATCTTGCTGCCGAAACTGAACTCGAACTGCCCTCCGAGGTAAGCGTCCATAAATTGCCCACATCGCGATGCTCTCGTGAGTACTGGCGGAAAAACTCGCAACGTACATACGCTTCCATCGTTCAGGATCATATCTCGAAATCTCATCAAGATCATTCATTTCAGAGCCTGCAGCCAACCATATCTGATGTGACTTACGCATGCCTTCGACAGCATCCGCTGTAGTATATTGGAAATAGCCCTTATTATGTACCCGTCCCGATTCCGATAGGAGGGCTCTCAAATCCCCAAGCGAGCGAATATCTTTCAGACGTTCTTTAATCCAACTTCTTTTCATGGTCATCCCAATCAATCAGATTTACCAATGAAAATGATAAAATAGGCCAGACCTATATTATCACTCTCGCCGAATGTTGGAGAAACAGCGGATGCAAAAGCATAGATCTGCTAATCGCATCTCCAAATCCAGCTACAATCACGTTATCCATATGGCGTTCCTTTTACTTGATTTTTGTTTCTTGGGCACCTCAAGCAACAGACGCTGTTGCACAGCCCATTTCGTTGAGTTCGCAACCATTATAGCAAACGAATCTTAAATCTAATCTTAAATCGTAAAAAAATTTGCGCTTCGAGATTCTTCTGCTTCCCCAGGCGCGAGCACTTTGAACACGCTGGCTTCCATGGAATGTAAATTAGAGAGCAGAAGCCCTTATAAGGCAAAGATCAGCCGTCGCGCTACGCGCTATGGCGGGATCAATCCCCCTGCAAGTAAGTTACAAGGGGCGTGGGGCGGTAGAGGGCTAGACAGTCTTGGCAAGAGTAGGCGTCGAAGTATATCCTGCGCCAAAGCCTTCAAGCTGATCTTTCACAACACTAGGATCCTGCTCAAAAAGTTCGGGATGCTCTTTTTTGTATGTATAGTTCATTTCCTTTAGCTTCGCATTATCGGCCTCTTGCATTGCGCTGAAATAAGACATTACAAACTCTATGGCAGTCACCAATGCCACCCCCAGCAATACGTATCCCACCACAAAAACTTGGGAGCTAAATTCGTCTAGGAACGATGGTCGTTTGTCGAGTATCATAACGGCTGATATCACGACCGCAATGGCACTACATGCCTTGGCCACCAACCACGAGCTGAACAATTTCTTGTGGTACACCCTGAATCGCGCCGCCATTTCTTCCGCTTCACTGGGCGTGTAGCATGCGCTGAAGGGCATCCAGCGCGTATTTGCTATGATTTGCCCGCAAAGTGCGTCGCATAGAGCTACACATATGCCCGTAACTCCTAATACGGCAATGTGTGCAGAACTTGACAGGTCATGGTCAAGAACAAATGACAGGGCAAGCGGGAGAAACGCCAATGCAATCTTGACAATACTTGGAATGGTACGTCGCCACATATCAACCTCTAAACATTTGCCGAGTTGAGGACACCCACCTGCGCGCGCAACCAACTGTCGAGGAGCATACACACGCATTCAGCTCGTGGAATCTTGTTGTCCGCCTCTATCTGAAATGTCTTTTTCACTCGATATTCGTCCAACGAGACTTCTCTGCCATCAGAGAACTTGACCTTGACAGGAGCATTGGGAACGTCCCTGAACGTGTTGGCCATCCTTTCGATTGCATCCGCCATCCTCCCCGGTTCTGATTTGGCACGGCGCGTGGATATTACCACATCTACGTCTATCAAGTCAAGTGCGTTCTCGCTTTCGATCGGCAATCGTGGCGGCTTGCAGTTTAATGCATCACAAATAGCAGTAAACACTTTCCAGCCGTGCCCTGCAGCTCTTAGAATCTTGCGGCCGTTATCATTCTTACGTTGCACAGGCTCTACCGACATGCAATTACTTATGACGATCTTGGAGGCATTAGACATGTCGCAATTCCTAAGGCTCACTCGTTGTGGCTCTTCGATTGAGACCGAGACGGTGTATTTGCAGGTCTCCGTAATGATCCAACCGAGATAATCCTCTAGCACAGAGAAGGATACTGCCTGATTGGTCATTATGGCCATATAGTTTCCTAGAACTGCAAACCAGACTAGGCCCTCGACAAATTCCTGGTGCAGCTTGTCATTACGATTCGGCGCGAGTTGTGAAATCGGGAAGCTGGTGCAGTTCGGGGCAAGCTCGACAGCATTCTGGTTGGCGTTCATGGTGAAAGCGAAGATTGACGCAGCACAGACATCCTTCTTGCTTCCAAGAAACTTCCAGTCGTTCATTACGCGGAAGCGATCCGAATCTTCACTAAGGCGATGTTTTCTACTGTCCGCTTTAGGGTATTTGGAGAAGACTTGCTCCATATACGCTTTTAACGTTTTAGGCTTTATCCCATCAGATGCATCTTTTGTTATGACAGCCTTCTTCAAGTAGAAGCACCTAGTAACTTTTTCACTCATTTTTCCGCTTACCTTTCTTTTGGTGGAGTTGATCTGTGTGATATTGTTGCCGATTGCGACTTTCGCGTTGTCGCTGAGTTCACAACCATTATAACAAACGAATCTTAAATCTAATCTTAAATCGTAAAAAATTTTTTAGGCAGGAAAATAAGGCTTTAGACAAGCAAAAAACCGCGGCAAATGCCGCGGTTTTCAAAGGTTTGCGCTACTCGCAGGTGGTCACACCCGAAACCCGATTGGCTCTCGGTTCTCCGGCAATGCGGGCATCAGCGTATAGATGATGGTGTCTATCGAACGTTCGGCAGCCGTCATGCGCTTCTCCAACTTGCCAATCCTCTGGTCGCGCACAAGCCCACGCAATAGATATTCCTTCAGAACCGATGTCGCCCACTGGCGGAACTTCACACCGCGAATCGAATTGACACGGTATCCAACGGAAATAATTGCATCAAGATTGTAAAGCTTTTGCATTCTGGTAATGCGACGCGATCCTTCAATTTGAACTTGTAAAAATTCTTTACAAGTTGCCGTTTCCTCTAGCTCACCAATCTTGAATATCTCGCGCAAATGATAGGTTATGTTCTGCGGAGCACAGCCGAACAACTCCGCCATCTGCTTCTGCGTAAGCCATATAGTTTCATTTTCAAGCCACACCTCCAGTTGTGGCATTCCGGCCTCGTCGAATTTTACAATCTCGCCAGATGGTGTCGCAGCAGACTTATTGGACACAATCTCATTTGAAGATTTAACCGATTGAACTGATTTCTGATTTTTCATGTTGCCTCCGGGGTATAGTAATCCTGTCTTAGCAGTAACCCCTCGCGGAAACTCCCCGCTGGTTATATTGGCGCACATGCTTGCGCACCCTTCGGGTCGCCTTCGGCGATGTTCCCTCCGAACCTACGGTTCTACTGTGCATCTGCTACGCCTGCCCGTTGGCGTCGCGGATTCATGCCTTCAACGCCTTAGCTCGGCCTTCGGCTATCCCCTCGGCCTATTGGCCTCGGCCCTCAAAAGCTTCGCTTTTTCGGCGGTTACCCAGCGCTCTTCTCACCGCGATTAAATCAGCATCATTTCCGATGGCTCTCCTGCACGGTTTCTTAGACCGACGTTCTCTTCGGAGAAAGCAAAGGTATTATACCAAAATTTCAGCAGTCTGCAGTCGATCAAATGTGAAATCAAGTTTAGCAAACGAATCTTAAATCTAATCTTAAATCGTAAAAAATTTTTAAGGCAGGAAAATGAGGCTTTTGACAAGCAAAAAACCGCGGCAAATGCCGCGGTTTTGAACTGACGATCAACTGACTACTAAACACTAATCACTAACCACTAATCACCGACTCCTGACCCCTAACACTCCACACTCCAACTCCAACTCTGAACTCCAACTACTGACCCCTGACTCCTGCGTACTGACTCCTAACTCCTAACACTCCACTCTCCAACTCCAACTCTGAACTCCAACTCCTACCCCCTAAACACAAACCCCCATATCTTGAAGAGGTATTTGAGGTAGATGAGCGGCATGCAGGACCAGATACCGTGGGCGCGGAGGGCGCGGAGGTCTTCGCGGTTGATCACAATGTTCGAACGCCATCCGGCAGTGGACATCCCGCCCATGCGCATCACGACCACGCACTCCGGCAGATGCGCCGCCTTGAGCTTCGCAAGATAGAGGTAGCGCAGCTCCAGCTCGAAGTCGGCGCAGATGCGGTAGTCGAGCGAATAGCCGCCAAGCCGTTCAAAGCATTCGCGCCTCACATAGAACGACGGATGCGGAACCATCGCGGCAAAACGGAACATCCACGGCCGCCACTTCGCCGCCGAACAGTAGCGCACAGTCCTCGCCCCTCGCAGCGCCTCCACCGTCTCCCCTTCCCTCACGAAACGAATGTCGGCGTAAAGCGCATCTATGCGCTGGGGAACGGGGAATGGGGAACGAGGAACGGGAGGCTCCTTTTGCTCAAATGCGGAAGCAATGTGCGCCAATGTATCGTCGGTCGCCAATACATCGTCGGCGTTCAGGATTCCGACGACATCGCCCGTTGCCATCTTGATACCCTTGTTGATGGCATCATACATTCCTTTGTCGCGCTCGGAAATCCACTTAAACGAAAACCGTGTAGAACATGCAGAACGTGTAGAACATTCTTTTATGATATCGACTGTGCCATCCTTGCTGCCACCGTCAACAACGATATACTCGATATCGACGCCCTTCTGCGCCAAGACGCTCTCCATCGCAGTCTTGATCGTCTTCGCGCTGTTGTAACACGCAGTTATAAGCGAGATCTTCATAGAAATCCTATTATTGCGTCAATCAGCCTCGCAGTTCCCTTAAATTGACGATTTCCCCCGTCGAATCATGCTTCCGTCCTCTCCAAACACGGCACATTATACAAAACAAAAAGGCCAAAAATCAAGTGCGCCTTGGGTTTTTGCCATCTCCGTCCCTTTGCAATTTTGGGAAAATAGGTCAGACCTGTTTTCCCAAAATAGACTTGTGCCAGCCGCCGCCTTTGCCCTCCTGCTCAATCGCGCCGCTCTTCCTAAGCTTTGCGAGAAAACGATACAATCCGCTTTTCGACACCCCAAGTATATCTATGAGCTGTTCAGACCTTATACCCGGATACAGTTCAATAGACGAGATGATTTCTTGCTCGATTGCCACATGTCGTTCTTTTACAGATCCTGCGCGGGTGCGCCGTTCATGAAGCTCCATTGATGCCGCACGAACTTCCGCAATGTGTTCTTCTGCCTGCGCCACCATCGCCTCGGTTGTCAGGGGATCAATTGGAGCGGTCTGTCCCGCCGCCCTTTTCCGAGCTATTTCCTCGGCTCGCCTTAGCTTCCACTTCTCAAGCAGGTTGGCAAGCAGTTCCTCGTGCATTTCGGCAATCTCTTCAAGCGTCAGCTCTTGTTCATCCTCAGTTTTCTGCGAATACACAAACCGCATTCCATCAATCGCCACCTCGTCGCCCTTCTTGAACGCCGAGTAGCTGCTCCAGGCATAGCCGTCGAATGTGGCGCAGGCGGCGGCGCGAATAGGATTGAGATGGATGTATCCAAGGCACTCCACTATGTCTTTATGACAGTAGGCGACCACGCGGTCGTGATAGGCACCCTCCCATAGCGTACCAGTATGGCTGTTGCGACGATTGTACTCTTCGGAGAACCACTGCTTGACGATCTTGACGAACTCACCAATACTGTACATCCGCTTTCTCTGGACGTCGAGCAGACGCTCCGCCTCCTTGCAACCTGTCTCGCCTTCCAGACGAAGTTTCGCCAACTGCTCTTCAAGGGTCGCAGCGCCCTTCACACCCTTCAGGACGCCATAGCGACGCAGGATTTCCTTCTCATCAACCTCGATCGGCGCAGGCAGGAACGCCAGAATGTGGAAGTGGTTGATCATAATGCACCAGCCAAGTAGCTTGACGCCGGTAAAGACGGCGGCGCGGCGAATCATCTCGATGAGGTCGTTGCGCTCGGCCTCTTCCTGAAGAAAGCGAACCTTGTGGGCGATGCGGCTCGTGATATGGTGAACCGTATCGTATTCTTTCGATCTATTGCTAGAGTTTGACATTGGACTGAGCGGTGTCAGAAGCCATTCCCATTTTGGGAAAATAGGTCAGACCCGTTTTCCCAATATTATAATATGTGGTTTGAATGGCGAAAGTTTATCATTTCGCCGCAGGGAGCGTCAAGGAGGCGCGGCTTAACAGATTCTCAATTGCAGATTTAAGCAAGCGAACGCGATCTTCTGGGGTGCCGTCACGATAACCCTTTA
>OCTX012263418.1_pt1 | contig 13527 bp, 18 predicted proteins | sample 1539691 | NCBI WGS metagenome assembly OCTX01 (sample SAMN02144231, study PRJEB22623) | gut metagenome | biome: sheep rumen | host: Ovis aries | place: New Zealand
GGGAACCCGCTGAGGGGTAGAGGGGGTAGGGGGCGGCGAGTTTTTAGTACACTAAAGCGGTGAAGCACGGCACGCCACAGCACTACACTAATTGGATAACATGGCGGCTATATACTGTACGATATAGTCCGATAAACCCGACACTGTCCGATAAAACGGACTCCGCTCGACACGCGCCTGGCACGGACACTATTGTCCTTACCAAAAGAAAAGCCCCGGGATTGCTCCCGAGGCCCGCCGTGGGGGATGCGGCGATCTATAGGATCACTCCCGCCGCCAGGAGTGAGGCTATCTCTTTCGTTTCTTCTTCGGTCGCTCCAAGACCTTTGAGGTGTATCGCGTCGCTCTCCGTATAGCCTGAAAGCTTGCTCCAATCCGCTGTGATCTCGCTCGGGTAGCCTTGCTCGTGACCGTAGTCTTTGGAGTAGTGACTCACGCTGCGCTCGATCATAAGGTACGGCGTGCGCACCGACAAGAAGCTGGTCGTGGCATTGTAGCCATTGGAGCTCTGCAAGGCCGGGGCAGCTGCCGCCGTATTGAGGGCAGCATCCGCCGTCCCTAAGAGTGAGCCTTTGCCTATCTCGGCCACTACAGCCGAAGCACCTGCCGCTATGCCCGAGACCATATTGGAGTAATTGACTCCGGTAATAGGTATGTGAACGCAGGCATTGCCGCCCCACTGCCCTATTACAGTATTACTCAGGCGTGACTTGCTCGAGGTGCTAAGTACAAAGGCCATGAAAGAGCCGTCAATAACATTAAACCTATATATGACCTTAAGCACTCCGCTCTGGAAGAGCTCGGGCTCTATCGGAACAAAACCCACGAAGGGCAAAAACAGCTTTGCCTGTGTATACGGTCCATAGTCGATGAAATTGCGGTAATACTCGCCTATATTGAGGGATCCACAGTCACAGTCTACATAGTCGCTCGTGACCTTCGGTGCTGTCTGGCTCATCGTCCTGTATCCGATCTTAATCGCCTGGGAGCCGCTTATTGTAGGCGTAACCGGTATAATGTGACAGTCTATGATATAGTTGATAAGCTGCGAGTTGTTAAACATCTCGATTGCATTCGGGATATTCTGCGCGATATTCGCGAGAGCTTCCGCAACATCCGTGATCGCATCTATCACAGTATCGCCAGTCGGCGAGTATGGATTGATCGGTGTAAAGTCGGGGAAAAGATCCTCTCCGAGTGACGCGAGTGCTCCGGTGCTTGGATTATAGACATTGACGAATCCAATAGAGCTCACGCCTATGCTCGGCATGGTAGGTACTCCTATCGTGTCGCTCGAGTCGTCAAAGGTGCCTCCGTCATAGCCGCCCGGCGCGCTGGCGTCTCCATATTCGGGACTAAATTCTTCTGTCGTGGTGATTGTCCCGGCCCACTCTTCCCACAAAGACACTGACATTAAATAACCGACCTCGGTATAATAATCGACTCCGCTCAGGGTGTAGGGTTCAGCGGTCATAATACCGATATAGTCAATGTTATCGACATGACGCACAACCAAATACGCTCTTGATGTGCCAACGACCGGAATACCGGGGCCTAACATTCGGGTCCACGGTCCTTCAGGATCTGATGCGTAGGAAAATTCTATTGAATAATTACCGCCTGAGAGATCACCGCTTACTCTGAAATAGGTTTTCACTCCGTCGTTGTCGCTCTCCATGATGTAATAATCCACCGGGTATTGATCCGCTGTTATTACCCAGGCACGATCCAGCATTGCAACATCAAGCTGATCTTTGCGTATACGTCCATTAATATTATAGAAAAATTTAGTGGGATCAGTGCCCTGGGGGCCTGACCATATACCGGTAATGTTTTCGTTGTAATCATAATAAGGGATGCGCCCGGTATACCGGCCGCCTACACTGGTATAATAACTTTGCCATTCTGCCATAAGATCACCCCACTGTCATCAATATAATAGAGTCCGCCGTCATGCCGGCAGGAAACGTTTTAGTTACAATGGCCTTGTAGCCCTTGGCTTTGTACTTCTCATCCGGAAGATATCCATTAGCGAGGTTTTCCTGTCTCGTTACCGTGCCGGTCAGGGATTTAATCCCCGCAGCGTAGCTCTTGAGCACATCAACGCGGGCATGTATGATCCACTTACCGTTTGGGTAAGTCTCTATCCCGGTGATCCAGTAATAGCGCTGGTATCTGGCTATATACATGTAATTGACATCCGGCATAGATGTGCCTGTATAGGTGAGAGTAGGCTGTAATACGTTCTGATCGTCCCGGAACTCGCAAGAGAGAGTTATCGCGCCCTGCTCATTGAGCTGCTTGTCTACTACTTCCGGCTCTCCGGTGTACTTATATAACTTGACTTGTACGCTCATGCTACCCTCCTATCTGTATATCGAGTAAAGATCTACGAACTCTTTAATGGCCTGCTCGGTGAGATCTATCGGGCCGCGCAGTTTAAGGATCTTGTCGGCCATATCTGCCGCAGTGCTCACTCCGATATTACCGTGCACGCGGTAGTTCTGGAAGAGTCTCGTATCTGTATCCGTGGCCTGCTTGTCGGTGATCTTGCCTGTGTCCTCGTCCGTGGCCTTCTGGTCGGTAGTCTTGCCTTCGTCCTTGACTCCGGTCGGAGTGCTTACGCTCTTTGACTCGATCACCGGAGTGCTCGCATCGTCGCCCGCGGTGTAGTTTTCCACAGTGTTGACCGTGCCGGGCTTGTACTCCGTGTCACGCTCGCGCTGGCCTATCTCACGCTTTAATGATGTATCGCGCACTTTTTCCCCAAGATCGTGCGTGTCCTTCCAGCCGCCGTCTTCTTTCCGGTCGTAGTTTTCGGTGGGGTCCGTGCGGGCCTCTTCGGCCAGTGCCTGGTACATGCGGCCGTATGCGTCCTCTCTGCGGTTGCTCCATACCATCCAGAGAGAGCGCAGTCTTTTAAACGCTTCGTAGACTGTCTCGTTTTCGTCTTTCCAGTACGGATCTAAAAAAACGCGGTCACCGTACTGGTACCAGAATGCCCGCTGCACATCCGGCGATGTGACTATATTAACTGTCTGGCTCGTTCCCGCTATTATCACTGTCGGATCCATCTTGAAGCTGTCCAGATCCGTCGGAAGCTGTATCGAGTCTATCATCTCCCGCAGCTTTACCCATCTGCTTGTTAGTGCCATTTTGCGCCGCCTCCTCTCTCTCACACTTGGCAAAAGCATTTTGCCATGGCTCGGAAAATTCTATAGTAACATCCCATCCGAAAACCTTCTTAAGATCCTCGGCCTCTTTCTGTCTGCAATGATACCGTTCATGCGGAATGATCATTGACTGTTCAGATCCTGATTTGACTTCGTCAACGGTCTGCTGTGCCATCTTCGAAGATGCCTGGATGTCCATGCCGTACTGCCTCCAGAACCAGCGAAGGATATCATCCCGGCCATGGTCAAGATACTGGATATGGTCGCTCGCCTTGGGATCGGAGAGCTGCACGACCTCAATGCCGTTACCTTCGCCCGCCTGCTCAGGGCAGAGCTGTTTAAATACGTTTTTGCTCGTAATGACTTTAATGCGGCCCGTGTGCATATCGTCCAGCATCTCCTGCAAGGTGGCCGCTGTCTTGTCATCGTCTGCCGTCGGTACCGGAAACAGTCTTGAGTATATGATCTGGTTACGCAGCGAGACGTCATACTCAGTCAAAAACTCCGCCGTGTATATGATATTAAAATCCGGAGTCATAGTCTTATTATTAAAAGCCACAACGATGTTGTCGTTGTGCTTCCAGTCATCGAACTGCTCAACGTATCCGTCGTAGCCGTTAACGATTGCAATGCTGCCGATGCCGTCCGGGTACGGATCACCGCCGAAGGTCGCCCATCCCACGCGGTATTCGCTGCGCTTATAGTTGCCACTCGGTTTGCCGTCTGTACCATACCGGCCCTTGCCCGGCTTGACATATGCAACTGCTCCATGAATGAGCAGCCACTCTTCTATTCTTTTTTGGCCGTCGAGATCTTCCGGGAGTCCACCCCGCACAAACATAGACGCGAGAGCCTCCAGCAGCATGTCTCTGTGGTTACTCTCGCGTACATACTTGGAGATCTCGGGCCATTTACTCTTCCTCTGGTCGAGATATTCGGCCAGAGACATTTCTATATAACCCATTTACGCCTCCTATTCTGTTTTTGTATACTGAATTGTGATAGTCACCTCTTTGCCATGAAATGTTGCCGCGTTTGGATACCATGCAAAAAGGTTGAATGTCTCGGTCGAGTAGTACCAGCCAATATAATTATTCACGTTCGAGTATCCGTTAAGTGTGCGACCTGTGCCTTTTATATAACCTTTCATATCGACCATCGTGTCAATATTGGTTAAATTTGCAATGGTTGTATTATCTCCGGTGTCTCCGGTCGTGGTCGTAAATGTACGCTGGTATATGCTTTTACCGTCTATCCATTTCAGCCCGGTATCCTGCTCCTCGATGGAGTAGTCTATGCCGCCGGCGGGGGTATCTCCCCCGCCTTCCGTCTCAACGTAATACTTGCCGGTCACGGCCGTATCACGCTGCACATATGCTTTAGCCATAATATCCACCTCCTAGCTTATGGAGTGGGCGCTGTCCAGTCCTTGAGCTGGAATACTACGCCCTGCATGGTAAGGTTGTTTGTGTAGCTCTCCCTGAACTGATTATATACATTTCTGAGAGCTTCAGGCTCGAATACCTTAACGGCTGTCCTTCTCTTCCATATTGTGTGCATACATGCCCACTTATCTATAATGCAAGCTATGATACCTTCTTCGCTCACCGCCGTGCCGTCCGATCCGACCTCGACATCTATCGCAGATACCTGATCAAAAGTGAAGCCGTTACAGCTCTGCCAGAAGGGTACGGCCTGATGTCCGGGGAGCTTCACGATCTCATTATGGTATGTGTCGGAATCAACATATGCCATGATATCCGCCTCGATATCCGAAAGCACCTGGATGACCTGGCGGTCTTTTGGCGTGAAGCGCTTCCAGCCGGCCGTATTGAACTGTGTGTTCATCCTTGTCATTCTGTCGGAATACAACTTGAGCTGCATTGACAGCCACTTAAGGGCGAGCGGATTGTTTCGGAAGTCCTGAACGCTGATATCAGTCGTTGCTCCGGTATGTGCTGCCCAGTCTGCGATCACATCCACGATATGTATGCCGGTAGCTCCGACACCCGCAGCATATGCAAATTTCTCCGCGATAAAGTTGTTGCGGTTATTCTCGGACATTCTCTCAAGTTGTACCACGATGCCATTATCAACGGCCATATAGATGCGTGCCACGAACTCCGCAAGCTCTGCCGCCGATCTGAAGGCCTGATCCCACTGCTCATCTGTAATGGTAACAGCTACCTCCCAGGAATTAGAGAGACCGTAGAGCTGCTCATGCACTACAGGGATCATCACAGCATATACGCCGACGGTAGCAACCTGTCCGGTACCTGTGCCGAAGTCCTGCCAAGCATGTGATGCCTGTGCTTCGGGGATCTCCACGGAGATCTGTGCCTGGATCGCGCCGTAATCGGCGGAGTCCTGATAGAAAAGATCCTGGAACTGGGAGCGGTAAGAACTGTCCGTAAACCAGTGAGAGATAAGCGCTACATTGAGCGCTTTGCAAAATTGATCCTTTGCACCGATGACGGTGGGATCGTTTCCGGCGTCTACGATGCCCTGAAGATCGAGAGTATCGAGAGCCTTGCCGGTAGCTTCCGCTATTGCTTCGTTGAGCACGGTAGCCATCTGATTGTTGTTTAAACTAGCCATTTTAATCCTCCTTTTTGTTTAGCTCATATTTTAGCAGAGTGATTAACTCTGCTATGCTCTTAGTGTTGTCATTGACCGAGCTTGTAAGCTCAGTCATGTGCTGCGACTGCTCTTTTTGAGCCTTGTCGATGTTGTTAAATGTAAACCATAAGCTCCACACCGCTATGACGATGGAAAAGCCGGTACTCGCGACTAACTGTACTATTTCCGTCACTTGCATGATATTACCTCCTTATATGTTGACACATGCTGCGTCGGTGTATCCCTGCCCTATGAGTGTCTTTTGAATTGCAAGCGCATCCTCTGCGCTCGCCGCAGGGACCATCACGGCGTAAAACTTGCCGGCACTGGCCGCGTCTATCCTGAGATAGGCCGTATTAAATCCGTAGACTATCGCGACCTGGCAGATCGTATTTGTTACAAGGGCCGGAGTATAGGCGAAGCCTTCGAGCCTTGTCCACTCGCCGCCTATCTTGCCCATGAGTCCGAGATCCTTCGCCCGGACGGTATCGCCCACGGTCCAGTTGCTTTTAATAAGGTAGGGACGCAGCTCCGTGCACTCGTAGATCACATCCGGGATCAGGGCCGCAGCTGTCCAAAGTGAGCCTTCGATCCTGCCCTTCCGGAAGGTCGCCTCATAATGCGGCATGTCCACAAACTCGCCGCCGCCTATTGACAGGCCCACATGGGAGCATCCGCCTTTTGCGTCTATTATCATAAGAGCCGCACCCGCCGGGGCGTCCTTGAGCTCCCCGGACCATCTCGGCATCTGCGTGAAATGCCAGCAGCTATAATGGTTGTCGGTGTATCCCAGCAGCATGTTGACCATGTTGTTGCAGTCCGTGCAGTGCTGTCCCTTATGATACTGTAACCACTCCTTGTAGGGGTATTTCATAAATTTAGATCTGTTAGGCTGCGCCCAGAAGTATGTATATAAGCTCTTGATCTTGTCGCTCTCTGCGAGCTGTCCCAGTCCGCCCTGGCAGTAGGTCCACTCTTCGCGGTCGTGATACAAGGTCAAAGCAAGATCTTTTAAATCTTTTGCGAACATATTTTTGCCCTCCATCTTTCTTATATCAAAAAAGTGTGGATAAGTCAATAAAAATGTGGATAACTAAAAGTTATCCACACATTATACACACGCTTTTATATTTTATTTAGTTTTACGTTCGAAACAATTTTTTAATTATACAGTTGTAACCCTACTATCGAGCCATTTCTTGTAATCCTCATAGGGCTCCATCTCAAAGGATACGGTATCCTTCTGCCCGGGCTTTGCCGCGGGTACTGCCTTAATGTCGTATACGTAAGTGTTGCCGCTCTTCAGCTGGTCGACCTGCTCCGGCGTAAATGCGCGGAAGGTCTCCACGTATCTCTTGGGGAGCGATACCATGTACTGATCTGCGCAGAGCAGCACACCCTCGCCAAAGGTGCCGGGCTTGGTGATGATAAAGCCCCATACCCGGAAATGCTCGCCCACGATGTTAAGCATCTTGACGATCTCCTTGTTTTCTGTGATGTAGCCCTCGGCTACTGTGCCGTTGTGTCCGGCATTCATGTTAAACATAGACATATTTTAATCCTCCTTAATGCACGCGTGTGTAAATAAACAAATTTATTTATGTTTGAAAATCGAGGCTTTAAGCTTCTTGCCGCTCCCCAGCTTGCATATACAATCATAACAAAGATTGTACATTGCGTCTTTAGGATCCTTAAGATGGCAGCCTATACCGTCCGGGAGCGGCACGCCGTCCTCCCAGTGTACCACGTTTGGATCGATCTTGCGACCGCATTCTGAGCATATGAAAATCATGTTAGTTTCTCCTTCTTTGAAATTTTCATTTTCCTTCTCGTTAAAGCCGTATTCTTTCATTTTATCCCTATCTCCTTTGCCAGCACATCCATATTTTTTAATACCTTGTTACCAAAAGCCTTACCACGGACTCCGCAGTGTCTGCTCAAATATTCAAGCCAGTGATACAGGCTCCAGCATAGCGCAGCATACTCGCCGCCGAGTGATTCCCTATACTCTTTTAGAACTTTACGAAGTCTCGCGTCGGAGCAGGGCAGGAACTCGTTCATATAAAATGATATTTTACCGTGAAAACCATCCCCGTAGTAATAGATCGTAATGCAGCCCTCGTCGATTGCGTTTATAAACTGTGCTCTGAGAATCATATTACGCATCATATGCCCCTCCCTTTACTGGCCATTCAAATCCAAAATCGGATCTTTTGATCTTGCACTGGGGCTCATTATCTTTCCAGAATACTATACCCTCTATATCATGCGTACGCAGATACTCGCGCATACCTTCAAAATCACGCGGAAATTGCGATATTAATCCAGTGCCGTGACGTATCATATAATCTTCAGGTAAGTTGTACGGATTACCGTTAAAATGTGGGCCTATTGCTTCATATGTTGCGGTAATCAATGGCCACCGATCCTTTATTCTCATTTGATATGCTGCTATAAACCACTTATCGCTTGGATTATTTTCGTCACATTTAACCCAGAATGGCCAGTGTCCGGTTACCGGATCGGGTGCCGGCTCGCAGGGCAGAGATCCCGCTGGGGGAGTCTTGCCTCGCTTGGCATCATAGCGCTTATACAGCTCTCCGTCAATAATGGCACAACACGCACCGTCTAGTTTGAGCGTGGCTCTGCCTTCTCCGTTAAGAACCCACTCAAAACCCGGAGTCACCTCCGGCAAGATATTAACGACTTTATGACCATCGAACTCGCGTTTAAATAATGTAGGTATTTTTCTCATGCTTCGCATTCCTCCTCCAGCTTTTCGTCGCAAGTGACCTCTTCCTCTGGCTCTTCCGGCTCTTCCTCTTCAAGTGCGAGCCGTATCTCGATATCGGGGGCCTCAGTCTCCCAGGACTTTTTAGTGATCGTAAAGAGTGCCGACTCTGCAAACTCCATTGCCGACTCGCCCTCCGTAAATTCAAAAACTCTTCCGTCGATCTTTACGTAATACTTAACCATAAAATACTTTTCTCCTTCCTTGTGATGACTTGTAACAACATAGTGTTTTCCTTCGTAGGGTACTGTACGCAACATAGTTTTATTCTCCTTATCTTTCCATGAGATCTTCATAAACGTAACGCTCCAGATCTTCTTTACAAATCCATCTTGAATGGTCGTAATCGTAAAGATCCGTCTCAGCGTTATAATCGGCTATTATCGCGCCATTTTCGTACAATGACACGATAATAAAAGATATTCCCGAATACTCGACACACACCTCTTTATTTACGTGAATGTCCAGTATCTTGCCGCAATAACGTGTTTGGTATCCACCTAACATATTTAAATCCTCCTATCACAGTTATCCGGTTTCATCCGCCCGGCTAGCCATGGATCCGAGCGGTAACGCACCCCGGAGAGCTTTCTTAAGCTCTGAGAGAATGATAGCACACGCTACTAATTTTGTCAATACTAATTTTAGTAGTTTTTCAAAATTTTTATAGGCGTTTCAGTCGGCACTGTTTTACGTATTCCGTGACTAATGATCCTGTCTCGTTGTCGGCATAATAAACCTTGTACTGCTTGTATAGCTGCCAGAATCTCTTACATATCGGAAGATGCTCCCCAAATCCATAGACCATCTGTACATCTGTGATCTCGCCCAGAGAGAGCAGCAGTGCATCCTGGGGGAGTGGCCGCCGGCGCTCGGGTACCACGTTCGCAATAAGCCCCCGGTCTTCGGTGGCCACGAACTCCACACGCAGGCGCTGGTCGTTGATCTCGAGATGCAATCCTCTGTATAGGTAGATATCCGTATCTGCCGTGTGGATATGCGGTACGTTGTCAAAGGCCCAGCTTACGCCGCCCTGGATGCTCGCGAGCTTGGGATTCTTAAATCCGAAGTACAGCGTATTGACCTCCTGTCGGATACGCGAAGGTTTAAGTCCTATAAGCTCGATATACAGACGCGTGCCCATCTCTGTTTCGCATATCTTATATTGGCCCTCTTTGAGATCGCGAACATCGGAAGATATGCCCCACTCCCGGAAAAACAAGTGATGCACATTTGTGTTATTCGCAAGACAGATCACGCGCATTGACTTGCGGAAGCGAACTATTGAGCTCAGAATCTGGCAGAGATCCACGAAGGCGTCGGGATCCACGCTCGACCGAATGAACTCATCAACCAGTACAATATCGCCCTTAGGCTCGTTCAGGTTAGACTTGAGCTCTTCCGCATGGTCGATCGAGACCGAGACCATAAAGGGCTCTTCGTCCTGCTCTATGATCTTTCCATCCTCGTCACGGAAACAGTAGTAAGTACGCCTTGCGTGATAATAGAGACTGTTCCAGCGGCCATCTGTAAGCTTTTCTATGTAAAAGCCGTCCTTATAATTCTTGATAACGTTTAATGCCTCCATGGCAAATTTAGGCATGATCTCATCCTCAGTATGCCGCACATATATGATCTTGGATCCGTAATATTTCCGGGCGATCAAGCCCATTAAGAGCCACGCCGTAGTCTTTCCGGTGGATCTGATCGACATGAGCACAGTCCAGCCGCAGGTCTCGATCGGGGCCGTCGTGGGGTCGTAGATATCCGAGACCTTGACAAGCTTCTTATACTCCTTCCGGATCATGTCCCAGTCATAGATCACTCCGTGTTCTTCCTTATTGTCATAATATTGTATTGTCGGTTTCTTCATTATCCAGAGCCTCCCACTCTATGTTATATTCATTTTTGGCTATAAGGCCATGCAGCGTTTTTTCTGTCGGCAGGATGATGGCAGCACCCGCGACCTCGGTCATGTGGCCGTTGATATTCTCGACATGCGGAGCGCTCTCGGTATACACGCAGCGGGTACCGCCACAGGCTGTGAAAACGGTCCCATGCGTCAGGCGGTCGATGCTGCCGAGCTCCTGTTCCCTGGTAATCATCTTTTTACCCTTACGGCCCTTGGCCGTGACTCCGGCAATAGTCGCGTGGAGCTCTCCCTTATGGATATATGCGTATGCCTTTGCGTGTAAAAACCGGAACTGCTCTATATCATCTTCCTCGATATCAAAGCGATCATAGTAGACTTTATGCCCGCGATGCTCTATGTAAGCTCCTACCTTCTCGCTGTGCGCCTGCCTTGCAGCATTAAATTTTTCTACCCGCTGCATGACCTCGGGCGACCATTCAAAGAAAGCCGAGTCCGTGTCTGAGTACCAGAAGCTCTTGTATCCTATAACCTCCGAGACGACTGTCATTAACTCGTCCCTTGCCAGTGCCGTGCAATATACCCCTAGAGCATAGGTCATAAAGCTGTTTTTAGACTCGTAGAACGCGTCCAGCTTCTCTTGAATCTTCTGATCCGTCAAAACCTCGACAGACCACTCGCCGAGCTCATCCATGATGATGTCCTGCCGTACCGGATTTGTTGCGCTCATGCCGAATATACCGTTGAGTCGTGGCTTGTTCTGGCCGTTATAAGTCTTTTTTAAGTCTGCCACCTTTGCTTTATTGCCCATCGCCTTTGCATCCTCTATCAGTGCCTTTGTGTCCGTTTTCGCGAAGAAAAATTTATCCACTAGCTTGCGGAGCCATTTCGGCAGTGGGCCGCGTGGAGCTGACCACACTCGCAGGATATGATAATCAAACTTGTATTGCTTCTCTATCCACTTAAGATCAAGCTCTGTCAAGGTCACCACGGCCGCACCGGTCGTTTTAAGTATACGACCGTTGTCGTCAATCGAGTGCCATCCGGAAAGTCTGCCTTGCCAGAACTTATAAGTCTGTGCGTAGGGCAGTGTTACGCCCTTCCTGATCTCCATATCAGAGATGGTTATCTGTATGAGCAGGCAGTGATCCTCGGCCCACTTCCGGAGATCGTCAAGCGTGAGATCGTTCTCTCCGCGCGTCTGATAGAGTATTGCCATCTTTCCGGCAGGATAGCCTCGCCCCTCATCACCTGCAGCGCTGCGTTGCTGGGAAGGGTAGTGCGAGACAAAGTCTCCGTGTGCTCCGCGCTTCTTGATCGTCTGATCGGCCAGAAAGCGATTGCCTTGCGTTATGCCACCGGCAAAAGCGTAATGGAACGCTTTATATAGGATGGCATCCATCCGACACTCAAGGAAAAATGTACGGTTTTTTGCATCCCGCTTGAATATACGGCGACCGTCCCTGCGCACGTATGCCGTGCTTGTTAATGGCATTGTCATAAGCGTGTCATGCTCAAGGATGTTCTGAGCCTTGACACATGCAGCAAGGCCGAGCACATCATAGATCTGATATATCCAGTCGGAGCGGTGCAGCCGCGTGTCCTGGTACCGGATCACCTCATATGATATCATGCCGGACTTTTTGCGCTCCTTGACTCCGAGATCTTCGCCCCACTTGGCAAGGGAGCGGTTAGATAACCTATATGTGCAATGCCAGATAAAGGGCCCGGCCTCGAAGGATATAAACTTGTGCGGAGCGGTCGCAAGGATCTTGTAGTCCGGCCAGATCTGAAAGATCCAGCTCTTAAGGTACTGGATATCATAACTCAGGTTGTGCACGAAGATAACCATTCTAAGATCATCTCTCAGATCATAGAAGGCAGCTATCTTTTCAAGCCATGCCATAAGCTCCGAAGGCTTGCGTCCGATCGCGATTTTATCATCAAAGCAAAAGGCCCACTGATAGATCCAGCCGACCTGGTCTCCGATATGACTCGTTTCGGTATCGAGACATATCGCCTCCTTTATTAATGCCGGCTTATGGTCGTTAGGCGGCGGAAAAGCTCCCAGCGGCGGGAGCTCTTGTAACATTTTGATTTCCATATATCCCCCTTACGCAAAAGGCTTGTCTCCTTCAGAGTCACTATGATACCAGCCATTCCCGCCGAGCATCTCTTCAAGCTCCCAAAGCGATGTATCCGGCGGCAGATCATCAAGACGCTTGTCGATCTCATCTATCGTGAGGCCGCGTGCGAGAGCACGCTCAATGATACGTACAGCTTCGTTAGATCCATATATCTTCTGTAGGTTTTTAATATTGCGCATTCTCCAGATGTCGCCATATTCAGATCGAGAAACGGTCTTGCGGCCTGCTTCTCTGGCTTTCTGCTCGTATGTCTGATATCCCTTTTCGAATTGTGCCTTGGTACCTTTGACTGTTGATGTCTTGGCCTCGTTAAGAAAGCGCTCGAGCTCTGCCTTCTCATGTTGTAGCTGTTGATAGCTCTTCCCACGCGTGTTTGTATTCCACTTGATGCGACCCTTTTTATCGTGCGCTGTCGCGCTGTCAGCGTCAAATGTCAGCCGCTCCACGTATCTATAGGCGTGACTTGCCTCGGTGAGTCCATGCTTTTCGAGCTCGCGCAGGCGCTGATTTGCTCTCTTAGCCATGGTTGCGACATCTGTCGCGATATCCGAGCGGCGGGCCTTGATCGCTTCCCGCGCCGCCTGGGACCGGTGCGCGTGTTTAATGGGTTTCTTTTTTGCCATGGTAGCACCTCCTTAGTTCTTCAGGATCATGTCTACTATAGCCTTGGGCACGGTCGTATTGACGCTCTTGCCGTTCTTGCGATCCATGATGCGGTACTGGCCGTTATTGTCATTGATATCGTAGCTCCGGCCCTGATCGTCGATCACGCGCAGGTCTGAGAGTCGGTACGGTCCCTTAGTGTATCGTGATGTGATACGATACCTCCGATCGTTCTTTGTGTAGCTTGCCAATTCCATGTTCGTTTCCTCCTTTAACCTTAAGTAGGGCAGTAGTGCCCTCCAAAGGTATGATAGCATCCCCCGG
>OCTX012134316.1_pt1 | contig 13525 bp, 20 predicted proteins | sample 1539691 | NCBI WGS metagenome assembly OCTX01 (sample SAMN02144231, study PRJEB22623) | gut metagenome | biome: sheep rumen | host: Ovis aries | place: New Zealand
AAGATCCGCCGGCCAGTCGCACGATGTTTCACGCATGTTTCACGGAGAATGACAAAAAACCGTCAAAACATGACAAAAAATGGGTATTAATTCAAAAATATCTTTGATACAGTTGCATTGAGCTTGGTGCTCAGAAGGGAGAATTGAATATGACAGTTAAGAAGGATGATCTGGAATTTATGGCGGAATACATATTGTATTCAACTTATTTCAATCAAGGTGTAACCGGAAGATGGCCTGCGAGTGTTACGGCTCTGGCTAAGGATATTCTCTTTAAGATCCATGGAGAGATGACAGATGGCTTCATCGAATTAATATATGATAAGGCTATGATAGATAAGGATGAGATACGAGCAGATTGAAAAATTCATATCAGAAGGCGGAGATCTGGAAGAGCTCATCATTGATCAGGAGCCTGCACATGATGCAGATTATACATTTTCATATTACTATTTGCGCAAGGGTGCTGAGCTTCCGATTAAAGGATGCATTTTAGATCCTTCACATTACTGGCGTAAATATTGGGATCACAAGAAAGGAAAAAAAGGATCATGACAGAATTTGATAAGTTCATCCTGCAGCAGTTCGCTATGTACTGCGACAAAAACCAGGTAAATATCCATAAGCAGGCAGAGCTGAGGATGGCCGGAGCAACATTTATACATCAGATAGAGAATACAGTGATTGATTTTATAGATTGGAGTATAAAAGATGATTGGGATAAAACTTGCGATAGAATTATCAACAGCGTTGATGCTGGCATGCATCAGTAAGAATCCGGAGGTGAATATGACATTCCAGGAACAGCAATTTGCAAAGCAGTACGGCATTAATGAATCAGATCTGGCGGATCCGCATTCAATCCTCACAGCTTCCGGTGATCGTGCTTACATAACCGATGAAGAGATAGAGCTTCTCAAGCGTGTTGTAATGAGCGAAGCAGGGAATCAATCTGTTGAATGCCAGGAAGCCGTTGCGACTGTGATACTTAACAGATGGCAGAATCCGGATAAGTTCCCTGATACCATAGCCGGAGTTATAAACGCTCCTGGCCAGTTCTCCACAAGGGATAACGGAGAGCCGACATTATCGGTGGAAGTGGCAGTATTCAACGCATTGACTTATTACAACACATATTGCCAGGATATTCCATCATCCGTTTATTACTTCCGCTCCGGCCATTATCATGATTTTGGAATGCCTTACTGCTCATTCGGAGATTTATATTTTTCAACGGATAAGGATGTAGTATTATAAGTTTACACTCACAGGCGAAAGGCGCCTTCCATGAATAGTTTGATACCGGACTCCGACAAAAAGATGCGGTCAAGTTCCGGAGCTCATAACTCCTGAGAAGTAAGGTTCAACTCCTTCATTAAAGATCCGGGAAGTTTATGTTCATGGGCTGAGGGTTCGAATCCCTCAGGTGATTTTGGCAATATTGCCGCAGCAGGTAAGTACCTGCAGAAAGGAGCCTAAAATGGCATTTAATTTTGATCAGTTTAATGTAACCGTTAAGAAGACTCTCAAGGATGGAATCGATCTTGATAAGATGGATTTCATCGGAATCAAGGAGTATATCGGCAAGGAGATCCAGGTGGAAGGATTCTTCTTCACAGAGAGCAAGAAGTACGGCAAGCAGGTAGTTCTTGTATCCGGTGATAAGAAGATCAACATTCCTAAGAGATATACTGAAACCTTCATGAAGTTCCGTGATGACGATGAAGCGCTCAAGGATATCATGGAAGGTCATCTCTGGATCAAAGATATCAAGGCATTTGATGCGAACGAAGGCAAGACTTATATTTTCACCTTCGAACGCAGATAAATGATTCTTCCTTCTTCGAACAGCCCGGCATGAATTCCGGGCTGTAAATTTATAAGGAGATAATTATGGCATTTCAAAACTATAAGCAGACGGAAAGCATCCAAACAATGACAGCAAGGCAGCTGCGCCTTTACATTTCAGAATCTGCAGCTGAAGCTCAGCAGCGTATTGATTCGCTCAAGGGCGGAGTGGAAGATCTCCCTGAAGCCATGCAGGAGATCTATGCTGAGATATCAGGCCGGAGCGGAAAGATACTAAAGGGATCATCCAACCTGAGCAAGGAAGAGATGCAGTACAGAGCATTTATGCTTAGGGATTTTAACTTCATGGATATTTATTCCGGATATGCAAAGAATGCCGATTATGAAGCGAATAAGCAGAGATATGAATCCTTCATGGAAGGGCAGATGCAGGATCCTCTTACAAGGGCTTACTGGGAAAAATATAAGACTAAGACCGGGAAATGGTCTAAAACCGGATACAAGGCTTATAAGGAATATATCAATACGCTCAAGAACATCCAGCCAATGATCGAAGCATACGGATATGAAACGATCAAGGATCAGTATGTTCAATCCAAGAAGGGAAAGAATCCGAAAAAATCCAAAGCCATTGAGCGCTTACTTGTACAGACTTTCATTGAAAACAAGGGCAAAGGGCTTACCCAGGCAGAGCTCAATGACAGATTCCAGATGGCTCTTCAGAGATGGGAAGCTGCGCAGGATGTTAAGAAGATGAAACCTGTTAAGCCTAAAAAGAAGGGAACAGGATCTAATATCAAGGTGAAAACCGGAAAGAAGATGAAGGGTGAAACGGTACGAGAACGACTTACTTAATTATCCATACACGATAACCATTCAGAGATCCCACAAAAAAGGGCAATCTGATAAGAAGCGTTTACTCTGTGAAGATATATTCACATTCGATATTGAAACCACATCATTCTTCTATGAGCAGGACAAAAAACCATTCTTATATCATCCGGGAGAAGATCCTGAGTATTGGGCTGGAGTTTATGCCGGAGCTCTTCCTTATATCTGGCAGTTTGGAATCAATGACAAATATTATTACGGAAGAGATATAGATGATTTCTACAAGCTCCTGGATGATTTTCCTAAGGATCTTAATATCCGCATAGCAGTTCATAATTTATCATTTGAATGGCATTTTCTTCAGGAGCTTACATGGACTAATCTGTTTGCCAAGAATACTCACAAACCTATCAAGGCAAGATGCTCCGAATATCCAAACATTGAATTCTATTGTACATTATCATTAACCAATAGAAGCCTTGAAAGCTGGGGAGATTTCCTCAAGGTTCCCAAGCTCGTAGGCTTCCTGGATTATAACCAGATGCGCACTCCGCTCACTCCGCTCCAGGATAAAGAATTTGAATATGCGGAGCGTGATCTTAAGGTAATGTATGAAGGACTTAAGGATGAGCTGGAAGTGTATGATTCAGTTTGGAAGCTTCCGCTCACAAGTACCGGAAAGATCAGGCGAATTGTTAAAGAGCTTCTCATGACAGATGACGATTATAAGCGTTACATCAAGAAGCTGATACCGGAATCAGCATTCCAGTACAAAACTTCCCTCAAGGTATTCGCAGGTGGGTACACGCATGCAAACAGATTATTCTTCAATCAGGTATGGCTCAATCCGGATGGAAAGCAGGGTGCTCATGTAGATTATACTTCAGATTATCCGTTTCAAATGTGCTGCAGGAAATTCCCTTGCTCACGCTGGGCTTATGCAGGAAAGGTTCTTCCGGATCCGGATACATTTGAGGATATCGCATATAAGATGCATGTTGAGTTTATAGGCATTAAATGCCAGACAAGGAATACATATATCCCAATGTCAAAATCTGAATGTGTCAATGCTGATGTAGACAATGGCAGACTTATCCGGGCAACGAGCTGTGATATCTGGATAACCGAGCAGGATTATGACATCATCCGGCAGATGTACACATGGGATGAAGTGAAGGTTTATGAAGTATGGAAAGCAGGAAAGGATTATCTTCCTAAGAAGTTTGTTGAATATATCCTGCAGCTCTTCCATGACAAAACCGCTCTCAAGGGTGTTGATGATGCAGAATGTGCTCTGGCTAAAGCCCGTCTTAATTCACTTTTCGGAATGTGCTGTACAGCACTTCTGCAGGCCACGATTGAATGGAACACAGAAGATGAAGATTGGCATATCAAGAGAATAACTGAAAATGATATCAATGAGCATCTGAAAGCCCTGGGAAGATGGACAGATAAAAGATACTTCCTTAATTTTGATTGGGGGGTATGGGTATGCGCTTATGCAAGGCATATGCTCCTGAATGATATCGTGATCCCATATGATAAGCATGTTATGTACTGTGATACGGATTCCGCCTTCCTGAATAAGTATATCGATTTCACAGAATACAATAATTCACAGTCGGAGCTCCTTAAGAAGGTTTGCGCAGAGCGTGATCTGGATTATGAAAAGACCTGCCCTAAGAACAAGAAAGGCAAGAGATCATACTTAGGCCAGCTGACATATGAAGAGGAATTCACGGAATTCAAAACACTTGGAGCCAAGAGATATGTTGAAAGATGGAAATGTGATAACCAGCTGCATATGACTATCGCAGGAATCAACAAGGGTGCTGTATCCTGCCTTAAGAATGATATAAATAATTTCCGGGATGGTCTTGTGTTTGATAAGGATGAGAAGGATGTAACAAAGCTTCTCCATACTTACATTGATAATATGCCTGTTATCAAGTTCCCGGATGGGTATGTATCGCATCAGAGAAGAGGAGTAAACTTGCGGCCTAACGGATATAAGCTCACAGTGGATCCTACTTACAATCAGCTGATCGGCAAGATCGCAGCCGGATATCATGTAGATCAGTATGAAAACCACTTAAAATCAGTTTGGTATGATGAGATAGATGAGGTGATAGATCAGGCATGGAACAGTATTCTGAAATAATAATTCCGGTGATAATGTTCGCATCAGCGATGATCGCCATGTTTATGATAATGAAGGGAGATTAGAATGACACTTGATAGAGATGTTCGGAGATTATGTTATGTAATAATCATTCCCCGTGAAGAAATAAAAGATATATTTCTTCAGGCACATTCCGCAAAAGGAGAATACACGGAAGATGAAATAGCATCAAAGATACTTGCTAACAAGATTTTGTATCTTATCGGAGCTGATAGAAAGTGAGGAAGCATGACTATTATAATTCATCTATATTCTGAAATGGAGCCACGCACATATATTAATGTTCAAAGATGGAGAGAATTAACGATCGGTGATGAAACATTCGTATATCTGTATGAAAAAGGCGGTATGAATAGGTGTTACATTGATGTAAAAGATATCCGGAGAATGACTATTGAGGAGCAGACAGATGAAGAAAAAGCGTGATTATTGGAACCGCAAGGCCGTATTCGATACCGGAGCCGATTATATGCTTGTATTCGGTCAGAATTGCGCAGGTAAATCTTACCAGGGAAAGCTGGAATGCATTGAGCGCTGGAAGAAGGGAGAGAGATTTTTCTTCCTGAGGAGATGGCAATCAGATATCAATCAAAATATCGCAACGGAATATTTTGATGATATGCCTATTGAGCAGCTGACGGATGGTCAGTGGGATGATATAGAAGCAAGATCCGGAAGCTATTACTTCACCAGGACAGACGATGAAGGCAAGAAGGAGCACTCCGATGTTGTAGGATATTATGGCAATCTTTCGGAATGGCAAAGATATAAATCAAGAGTGTTTCTGGACTGCACATTTATATTAATGGAAGAATTTATCACAGATGGAGTTTATCTGGATGATGAGCCCGGCAAGCTCTTCAAGCTCCGCACAACCATCTTCAGAGATCATCCGGGGCAGGTGCTCATGCTGGGAAATTCCATATCCAGAACAGTTCCTTACTTCCATGAATGGAGCCTTGTGAACGTCAACAAAATGAAGCAGGGCTCCATTGAGATCTACCATATGAAGGATATGGATGATTCCGGAAAGCTTGTAAATATAGCCGTGGAATTCACAGGACACATCAAAGGAACCGGATCCGGATTCTTCGGAGATGCAGCTAAGACTATTGTAACCGGAGAATGGGATGTTAAGAATTATCCCAGGCTTCCCAAGGATCAGATCGATTATGAGATGGTTTACGAGCTGCAGATTGAGTATCAGGCTTTCGCTTTTGTGGTACAGCTCCTTGTGGACCCGCAGGAAGGAACCAAGCTTGTATTCATATATCCCAGGACAACCGACAGGAAGATTGAAAGAAAGATCACGGATACATTTTCCGATGAGCTTATGACTTCCAGATATTTCCGGGATATAAAGCCGGAGATCATAATCAAGGATCTGATCGAAAATGAGAGAGCATGTTTTTCTGATAACTTAACTGCGACAGACTTTTTATCAGTATATGCACAGATGGGATTGTAGTTGACATAATATTTATCTTGTGGTTTATTAAGAGTAGATACTATATGTAGTATCTGCTCTTATTAATTTCCACAGAAAGGAATATATATGAGATTCGATTTTGATGCTTATGAAAGAGTTTACCCGGAAGTAAAACAGCCGGAGCCTATCGAATCCGCAGTAGACACATTCAAGCCTACTGAGCAGGAAATAAAGGCTATGGATAATCAGCCGGGTGAAGAAGTTACGGCCACAGAGCCGGAAGGAGAAACGAATGGGAACAATATCACAGATCTACAGCCTTGTTAATGCAGCTGCTTCTGATTTCCTTGGAAGTACCGCAGTAAGAGCTAAGGATACATCATCTTTTGTAGACCTTGGCAGACAGCTTGGAGATATCTTCAGCGAAACCAATCCTTATGCAGGTTATGATTCCTTTTACGGAGCACTCGCATGCAGGATCGCAAAGACCGAAGTATTCACCAGGATGTACGAAAGAGCAGAGAGAGGAGTAATCACTGATTATCAGGAGTTTGGAGCTTTCGTTCAGAAGGTATATGCTGATATACCTGATGCAGTATCCAATCCCACATGGACTCTTTCAAACGGAGAAAATCCGCCTACTATCACAGCTCACAGCCCTTATGCAGTAACCAACACGATCTCAATTTCCGCTATGATCTACGGAAAGAGAGGAACATGGTCTTATGAAGTAGTAATGCCTTATAAGCAGGTTAAGGAAGCTTTCCTGTCAGAATCCGCTATGATGGCATTCATCGACAGCATTTATATCCAGATCTCAACCAAGCTCAACATCGATCTTGAGAATCTTGAGAATCTTGCTGTTGCAACTTCTATTGCAAACTGCATTGAGAACGGAAAATCAACAAACCTTCTTAAGGTTTACAATGATTCCATGGGAGAAGGCGGAGTATCACTTACCGTATCCAACTGCCTTAAGAGCCTTGATTTCCTTGCTTTTGCCAATAAGACCATTGACAACATGAGAGGATACATCAAGAAGCCTTCTCGCAAGTACAACACGGCCGGATACATGACCTTCACTCCGACCGACAGAGCAAAGCTTGAAGTTCTTACCGATTTTGCTTCTGCATCCAAGTTCTATCTTGAGAGCAACACTTACCATGATGAGCTTGTGAAGATGGAAGGTTATTCTGAAGTTCCTTACTGGCAGAGCCCCGGCACCAGCGGAGATTTTGATTTTGCTGAGAGCTCCAAGATTATCATCGCCAATGAAGGTATCAAGAAGGATGAAGTTACCGGTGCTCCTGTTGCTGTTACCGGAACAGGTATCCTTGCATTCATGAGAGATGAAGAGAATGTTAAGGCATACTTCGGAGAGCTTCGCAGCTGGACAGTTCCTAATCCTCGTGATGATTCTACCATTCACGGAGAGAAGGCTGAGATGGGTTATGCCGTAGATCCTCATGCTAATGCATGGGTATTCTATATCGCAGATTGATTCTGCCCCTCACTCATACAGGCGCTTGTGTTGTAAAACGGCATGAGCGCCTATTTTAAAGGGATAAGTTATGGAAGAAAAGAAGAAACGTACCAGGAAGAAAAAGGAAGCTGCAGAAGTCATGCAGGAGCCCATCAGGGAAGATGCAGGAACGGTTCAGGATGCTCCGCTTGAGATATTCCATGTATGGCTTGATGGAGATAATCTGGATACAATCGCTAAGGAGCTCACAGGCCGCAGCTTTATGAGGGATAGAGTATTAGAATATTCCGGGTTAAGACCTAAGGATATTGGGCCCGGAGTTATTCTGAAATGGAGATTCGAATGGAGATAATCAATCTGATCGCAGAGCTTGTAACTAAAGTCGGTTTCCCTATTGCATGCTGTTGTGTGCTATTCATGCAGAACAACAAGCTGCAGGATACACTCAAGGAGATATCCGTTACCATGCAGAAGATGAGTGATGCAATAGAAGATCTGGATAAGAAAGGCCGTGAAGATGAGTAAAGGAATCGATGTATCAAGATGGCAGGGAACCATTGACTGGCAGAAGGTTAAGAATGCCGGAACAGATTTTGCAATCATCAAGGCAGGCGGATCCGATGGCGGAAATTACCAGGATAAGAATTTCATTATGAATGTATGGCTTGCAACCTTAGCCGGGATTCATTGTGGAGCTTATTATTTTGTAGGTAAGAATTGTAAATCTGCAGCGGAAGGACTTGAAAACGCCAAAAGGTTTGAAAAGCTCCTGAAGCAGGTAGTTCTTGAGTATCCTGTTTATCTTGATTTTGAAGCTCCGGATGCGACAAATAAGAAAGGCAATACAGATGCATGTATTGCATTCTGTGATTACCTGGAAAGCAAGAAGTATTATGTAGGTATATATGCTTCCGATATCTCAGGCTTCAAGGATAGGCTGGATATCACAAGGCTTCAGGCTTACGATAAGTGGGTGGCCAGATATGGATCTGAGCCTAAATATGTTAAGTCTTATGGAATGTGGCAGTATTCATCTTCCGGAGCTGTTGACGGTATCGCAGGAAGAGTTGATATGGATATCTCATATAAGGATTATCCATCTATCATCCGGAATGCGCATTTGAATGGATTTTAAGGAGTAAAAAAATGTATCTCAATACTTGGCTTGATTGGTCAACTATCGACATATCGAAATATGCAAGAGAAAACAGCACATATTCAACATTCTATTTCTACTGGAGAGATGAGCTCTTCTCCAGAGTGATGCGCTTATTCAAAGAGAATACGGATCCTATCAAGCCCAGGGAGATAGAAGTTAGGCTGATGATGCAAGGCCATTGTGCGATAGCTCCATTAAAGGGAGAGCTTACCGCCTTCTTCGGCCTTCCCAATGGCATAAGCAAATATTATGATGAAAAGCCTTTTTATTCGGTTCATTCTCCTGTTTACTCAGCCAATCTGAAAATCGGCAGAGATTGTGAGATGATCTTGAATAATACTTTGATGAATCCTTTATATGATCTGATCCATCATTATGCTATCCTTCTTGCGCATACTGAAGTTACATACATTCATACAGCTGTGAATGCCAGGAGCGCAAACGGAGTACCGATTGCCAGCACGGAGAAGCAGAAGAGATCTATCAAGGATTTTATCGGAAAGCTCTTTGATGGGAAGTATGATGTTGTAACCGATATCGGAAATATGGGCATTGAATATGCTGGAGCTCATATGAACACAGTTCAGGGTGTTGAGGCTCTCTGGAATGCAAGGCAGAGGATCCTTGCTTCCTTCTTATCAGATATAGGTGTTAAATCCGGTATTGATAAGAGGAGCAATTCCGTAGAGGATGAAGTGAATGCAGATACTCCTTCGCTTCTCATCAATCTCAATGATATGCTGAAAGAAAGAAAAGAAGGATTTGATAGAGTAAACAGGCATTACGGAACGAGCTGGACAGTAGAGCTCAATGAGGATCTCAATTATGTAAATATGTTTACTGATCCTCAGATGGAAAGGGAGAAGAAAGATGAACAGACCGAAGAAAGTGATTGAATTATATAAGGCACTCGGATCAGGTGAAACGCTGCTTCCTACCGGTACCGGTTTTGATTTCTGGGAAGAAACTTATGAAGCGCAGCCTGCTATCTTTGATAGGGAATTCGCAAGAAGATATACAACCTTTGAAATATTTGACTTCATGGATGCTGAAACTGTTGAAGAAGCCAAAGCAAATTTCAAGGCTGATGTGCTCTCTATCTTGACTTTCAATAAGAAGCGCTATGAAGAAATGTACCGTGTCTTTCTTGTTTCGGATGAAGATGATCCTATTACTTATAACTATGATATGACAGAAACAACCGGTGCACAGCATAGTGAAAGTACCAAAGGATCACAAGAAAATACCAAAGGATCACAGCAGAATACCACAGGACAGCAGGTGAATACTGTAGGCAGATATACTGATACTACCAGCACAAATGTTGCAGATGCTTCAACTCTTAAAGTGGCTTCACAGGATGAATCATCAGAACATACTGACACCATAGGGCAGCGCATTGATACTGAAGGTCAGCGTATTGATACTGAAGGCCAGCGTAAGGATGAATATAATGCTGATGAATGGACACTGACAAGAAAAGGCAATATAGGCGTTCAGACTGCAGGTGATATTCTCAGAATTCATACACAGTACTGGACAGAAACATATAAGTTTTTCAGCCTGATATTTGATGATATCGCTAAACAGCTTTTAATGGTGGGTGATTGATATGGTTATAAATATCTATAACACAGCTGATGATAAGCGCGTTATTGATAAAACGCTTACATTGATCATGGAAAATGCATCCTGTCAGCTTGTGGAAGGATGCTCTGCGCTGGATCCTGTTGTGAAGCTGTCAATGAATGCTGCAGTATATACTGCAAATTATATGTACATACCATACTTCGGAAGATATTATTATATTACAAATATCGAAGTTATCGAAGGAAATGTGCTGCGTGTATCCGGGCATGTTGATGTACTGAAAACATATAGCAGCCAGATCAAAGCATGTACTGTTAATAGCAGAAAGAACCAGAATAATTATGATATGTATCTGCCGGATGATAGAGCTATTGAAAGCAGATATATCAGATATAGTAAAAAATTTAATCAGTCGTTCGAGGATTTTACGCCGTCGTATATATTGATTACAGTTGGTAACGGCGCTATTGATTTATAAGATTAAGGGGAAATTATGGCAATAACCGGAATAAAAGTATTAAGAGGTACATACAATTTGCACGCATTACCGGCACGTATTGCAAGTGATATGTTGCCGGTTGATGACATTACAGAAGTGTCTAATTGTATTTTAGGTGCGTGCGATGCTAATGATACGGCGGTTTTAACGCCGTTCCAATGGACGCGAAAAAATAATGATGTGTGGGAAGTAAGAGCCGACGGTTTCTATGTAAATGGTACACTTGCGTTAGCGTCAATAGGTACGCGTGTATTTTTTGTATTACAGCAAATAAACGACACACAAATGGCTGTAAGACGTTATACCCCGTTACTCGGCGTCATGGGTTATGTGGACGGTAGAAATCGCGGTGGTTATTATTTTGGTAGTCAATTAAGTGGCTGGGGTAAATCAATACAGACTAATTATGTTATCGGTTCTCACACAATACAATTTTATCCAAACAATGAAAACGTTGGGGCACTTCAGTATTACCCCGGTACTGGCAACATTTGGGACGAACAATATACTTTTACATTAATGGCGGGGGAAAGTTACGAGCCACAGCCCGAAGGATATAACAGCGATGGCCAGCCAACCGGCGGAACGGGTGAAAATTATTTTGAAGGCGATGACATAGCAATGCCGGGTGAACCTGACGAAACGATCAGTGGCGCTCTCGCAAGTGGCTTTTTAAATGTTTATGCACCCAGTGCTGCGCAATTATCCGCGTTCGGTGGTGTGTTGTGGACTAACGCATTTAATACAAAATGGTACGATTTTGACAGCACCGCAAATCTGATTTTAAATGCGGTGTCTAATCCGATCGATTATATAGTAGGATTGTTTATGATACCCGTTACACCGCAAACCGGTGGAAGTAGCGGTATATTTTTAGGCGGTATTAATGCTGATACTGTAAAAGCGCCCAAGGTTACAAAACAATTTAAGACCGTTAATTTTGGCACTTTGAATATTGAAGAATTATACGGCAATTATCTTGATTATTCAAACAGTCATTTATCAATATATTTGCCTTATATCGGTACGGCTGATCTTGACGTACAGGAAGTTAACGGCGGTTCGGTTGAATTACAGTATACGATAGATTGTTTTACGGGCGCGTGCGTTGCTAATGTTAAATGTACTAAAACAGTTAAAACGCCGTGGGGATTGTCGTATACTAATAGCACCGTACATTCATATAGCGGAAACGTAGCAATACAGTTGCCAATTAGCGCCGGTTCGTTTGATACCATGCTAACCGGTCTGGTAAATGTTGGTTTAGGGCTTGGATCCAATACACCCGCGCTTGCTATGTCAGGCGGTAGAGATGTATTGCAGGGTTTTGCAGGTGATGTTACCACACGCGGCAGCTTATCCAGTAATACCGGTAAATTAAGTTATCAGACACCATATCTGATGTTCACAAGACCTATTGAAAGCAGGCCTGCAGGGCTGGGTGCCCTGCATGGTTACAGTGCAGGTGTTGGTGGTACTTTGGGAAGTTTCACAGGCTATGTTGAATGCAGTGATATCAAGCTTGATGGTGTCGTTGCATCCAGTGCAGAACTTGATGAAATAAGACAGTTATGTACTGAAGGAGTTTATGTATGAGTAATGTAAAAGCATATCTTGAGGATATTGTAAGAGATGGATTGCACGATATTGCAGAAGCTCTTAAAGGCTCAAGCCCTTCAGGAGATGTGCAGGCCAGCCATGTTATATATGATAATACGGAATCAGGCCTTACGAGCACTAGAGTGCAGGGAGCCATTGATGAGCTGAGCACTAAGGCTGATACCAATACTTCCGATATTTCAGATCTTGGTGATGATGTATCAGATCTGACATACAGGATGGGAGCAGCTGAAGGTGATATCACATCATTGGATGGAAGATTGGATACGGCCGAAGGTGATATCACAGCACTTGAAACATGGAAGAATAATCTTGATGCAGGTGATATCCCATATGGTAGCGGAACAGTAAAAGATGCACTTGATGAAGTGCATACCTGGACAAAATTCGGAACAACAACAAGCACAACCGCATCTGCATTATCTATTCCCGCAAGTGCTTCCGAAGTGCTGATAGTCTTAAAAACTTCTGCCGTATTAGCGACCGCAATAATTCCTAAAGAAGAGTTTAATAATTCGTGGAGTATAAAGAATCCTGCTGATACAACAAAGGAAGTTTATCATTCAGGTTCACAATGGAGAGTTACCGCTTCCGGATATACTGCTGATGCTTATTACAGATAAGAGGTGATGTGATATGAAAATATGCCCTCATTGCCGTTGTCGGATGATTAATATAAACGGTTTATATCGTTGCTTGAATTGCCATTATTACACAGATTAAGGAGTGCATCAATGGAAACTCTAATATCATCAATCATCACAGGCATTGTCGCTATTACTACTTGTCTTATAACCCAAGGAATGATGATGTTTACAGTTTGAGATAAATCAATGAAACTCTAACAGCTTGAGCTCCGGCTTGAGCTGTTTTTTGTCATTCTCCGTGAAACATGCGTGAAACATCGTGCGACTGGCCGGCGG
>OCTX012073662.1_pt1 | contig 13524 bp, 12 predicted proteins | sample 1539691 | NCBI WGS metagenome assembly OCTX01 (sample SAMN02144231, study PRJEB22623) | gut metagenome | biome: sheep rumen | host: Ovis aries | place: New Zealand
GGCGGAGTCAGCGTCGAGATAGATAGTCTGACGATTCTGTTGCTGATGACTGCGGTCATAGAGTCCTGTCAGTTGAAGTTTCAGGTCATCCTCCTTTCTGGTCTTGAAGAGCCAGTTAGTGGCAGCGATGTAGGTATCATTGAACTTACTACGACGGGCATCAAGAGTAGGAGCCCCCAGACTAATATTCCCCAAAATACCATCCTCTATAGGGGCAGTCTTGTCAAATCTCGACAGGTATGTCACCTCATGCTCGATATCCTTTCCCGTATTGTTGGCCTTCACCATCGAGATGGTCTGCTTCTTGCGTCCGAACACCATTCCCAGCAGGCGAGCGTCTCTCAGCCACTCTTCTCCACAGCCAGTAGCCATATCCACCACTCCCTGCCAAACGTTCTTGGCATCATCCTTCAGCACCAGATTGAGTGCTGCTTGTTCAGAGAACTGGATGTCCTTCAGGGCTTTCACGGGTTGGTGGTTCTCATACACCTGCACGCTCTTCACCTTATCAGCAGAAAGGTTCTCACTCGCCATCGCATACTTACCACCTAACAAGTCCATCCCCTCGATATAGAATTTGTTGATGGCCTTGCCCTGATACCTGATGGCACCAGTCGGCAACACCTCCAGTCCTGGCATCTTGGCTATTACATCTGCTATCGAGCGGTCTTGTTTCATTTTAAAGGATTCTACGGAATAGGTCAGCGTGTCGCCCTGCTCACGGATGCGCTGGGGCCGGACCTTCACCTCCTTTAAGGCGATGGTCTGCTCCTGCATCTTAACGGTCTGCCCGTTCCGAAAGTCTTTCAGCGGTAATGACACCTTTGCGAAGCCCAGCATAATAAAGTCGACACTTCTCGCCTCTTTCCCCTGTGGAATCGTTAGCGAGAATTGTCCGTCCAGCCCTGCTCTTGCAAATGCCACCACAGAGCCCCCATCACCTTTCGCCACGACAGATACGGACACGAGTGGTTTCCCGCTCTTGTCTGTCACCCGCCCTGTGAAGGTCTGCGCCCTACCTGAGAGAGAGACAAATACAATCATAAGGTATAGCAGCAGACATTTCATCATTCAATATAGTCGAGCAGACACCGTGTCTTGGGTACGAACTTTTCGGGATTTCCATTTTTGTCAAAACGTTCCCCCATAACCCATCCTGCCATTTTCAGATAGTAATCATCTTCATCGCTTCTTTCCAGTAAATAAAGGTCCTGCACTCTCTTGGGAGATGCAAACTTCAGCCTTTTACGATTATAATTGATGGGGTATCCTTTCCCATCCTTCAAACCGATACAATCAAAATAGAATTGTCCTTTGGAGTCGTGTGCGGAAAGTATAAGTCCAGGCAACCCGCTTAATTTCCATGGACCTTCCGATGAAGGAATGTCAAGCGTGTACCATACATGCCACGTTCTGCCACGAAAAGTTGCACTTGCTTTATGGCAGACATGCTCACAGATAACAGAATCCACGTTCTCCAACTGCCAGTTTATGGTTGGTATATCCTCTTCGTATGCTGTTTCAAATCTGATCTCAAACACCAATTTTCGTTTTCCAAAATCTTTCAGCATCCAATATCCACATGACGACAAGCCTTTTGGCAAGTCTTTAATGATGGCCTTATAATCTAGGGCATCATTATCAAGTTTCCTTCCCATCTTCATTGTGTGGTAATAGTTATATTTATTACTAAAGTAATGGGCATATTGTTTTCCCACCTTTAGTCTGAATATATCAGTCAAGAGCGTGTCATCTTCCTCACAGTCTTGATACTTGACGATATAGTCCGCAATGAAAGCTGTTGAATCCTTTTGAGAGAAACAACTTAACGGGCATAATATAAAAGCGAAAATTACTATATATCTCATGGAAATAAATATTAGTTGGAGCATGTGCAAAATTGCACATGCTCCTGTTACTTAACATATGTATGACGTATCTAAATCTGATCTTTCATTCATACGGATTGTCATAGATTCTCGTGTTTCATCTTTAACTACTTCTGCGACATAAACCGCACCAGATTTGCCTGTTTGGGAGTTGTACCATGTACATTTTACAACTCGTCCACCATTCACATTGTTCATCTGAGCCTTGCTCATCTTGAACATCTCTAAATTTGCTTTGTTCATCATGTAATTTTTTTATTGAACTTAGTTTATTAACTCTCATTGGTGAATGTTCAGGTCTCATCACCAAATTGGCCCATATTTTGTGCACTAATATGCTAATTACGTATATTTTTATGCAACAGATATCTGAGCGGGCCTATTATTCTTTCTGCCACACTGAGGTCATCTGTGATAATCTCCCCTACCCCAGAGAGGTCACCTGTTTGTCTGATAGCCCTACCGTATGAAGTGGTGTTGCTATTCAGTAAGTCAAAAGTAGCCGTATAGGCATTCTCATCGGGCATTAGAGCAACAGAAGTTACATATCCAGTCAGAAACCCATACTCCAAATAGGGGTAGCCGTCCAGTTGGATATTAATCCGCTGGCCAACCCTTACCTTGCCGGAGCCTGAGACGGGAATCTTTGCCTTGCCTAGTGTTTGTTCCCTTCTGCTGCTGATTACAGAGAAAGCCTTATCACCAGAAGTGATATTCTGGTTTACCTTCCAAAGATTGTTATAGGATACCGTTCCTTCTATCGGACTCTGAAGTAGATAAGCCTGCTCCCATTCCCGGATAGCCGTTCTTGTGCCCTCCCAAGCCGACAAGAGTGTTGTAGCCTGCTGTTGGCGTTCCTGTTCTTTTTGCAGCTTCAGTTCTGAAATGGTGTTATTTATTTGTGCCACCTGGATTTTGGCATTAGCCAACGATGAGTGTATCTGTTCGGCAGACATATTACTGTTAAGTAAGGCTTGTTCGGTAGATTCCAAATCAGAAGTGGAAGTCAGCCCTTTGTCGTGGAGAGTCTTCTCCCGTTGGTAGTTTTCGCCATTTAGGGATTTGATGCGTTGGCTATAGACTACCTGTTTCTCAATGGATTCCACATAGTCAGAGTAAGGCTTTAGCTGAGCTCCTTCTGCTACGATACGCTGGTCATAGAGATTATTATTCACAAAATTATTATAGTCAGTGATTGCCTTGGCTAATGTCGTATAAGCACTCTGAATACTGCCGAGATGTGTATCATCAAGATGAAAATTTATTCCTTCTCCATTTTTGAATGGCACGGACAATATGGAATCAAGTTTCAGCACATCCTGAGTATTGGCAGGATTTTCTATCACCGCTATCACGTCACCAGCATTGACATGCTGCCCGTCTTGGACGAACAACTCTTGCAACCTGCCAGATGTTTTAGCCACAATCCATACAGGTGGTTCTGTTTTTGTGATTGTTATAGTGCAGGTAATCGTATCTGGGTATTTAAATATGAAGCATCCGATAATAAGAACCAGCAATATGCCACCAATCACTGACGAGCCAACGCTCAGCAGTGTATGGGGAGGTGTCGACAGGATTTCCTGCACGTCCTCACTTCTGATGAAACTATCTCTATATTGCATAAGTTAACAATGCACAGACAAATCTTTTCATTTATAATCCAATTCTATCAAATCATAAGGAAGATTAGTTTCAACCGCTTCTACCTTACCTATTGCCATCATATCTGCATTTATCTTTTGTTGAAGTCTGATTCTCTTTTTCCATTCATTCTTCAGAACAGTTTTTCGATCAGATAGTACATACTGATTATCGTCAAAAGGTTTGTCAAGGAATATAAAATCCTTAGAAATCTCAATTCCACTAATAGTCCATTCGTTTTCTGAGTTCATATCTTCAATCCGCATAATAAGACCTGGTAAGCCATGAAATTTGTAAGGACCATCACTTATAGGAATATCTTCCGCATACCAAGCCTGATAATAACGTCCACGCCAAAAACATTTTGCCACGTGACAAAGATATCCCATTATATACATAGTGTCATTTCCGAGTTCCCATTGCTGCGATACATCTGGCTCCCTATATTCCACATAATGATTTCCACCAAGCCAGTCTCGAACCGTAATACTATCTGTAAGATGATTCCTGTAGATTTTAATACAACTCCCACCTGGGGCTTGGTTTAGAATATCGTATTCTTCCTCGCTATTTTTCACCTTGGCCGTTTGCCTTAACACTTTTACTGTTTGTCTAGTGTATTCTGTTCTTGCTGCTGCCGTAGTGTAGTATAGAGAGTCACAAATAAAACGCTTAGCACTATAGTATTTTGAAATATGATTACCTATTTTTAATACAAAAGACTCATGCTTCTTATAATTAGCATCTCTCAGTACCATAAAAGAAACATAATCATAAGTACATATAATACGAGTTGTATCTACCACCTCCCAATTCCAAAATGTTTTTTGGATTTGCGACGTAGCGAATTGCGACACAAACAAGCAAATAAATAAAAAGAAATGTCTCATTGCATGATATTAAAGGGCGTGTCATTTTTAAGTGCCTCCGAAAGTTTTTGTCCAACTTTTCGGGGTCACATCATTTTGGCACGCCCTCTTCTTAATTATCCCTGAAATTCAGATACGTACTCGTTGCACCCTGCATGATTCCATCCATAATTCCATCCTTCGTTGGCTCCTTCATCAAGAACACATTGGGTTTTGATCATGTACAAAGTTTTGCAGTACTCTCTTGCACTTATACCGCCATTCACACTGTTCATCTGAGCCTTGCTCATCTTGAACGCATTCAATTTTGTTTGGGCCATTTTTTTAATTTAAAATTTGACATATAATTATTTTCTATGACGAATCTTTTAGGTCGTATCGTCATCGACCCATATGTTGCGCAAAAATATGCAGATGATTTATGATAGTTTTTTACACATTTAGCTGGTTCTTTACTAGTATATAATACATTCCTTGCCTGCTGATTAAATCAGCATGGGTACCCTGCTCGCAAATCTTTCCTCCTTGTAGTACTACGATATTATCGGCATCCCTCACCGTACTCAAACGATGGGCGATAACTATAGCAGTCCTACCTTGCATGAAACGGTTGAGCTTTTCCATTATCAGGTGCTCGTTATTGGCATCGAGAGAGTTAGTGGCCTCATCCATAAAGATAAACTCAGGATTCTTATAGACGGCACGGGCTATCAGGACGCGTTGCTTCTGACCCATACTCAGTCCATGGCCCTCAGCTCCTATCTTTGTATTATAGCCTAATGGCAAATCCTCGATGAAGTCTCTTATGTTGGCTGTTTCTGCTGCTTCACGCATTCTGCCTTCATCAATCCGCTCTTCTCCTGGGGCGATATTTCTGGCTATTGTGTCTGAGAAGATGAAACCATCCTGCATCACTGTACCGCAGTGTTTTCGCCACTCCTGCTTGTCGTAGTTGGCGATGTCCGAACTGCCAAGTATCACTTTCCCTTTGTCTGGCTCATAGAAGCCTAATATCATTTTGAGCAGTGTGGTTTTTCCGCTGCCACTCAGTCCTACAATGGCAGTTGTCTTACCCTTAGGAATCACCAGATTAATATCATCAAGTGTTGGTTTTTCGTTGAGCTTGTCATATCTGAATGTCAGATGTTCAATCCTGATGTCTGCTTTCTTGATGTCTGTAATCAAGGTCTTGCCTACAGGCCGTTCGTCGTCTCTAGTATAGATTTCCTGTAATCGATCCAAACTCAATTTGGCATCCTGATATTGACGGACAAAACCTATCAGTTGATCAACAGGACTATTCAGTTGCCCAATGATATATTGGATGGAAAGCATCATACCGAGGGTGATGCTTCCCTTGATAACCAATGCTGCAACCAGAGCCGTAATGATAGCATTCTTCACCTGATTTATTAGCACGCCACCTGACTGCTGATATTGCGACAAGGCAAGCCCTTTTACCATTATCCTGTATTTCCGTGCCTGTATATGCTCCCATTCCCAGCGTTTCTGCTGTTCGCAGGCATTCAACTTGATTTCCTGCATGCCACTTACCAACTGTACCATATTACTCTGATTAGCCGAGTTCTGGGCAAACATCTTATGGTCGAGTACCGCCCTACGGTTCATAAAGAGCCATACCCAGACAACATACAATCCACTACCAATAAAGAAAATAACGAAAATCATCCAATTATAGAAGAGGATGACCAGCCCCAAAATGATAATGTTGACAATGGAGAAAAGCGTTGAGAGGCTGGTACTGGTCAAAAATTCTTGTATTCTTGTATGGTCATTGATGCGCTGAAGAATGTCGCCTGTCATCTTCGTGTCAAAATAAGCGATGGGCAGCCGCATTAGTTTGGCAAGATAGTCGGATATCAGCGAGATATTTACCCTCATACCGATATGAAGTAATATCCAGCCCCGGATAAACTCAACTGATGTACTACTGATAACGAGCACCATCTGAGCTATCAGCACTAAATAAATATAACCGAGATTCTGGTTGGTAATACCGAAGTCAACGATTGACTGTGTGAGAAATGGTAGGATAAGCTGTATCAACGAACCTGTGGCTAATCCGATGAAGAGTTGGAGAATCAGTTTCTTATATGGTCGAAGATACTCGAACAGGAACAGCATGCTTCGCTTATTCTTTTTGTCATCGTCTTGGTCTGAATGACTATAGAAATCTGGTGTTGGCTCCAGACAGAGTACAACGCCTTCGTCTTCGCCATCAGTTCTGCCAGATAGCCAACATCTTTTAAATTCCCCTTCTGTATATGCCACTCTGCTACCTGCAGGATCTGCGACATGAAACAAGTACCCGTTCTTGCCTTTTTCTAATCGATAGAGTACCACGAAGTGGTTCTGGTTCCAGTGGATGATACAAGGCAGGGGCACATCCTCTATCAGCCGTGAAATAGGAATACGTAGCCCGATTGTATGCATTCCTAATTTCTCAGCGGCCTCACTGATACCCAGCATCGACACCCCAAGACGGGAGATAAAGCAGTTCTCTCGCAAATGTTGCAGGGAATATCGTCTGCCATAGAATGCGGCCACCATCCTGAGACAGGTAGGACCGCAATCCATGGAATCATGCTGGATATAGAGAGGAAAAGTTTTCATTTCTTTGTCAATTCTTCGAGTTTTTTGATAAGATCTTCACCATAGATATTAATGGCTATGATTCTTCCCTCTCCGTCAAGCAAATAGTTCTGTGGGATGGTTTCGACACCTAACGAGGCGATATCCTTGTACTGGTTGCCGCGCTTGTCGAAGCCCTGATAGTGATGAATTCCCTCACCAAATTGCTTTTCGTTGATGGCTCGTTTCCAAGGCGACGAAATCTTATCAAGCGTAATGGCACATACCTCAAAACTGTCTCCAAACTTCTGCTTTGCCATCACGATGTTCGGAATTTCCTTTAAGCAGGGTTGGCACCAACTGGCCCAGAATTCAACCAACACATATTTTCCACTAAATACTAACAGAGAACTCAACCGGCCATCCTCACGATGCAGTAATATAGGTAATTCTTCACCTATTTGTGGAGTCTTGACTATTGCTGATGTATTCGGCTTGATTTTCATTCTTCTAGATTGGATACTCCAGATCTTCTCGGTAACAACCATAGATTTGCGACTCTCTTCGGGGGCAACATATCCTGGACGGAGTTGATTAAACGGCAAATACGCAGGGAATCGACTGATAGCATTGCTTAAAAGGTTTCTTACCTCTTTCTGGGGTAATAGCTTCCTTAAAAGGACATTGGCAAACCATACTAGAAAAGGATATTTGGATTTGGAAGTCTTCAACATATAGTCTATATATTGTTGCTGTTGTTTTCGAAGAATGTCAGATATGGATTCCTTACTGATAGAATCAAGTTTTGTAATTAATTGCATATCTTGATAACGTGCCTTTCGAATATTGTAATTCTTTATGTAATTCATGAATTGGACATATTCTGAATGGGCTTTAGACCCTTTGGCATCTTTCACACAATGATAATAATCTGCATCTTCTTCACCTAACGTCAACCAGATTTTATCACCAGGCGTAACTACGACTTCAGCATCTAAATTCGTTTTAGAAAAAGTAAGAATTACATTCGTCTGATAGGGAACCACCCCAGAAAGCCTAATGGTTCTGTGGTTGTTATCAATCTGAGCAGAATCCAGTATCTCCGATTCACTCTCAATTAAAGCGTGTAAATACACTTCCTGGGGTACACAAGCCAGAGAAGGCTCTACTTGCAGGATTATCTCAAAATTATTACGGGGGAAGTTAGCTGCCGATATTGACAAGCAAACAGATGCGATACAAATTATAATAAATGATCTCATACTTATATAAATATAAAATAGCACTTTATATCATATATTTCAAATCTTCTACTCTATAAATCTCTGGCAGTTCCCTGCCGTTGAATACGATTGTTGGAATCTTGGTAATTTTGTTTTTTCTGCAATACTCATGCAGACCAACATCATTAGAAGCCAATGAAACCATCTTCACAATGCTCATATCCTGTAATTCTGGAATATATTGGTACACTCTTTTACAATTGTCGCAATCTGGATGAACAAACAATGTAATAACATCCCCATTAGCATTTCCGCCAACATCGGCAAATTTGTTGTCAATCTCTTCGATTATCCGTTCTCTTGACAACAACCAATCAAACAATTCTCTGTCGTAGAGGACAGCCTCTTTATTCTTTAATGAAGCGTTTTGGTTTGAAAGTGAAAAGTTTTTAATAATTAAACAATAAATAATATATGACACAGAGGCAGAAAAGACAAGTTGGAATGAATTGTTAAGATGAATTGAATCCAAATCGTGCATAATCATGACGGCGTCGAGCCATATAATTATGATTATTGAAAGACAATATAAGCAAATCTTACGGACAACAACTATTTGATATATCACAGAATAGGCTGTAAAGCAGCAACCTCCTGCAAGCAGAAGTACAGAATATTCTTGCCAGCCTCTGCCTGTAGTTATTACAAAAATCAGCAAAGTCAAGAAGAAGAGAAGTGACATGTCGCTCAGCCTGAACAGACCGAAGATACGACTCCCCTTAGAATTGAGCACTTCCTCACAATTTACATATTTGCCTATCTTACAATATCTGTCAGAACTGTTATCTATAGATTTTTCCTTTTTGAGTATTTTTATTGTTACCCAGATACCAATGAGTGACAGCATTACATGAAGTGAGGTAATTATACTGGGTTGATGGAGAATCAAAAATGAAAGAACAACTAAAATGAGGATAGCAGAGAGACGATTAGTGTAGATTCTGTCGATAAAATCTTGAATCCATACATATTTATATATAGGTGTAGCGTTAGTTCTCTGAGCAGTTAGTACTACGCCTTCCCATTTAGACAGAGCCTTTTCCTTGTCACTGTCGTTTGTAATCACCGCGAACCCATCCTTACTATTTGGAAGCACCATCAGGTATGGATAGTCCAACTCCTTTAGATATTCTTTAGGAAGTTGATAGACACTATTGTCAATGTGCAATGAATCAAGTGAATCGCTTATTCCTCTAAGTGTTGTACCAACTGGAGTGTCAAGCAATTTTCGGACTACAGAGAAAGGCACCTTAATGCCTAAACTCTGTAGAAATTGGTGTAATGCCCATTGTACTTGATTCATCCGTAATGCGTTAAAGGTTAATGTAACCGTAGAAACAATAACAGCCACGAACAATCTGGAGTTCATACTCCCCAGAGAGATATGACGGCAACGTTAAACTTGTGGTCTCGTCAGGTATAACCACCATGTATTCTACATCGCCGTCTTCGTTTAGTAGCCGGAGAATGCAGCCATCACAAGATGTAGCAAAAATCAAATTGTGCCCTTCAAGACTGACAGAAGGAATTACAACAGGACTTCTCTTAATTGGCTTTTGATCTTCTGTCGGATCAACAAGTGCTATTTGAAGATAGACTCCGTCACATACGTTTTGGACTTCGGCATTAGTTATGGATGCCGATATAAACAATACAAAAGCTAAAATACTTCTTTTCATTTTCTTTGCAGTTTTAAGTTACTCTGCAAAGGTATCTTGATAATAGTATTCTGCCAAATTTATGAAGCGATTTCAGTTCGTCAAAATACGTCGAAAGTAAGTTGATGCCCTGCTAAGCCTGTTGTAAAACAAAGAGTTACAAAAATTGTTCGTCAAAATTCGTCAAAAGCGTTTAAGCCCATTTATCAAGTTGTTTCTAAGCGAATGTGCCTCTTTCTTGCCATAAAGTTTTTCATTGGCTCGTGCTTTTGCATTCGATACCGTTGAGGCATAAGAATCTGTCATAAGCGATATGACCTTCTCGGGGATATCAAGAATTAGAAGAATACAAATACGCTGTTCTAATTGTGATAAAGGTTTCCCTTGACCAAAAGACTTATACGTAACAGGGATGTCTTTGCAGAATTGAGATGTCAATAAGTTCCATTCTGACTCTGTTGGCTTAATCCTTTCAGTTTTACTAGCTGCTCTCTTTACAAACTGCTGGGCGATGGCACTATCGAGAAAACCTTCAATATTATCGGTACGCCTGACATCAATAGTATTCTTTTTATTGATACTCTCTGCCTCTAAAATTTCGATTCTTTTAGTTAGTTCTTTCTCTTGTTTTTCCTTAATAGCAATAATACTCTCATAGTCTTTTTCTTTCAGAATCCTTAATTCCTCCTGAACAGCATTTCTTTGAGATCTTGCGTTATTTAGTGTTTCTTCCAGTTCTGCTATTCTTGCCTTTTTTTCTTTCTGATTCTTTCTGTAAAGCCAAGCAACAACAATAACAACTATTAATAAAATTATTGTTGCAAAAGAAATTATACTAAGCAGATACAATCTGTCTTGAGCCTTTTCTCTTTCTTGTTCTGCTACTTTTTGACTGCGGCTATAGTTATAGAGCGCAGACATCTGATGGATGGCGTTTGTCTGCATCTTGTTATGTAAAGAGTCTTGGGCGGCCTCATATTGCCTGGAAAAGTAATCAACAGAATCAATATTTTGCTTCTCTCTATAAATAGAAAGCAGACCTCTATATCCTTCTGAAAGATGTCCATATTTGATGGATTTGCGGAAGTAACATTCCGCAGAGTCGAGTTGATTGACAGCAAGCTCATAAACTCCTTTTGTATAATAGTAATGTTCACGTCCTTTGGCTATATTTCCGAATTTGTCAAACAATCCTGACTCCTTTTCAAATATGCCCATCGCCTGCTTAGCCTTATCCAATTCACCACGTTCCAAGTAAATATATGTTGAAACGGCGATTGCATCCGCAGCCTCTTGATGCTCACCCATCTGTTTCAATGCTGAATAGGTATCGTTAATGATCTGAAGAACGCTGTCCTTTTCGTTAAGCAGATATAGAGGTCTTATCATCTGCTCTTTTTCTATGATATAGTCTTTTTGGCTTTCATACCTGCGAATATACTCTACATAATGTTTCAATGCCCATATTTCGTTGTATGGGAGATTTTGCTGATGGAATATTCGTGACATTTGGCCATACACAACAGTTAAGGTGCTATAATCACAAGACGTACTGGTGGTGTCGGCTGCAGAGATGGCGTCATAAAAAGCCTGCAATGCCTCTGGTGCCTCTTCCATATCGAAATAGGCGCGTCCTAACAGGTAATAAGCAAGCATTTTCTGATTGGCATCTCCTTTGTCTTTATAATAATCGACAACTTCCTTAATGACCGAGTCTGATGTAAATACTGTCCCCGACTTATTTTCAGCCTTCAGTCTCACGAGTTCATAATGCATTCTGTCGCCTTTACCCCAATCACTCTTTTCATGGTCGTATTTTCCCAATAGCATAAGTGCAGAGTCTGGGTTATTATCGGCTATCTTGCTGATAGTCTCTAATTGGTTTGCCATTTTCCTGCCACTGCAACTAAACAATGCTGCAATCACGATACCTATATATATAAATGCCAGTCTCTTCATTTTCAGCCTATCCCTATAGCAATGTCCATTTGATGTCCGTGCAAAATTACACAATAATACTGATATACGAAAGCGATTTGGGAAGATTAACACAGTTCGCGGCGACGGCTGAGTTTCGTGCTGAAAAAGAAAAAAAGTTCTTACATTTATCTGTACTACAGAAATTTAACGCTCAAAAGATGTATCTGCATTACAAAACCCATTTCGACTTCAATTTTACGGAAGGGCTAAAGTGATTCTATCTCCTCTGCCGTCAAGCCTGTGTACCGTGAAATCTGCTTGGTGGGCATACCGTCTTTCTTCATACGGCTTGCAGTCTGCACAAGGCTCTTATGAGTGGCGGTCTCAGTGATGACCACAACATTATTCTCCCATTCTTCCCAGTCAACTTCAGCCAAATAGCGGGCCACTTGCTCACGGAGAGGCGGGAGGTCGTGCTGCACTACCTCCCATACCGTCTGCAGTTTGAGTTTGTAGTAGTCATGTGCCAACACATTTCTCATTCTCATGATGTCTTCCCACTCTGTTTCCGGATGTTCCTGTTGGAATGCCCTTGTGAGATGGTAGGTGGCCTCGCCAATAGCAAGGATATTGTAAACTACGGCATAGCACATCATGTCGTCGGCCAACAGGTCATCGTATGTCTTTCCGCTGGTGTAGCGTGAAATGTTATTTGCAGCCTCGGCGATATGTTCCAACCGGATGCGGTCTTTAATGGGTTCTCTCATATATCAGTCGTTTGTCACGGTTAGCACTTTCCATTGCAAAGGGAAGCAGTTCGCCTTCTTCTACCAAGTCCACCTTACGGTCCAGCAACCGCTCCAGGTCATTCCACATGCCGAAAAACTTCAGCCCGACGGGCTTTGAATGGTCGAGTAGAACGAGGATGTCTACGTCGCTCTGCGGTGTTTCCTCGCCACGAGCGAAGGAACCGAAAAGCCAAGCCTTCACGACGGGCTGCGTCTTGAAGTAGTCGGCTATGGTCTGCTGCATCACATTTGTACTCATAATCGTGTCGTTTAATTGTTCTTTGTTTGCAAAGATACAACTATTTTTGCAATTATTGCGCACTAGCCCCGCCTTTAATATATATTAAGGAAAAGCATGCGAAGAAAAAAATCATGCCATTTTTGCATTTTTTTGCAAAATCCACGTCAAATATAAGAAAAGAATCCACTACAATGGCGACATCGGTTATGCTAGCACGAAATATTTAAAGCGCAAATAAGTTCTACAATTAATTAAAATTATATACACTTATACACTAATGCAAGTTATAAAACTTATTATCAAGCGGTTATAAAGTTATTAATATACACTATACGTACACTTTATATACACTAATGTTAGTTCTTTTTTCTCAAATTTGTTTGCTGTAAAGCATTTGTAACACGTTAAAATCGGGAGGTTATGAGTTTATTTCAAAAAAATTGTGTAACTTTGCATCGCCATAAATTAATTATCAGCGCAATAAGAATGAAAGAATACCGCCTGAATCACACTTGTTACACCAGAATAGTCATCACGCTCTGCCTGTCGTTCCTGCTGACCATCAGCACCTACGGACAGAAACGGGAGATACACATCCTGGCAGCCAACGACATGCATGCCAACATCAAGGCATTTCCGC
>OCTX012162664.1_pt1 | contig 13522 bp, 9 predicted proteins | sample 1539691 | NCBI WGS metagenome assembly OCTX01 (sample SAMN02144231, study PRJEB22623) | gut metagenome | biome: sheep rumen | host: Ovis aries | place: New Zealand
TTCCGGTGAATACCGGTGTCGCGTCATAAGTGATTTTACCATCGTTGGCTACTGTGATGTTGTAAAAGAATTCACCGCCTGTGGAACGTACCTTTGTCCAACTGGCATCAGAGTTTCTCTTGACACCGATGTATAGCTGGTAATGGCCTGCGTTAAGTGTAGATTCCAAAGGTATGCTGTCAACTGTTTGATCACCGAAGCCGGTGAAAGTCTGGATAGATTGTCTATTTACTATAGTTGCTAGAGTATAAACATTCTTTGAGGCAGTATCTTCAGCGACAACGGCAATATTGAAACGAGTGGAATATGTTCCCAGATTGTACAGACCTGATGTCAGTTGTATATCCATTGTGTTGTTGTCGTTGAACGTGAAAGTATAGGGTGTGTCAGTAGCAAACTGATAAATGTTTTTATCGCTGCTTAACGCGCTGCTCCTTAATCCTGTTATCATGTCGTTTCCAGTAGTGAAGTAATACAATAGCGGATTCAACAAGAGGATGTCGTAGAAACCGTCGCTCGAGCCGCTCCAGCCCCAGTTGACATATACTTTGCCGTCTTCATCCATACCGCCGAGCACAAAGGCGTGGCCGCCAAATTGCTTGTCGCTACCACCATAGATGACAGGACACTTGTTCTCCAGTTCCGTACGGACAATGTCAAACCATTCATCAACAGTATAATAATTCCTCATATAAAATTTAACGCTGTTAGAGGGATATTTGAAATTGGAGCTCATACCCAAGGCGGCATCTATGAGAGAGGTGCCGCTTGCAGAGAGGGTGTACTGCATTGATGCGGCATAACCGCAGTCGCGCATGAGTGTGGCGATAGCCGTTGCCTCTTCATCGGTGTAGGTTGAATTCTGGGGTTTGCCGTCAGCATCGATGTAGTCTCCGTATGCTGTTTTATATGGAAAAGTATAGGTACTGGACACTGACTCGGATTTACCTGTTTCATCGTTTTCTCCAAGATAGTAGGTACCCATGAATGAGGCTGATGCAGGGTATTGTACATAGTTAATCACTTGCGCCATTGCGGTAGCCACACAGCCTGTTGGTGTTGCCTTGCTGCCAATGGTAGGAGTGAGCTTGTTGTAGGGGTCATCCTGTCCCCAGCGGGTAGTGATGAATGGCTCTATGGCTTCTACGCTTTTGGGCGCAGCGTATTTCACCGCTTTCTTGGATGCAGCGTCCGAAACTTGAGAAAGCCACAACTTCATTGCGGGCGGTATGTTATCTGCGTCATAACTGCTCTTGGAGTAGCCTAAGACTTCTGGTAGAAGCGTGTTTTTGCCAACGATAACAAAGCCGATATCGTGCGATTCATAAACGCTATATTCTCTCTCGTCATCCACGCAGATAATTTGGTTTGCGCTCAACAGCCTGGAGGACCAAGGGGACTGTTTGTTGATGGTCTTCAGTTTGTGAAACGCGATGTTCTGCATCTCAAGGCCTGAGCGCATGGAGGCAGAAACGGGTATCAGGACAAGGGTGAATAGTAAATAAAGTAAAAGTTTTCTCATATTGCGTGTTTAGAAAATTACGGTCCGAAGACATTTCATCCTCGGACCGTAATTATTGTTTCAGATGATTATTCAGTTGCTTTCTTTATCTGATCGTTGTGGTCAAGCTCAACTTCAGGTATTTCAAATGTCCACCAGTTGTGGGCTGCATCTATAGGAATAGTTGTAGCTGTTGCTGTGTGACAGTTGCCGCCGTTAGCGAATGACTTACGTGTGATAGGCATGTTCCAACGCTTGTGGTCATACCAGTTGAAGCCTTCGCCCCAGAGTTCAAGCTCACGGTAGTTGACGATTTCTTTAAACAGGTCGTCACCGGTCTTGGTACAGGTATAACCTGGCTGACGTGTCTGGTTCAGTTCTTCAAGAGCCTTCTGAGCGTCAGTGGTGTTGCCGAGGAAGTAGTTAGCTTCAGCCTCGATGAGCACCATCTCAGAAGAACGTATGAAGCAGTTGTAGCTCAGGCCCGGTGTGCCGAATACCCAGAACTTCAACTGGCCGTTCAGGTAGAAGTAGCCATATTGGTAAGCTTTTGCCAAACCTGCAGGAGTTATGCTCTGGATGTAAGCGTCAGCGTCATCCCAAAGGTCATCATCCAAGAAATAGCCATAGGTTTGGTCCATAATAGTATCGCTTGTGAAGTCATAGCCTGGGAATTTGTCTACTGTCAGGAACAATCCCTTGCGGATGTCATTGTCAGGGATGACGTCGGTAAGTTCTTTCTCAATGTCACCTGTACCGTAGTATGCTTTGCTTGCGTAATATCCGTTGCAGCCAAACTGTGTGCCGAAGGTCCAGTACCAGTTGTTCTCTTCTGTTGAAGCGTAGCTGCCGAAGAGCCATTCGCGGGTAGGCTCGCAGAAACCTGCGGTATAGTCAGCGTTGCTCATCAGGTCATAGCCTGCGCGTGCCTTTTTAGCTGCATTGATAGCTTCACCATAGTCCTCACGGTTGAGGGCTGCACGAGCCTTGACAGCGTAAGCCACATTGAGGTTAGGCAACCATACTTCGCCCTGTGCGCGGTCCATCTGGCTTTCTGTGAACAGCTGGATGGCGTCGTCGCAATCCCGATAAATCCGTAAGTAAACTTCTTCCAGAGTAGACAGCGGCATAGGACCTGTAGACTCGTCAAGACGGAGTACAAGACCCTCACTTGCGCCGTTGTTGCTGTTTTTCCAAGCCTTGCAGTAATATTTAGCCAACTGTGTGAAAGCGTAAGCGCGGAACACCAGAGCCTGAGCCTTGTAGAATTTCTTCTCTGCCTCAGTTCCCTCTGCACCGTCAACATTGGCGATGATAGAGTTGGCATCAACAACGATTTCGTAGTAGTATGACCAAGGATATGTGCCATAACTGTTGTTGTTTACGGTATATTCGGTACCGTTCATCCATGTGTTCCAACCCGGAGCGAAGAAGTTATATCTGAACTCCTGAGAGGGATATTCCTCATAGATACTGCGGATACGGTTCTCACCGCAGCAGCCTTGTGTATAAGCATCGTTGTGCTGTGTACACATCATCTCAGCAAGACTGTTGACAACCATCTTTACAGTCTCCGTCGTGGAGTATGCTGTTGCAGTAGATGTTGCAGATGTCGGAGCTGTGTCAAGAAAATGATGTTCACAGGAAATTGTCGTAGCCGCAACTGTGAGCAGGCCAAGGACAAGATTGCTAATATATTTCATAATCTTAATTTTTTTAATTTTAATTACACTTAACACTAAAATTAGAATTTAACAGTCAGACCTGCGTTGAAGATGCGTGCTGTGATATAGGTAGCGTCCTGTGCGCCGGTGAAGCCATACTGCGGGTTGATACCCTTGCGTGATGTCACGGTGAACAGGTTCTCGCAACCAACCTTTACGGTCAGACCTGTGAGAGACCATTTAGAAATCAGGGCCTTCGGGAAGTCGTAGCTCAGGGTGATGTTCTTCATCACGAGATAGCTTGCGCTCTTCAGGAAGCGGTCAGATACAGTGTTGTTGTAAGAAGACAGGTAGCTGTCGTTTACAGGAATACCACCTTTGATACGGTTGTAATAAGTCGTCTCGCCGGTAGTAGCATCGGTTGTTGATGTCACGTTTGCTGCGTCGGCTGCAGTCCATGACTTCAAGATGTCTTTGTGCAATGCGCTTGCGCTTGAACCGGAGGTGTTCATCAATGTGCGATAACCGGTATCCATCAGTTTGCCGCCGAGAGAGTAAGTCATCAGCATGTAGAGTGACAAGCCCTTCCAGGAAACAGTAGCGTTGAATGAACCGTAAGCGCTCGGCATGGCTTTGCCAGCCCAGTCTTTCTTACCATAGGAATCAGCGTCGGTAGTATATTGTACACCGTTGATTTCAACCAGTTTGCCTGTTGCGGCAGCAGCAGCAGCCTTGTCGGGGTCGATAGTGTACAGTGCGTTACCTGTCAACTGGTCTACGCCTTCGAAGTGATAGGTGTAGAAGCTGTACATGTTGTGGCCTTCCTCAAAACGACGGTATGATCCGTTTGCGATACCCTCGTGGTCTGGCAATTTCTTAATCTTGTTGCTGATGAAGGTAATGTCTGCGCCTACGTTAACCTTCCAGTCCTTGTTCTTGTAGATGTCAACGTCAGTGCTGATTTCCCAACCGCGGTTGGAAACCTTACCGATGTTCTTCAACTGTGTCATACTGTATTCTGAGCCCCACAGATAGTAACCTGCTGAACCCGGGAGCTGAACAGAGAAGAGAAGGTCTTTTGACAACTTGTCAAAGTAGCCTACGCTCAAGTTCCATCTGTTGAAAAGACGTGCGTCGATACCGATGTCGAATGTCTGTGTGGTCTCCCACTTCAGGTCGTTGGCTGCGAGCTGCTGTTTCAGCAATGCTGCGCTACCGCCGTTCTGCTCCAGTCCGTAGAGAGCCTGATATGCATAGTAGTCGATACCCTGGTTGTTACCAACCTGACCCAGGCTGACGCGTAATTTACCGAAGTCAATCCAGCTTGCATTGTCCTTGATGAAGTTTTCCTTAGAGAAGTCCCATGCGCCACCGATTGACCAGAATGTACCCCAGCGGTTGTCTGTAGAGAAGCGTGAAGAACCATCACGACGCAGACTGAATTCGCCGAAGTATTTCTCGTCGTAGTTGTAGCGTACACGGCCGAGGTAAGACTCAACCTTGTCTACGTCATCCCAACCATAGATGTGGGCGAGTTCAGTGAAGTTCTGCGCTACCATGACACCCGGAAGTGACATGCCGGTCTTCATTGACTCGCCATATCTGTAGTTGTACTCGTAGCTTTCGTGAGCGAGGAGAGCGTCAACATGGTGTTTGCCAAACTCTTTGCTCCAGTCAATCTGCTCATCGAGGATGGTGGTCTCATATTGTCTCTCGTCATAGGTCAGACGACCGCCATTGGTAGCACCGTCACCAATCAACGGGTTGTTGTAGTCACGGTAGTGGCGTGTACGATAGTTCTTGTTACCCTTTACGGTAGCACTGAAGCCGTAAGGCAGATAGAATGTTGCGAAAGCGCCTGCATCGATGGTCAGACGGCGGTTCCGCTCATAGTCAGTGTTACGCTCAAAGATGATGTGGCGGTTGCTGCGCCATGCAGACTGTGTGTCGTATACAGGCTCACCGTTGCCATCGGTTACGATGGAACCGTCAGCGTTGTGCAAGTAAATTGGGTAAACAGGAGCCTCTGTACGTGTAACATAGAACGGGTTGGCATAGTAAATGCCGTTTGCGTTTCCGTTGTAGTTCTGTACCTGAGAGCTTGCTGAGATGTTCACACCGCCCTTGAACCAGTCAACCGGAGTGAAGGAAGCGTTGGTACGCGCTGTAAATCTCTCAAAGTCGGTGTTGATGATGTAACCCTTCTCCTTGGTGTAGCCTACAGAAGCGTAAACGTCAAACTTGTCACCTGAGTTGGCGAAACTTACGCCGTATTCCTGACGATGTCCGTGACGCTCGAGAGCGTCTGCCCAATCCAAGTCGGTGTAACCCGGGAGGATGGATGCGGTCAGTTTGCCGTTGGCATCAAAGAGTGCGTTGTTGGGTGCATCATAGATATTGTTCTTAACCTTGTCGCCGATGATGTTTGCTGTAGCGTATGCTGCGGCTACGGCTTCAGTAATCGGGTTGGCTGCGGGGTTGGTAGCAGGGTTAGACAAGCGGGAATTCTTCAGGGCTGTCCACTGAGCTTCCATCCATTCGTTGGCACCCAGGCGGCTGTACTCAGGAAGACCGCGTGAATATGTACCTTGGTTGATGGTGAAGGTTACGCTCGGCTTGGTGTTGTTCTTACCATTCTTTGAGGTGATGATGATGACACCGTTGGCAGCTCTGTTACCATAGAGGGCTGCTGCAGAAGCGTCCTTCAATACGGTCATAGACTCGATATCGTTAGGGTTCAAGTCAGAGATGTTACCGTTGAAGATGTTGCCGTCCAATACGTAAAGCGGAGCGTTGCTTCCGTTGACTGAACCGACACCACGGATGCGGATGGCGGGGTCGCTACCCGGCTCACCGTAAGTGTTGTTCACCTGAACACCAGGAGCGGCACCTTCCAATGCGCCGGTAACACTACTGCCGATGGTCTTCTCGATAGCTTCGTTATCAACTTTCTCCACAGCACCTGTCAAAGAAGATTTCTTTGCTGTACCGTAAGCAACGACAACGGCCTCGTCAAGGAACTTAGAGTTCTCTTTCAAGGCAGCGTTAACGATGGGAGCGATGGGAACAGTCTTGGTCTCTCTGCCGAAGTAAGAGATGGTCAACTGTTTGTACTTTGTAGGTACGTTCTTGATTGTAAACTTACCGTCAGTGTCTGTTACAGTACCAAACGATGTGCCGTTTACAAAAACTTGAGCACCTAAAAGAGCCTCACCAGTCTCTGCAGAAGTGATTTTACCTGTAATCTTCTGAGTAGACTGAGCCACTGCGCTACCTACTGTCAAAAGCAGGCAGGCGAAAATTAACATGAATCTTTTCATACTCATTTTTAATTGTTAATAACTATTTGATAATTTTTATTCTTTATCTCTTTTTATGGTTTCAAACCCTTTGTACTTGGCTTCATGGTCAGTTGAGGGCCTAAATGCCGTTATATATTCTTTGCAAAAGTAAAAAATAATTTTTCTTTTTTTGCAATTTTTATGAACTTTTTTTTACAGATGACCGAAATTAACACAAAATATCACACAAAAATCAAAAAAATGTCATTTTTAAAAGTCTAAATAGCAAAATTGCACTTAATAAAGTATAAGTTTTCGCAGTAAGGCGGATTTTGGATAAATATTTTATCGTCTTTCTTTATATTATTTGAATACATTATTATAAAAGGGCGAATTCTGTATGCAGCGTATGCATATGAGGAGCACAGCGGGTCAGTTTCCCCGACGCTGAGAGAAGGTCCACGGGGTAGCGGGGAGGTGTCGTGGGCGTGAAGTATGTCATTCCATACTGACGGACCTTAGTTCCAGCCAATGGAACATACGTTCCGCCTGACGGAATTTATGTTCCGCCGTATGGAACGGACAATATTTCGGGACAGAATAAAAAGTAGTTGGTCGTATATAGGAGCCGTTGATGTGACGGCGGGCTGTTACATCTTGCGCAGGCTAAGTCTCAGGACGGCAGATTGCAGTTTCATCCTTTTGTCGTTGAGTTCGATTATTTTGAACCCTTCCTCCAGCGACTGTACCCCCAGGGGGAGCAGTTCCCTGTTGTCGGGCAGGAGTGAGTCAAGGCCTTGCTCGATAGCCTTGTATGGCTCGGAGAGCAGCAGGGAGTCGCTTCGGCAAGTGAAATGGAAGAGGTATTGCTCTTGTGTCTCTATGTGGCGGATGGAAAGGAGGTCAAACTGGAATGCCCAGTAACAGTCATCATATACGTCGGCCTTGCCGCCACTGATGGAGTCGATGCTCTCAGCATACCAAAAGCCGTCCAGTTTGCCGTTGTCAGATGACTCTATGTGGCATGACTGAAAAGAAAGTACGCACGCGGAGAATATGGTCAGAATGTATGAGATTTTTTTCATTGTTGCGGTGTTTTGGGGTTATCTGTTAAATAAACCTTGTTTGGCGACGGTCAGCTGAAAGCCTTTGTTGTTGCCCAGCGTGTATCCCCAGTCAAAGGCGAGCCCGCCCCTGATGCTCCAGCCGGAGAGTTTGCCCGTAAACTTATAGGTGGCATCCGCCAGAAGGTAATAGTTATCCTCAGGTTTCTTGTATGGAGCGTTGTAGGTGCCCAGTGCGTTCTGGTAAGTTGCCAGAACCCTGTATTCCAGTTGCGGCGTCGGTTGTCCGCCGAATCCCAGATGGACCGCTGAGAAACGGTTGTTGTAGGTTTCAATATGGTGGTCATTATTGTAGATGGGTGAGCGGAAGAGCGGATTGCCCATGACCTGTCCCCAATGTTGCCAACCCGGGTAGAGGCCGTGGTTGTAGTATTCGTCGCGGCCTGATATTTGGTCAGAGATAAGTGTAGTGTGGTCGTGGTACAACGGTCCGCTTTGGTACTTGGTGTACAGGTATTCCAGTACGATATTGTTCAGCCAAGGCAGTCGTTTAAGTTTGATTTCCGCTCCAAGCATGATGTCTTTCAGGCTGTATGCCATAAAGTCGGTCGATGAACGGGTGTCCCAGTTGGCACCGTTTCCGTAGCCGCCTTTGGCGATAAAGAACATGGCGGAGTGGTCGTCAAAAAAGTGGTCGGCATAGAGGCTGACGCCCCAGTCGTCCTTTTCGTAATTCAGCCTCAGCGTATAGCTGCCCAGTACATTTCCTTCAGCGTTTTTATAGGTTGATTCCTTGTCGTCGCTGCCGGCAGGGATGAGGGCATTGAAAAAGGCTTTGAAATTGGACGGGTTGTGGTAATACAGTTCACGATTCATGGAGTCATAGATGTACATCTTGCCGCCAAACTGTGATGCCATCTCCAGTCCCAGTTCGAGGGAGAGAGGCGACTTTTGCGCATTGCCGATCTTCAGATAGCCGGCTTTGCTGTGGTAAAGCACACCCTTGGAGTGCTTGTAAGGGCCCGCTGAGAAATCCTTTTGCCAGTTGTCGTCGGTAAAGCGGCCGTAAGCCAGATGTCCCTTAAAGTGTATCCATTTTTTGCCGAAGGGCAATGTCCAGTATTCCGGCAGGGCGATGCGCACTTGCGGGACGGGTCGCGCATTGATGCCCAATGTCTGTGAACCGCTGCTGAGCGTGTTGTTCTTGAGTTCCATGGGAAACTCCTTGCTGCCGACGGTCAGTGTGCCGTGCCACAACCTGCCTTCGGCGTAAGCCTGATGGATAATCACATGACTGGTGTAGTTGTAGGCACCGACGAGGTCAGCACCGTACCCTATGCCCCATTTGCGTGCAGAGTCAGCTGCCAGGGGACGCACCACACGGAAGCGGGCGTAACCATTGGAAGTCTTGAGTGAACTCAATCCGTGTTTGTTGGCATTCAGCCACAGCGGTGTCTTTCCGTGAGAAAACGATTGCTGCAATTCTGCGCGGTAAGCCAGTCCCTCAGTCAAATCCCGTTTGTCGGCATCGTCCGCAGAGACCTGCGCACAAAACGACAGCCAAAAAGCAGTGATTAAGAAGGAAAGTTTATTCATGTGCATACGGTTTAATCTTTATTTGTATTAAAAAAGTGAAAGGAAAGCTGTCAGTACAAGATAGCGCAGAAACTTGCCGAGGAATGTCGCCAGCAGCGCTGCTGAAAAATTGACGCGCAGCAGTCCCATGGAGACGGTGATGACACTGCCGATAATGGGTATCCAGGAAAGCAGTCCCATCCATGCGCCATAGGAGCGGACCCATTTCTTGGCTTTGGTCACGCGCTCTTCCTCAAACCGGAAGAGGCGGTACATCCAGTCCTCATTGCCCAGTCTGCCGATGCCATAATTGAACATGCCGCCCAGAGTGTTGCCTACAGTGCTGTAAGCTAACAGTGCCCAGATATTCAGTCCGGCCAGTGACAGGGCGGTCATTACCGCCTCAGAACTGAAGGGGAAAACGCTGCCTGCCAGAAATGATGCGACAAACATGCCGGCATAGCCGAAATCCTGCAAAATCTCAATCATGGGAAACAATTGACGTTAAATAGTGCCAGTGCTGCTGAAGCGGCCAAAGAGAAAAGGAAAAAATAATCCATAAAGCGCCCTTGCCCCAGGACAAAATAATGAGCGTATAAAGGAGCACATAGCAGGAGCAGCAACCTGAGCAATGCGTTGAAATAATCCGGATAGGACAGCAGGGCTGGTGCACAGCATATTGTCTCAAGGATGATGACGTGAAAATACATGCGTGTACGTATCTTGTCATAAAAAAAAGTCCTGTAGAAATGGATGATACTCAGAAAAAGGAAAACGCCAATAAAAATGACATTAACCATTTGAAGGGTACTCCATTGCCATGTTTCCTTAAAGTGGATATCGGTCAGGGTGATCCAGAACTCTGGCAAAGCATTGATGCTGTCTGTTGCGATATGATACCAAAGCAGGACTTGGGCTACAAGGATAAGGGCCAGAAGAATGGCGCTCGCCGTCCTTAGCGTGAATGCTCTCAGAGGCACCATGATTGCCAGCAGAAAAGCCGGTGTCAAAAGGATGACGGGAGGACAAAACAGAGTAGCGCTGAATAAAAACAAGAAAGCAAAAAACAGAGGTCTCTCCGCGTGGGTGTTCTGGTATGCCTTAAAGAGAAAATGCTGAGCAATAATAAAAGAAAAAAGACTTATGAAAGTCCAGTCAAAAGTGTGCAGGAAAGGCATGCAGGCACATAGGATGATGAAGCATGAAGACAGAAACCAACTGCGGATGCGGATGAGGGAAACATTGTTGTAGACAGTGCGCAGGAAAAAAGTCGTTACTGCCAGAAGGAGGAAACCTGTCCAGTTTTCTGTGGTATTTGCAGAAGTGAGGCTCCACAACACGGCAGACAGCACATAGGCACAGGGTAAGGTAAACTTACCCGTTGTAACAGTGTGTCTGACAGTGTGGTGCTCCATTATTTCTTGTTTGTCCCGGGAAGCGTGTAAATCTTGTCACCGGGTTTCTCTGCGTATTTGAGACAATACTTTCCGCCTATCATGCAATAGATACCCACTAATGCGAGTGGGATGCTCAGGATTTGTCCGATGTTGAGTAGCATAGTCGCCTCTTCCGCTACCTGATCCGCCTTGATGAACTCAATGAGAATACGGAACGTGAAAATCGTTGTCAGGCAGTAGCCGAAGAAGAACCCGGTACCAACTTTGGTTTTTAGTCTTGGAATGGCATACAGACAGAGTGCGCCGACAAAGACCAGGAGGTAGAACAGGCACTCGTAAAACTGTGCCGGGTGGCGTGCGAAGTTCTCGCCATTGGCGGCGAAGATAACGCCCCAAGGCAAGTCGGTAGGGACACCTACAATCTCGGAATTCATCACATTGCCGAAACGGATACATGCGGCAGACAGAGGTGTGGCAATGCCCATGTTGTCCAAGACACGCAAATAGTGCATGCCCATCTTACGGGAGTAAAGCCATATGGCAAACAGCATGCCGAAAACACCTCCATGGCTGGACAAACCTTCATAACCGACAACGTGCCAGCCGTCAGCAAATTTCTTGATGGGGAGAATCATTTCACCGAGATGATGAATATAGTAGACAGGCTCGTAAAAGAGACAATGTCCGAGGCGTGCACCGATGAGTACACCCAGGAAACAGTAGGTGAAAAGCGGAGCAAAAACTTCGTCGGGGATGTGCTGTTTTTTATACAGACGCCCCATGTTATAATAACCCAACAGTAATGCGGTGGCCCAGCAGAGAGAGTACCACTTGACAGGCCATGTGAGGAGATGAAACGCAACGGGATCGGGATTCCAGGTAATAAAAGCAAACATAATTCTGAAAGATTAAACATTAAAGCGGAAGTGCATGATGTCGCCGTCTTCCACGACATAGTCCTTGCCTTGAATATAAATCTTGCCGGCTTCGCGTACTGCCGCTTCAGAACCGTAGGTCAGATAGTCTTCATACTTGATGACTTCGGCACGGATAAAGCCTTTCTCAAAGTCTGTATGGATGACGCCGGCGCATTGGGGTGCTTTCCAGCCTTGACGGAACGTCCAGGCCTTGACCTCCATCTCGCCTGCGGTGATGAATGTGCGGAGATTAAGCAGTTTGAAAGCCGCTTTGACCAGACGGTTACAACCGGACTCCTCCAAACCGATGTCCTGCAAGAACATCTGCCGCTCTTCATAAGAGTCCAACTCGGCAATGTCAGCCTCAGTCTTGGCAGCAATGACGAGAATCTCGGCATGCTCTTCCGCTACAACTTGCTTTACTCTTTCCACATAGGCGTTTCCGGTAACGGCACTGCCTTCGTCAACGTTGCAGACATACAGGACGGGCTTGGTGGTCAGCAGGAACAAATCGTGGGCCACGGCTTGTTCTTCTTTGCTTTCAAACTCCACTGTACGTGCGGACTTGCCTTGCTGAAGAACTTCCTGATAAGCTTTCAAAACATTGTATTCTATCTTTGCCTTTGGGTCGCCGCCCATTTGGGCAATTTTCTCAACCTTGTGCAAACGGTTCTCGACTGTCTCCAAATCCTTAATCTGCAGTTCGGTGTCAATAATCTCTTTGTCACGGATAGGGTCCACGCTGCCATCCACATGGGTTACGTTGTCATCATCGAAGCATCTAAGGACATGAATGATGGCGTTTGTCTGACGGATGTTGCCTAAGAACTGGTTGCCCAAACCCTCACCCTTACTGGCGCCTTTAACCAATCCGGCAATGTCAACAATCTCTACTGTTGCCGGGACAATGCGTCCAGGGTGAACGATTTCTGCCAGTTTGCCTAAGCGTTCGTCCGGGACAGTAATAACACCGACATTGGGCTCAATAGTGCAGAAAGGGAAGTTTGCCGCTTGTGCCTTAGCGCTACTCAGACAATTGAAAAGTGTGGATTTCCCCACGTTAGGAAGACCGACTATACCACATTGAAGTGCCATATATTTATGATATTTTAAGTTATATGTTGTTAATGAAAATGTTTTTCTCGTTGCAGACAGTTGCTGTGCAGAATATCCTCTTCCAATTGATTGATGGATGTGTCGGATGTTTTGTACAAATGCAAGTGACGATGGATGTAGGCGATGTTGTCGGAAACAGAGAAGAGGTCACGTAAATCGTGACTGACCATAATGATGGCACACTTTTTCTGAATCTCCTTTAACTCCTGAAGCATCCATGCACGTGCTTTGATGTCAAAGAACGTGTTAGGCTCATCCAAAATCAATACTTCAGGCTGACACATCAGCGCGCGGGCCAACAAAGCGCGTTGACGCTCACCGCCACTTAACTGGCCAATCAGACAATTGGATTTGTTGCCTAAATCGACTTTCTCCAACAGGCTATGGGCATAGTCCTGTTCAGTGCTGTTGTATGCCATGAGGTGGTGGCGACGACTCAATGCTCCCGACAAAACCACATCCTTGACTGTGATAGGAAAACTATGGTCAAAGGTGGTCTGTTGGGGGAGATAGCCCATTGGCAGATGGTCGCAAACTTGACCGTTGCGGAAGAAAGAGATAGTTCCGGTTTTAGGAAACATTAGTCCGAGAATCAGTTTGAGCAGAGTTGTTTTACCTCCGCCGTTAGGTCCCGCAATGCCCAAAAAGTGATGTTGGCAAAGTTGTAGGGATATATCGTGGAGAACAGTCTTTGAACCGTAAGCGGCACTGATGTTTTCCAGTTGAATAATCGGGCTGTTATTTTCCATCGTGAATGATTCTGGCGATATTTATCATCTCTTTGTCCCATTGGTAACCAAGAGGATTGATATTGGCGATATGGGCACCTGTCTCCTTGGCGATAATCTCAGCCTGAGTTTTGGAAAACTGCCGCTGAATCAGGATGACCGGCGTACCGTCTTCCTTGCTTTGGCGAATCAGGTCCTTGATATCCGCGGGAGCGGGTTCCTTGCCTTCTTTCTCAATGGATAACTGACGCAAGCCATAATCTTCGGCAAAATAAGTCA
>OCTX012273308.1_pt1 | contig 13521 bp, 12 predicted proteins | sample 1539691 | NCBI WGS metagenome assembly OCTX01 (sample SAMN02144231, study PRJEB22623) | gut metagenome | biome: sheep rumen | host: Ovis aries | place: New Zealand
TTTGTGGAAAAAACAAATTCACTTTTTCTATTTATTTTAAATTTTACCTAAACTCAAAATCATATCATACCTATAAATGGAGGATATGATATGAAATTAAAATTTGATAGTTTAAAAGATTTGTTTATTTTTAATATAAAGTATTATAGATACGTAAATAATTATTCACAATAAAAATTTGCGGAACTTAGTAAACTAAGTCCGAGATATATAACAGATGTTGAAAGATGGTTATATTGTCCTACTCTTCCTAAGTTAGAGATGATTGCTAAGTCTTTAAATATTGAACCTTAAGAATTATTTATGAATGTTGAAAGAGATAAATCAATTATTGAAAAAATGGAAAATGGAAAACAATATAATCAAAAGTAAAAGATTAGAGGCCTGAACTCTAAACTTTTTTGTTGAATCATTTCTTTTATTAATAATCCTACATTACCACCCAATTTATTTTTTAATTCTTCAAGTCTTTCCTTTAACATCTTTTCTCTTTTAATTGCATCATATATATAAGGCTCAAAGTCATTAAAGTTCAATTGAGATTTTTTATATTTACATATATGCAATTCTTTTTTTATAGCATAATTTTAAAAAATAAAACTTTGTATAAATAAAAACAGTTTAATTATCAAAAGAATAATATGATACTAGAACTCCCAATAATGGTTTTGAAGATGATGTCAATACTTTAATAGACCTTTCTTCACCTTTTTTTGACCTTGAGTACGAAAGGTCAAAAATTCGAAGGTCTAGCCTGTAAGTTGTAGGATGGATTTAGTCCTTATTTTTACTAAAAGTATATAAATCGTAAAAAAATCAAAACAAAAGAACCGCAAGGGGGTGGGGGAAAGGCGGTTCTTTTATTACTGGTAGAAGAGAAAACCAAGAAAAAGCGCTTTTGTCGAATTTTATCGAAATGTGATATAATAATTAACAATGAAAGAAGGTGCGTGATATGAAACGATTTATGTTAATATTTATTTGTTTATTTGCATTAACACCTATTGCTTTTTTAATACTAGATTTTACCAACATAACAAATTATATACAAGTGACAAAAAATTACGATTGGTTAAATTTTATTGGTACTTATATATCTGGTTTAGCAACATTAACGCTGGGCTATATTGCCTTTAAACAGAATGAATCGTTATCTAAAGTAAATGATGAAATGAGAAATGACAGTATGGTATCTAAATGTTATTCTCAAATTGAAATTGAGCAAAAAAATTATTATGATGCTAATATTAGACAATATAAATTAAACGACTATGGATTACAAATGTATAATACAGATAAAGAAGAAAAAGCAAATAACTATAACAAAATAATATTGCATTTAGTTGATAATAAGAATTTGTCACTGAAAAAAGGAAGAATCAGTAAATTAATCATAGAATTTGATGATAAAGAAAAAAAACATTATGAATATAAATATGAAGGTAATGGTGAAGTAAAACTAGAAGTTGCACCTAATAATAATCCAAAAACAGATAATTTAACTTATTATCTTCCGATTTTTTTGATGGATGATGAAGAGACACTAAAAAGAATATATGAATCAACAAAACTAAGAATTACTTTCTATATGTCTATTAAAAACGTATTTAATGTAAGAGTAGATGGAGAATATACAATTGTTATTTTAAAAAGAAATGTTCTTAGTGATTGGACAGAATATGATTTGTCTGCAAGAAAAATATATTATTCTAGAATAGTATATGAGGAGGAAAAAGATGAATATATTAATGAATAATGATGAAATTAATAAAGAAATTGCGTTTGAAATTATAAGAAAATACCTTGACAGCATTGAAAAAGATGAATTATTTAAGAATGTTTCTAAATATTCAAAAGAATGTAAAAAAATATTAATTAGTTCACTAAAAGGAATTGAAGAAGTAGATGATGAGGAGAAGATAATAGATTATTATCCAAGCGCTTGAAAAACTATAAATAGTGAATGAGCTTTCTTTATTATTGGGAATTGAAAAAAATTATAAAATTATTTCGGAATAAAATACTATATAGTAAAAGTATAATATACAATATATAAAACTCAAAAATATTAAAAAAATTGATAGTGCTAAATAAGAATAAAAATATAATAAAAAAAGAAGATTAAATGTTAATCTTCTTTTTCTATGATTGCTTCTATTTCTTTTCCTACTTTTTCTATAACACCAACTACTAAAGCATTACCCATCATAAAGTATCTTCTTTTATCAGACATACCAGTATTTGTCCAATCATCTGGGAAGCCATTTATTCTTTCACATTCTCTTGGAGTAAGTAGTCTAGGTTTTTTAGTCTTAAAATCTTCTATGACGTGAGTAGTTCTGCTAACTCCACTTTCACTAGTAAGCATTGTTCTAGCAGGGGCATCTAAATTATCAGGAAATGGCATTGATCCTTCTGTATAATAATATGGTTCTCCGTTTGGCTTTACTCTAGGAATTTTCTTACTACCTTTTAAGAAAGTAAACTTTTCAATTTGAGATTCATTCAAGAAATACTTATCATCAACAGATTCTTCTTCTCTTATATTTCTTAATGGGTAAACTAAATTATAATCAGCTTTGACTTTAACAGTATAAATGCCACCTTTTCTCATAACTCCAGCATTATAAAATTGACATTTAAACATATTACTTACTTCTATCAAATCTTTATATTCAGCGATACTAGCTTCTGTTATTTCTTCATAACTCTCCTTTATAGGAAATTGTTGCACAAACATTCCTTTTGAGAAAATGGCATCATAATCATTTACCTTTTGCATTTGTTTATAATAGTTTGTAGACTTGTGATATGCAAAGATATAAGTTCTTCTACGTTTCTGTGGTAGACCATATTCACCAGCATTGATAACTCTCCATTGAACATCATAACCGTTTTCATAAAAACTTCTTAAAATCATTCCAAAGTCTCTTCCTCTTTGTTTAGCGGGAGATAACAACAATCTATCAACATTTTCTAGTAAAACAAATGGAGGCTTTTTTATTGCTAAGGTTTCTTCAATTGCCCACCAAAGAACTCCTTTCTTTCCTTCGATACCCTTACTATTAGAAAGTGTTTGAGCAACAGAATAGTCTTGACAAGGAAATCCTCCAACTAAAAGTGTATGGTCAGGGATATCATGCTTATCGACTTCAAATATATCAACATTAGAAACATCTTCAGCACCAAATCTCATAGCATAACAATCATAAGCTTCTTGAGATTTAGTAGCTGGCTCCCATTGATTAGCCCATAAACATTTCCAGTTACCATTTTCAATAGTTTTACCATCTTTTAATTCAACATGGTTAAGACCACAACGGAAACCACCAACTCCTGCGAATAATTCAACCAAAGTTTTTTTCATGAATAACTCCTCCTGACATTTGTTTTAATATTATAAATATATTATAATTTATTTGAGGCAAAAGATCAACTTCTATCATTAATTATTATATAATAAAAGACAAAAAAGATCAACTTACAATTATATTTTAACTTATTTTTGATGTTAAAACAAGATCGAAAGGAGTAAAAAATGAAAAAAGGAAGATTGTACAATAGACAAGAAATAGAGGTTATATCAAAATCAGCTATTGGAAAAACAATGAATGATATTCTAAAGGAAGAATTAGTTTCAATTGGTGAAATTGACAACAAAGGCGGTTTGGGAAACTTAGTTGAACAATACTTATTTGGAATACAAACTAACAATGAGTCTGAGCCCGACTTTATGCCTGCAGGTATAGAATTAAAAGTTACTCCATATAAAAAAATAAAAGGTGGAAAATTATCAGCAAAAGAAAGACTTGTATTAAATATCATTAATTACATGGAAGAATGGAAAAATGATTTTAGACATAGTCACTTTTGGATGAAAAATAATACAATACAATTATTATGGTATCTATGGGAACCAAACAAAGATTTTAAGGATTTTAAAATCACTCATGAAAGATTAATGGAACTAGTTAGAAGTGAGGATATCAAACAAATAGAGACTGATTGGAATTACATTGTAAATAAAATTAAAGATGGAAAGGCACACGAACTTTCAGAAGCAGATACAATGTATTTAGGAGCGTGTACAAAAGGCGCTAATTCAAGTTCAAAAAGAGACCAACCATTTAGTGATATAAAAGCAATGCAAAGAGCTTTCTGCTTTAAGAATTCTTACATGACACAATTAGTAAGAAAAATAATAGGTGATTACAGTGATGTTGAAAAAATTCTAAAAGATTCAAGTCAATCATTTGATAGTTATGTAAAAGATACTACAAATAAATATATAGGAAAAAGCGAATCAGAATTACTAAATATTTTTAATATAAGTAGTAAGTCGAAAGACAAATTTAGTTTAATTGTAAATAGAATGTTTAATATAAAAAAAGGATTAAGAAATTCAGAAGAATTTTTAAAGGCTAACATAATACCAAAAACAATAAGAATAGAAGAAACAGGAAGAATCAAAGAATCAATATCTTTTCCTATCTTTAGATTTAAAGAAATAATTAATGAAAATTGGGAAGATAGTAGCTTTAAAGAAGAGTTAGAAACAACAAAATATATGTTTTTCATATTTGAAAGACAAAATGGAGAGTATATATTTAAAGGATATAAGTTATGGAATATGCCCCAAATAATAATAGATACTGTAGTTAAAGAATTCTGGGAAAAAACAATTAATACAATTAAAGAAGGAGTCAAATTCACTATTTCTGGAAATAATGTATACAATAATTTACCTGGAATTGCTGATAATGGATATGTACATGTAAGACCACACACCTCTAAAGCTGCATATAAATTAAACAATGGATATGAAAAGGGAAATATCAGTAAATATGCAGACCAGCTTCCAAATGGAGAATGGATGACAAAACAATGTTTTTGGTTTAACAATACATTTATTAGAGATACAATTATAAATGGTTTAGAAGGGGATGAAGTGTGTGAATAATAAAGTTGCATATGAAGACGTTGTAAATGGAAAATGTAGAAAGTTAATTATTGATTGCATATATGAAAATAAACAGCCGAACAAAGATATGAGCTGTAGAGTTTTACCTAAATTAATGAAAGTTCAGAATACTGGTGGGTTTCGACCAATAGGAGAATATAAGAAGAATTTTGCAGTTAAATACGTTGTGCTATATTCAACAGGAGAAGATATTTATTGGCAAGATGACTTAGATGAAGAGCTTGGATTATTTATTTATTATGGCGATAATCAGAAAGCGGGAAGAGACATATTAGATACAAAACTTGGTGGTAATTTAATATTACAAAAATCATTTGAATTAGCTTGCTCTGATAATGAGAATGATAGAAAAAAATCCCACCTTTTTTCTTGTTTCAGAAAGATGAAAATGCTAATGTTAAATTTTCGGGTTTACTAGTTCCTGGCTACAAAAATATTAATGAGAAGGAGTGGCTTACAGCTTTATGGGCAAATAGAAACGAAGGTGGGCACTTTCAAAATTATAAAGCAATGTTTACAATTTTAGATACAGAAGCAGGGTCAATAGCTAATCCTAATAATGCTTCGATTGATTTACAATGGGTAGATGATTTATTAAATGGAAAAGGTTATGAAAGTGAGCATGCCCCAAAGGCGTGGAAAAACTGGGTTGATAAGAAAATCTATAAGCCTTTAACAGTTAATGTTGATTCTAGAATTAGAACAAAAGAAGAACAATTGCCCAGGGAAAAGGGAAGACTAGAAATGTTACAATATATTCATGACTATTTCTACAATAAAGACAGAAAATCAGATGCAACAAATTTTGAACCTTTTGCAATTGCTATAACTACATTAGCAGATACAAATATTATTAGTTGTGATAATACTCGTCCTTTGAGAGATGGTGGAAGAGACGGAATTGGTGAATATAGAATAATGAGTGGATTAAACCAGGCACTAAAAACAGTATTTGCAGTAGAAGCAAAATGCTATGATATTAACAATTCAGTTGGAGTAAAGGAAACGTCGAGATTAATATCAAGAATAAGACATAGGCAATTTGGTGTTTTTGTTACTACTTCCTATGTTGATCCCCAAGCATATAAAGAAATAGTTGAAGATGAACATCCTATTGCTATAATAGCAGGTAATGATATTATCGATATTTTGTTTCAAAATGAAATAACTAACATAGATAAATTAAAAGAATATTTAAATAATAATTTTTCCAAAGAAGAGATATAAGCCCAGTAAATGGGCTTTTTATGTTATAATTCAAATAGGTGATGTATATGGAGGAATTAAGTAAAAAAGTTGTAGAGTTTACACATAAAAGAGATTGGGATCAATTTCATTCTCCAGAGAATTTAGCAAAAAGTATTTCTATTGAAGCCGGAGAATTGTTAGAATGTTTTCAATGGAATAACGAATATGAAATTGAAGAAGTAAAAGAAGAATTAGCTGATGTAATTAATTATTGTTTATTATTGGCTGACAAATTAGGTGTGGACCCTAAGCAGATTGTTTTAGATAAAATGGAGAAAACAGCAAAAAAATACCCATTAGAAAAATCAAAGGGAAAAAGTACAAAGTACAATAAATTATAGGAGGTACATATGGCTAGAAGAAATTATTTTAGAGCAACAATGACTAGTAATCGAGGAGATATAAAAATTATTACTGCAGCAAGTAGATACGAATTAGATATGAAAATTGCAAATCAAAAAAGAATATGGGAAGAAAAAGATAAAAGAGATCAAGCAAAAAAGAACAGAGAAGAAATGAAAGCATTAGCTGCAAAACAAACAGATATTGATGCTCAAGTAATGCAAAACTATGAAAATATTATAAAAAAAATATCAGTTCAAAATTATAAAAAATATTATAAATCACTAATAGATAATGAAGAATATAAAAAATTTTCTACAGAGCTGATTGAGCCAAATAAAAAGAAAATATATGAAGAATTAAAAGTGCCAAGCGAAAGTTTTTTTGAAAAAATAAATAAAAAGAAATATGAAAAAAGAATTGCTATGGAAGAAGAAGCTGAAAGAATCTTTAAAGAAAGAAAAGAGGAATATGACAGGGAATTGGCTCGAGAAAAAGAATTATATGAAAAAGAAAAAGAAAGATTCTATAAAAATCAGACTAATAAAAATAATGATATAGAAAGAAAAAAGAAAGAATTTGAAAATGGAAATATTCAAGAAATAGAAGATTATTGTTCATATGTATTAGAAAAAAGCAAATGGCCTTTTGGTTTTGTTATTGATTATGAAGTTCAATATCTAAATAAAAATAGAACACTTATTGTTTCATATTATTTACCAAATGAGGACAATATACCGAGAACAGTTCAACACAAATATGTTGCATCTAGAAATGAAATAGATGAAGTGAAACTTAACGATAAAAACTTTTCAAAGTTTTACAATGATATTATATATATGAGTTGTCTAAAGACAATTAAAGAATTATTTTCATCTGATGATTATAACTATATCGAAAACATTGTATATAATGGGTGGATAAAGTATATCGATAAAACAAATGGGAAAGAAACTGAAAGCTGTGTATTAACTGTTGAAGTAGAGAAGGAAAAATTTAGTGAAATAAGCATCGAAAATGTTGATTACAAGGCATGTATAAAAGGATTAAAGGGGATTTTTGCTCCAAATATTTTAAATATAACTCCAGTAGTTCCTTATTTAAATATTAATAGGGAAGATTCAAGATTTATTGAAAGTAAAGAAGTTAGCAATATAGCACTAGATGGTTTTAATCTTGCAACAATGCCATGGGAAGATTTTGAATATTTTGTAAGAGAATTATTTGATAAGATGTTTAATGTTAATGGGGGAGAGGTTAAAGTTACTCAAGCAAGTCATGATGGAGGAGTTGATGCTATTGCCTTTGATGATGATCCGATTAGAGGAGGTAAGTTTGTTATCCAAGCTAAAAGATATAATAATGTAGTACCAGTTTCAGCAGTACGAGATTTATATGGAACAATGATTCATGAAGGAGCTACAAAAGGTATATTAGTTACAACAAGTTTTTATGGAAAAGAAGCATATGATTTTTCTAAGGATAAACCAATAACACTAATCGATGGTTCTGCTCTTTTAGGCCTATTGAATAAGTATGGATATAGTAATTTAACAATAAAAATAGATAAGAATAATAAGAGAGATGATTATTAGTAGGTGGAAGTATGTTAGTTTATGAAGGAATAAAATCAGGTTTTATTGATGATGTAGATTTAGGTATTATTGCAGATAAAATCAGAAATAAATATATTGAAGTAGTTAAAAGAAGGCCTAGTGCACCTGAATTTAATTCATGGAAGAATTCTATGCAATATATGAGAGGTTTATTAAGTGATACTGAAATACCTAATAATACAGGTATTGCTATTGAATATAATATTCCACCAACGGGTTGTAGAATAGATTTTATGATGTCTGGATATAACAAATCTAAATCTAATGTAGTTATTATTGAATTAAAACAATGGGATAAATGTACTGAAGTTGGAGAAATGGATGGAATCTATAAAGTAAATACTTATACTGGTGGAGGATTAAGAGATGTCAATCATCCATCTTATCAAGCCATGACTTATGCTAATCTTATAAGAGATTATAATGAATCAGTACAATTACAAGATATTAATGTAGTACCATGTGCATATCTTCATAATTATTATTTCGATAATGATGATACATTATTATCAAATAATTATAAAGAATATACAGATGCTGCTCCATTATTTGGACATAACGATGTATTAAAATTAAGAGACTTTATTAAGAAGTATATTGAAGATGGTGATAATGGAAATATTCTTTATGAAATTGATCATGGAAGAATTAGACCATCTAAAATGTTACAAGATTCCCTAACTCAAATGTTAAAAGGTAATAAAGAATTCTATATGATAGATACTCAAAAGATTGTATATGAATATGCTTTAAGAAATGCTATTGATACAGTAGGAAGCAATTCTAAAAATGTAATGATAGTTAGGGGTGGACCTGGTACAGGTAAATCAGTTTTAGCAATCAATCTATTAGTAGAATTAAATAGAAGAAATATGACTTGTTTCTATGTAACAAAAAATTCTGCTCCAAGAAATGTTTATTCTTCTAAATTAAGAGGAGAATATACACAAACTTATATTAATCATTTATTTCAAGGATCAGGAAGTTTTATAGATGAAGAAAGAAATAAATTAGATTGTTTAGTAGTAGATGAAGCGCATAGATTAAATGAGAAATCTGGATTATTTCAAAATAAAGGTGAGAATCAAATAAAAGAAATTATTAATGCAGCTAAATTCTCTATATTCTTTATAGATGAAAATCAAAAAGTAACTCTTAAAGATATTGGTAGTGAAGAATTAATAAAGAAATATGCTAGAGAATTAGATGCAGGTATTTATACTTATGAATTAGACTCTCAATTTAGATGTAATGGGTCAGATGGTTATCTAGCTTGGCTAGATAACATTCTAGAAATAAGAGAAACAGCTAATTTTGATATAGATGGATTTGATTATGATTTTAAAGTATTTGATGATCCTAATGAGATGAGAAAAGCTATTGAAGAAAAGAATGAAATTAATAATAAATCTAGAATGGTAGCAGGATATTGTTGGAACTGGATAAGTGAAGGTAAAGACAATACTGATATTCATGATATTGTAATACCTGAATACAACTTTGAAATGAGTTGGAACCTAGGTAATTCATCAACATGGGCAATAGATAAAAACTCAATCAATGAAATAGGATGTATTCATACATGCCAAGGATTAGAATTTGATTATGTAGGAGTAATTATTGGTGATGATATGAAGTATGTTGATGGACATATTGTTACAGACTATACAAAAAGAGCATCAACTGATAACTCATTAAAAGGAATAAAGAAGATTGCTAATGAGCAAGGAGAAGAAGTTGCTCAAAAGATAGCAGAGAATATAATAAAAAATACATATAGAACACTAATGACAAGAGGAATGAAAGGTTGCTATGTGTATTGTACAAATAAAGAATTAAAGGAATATATAAAAAAGACTATAAAATAGTAATAAGGAACAAAAACATTTGATTTACGAAAAAAGTAAATTAAATGTTTTATTTTTAAATTTAATGTGATATAATTTAATTAACCAATTACGTTAATCAAAAGAAAGGAGAAGTAGATGGAATTAACGTATAAGAATGATAAACTGCAAGATTTATGCGAAAATCCAAAGTTCAATAAAGAATTGGTAAAAAAATATGGAGCAGAAGTTGCAGTAAAACTCCCAAAAAGAATAAAAGAACTGAAAGCCTTTAACTCATTAAACGATGTTCCAACTAGTCCTCCTTATAGGAGACACAAATTAACTGGCGATAGAGATGGTCAATTTGCAATAAATATTAATGGTCAATATAGATTAATTTTTAGACAAAAAGAGAATAAGATAATAATAGAAGATTTAAGAAAAATAAAAGAAATAGAGATAATGGAGGTGTCTAAACATTATGAGTAAATTAGATAAATTTGAAGAATATGTAATAGCACCAGGGGAAACAATTTCGGAATTGTTAGAGGTTAATTGTATGACACAATTAGATCTTGCTAATAAAACAGGGATAAATAAAAAGACCATAAATGAAATAATAAAAGGTAAAGCACCAATAACTACTGCTACCGCTCTAAAACTTGAATATGTTTTTAATATACCGGCAAGTTTTTGGAATAATTTAGAAAGTAGTTATAGAGAATCGCTAGAAAGAAGAAAAGACTTAGATTCAATAAAAGAAGATGAAAAATATTTAATAAATATACCATATTCTGAAATGGCAAAACGTAATTGGGATTGGATTGAAAAAACAAGAGATTCATACGAGAAGGTAGTAAATCTAAGAAAATTTTTCTCAGTTGCATCTCTTGGATTTGATACCGAACTAAAAAAGAAATTAGCATTTAGAAAAAGTAATAATGATAATTTTTCATTTGAATCATTGTATTGTTGGCTAAGATATGGAGAAATACAATCAAACAAAGAAGATTATCCAAAATTTGATTCTGAAAAATTAAAAGAAAATTCAAAAAAAATTAGAAAACTTGCTAAACAACCATTTTTAGAAGTTATTGAGCAAATAAAGTCATTATTAAAAGAATGTGGAATAGCTTTAATCTATGAACCACATTTACCAAATACCTATGTAAATGGTGTTTCATATAAATTAACAAGTGATAAAGCAATTATTATGATAAGTGATAGAGGAAAAAAAGATGATATTTTATGGTTCACACTTTTTCATGAGATTGCCCATCTTATAATGCATAGTAAAAAAGAAGTCTTTGTAGATTTAGAAGACACAGAATCCACAGATATTGAAGTAGAAGCTGATGGGTTTGCACGAAATATTTTGATACCAGATAGCGCATACGAAGATTTTATTCATAATCATATTATAATTGATGAAGAGTCTATTAAAGATTTTTCAATAAAAAATAATATTTCAACAGGAATTGTTGTTGGCAGATTACAAAAAGACGGAAAAGTAAATTGGAATCAATTTAATAATTTAATAACAAGAATTTAAAAATGATATAGAAAAATAGGAAGTGAATAATAAAATGTCAACAGCAGAAAAAACTGAAAAATTATTAATAAGCAATACAAATCCCAAAAAAAGAATAAATATATTACTAAAAGATACTAAGAACAACATTATCTATACAGAAACAGTAGAATATAATGAAAAAAAGCATAAGTCATGTATTGATATTGCAAATTATATTTGTAACAAATTTGATTATAAACCCGGGTTATGTTGTAATTATGATGATACAACTCAAAGTAATTATATATTCTATGATGCCAAGATAAATAATGACTTTATTAATTGGAAAATAGATTTTAACAGTATTGACGTTAAAGATGCTTTTAAAGGAAATACAGACAATTCTATTACAGTAATAATGATTAATGTTCCATATGGTTTAGGAAACGCAGGTGGTTTTCCATTTTCAGAGTTTTTTGAATTGTTAATAATGTTAATAAAAATACTCACTTGGATAATAAGGTATCTTCTAATATTAATAAATCCATACAAAAAGCTCCAAGAAAAATTTCACAGAGATAAAGAATTTATAAATAGAACAATTTTATTAGGAGAAAAATGGAAATGTGGTTTTATTTCAAATGAAGAATTTGAATTTAAAAAAATAATTGAAAAAAGTATTATGAAGAAGTTAGGATATAAAAAGAAAGAAACAAAATGGATTAAAGTAAATGAAACATATACAAAATAGATTATATAGCAATGAAAAAAATCTTGTTAATCTAGTTGTTAATAAGCTTGATGATTATGGGAATTCTAATAAAGAATTAATTCAAAAACAAAATGAATTATTTCATTTATTGTGTTTTTTAGACTTAGATGAAAAAGTATCTTTGTATGAGAGTATTAACCCACATGAACCTGGTGATTTTTTAATTGATAATAATGGAAAGAAAATTTTAGTTGAAGTAACGGAATGTTTTGGCGATAAAGCTTCTTATATTTATATTAATAATCAATTAAATATCTTGTTTAATAGAATTAAAAGAGTTTCTAGTAATTATGAATTTAGTATTAAAGAGGCTAAAGAAAAAATTAAAGAGTTAATATGTGATAAGAATGTAAAGAATTATAATAGTAATAATGAATATAATGAAGTTATTTTGTTAATTGTTACAGGTGAATATACTGGTTGTTCTTCAACTGGTAATTGGATTATCAAATATTTGGATTCTTGTGATATTAAGAATTGTATATATAAAGTTTATATTCTAGATTATTTTGCATCAGGAAAGGATGGAAATCCAATAATTATCAAAAATGTAATCAAGGAAATAGATGATCTTAAAAAATATTTTAGATATTTTAAAAGTGAGTAATAATCATTTTATAAGTTCTAAAAATGTAAATAGTGGATTGATAATTACATAATTTTTTGATAGAATAATTATATCAATTGACTTGCCATGTGTTGAAGACAATTTGGACGCTAAGGTTTATTTATTTAGGCAAGAAATAAATATGCATGCTGCGGGATATCCCTTTCAATAGGATGAGGGGATATCCCTTTTTTGTATATTTGTAATAATTGATAAAAAATAAAATGAGGTGAAAATATGAAAGTATATATAATATCTGATACACACTTTAATCATAAGAACATACTTGATTATTGTAATAGACCATTTAAAGATATTGATGAGATGAATAATACTATTATTGATAATTGGAATAATATTATTAAAAAAGATGATATTGTTTATCATCTAGGAGATTTCTTTTTAGGATCTAAGTATGATTTAAAAGATATAGTGGATAGATTAAATGGAACAATATATTTAATTAGAGGTAATCATGACAGATTAACAGTTAAATCATATGAAGATTGTGGAATAATAGTACTAAAGAATGCTCCAATAATTATGGATGATTATAAGATAATGTTATCCCATAGACCATTACCAGATACTATGATAAAAGATGGATATATTA
>OCTX012012846.1_pt1 | contig 13512 bp, 11 predicted proteins | sample 1539691 | NCBI WGS metagenome assembly OCTX01 (sample SAMN02144231, study PRJEB22623) | gut metagenome | biome: sheep rumen | host: Ovis aries | place: New Zealand
CATGATTTCGAGTCATGTCCGTTATGACCACTTCGATACCACTGCGTATTTAATTTAACTATAAAACTGCGAGAAAACTGCGAGAAAGCCGATTGCAAACGCAACTGCGAACACCGCCGAAACCACGCAGAACAGGGATAAATCAAAGTGCGGCACGCTCAGAAACGACTATGTTTCGAGTCATGTCCGTTATGACCACTTCGATACCACTGCATAAATTACTAAGATATTATACCATAACGAAGAGTGAAAAGCAATAGGAGAAGAATATATATTTAAAATTTAACATATAGCTGCGGATATACAAATTAAATAAGAATATGCACTTACTTGACGTAGTGAATGGAATATGTTATAATAAAGTATCTGCCCATGAACAGGACATTACAAAAAATGTTCAGAACAGGAGGACAACATGCTTAACGCAGATGTCAAGGAATTTGAATACAGCTCTGAATTTGACGGGCTGAAGATCTCGGCAGTGATCGCGCTCCCTTCTGAGCAGATCAACGGAGTAGTACAAATCGTGCATGGTATGAATGAACACAAGGAAAGATATTATGAGTTCATGGATTACCTTGCAGAAGAAGGCTTTATTACTGTCATTAGTGACAACCGCGGACATGGAAAAAGCATATGCTCAACGGATGATCTTGGTTTCATGTACCGTGACGGCGGAGAAGGACTTATAAGCGATATCGCTCAGCTGAACCGCATAATCCGCGAGACGTATCCTCAGCATCCGCTTTTTATAATAGGTCATGGTATCGGCGGAGTTGCTGTACGCCATTTTCTGAGGGACGGAGATGATCTTGTAAACGGTGCAGTATTGCTGGGAACGCCTGTATACAAGGGATTTTCTCCGATTGTCAGGAGCATAGACAGTCTGTCTATGTACAGATATGGCAGTCGTTTCCGCAGTGAAAAGATATATGATGTGATCGACAACACACTGGGAAAATTCTATGAACAGCCGGATAATTCATGGAGATGCAGCGATCCGGGCGTTGTGGAAGCATACAATAATGATCCGCTTTGCAGTTTCAAGGTAACTCTCAACGGCTACAAGGAGTTCCTCTGGCTGCTCAGGAAGGCAAATTCCAGACGCGGCTGGCAGATGAAGCATCCGTCTCTGCCCATACGCTTTATATCCGGAAAAGACGATCCTCTGATGATATCGGAAAAACGCTTTCTGAAAGAGGTGAAGCGTCTTGAAAAGCGCGGATATGAGAGCATCTCGCATCGTCTGTTCGATGGAATGAGACATGATGTGCTGCTTGAAAAGAACTGCCAGAACGTGTGGAAAGATATTGCCAAGTCGCTGTTTTCGTGGATCGACAGGTTCAATGAGACGATGCAGCCCGGCATTTCCTACGAAGAACTTGCAGAAGCAATGTCACAGCAGCAGAATGAGGATATTCCCGAAGCAGTTCCGGTACAGGAAAAAGTATAATATATTCAAAATATCGAAAGGATAAAATATGGACATCAATAAAACACTCGCAAAAGAATTCGGACTCAGACAGGAACAGGTCGATAATACGGTCGCACTTCTGGATGACGATAAAACGATCCCTTTCATAGCACGTTACCGTAAAGAGCTTACAGGTTCTCTTGACGATCAGGTGATACGCGAACTTGCAGACAGGCTCACATATCTCAGAAATCTTGAAAAGCGCAAAGAAGAGGTCATCAATTCGATCACTGAGCAGGAGAAGATGACTCCTGAGATAGAGGCAGCTATCAGTGCTGCCATAACTCTTGTGGAAGTTGAAGACATCTACCGTCCGTTCAAGCCCAAGAGACGTACCCGTGCAAGCATAGCCCGTGAGAACGGACTTGAACCGCTGGCAGTAAAGCTCATGGAGCAGGATAACGCAGCTGAACCCGAGAAAGAAGCAGAAGCATTCATCAGCGAGAATGTCGCAGATGTGCAGGCTGCTATACAGGGCGCTATGGATATAATCGCCGAGGATATCTCGGACGATGCTGATATCAGAAAGAAACTGCGTGCGCTTGCCGGTGAAAAGGGCGAACTCACTTCAAAGGCAGCTGATCCCGAAGCAGAGAGCGTATATATGAACTATTACGACTATTCTGAACCGGTATCCAAAGTTGCTAACCATCGTGTCCTTGCACTTGACAGAGGCGAAAAGGAAGGATTCCTCAAGGTTTCGCTCACTCTTGATGAAACTCTTGCAGCTGATGTTATTTTCGGCAAGTATGTAAAAGCCAACAATGAATGCGGCGAACTCGTCAGAGCAGCAGCTGCTGACAGCTACAAGAGACTCATATTCCCGTCTATCGAACGTGAGATACGTTCTGAAATGTCAGCAAATGCAGCTGAGGAGTCGATAAAAGTATTTGCTTCGAATCTCCGTCAGCTCCTGCTTCAGCCGCCTATGAAGAACAGCGTTATCCTCGGACTTGATCCAGGATACCGTCACGGCTGCAAGACCGCTGTTATCGACTCTACGGGAAAAGTCCTCGATCACGCTATAATCTATCCGGTAATGGCTTCTGAGGGCGCTATCGAAAAGTCGCGCAGGACTGTAAAGTCATTCATCGAAAAGTACAATGTTGACTTCATTTCTATCGGAAACGGTACCGCATCCCGTGAGACCGAGAGCTTCGTTGTTGAACTCCTGAAGGATGTTCCGAGAAAGGTGAGCTACATGATAGTAAACGAAGCAGGCGCTTCCGTATACTCCGCATCAAAGCTTGCCGCAGAAGAGTTCCCGGAGTACGACGTTTCCATAAGAGGTGCTATATCCATCGCACGCCGCCTTCAGGATCCTCTTGCAGAGCTTGTAAAGATAGAACCAAAGGCTATCGGCGTAGGTCAGTACCAGCATGATATGCCGCAGGCAAGAATGAGCGAGGCTCTGGGCGGAGTTGTTGAAGACTGCGTAAACTCCGTAGGTGTTGACCTCAACACTGCTTCGCATTCGCTTCTTTCATATGTATCGGGGGTAAATGCGACTGTCGCTAAAAACATAGTAGCTTACCGTGAAGAGAACGGTCTTTTCACAGACAGGAAGGAACTGCTCAAAGTTCCGAAGCTGGGAAAGAAAGCTTTTGAGCAGTGCGCAGGCTTCCTCAGAGTCAGAAACGGAAAGAATCCGCTGGACAATACTGCGGTTCATCCGGAAAGCTATGCTGCTGCATCATCTCTCCTCAGCGAGTGCGGATTCTCCATTGCTGATGTTGAGAACGGCGGAGCAGCAGGTATAACTGAAAAGGCTGAAAGTCTTGGCATAGAAAAGATAAGCGAGAGCCTCGGCATAGGCGTTCCGACACTTACAGATATAATCAGCGAGCTCAAAAAGCCCGGACGTGATATCCGTGACGAGCTTCCGCCTCCGCTGCTCAGAAGCGGTGATATCATGGAAGTCAAGGACCTCAAGCCAGGTATGGAACTGGTGGGCACAGTCCGCAATATCATAGATTTCGGCGTATTTGTTGACATCGGCGTACATGAGGACGGACTCGTGCACATCTCACAGATATGCAACAGATACATCAAGCATCCTCTTGAAGCAGTCAAGGTAGGGGAGATAGTCAAGGTCCGCGTACTCGATGTGGATGTAAAGCGCAACCGTATCTCACTGACTATGAGACTCAATGACGAAGAGGAAAAGAAGCAGCAGGCAGACCGCCGTCCCAAGAAAAAGCGCGAAGACAGAAAGCCTAAGGGATTCGATGCATCACAGCTCCATAACAGCAGTTTCAGGATACGCAAGAAGTGAGATACTTCATATATATAATACGCTGTGAAGGCGATGTGCTTTACACGGGCATCACTACCGATGTTGAGCGGAGGATGAATGAACATTTCGGAAGGACTGAAAAGTGCGCGAAATTCACACGCTCACACAAAGCTGAGTCGCTTGAAGCTCTCTGGAGTACCGAAAACAGGTCTCTTGCTTCAAAGCTGGAATATCGCATCAAGCATCTTTCAAGGCTGCAAAAGACTGCTCTCATAGCAGACAACAGCCTGTTTCCGGTATATTTCGGGGACACAGCGCAGGATGTCTATACACGGGAGGAACTTCCGGTATCTGAGTATTAAAAAGGGACGCAGCAGCGTCCCTTTTCGTTATCTGTTTTTTCCAACGAAGAACAGCGCAAGCGTTCCCGGACCGGAATGTGCACCTATAACGGTGCCGATGTTCATGATCCTTGCGCTTTTGAGCATGTGTCGGTGCTTCAGCAGTTCTGCAAGATATTCAGCATCTGCCATACAGTCTGCATGACAGATGAAAACAGTGCCTTTGCCGGGCTTTTCGGCGAGTTCGGTATACTTGTCCGCCAGAGCTTTAACTGCTGCTTTCCTGCCGCGCACCTTGTCCACGTTTACAAGATGCCCCTCGTCATCAGTATGGAGCACGGGCTTGATACCGAGCAGACCGCCGACCAGTGCAACAGCCGGACTTATTCTTCCGCCGCGTTTGAGGTATTTCAGGTCATCAACAGTGAACCAGTGGCAGATATGAGGGATGATCTCCTCAACATATGATACAGTTTCATCAAGCGAAGCACCATCCGACTTTTTCTGAGCTGTAAGGTAAACCAGAAGTCCGAAGCCGCCTGACGCCGAAAGGCTGTCAATGACGATGACTTTGTTGGCTGGATACTCTCCCTTCAATTCCTCGGCAGCTGCCCTTGCATATCCGCATGTGCCGCTCAGTCCTGACGAAAAGCAAAGATACAGCACGTCCTTGCCGGCTGAGAGTTCTTTGGTGAACGCTTTGGTGAATTCATCGGTGTTTATGGCGGCTGTCTTTGCAACAGTGCCGTTGCGCATCTTGTTGTAGAAATCAGCAGAAGGCATCTCGTTGTCTTTGTAGATGCGCTGACTGCTGTCAAGGGTGAACGTCATGCTGATACATTCTACGCCCCATTTTTTCAGGAGTTCCGGAGGGATGTCGCAGGCGGAATCGGTATAGATAATGTAATCGTTCATTTTTCTCCTCACTTTCTGTCTTTGTATGACGACACTTAATTAAAAAAATATATGTTGATTTATAGTCAGAAAAATGGTATAATTATATAATACCTTTTATTGCCGGAGGCGTGAAATATGGAAGATCTGAAAGCTGTGATCGCCGGAAATATAATTCAGCTGCGCAAGAAGCATGGGATGACGCAGGCTGAACTTGCCAAAAAGCTCAATTATACAGATAAAGCAGTATCAAAATGGGAAAGACACGAATCGCTGCCAGATATTACGGTGCTGAAAGCAGTTGCGGACTGCTTCGGCGTTACTGTTGACTACCTCATAACGGAAGTACATGAGGAAAAGAATGAGCCGGCAGCCGGTCAGGCTGCTGCCCAGAACTATGTGGGCATGAAGAATAAAGGATTCATCACCGGCATGAGCATAATGCTCGTGTGGCTGATAGCATGCATAGCATTTGTAGCTATAAACTATGTGGACAATGATTCGGAAGTCCATTGGCTGGCGTTCACATATGCGGTGCCGGTATCCATGATAGTGTGGCTCGTGCTGAATTCAGTATGGTTCGATTCGCACAGGAACTTTCTTATCATCTCATTGATGATGTGGGGAATGCTTCTGTCAGTGTTCCTGACACTGCTTGTGGGCGGACACTGTCTGCCGCTCATATTCATTCTCGGCATCCCGGGACAGGTCATCATCTTCCTCTGGTCAAAGATACGCCGGGGAAAATAATTACCTCATACTTAAAGTATAACTTATGAACGGGCAGGAGTCAACCGACTGTCAGGGAAAGCACTCTACCGTTGGTCTATCACGTTCTCTACCGCTCTACTGACAGGAGAGTTGGCTGTATACCGTTGTTTCAGCGGTATTATTCCGATAATTTGATACATGAAAAAAGACCTCCCGGAGAGTGATCCTACGGGAGGTCTATAGTTTGTTATGCGGTTTTCTGACAGATATCAGAGCATTGAAGCTCTGAGCTCTTCACCGGAAAGTCTGGAGAGATATGCAGGAGCAATATCAAAAGCAGTCTTGCATCCGGTAGCACCTTCGGCACTGAGACGTGCGAGTGCTCTTGCGAAGCAGATAAGTACGCTTGCAGTGAACTCAGGATTGGATTCGAGCTTGAGAGAATACTCTATCATCTGATGAGTTTTCTCGCCGTCGCCTGTGAGACCGCTTCTCATAACGAATCCGCCGTGAGGCATTTTGTTATGCTTAGCATCGAACTCTTCTTCTGTGATGAAGTTTACGGTTGTATCGTACTCATCAAAGTAGTTCTTCATTGTCTTGATGTCGTTCTCTATCTTAGCGAGGTCAGCACCTTCCTCGGGAACTACCCAGCATTCACGGAGATGCTTCTGGCGAGTTGTGAGATCGGGCTGGCTGCCTGAACGTACAGCGTCCATTGCTGACTCTATCGGAACTGTGTACTGGATGCCGCGCTTTACGCCTTCAACACGGCGGATAGCATCGGAATGTCCCTGGCTGACGCCCTTGCCCCAGAAAGTATAGCTCTTTCCGTTGGGGAGAATGGACTCAGCGTAGAGTCTGTTGAGACTGAAGAGACCGGGATCCCAGCCGAGTGAGATGAAAGCGAGCTTTCCGCTTGCCTTAGCAGCAGCGTCGACGTTGCTGAAATGCTCGGGGATGCGTGCGTGTGTATCGAAGCTGTCAATAACATTGAAATACTTAGCCAGCTCGGGAGTCTGCTTAGGAAGGTCGGTAGCTGAACCTCCGCAGATTATCATTACATCAACATCGTCTTTGTGCTCCTGAACATCAGCGATGCTGAAAACTTTTGCGCCTTCTGTCAGAGGCTTGACGGTAGAAGGATCACGGCGAGTGAAGATCCCTGCAAGCTCCATGTCGTCATTCTGTCTGATAGCAAGCTCAACGCCTCTTCCGAGGTTGCCGTAGCCTGCGATACCGATTCTAACTTTGCTCATGGTAATTCCTCCAAATCAAATTTTCGCATTATATTATAACATAAAAAAACTGAAATAGCAATAGACGCGCGAAAAAAATTGCAGTTTGAAAAATCAGCTTATATGTAAGCCTGCTTTTTCAGAAGGGCGGTTATGGTCCTTCCGATAATTGCGAGATAATTGATATCGCTGACCGACCACTTCTTGAATCTGCCGGTGTAACAGAAGGATATCATGCCTTTTATAATGCTTTCCTCGGTCATGAGATACTGTATCGCGCCACCGATATTCTGCTCAGTCAGCTTGGCAAACGCATTGTCATCTCTGCCTTCGAGTTCGTTCACATTGTCGATGACGAAGATGCCGTCTCCGGAGAAGCGCTCTGTGTAGTTGTTCTCAAAGAGATAGGATGCGCTTTTTGACTGCGAATTACCGCAGCTTAGTATCAGTCCCATGTCATTTCCGGCAAAAACGCATATATCGTCTATGGCAAACTTTGAGCGTATCTGTTCAAGGAGTACTGAGATATCAGGTAATCTTCCGAGTACAAGACTTTCAGCGAGCTGACCTGCAAAGCTGAGCTTTTCGGTTGCGTCATCCTTTCCGCTTAGGAAAACTATCTTGTTGTCGATGTCCTTTTCGACAGGACCGTGCTTGTTGATATCGTATATGACATAGCGGTTCAGACCTTTCTGCTGTGCGATATACAGAGCTTTGTCAGCCTGCATGAACAACTCGTCGAAATCCGAACTGTCCACAGGGTAGGTGGATACGCCCATGGAGCATGTGAGACGGAAGTTCTCAAAACGGTCAGCAAAAGCGAATTCTGTCCGTGTGCGTATAGCTCTCAGGATACCGCGGAGATCCTCTTCATCTCTTGTACCTTCAAGGATTATGAGAAAACCGCCGCCGCTGATACGGCCGGCAATGCCTCTGGAACCGATGCCGGTCTTTATGATGCCGGCGACTGTATATATGACCTCATCACCGAATAGGTGACCGTAACTGCTGTTGATGGCGGTGAAGTTGTCGATATCGAGAATGACAACATTTACATTGCAGGACGGCTTTGAATCGAGGAGTTCAGCGGCATATGAGGTCACCGCCCTCTTGTTCAGCAGACCGGAAAGGGTGTCCTTGTTGGCTTCCAGCGCAAGATTGACGTCCTTGTTCTTCTGACGCGAGCTGACTACAGATATGATACCGGTGACTTTTTTGTTATCCGGATCGTCAAATCGTGTGATGCCCCGGAAAAGGCAGAGTTCACGGTTCTTTCCGCCGGTCAGTACAGAGCATTCTATCTCATGATCGAATCGGTATACTCCGCTGCTGATATCCTTGCAAAGGCTGTTGAAAGATTCGATGTATCTTGAAAGCACATATCCGGAATTGATCGAATCCAGACGCCATTTTTCAAGATCTTCGTCCACCAGCACAAGTTCACGGTAGCAGTCGAACATATATATGCGCAGCCGTTTTGTCTCAAAGCTGTATTCGAAAGCAAGGTCACTTATAAGGCTCAGGACATATCTCTGCTCAGCAAGCTGCTTTTCCCGGCTGTAAGCCTGAGCCTCCAGCGAGAAGATGTCACTGAACGATATATCGTAAAGCGGTCCGTTTTCATTTCCGGGAAGAAGTTTTACGGAAGCGAGTATCCAACGCAGGTATCCGTTTATGCCCTTCATGCGTATCACGGTTTTTTTCAGCTCGCCAGGTTTTATGCTCTCGACACATTCGAGTATCCGCGGAAAATCCTCGTCATCTATAGTACGCCTTATCGAATAGATGACATCGTTTCCGAAATAGCTGAAAAAACGCTCATCCGCACTCTGGGTATGGAAACTCTTGTCGACGACTGCTCTGCCTATCATGTACATTTTCTCGTTCAGAAATTCACCTGCCGCCATAGCTTCACTCCTTTATCTGTTTTGTAATTTGTCAATCATAATTATAGCACATATTTAAGAAAATAGCAAGAGACGCGCGAAAAGCCTTACGTTTCACAAGATATAGCCGTGATCAAGGGTGCAGCGTCACGCTGCTTATAGCACATAATTCGGAAAAGAGCAACAGAAGCGGGAAAATATTTGCCGTTTGAAAACTCAGCCGCGTTAAATGGAGCGTTGATATCGTGCGGCTCAACAATGAATATGCGAAAAGATATTCATTGTTTTTTGAAATTTACAAAAAATTAACATTTTATATCGTGACATCATCACATATTAAGTGTATAATGTTTGTAACAGGCATATCCTTTTGGATCAACCATGCCTGATATATATGGAATATTGGGGGATATTTAAAGCCAATGGACAATAAGGACATAAAACGTTATTCTTTCATCGCGTTACTCGCTGTTGCCGGATGCCTGATAGTACTCAATTTCGGTCACATCCTGCACTTTGCCGGCATCGCGCTCTCAGCACTCACTCCGCTGATAATCGGATGTGCGCTGGCTTATGTGTTCAATATAATAATGAATTTTTTCGAGAAGCATTATTTCCCTAAGAGTGACAGCAAAGTGATACACGCCACAAGGCGGCCCGCATGTCTTATATTCTCCTTTGCGATAACTATTGCGATAATACTTCTCGTGATGAACATAATAATACCGGAGATAGTCAACGCTTTCAAGCTGATATATGCCGAGATACCTCCGACCTTCATGAAAGCCAAGGACAAACTCCTTGACAAGCTGGATGAGTATCCGGATGTGAGGAAGGAACTTGAGAATATCGAGGTCGACAAATCAGCGATGATCGAAAAGATCTCAAACGGAGCATTCGGGATATTCGGCTCTATCATCGCGTTCATCGGTGCAGTGACATCTGCGGTCATGAATACCGTTATCGGCATAATCTTCGCTATATATCTTCTCCTGCGAAAAGACAAGCTGTACACTGACGTGCGCAGATTCATGAATGCACATGTCAGCGAAGAGAAGAATGCCAAGATAAACCACATCTGCTTCGTTGCGCATGATACATTCACGCATTTCTTTATCGGTCAGTTCATAGAAGCAATGCTGCTCGGTACACTCACCGCCATAGGCTCGCATCTTCTGAATCTGCCGTATTCCATGATGACAGGCACTATAATAGGCGTTACCGCACTTATTCCCATTGTCGGTGCGCTCTGCGGTGCTGCACTCAGTGCCTTCATAATATTCACGGTAAGTCCGACAAAAGCGCTGATATTCCTTGTGTTCCTGATAATACTCCAGCAGGTAGACGATAACGTCATCTATCCCAAGATAATGGGTACATCAGTAGGACTTCCCGGGATCTGGGTGCTGGCTGCTGTAACAGTCGGCGGCGGATTATTCGGCATAATAGGCATGGTGCTCGGCGTACCTCTTGCAGCGACATGCTATAAGCTGTATTTCGAGAAGCTTGATGCAATAGAAGCTGCATCCGGTACTGCGTCTCCTTCCGTACCGGAAAGTACGAAGAAGCAGCAACCGCAGAAAACGGATCCTGCCGCAAGCAAACACCGTAAAAAACACGGGACGGAGAAAAATTCTCCTAAATAGACAAATAATCCAAACGTCTGCGCACAGTTTTAGTCTTCTGATTTTTTCCGGAGACCATAAACCGCAGAATGACCGCCTTTCTAATCGTTAAAGTTCTTAGCCTTAGTAATAAATTCAAACGATATAAGCCGGGATCGGGATAACTTCGGCTAACATGGAGATTGACAAAACTATGACAATGTGATAATATTGTATAGTAATAATTCTAAGCAAAGGAGTTCTTTATCATGATCAAAACTTGGGCACCGGAATGGGATGGCTTCAACGAGGGAAGATGGAGTCATACCTCAGTAAATGTTCGCGACTTCATCAAAAAGAATTACACTCAGTACGAAGGCGATGAAAGCTTCCTCGCAGGCCCTACAGATGCGACCAAACAGCTCTGGGATCAGGTCATGGAGCTCTCACGTCAGGAGCGTGAAGCAGGCGGCGTGCTGGATATGGACACAAAGATCATATCGACTATAACGTCACACGGCGCAGGTTATCTGAATAAGGATCTGGAAAAGATCGTAGGTCTCCAGACTGACAAGCCTTTCAAACGCGCTCTTCAGCCTTTCGGCGGTATCCGTATGGCTCAGCAGGCATGCAAAGAGTACGGCTATGAAGTGGATCAGGAAGTCGTGGATATTTTCACAAAGTACAGAAAGACACATAATCAGGGTGTATTCGATGCATATACTCCCGAGATGCGTCTTGCACGTCATTCTGCAATACTCACAGGTCTCCCGGATGCTTACGGCAGAGGTCGTATCATAGGTGATTACAGACGTGTGGCTCTTTACGGAATAGATATCCTCATAGAGGACAAGAAGCATCAGATCGACACATCTTTAGTAAGAATGACTTCAAAGAACATCCGTCTCCGTGAAGAACTTGCAGAGCAGGTGAGAGCTTTGCAGGAACTGAAGAAGCTGGGTGAGATATACGGATTTGATATATCAAGACCGGCAGCAAACGCTCAGGAAGCTGTACAGTGGCTCTATTTCGGCTACCTTGCAGCAGTAAAGGAGCAGAACGGTGCTGCTATGTCTCTCGGACGTACATCAACATTCCTTGATATCTATATACAGCGCGACCTCGATAGAGGAGTCCTCACAGAAGAGCAGGCTCAGGAACTCATCGACCACTTCATCATGAAGCTGCGTATCGTTAAATTTGCCCGTACACCTGAGTATAATTCCCTCTTCTCAGGCGATCCCACATGGATCACAGAGTCTATCGGAGGCGTGGATGTTGACGGTCACCACATGGTAACAAAGAACAGCTTCCGTTATCTCCACACTCTTGAGAACCTCGGAACTGCTCCCGAGCCGAATATGACAGTGCTCTGGTCTACAAAGCTCCCGCGCAAGTTCAAGGAGTACTGCGCTAAAATATCTATCAGGACATCATCCATCCAGTACGAGAACGATGATATGATGAGAGTAGTACACGGCGACGATTACGCTATCGCATGCTGTGTATCCTCAATGAGAGTCGGCAAGGAGATGCAGTTCTTCGGCGCAAGAGCAAATCTTGCAAAGTGCCTGCTCTATGCTATAAACGGCGGCGTTGACGAGCGCCTCGGACTTCAGGTAGGTCCTAAATTCAGACCGGTCGACACAGAATACCTTGAATTTGACGACGTTTGGGACAAGTATGTTGACATGATGGAATGGCTGGCAGGCCTGTATGTAAATACCCTCAATGTCATCCACTATATGCACGACAAGTACAGCTATGAGAGACTTCAGATGGCTCTCCACGACAGAGACGTAAAGCGCTACTTTGCAACCGGTATCGCTGGCCTTTCAGTTGTTGCAGATTCGCTCTCAGCTATCAAGTACGCAAAGGTAAAGCCTATCCGCAAGGATATCGAGATAAAGGACAAGGCAGGAAACGTAGTTGACGTTGCCAAGAACGTTGTCGTTGATTATGAGATCGAAGGAGACTTCCCCAAGTACGGCAATAACGATGACCGTGTGGACGAGCTGGCAGTTACAGTAGTGCGCAAGTTCATGGACTGCATAAGAAAGCACCACACTTACCGCGACGGCGTGCCTACAATGTCTATCCTCACTATCACATCAAATGTAGTATACGGCAAGAAGACAGGCAACACACCTGACGGAAGAAAGCAGGGAGTTCCGCTTGCACCTGGAGCAAATCCCATGCACGGAAGAGACACTCACGGTGCTGTAGCTTCACTTTCATCCGTTGCCAAGCTGCCGTTCCGTCACGCACAGGACGGTATATCGAACACCTTCTCAATTATCCCAAATGCGCTCGGCAAGGATATGGACGTATTCATGGGAGATATTGATCTTGACAAGCTCAAGGGTGAAGACTGATGACAGAGTCAAACATCTACGGCAAAGCACAGTCGCCTGAAGAGCTGGTGGAACTCATAGACAAGCTCATGTCGGACGGCAGCGGCCATGTAAATATATTTTCTGAACAGGAACAGAGCGGCGCTCTCCGCGTGGAAACGGTAAAAAGTACCGACTGCGGCATCAAGGGCGCATGCTGTCAGCCCAATGAAAGATCTGAAGATGAAGATTAAGATTAAGGAGGAAATATCATGGATAATCAGAAACAGGTAGATAACCTCATCGAACTTCTCGACGGTTACGTTGAAAAAGGCGGACATCACCTCAATGTAAACGTATTCACCAGAGAGACACTTCTCGACGCTCAGGCACATCCGGAGAAGTACCCACAGCTTACAGTAAGAGTTTCCGGCTATGCCGTGAACTTTGTAAAGCTCACAAAGGAGCAGCAGGATGACGTAATTTCGCGTACATTCCACTCCGAGCTTTAATATACACCTCTCAATATACAACACCTCGTTCTCGCCGCAGGCTCGTCCTGCGGCATTTTTCTTTCTTTTTCCGCATATAATGCAGCAAAGGAGGGCGGTAATATGGAGGAAAACACGATGACCGAAAGCGACGACATCATGCTTCTGGAGGAATATGACCACCGGCATGCTGAAAGTGAACCGGCAGTATTGCAGGCAGTGATATGTATTCTTTTTGCAGCAGGCCTGTTCATTCTGAACGCTGTTTCGCCGGAAAGGGCAGGGGAAGTGCTTGAACAGGTAA
>OCTX011824831.1_pt1 | contig 13508 bp, 9 predicted proteins | sample 1539691 | NCBI WGS metagenome assembly OCTX01 (sample SAMN02144231, study PRJEB22623) | gut metagenome | biome: sheep rumen | host: Ovis aries | place: New Zealand
CGGCCCCCCCGCCGGGACAGGCGGCAGCGGCTCGCCGGGGCCGGCGAGCAGGCAGTTGCCCATCGCGCTCCGGTCCTCCTGCGTCAGGTGGCAGGCGATGTAGGTCTGCCAACGTCCTGCTGCCGGCAGCGGTCCGCCGTTTAAGCCGCAGCTGGTTATTTCAATCTGAGGGATAGTTCCGTCTGCCTCGAAGTGTACTTCGTCGGCGCAGCCCTGTCTGGAGTACTGCGTACCGTTGATGTGGCGGTGCCAGAAAATATAGGTTTTCTCTCCGATCTGCTCGAGACCGCCGTGGTTGTTGCCCATATAATTGGTCGGCAGGGTGTTGCCCTGATAACCGATGTCGCCGTTGGAGACGATCACACCCCTGAACTCGAACGGACCTTCAGGCGTTTTTGCCATACCGTAGCAGAGCTCGTTGCCCTGCAGGGATGAGTAGACAAAATAGTACCAGTCACCGAAGTGACGGATGCTCGATGCTTCAAAGAACGGATGCTCCGCATAGCACGTTCCCTCTGCGGTGTCAAAGCCGTTGGCCACGCAGACCGGATCGGAGATCACGGTGTGCATGTCGTCCGCAAGGCGCACCATCATGGCGCCCTCCACCGGTCCCTGCCCCGGGAAACGGAACTGCGGCGCGAAGCCGTAATACAGGTAATTGCCGCTCTCTTCGCTCAGGATGGCGGGATCAAACTTGTTGCCCGCCTCCGGAACGCGGCCGTCCTCGTAGGTGACATAGTCCAGGAATTTAAACGGCCCTGCCGGCGAGTCCGACACGGCAACAGAGATGACACTGGTAAAGTCCAGCGAATAATACAGGTAATACCTTCCGTCAGGTCCCTTGGCCGCATCCGGCGCAAAAAGAACCCGTGGTTCCTCCGGTGTACCTTCCGGACAACGCACCTGCGGAATCTCCCGGCCGCCGTGGGCGGCGCTGTCATACGGCGCGCCGTTTAAGGGATCCTGCATTTTGCTGTAGATCACGCCCTCATAGCGCCAGTTTCCGGGATCCTCCACGGGCGCGCTCCAGCCCACGTAATCCTGATCACAGAACGTCGTTCCGTTCAAGGAATCGTGGCTCCCGTATATATAAATCCTGCCGTCAAAAACATGCGGTTCACCGTCCGGAACGGTCTCCCAGAAGGGAAGATAAGGATTCAGACCTGTTGTTTTCATTGTATACCCCCTTTTTATTGCATTGGCCCGTACCGCCTGCCGGTTTTTCCTATAAGCCTGACTGGTTTGACGAAGCCGCTGCCTGTTCCCCGCTTTCTATTCTAACAAAAACCGCCGGATGTCGAAACAGCCGGCGGTTCATAATTTTGCATAATTGTGACCAGTTTTTCAGTCTGACTCCTGATTCTATTCCTGGAATCAGCCCTTGACCGCGCCCATTGCCAGTCCCTTCGCGAAGTACTTCTGGAAGAAGGGATAGATGATGAGTACCGGCAGGATGCCGACGAAAGCGATCGCCATTCGGACTGTCGTGGTCGGCAGATCGCCGATGTTGACGCCGCCCGTCGCGTTGGATGCCAGGAACTGGATATTCTCGTTGATGTTGTTCAGAATATTCTGAATCGTGTAAAGGTCTTTGCCCTTGTTGTCGAGATAGTACAGACCGTTGGTCCAGTCGTTCCAGTAGGCCAGGCCGGTCATCAGACCACTGGTGGCCAGAATCGGAACTGACAGCGGCAGCGCGATGTGGAAGAAGTTGTAGAATTCTCCCGCGCCGTCGATCCGGGCTGCTTCATAGAGCTCGGCCGGCACGCTGTTTTCGAAGTAGTTGCGGACCAGCATAATCATGAAGCCGCTCATCAGCAGGTTCGGAATGACCAGACCCCAGACGGTGTTCTTGAGGTGGAAAGTCTTTACATACATGACGTAGGTCGGGACCACGCCGCCGTTGAACAGCATGGTGAACACGATGAAGAAATTCAGGATCTTACGGCCCGGCAGCTTCTTCTGGGAGAGCATATACGCCAGCATCGCGGTAAAGATTACTGAGAGTGAGGTGCCGATCGCTGTGACGATAATCGTCATCAGGTAAGCTCTTCCGATCATGGCCCACTGCTGGGAAATGTACCCGAATGCCGCCGTCGAAAACTTGCGCGGAAAGTAGGAAAAGCCGTCTGTCATGGCCACATGCTCATCCGTGAAGGAGGCAATGATCAGCAGGATAAACGGGAGAATTGCAAGCAGCGAGCTGATTGTCAGGAGCACATTGGCTGCAATCTGCCATCTTTTCTGTGACTGTGATTTCATAATCTTTTTCCTCCTTCCTTCAGAATAATGCGCTGTTCTCATCCAGCTTCGAAACAATCTTGTTTGCCGTCACGATGAAGATAAAGCCGACAACGGACTGGATGAAGGATGCTGCCGCGGACATGCCGACATTGTTGAGCTGCATCAGAGCCCGGTACACATAAGTATCGATGGTCTGGGTAACCGGGAACAGCGGCGACTGCATCATCGGGACCTGATAGAACAGACCGAAATCCGAGCGGAAGACCTGTCCCAGGTTCAGGATCAGCAGCATCAGGATCGTAGGCTTTAAGAGCGGAATGGTGATCAGCCGGATCTGCTGCCACTTGGTTGCGCCGTCCAGAGAAGCCGCCTCGTAGTAGCCGGGATCAATGCCCAGCAGGCTGGATAGGTAAAGGATCATGCCGAAGCCGATGCCTCTCCACTCATGGACAAAAGTCAGGATAAACGGCCACCATTTCGGCTCCTGGTAGAACTGGATGGTATTTCCCGTTATGCGTTCAATACCCTTTGTGAACAGTCCGGAGGAAGGGGACAGATACGCATATACCAGATAGGCGATGACAACCATGGACATCAGATAAGGCAGCAGGATCGCAGTCTGGTAAAACTTTTTCGCGACCGCACTTTGTACTTCGTTGAGCAGAATCGCCGCACTGACGCCGACAAACATACCGATGAAAATCCAGGCAATGTTGTAAGCCAGTGTGTTGCGGACCATGACAAACGCGTCCTTGGACTTGAACAGGAATTCAAAATTCTTGAATCCGATCCACGGGCTGTCCCACATGCCCTTTGCAAAGTTGAAATTCTTGAAGGCGATCTGCAGGCCGGCCAGCGGCATATAGTTGTTGATAAAAATGTAGATCAGCCCCGGTGCTCCCATCAGATAGAACGGAAGCCAGTGAAGAAAAGCGGCGCCGAAAGACTTCTTATTTCCGCCTTCAGGCTTTTTGTTTTCCTTGCCTGCCACGTTTCTTTCCCCCTTTTCTGAATGCGGAAAGGGAACCGTCTGTGCTGCTGCCCTCATTCTTCTCTGGGCGGGACGGTTCCCCTTCTCATTAAATTCTGTCAGTTCATTTCTTTGTCGTTACGGTCCGATGTCGGGATTACTTGCCGAGGTAAGCATCCAGCTGCTCCTGGTTGCCGGCGATGACATCGTTCATACCCGCCTGGTCCAGAGCTGCCTTCAGGTCTTCCACTGCTGCGTGTACATCAGAGACCTGGCCTGCGTTGAGCATCGGAAGCTTCTCCTGCAGAACTGCGGAGATCGCAGCTGCCTCGGTGGGATACTGGTCAGCATTGAAGGAATAACCGAATGCCTTGGAAACTCTCGCTTCGTCGTTGAAGCTCTTCAGATCGTCATAGTACTGATCTGTCACGGGTGCAACAACAACTCTCTTCATCGGATCGCCAAAGTGTGAGAAGGTTGTGAAATAACCGCTGTGATCTGCATTGGTGGTTCCGTCCATGGTGATGACATGCTCCGTGCCTTCCACCTTCACATAATCCAGGCCTTCCACACCGTAGTTGAGGAGTGTTGCAAGTTCTCCGTCCTCATAGATCAGGTTCAGGAGATCCATGCACTTGTCAGGTCTCTCGGAGGTTGCAGCAATGCCGAGCATCATCTCAACCGCGCCGCCGGTTGTCACAAGCGGCTCCGCCATCCTGATCAGTCCGGATTCAAAATTTGGATTCGTCCAGACTGCGACCTGATCCGGGGTATAGGAAGTGGAAGTCATGAAGAGCTTCTGGTCCGCAAACATCTGCTGGACAGAAGTGGAATCCGTCATCTGATCGGCCGGCAGATAGCCGTTGTCAAACCACACCTTGTTCCGCTCGCAGAACTTTTCAAACAGCTCGCTCTCAAACACGTTTTCAATCTGATCGGAATCGGCAGGATTCATAAGAATGCCGTATTCTCCGCTGCCGCCGAATACATCGAATCCGGACTCAAACTTAAGATTCAGCTGAGAGGAGTTGCCGTATTTGGTGAGATAGATTCCGTGCTCCTTCAGAGTCTCACCGACAGCGGTCAGCTCGTCCCATGTCATCTCGTCATGCATGTCGATGCCATATTCATCTGCCATCGTCTTGTTGTAAACGATGCCGCCGGTGATCGCACAGTACGGGTAGCCGGAAAGTGCGTAGGTCACGCCGTCAATCTTCTGGGCTGCAGCCACGTTCTTCGTCACTTCTGCCGCAGCAGGGCCTCTCTCTGCCAGCAGATCATCGAGCGGAAGCAGAACACCGTCTGAAACGGCGTTGCTCAGGGAATAAACCAGACCGACCGTCACGATGTCCATCTTCTCGCCGCCGGCGATACCCATGGTTGTCGTCGTACCCATATCGCCGATGAACAGCGGCTGGATGTCAACGGTTGCGTTGATCTTCGGAAGGGTGATGGCGTTGACTGCCTCTTCTACTTTCTCCAGGTCATTGTTGGACTCGTTCAGACCGATGATCGTGATGGCGATTTCGTAGGGATCTTCGTCAAAATTGATCTCAGCAGCCCCGGCTTCCGCTGTCTCTGCGCCTTCCGCCGCCTCTGCTGTTTCTTCCTTCGCACCTTCCTGTGCCGGTGCTTCAGCCTTGTTTCCGCATCCTGCGAGCACGGTCGCTGCAAGTACGCCGGTCAGGATCATGCTGATAACTCTCTTTTTCATTCTTTCCTCCTTGTAGTCAGTAAATACTCACTGTGCTGGTTAAACCCGTGCGGGCTTCTGACGTTATCAGAATAACAAATGAGGATTGTCCGAAAATAGAACAATCCTCACCTGAAATGGTCCGATAATGACACGTGCTTCCTGATCCGTTTATGACATATGGCTCTGCCGGTACTGCTTCGGACTCTCGCCGGTCGCCCGCCGGAAGATCTTGGTAAAATAGGAGTAATTAGAGTATCCGACCGAGTCTGCCACCTGATTGATGGGGTAGTCCGTCCGGACAAGGAGTTCCTTCGCGATCTTGATCCGCTCGTCCGTGATATATTCCAGGATCGAGACACCCATTTCCTTTTTAAACAGACGCATCAGATATTGCGCATTCAGGTGGACTTCCTCCGCAATATCATCGATACAGATGTCATCCTGGATGTGTCTGAGGATATACTCCTTGGCGGCGTGGATCATGGTATTGTGCGGTTCCCGCGACTCCTGTATTGCCAGATCCATGCGGATCGTATCGGGAATCTCCGCCCGGTCTTTCACCCGGCCGATCCGTTCGACCAGCTGAGTCAGAACCCGGTCCAGTTCTTCATAATCAATCGGCTTCAGAATATAATCTGCGCTGCCGAGCCGCATGGCTTCACGCATATAGTCATACTCAGGATGACAGGTGACATAGATGCATTCCGTCGCCGGGTAGTGCATCTTGACCCACTCAAAGAGCTCGATCCCGTTCCCCTGCGGCATCTCCACATCGGAGAGCATGAAATCGATCTTTTCCTTCTGAAACAGTTCCTGCGCCTGCTCCATGGAACCGGCTGTGAAGACCCGGTCCACACCGTATTTTGCCCAGTCGATCCGGCGGTTCATGGCATTCACCACGACCGGTTCATCGTCCACCAGTAAAGCCTGCAGCATTATTCATCCTCCTCCGGATCTTCTCCCCGCCGCAGCGGAAGTACGATCTCAATTCTTGTTCCGTGTGGCTCATCCCGATCAATCTCAAATGTTGTGTCCGCGCCGTAGAGTACGCTCAGACGCTCAATAGCGTTCTGGATGCCGATGCCAAGCCCTTCCTGCCGCACGCCGGTCCGCCGGAATTCATTGATCTTCTCCGCGATCTCCGGCGCAATGCCCTGCCCGGTATCCAGTACGCGGATCCGGATCCGGTCTTCACCGAGCGGCTGCGCGATGACGAAGATATCGATCTGATTTCCGATTTTAAGCGAGTGCTTAATGGCATTTTCGGCAAAATTCTGAATCAGCAGCGGCGGCACCAGACAGGAGGCAATCGACTCATCATACTCCACAAAGGCAAAAAAGGTGTCCGGATAGCGCGCCTGCTGAATTTCAAAATAATTGCGGATGTGCTCCATTTCAGCCCGCAGCGGGACAGCGTCCTGACTGGCATTGACGATATAGCGGAAATATCTCGACAGGCACAGGATCATTTTCTGGCTGAGGGCGTATTCGTCCTGCTCATAACTGTAGAGAATGTTGAGGGTGTTCAGAATAAAATGCGGCTGGATCTGCTGGCTTAAAAACTTCAGCCGGATATTCTGTTTTTCCAGCTGTTCCTCATAGACGTTGATTTTCAGGCTGGAGACCTCTTCCATCATACGGTTGAATTCCCGGTTCATCCGCTCAAATTCGGACCCCGATGATTCCTCTTCTATCCGGTAGTCCATGTTGCCGCGGCTGATTTCTTCCATCGCGTCGTTGAGCTTGCGGACCGGCCGGATGATCCACCGGTTCATATAGAAGAGAATGACCGGCAGCGCCATCATGGCAATGAGAGAGAGCACCAGCATCACCCGGATCAGATTCGGGAAGGCACGCAGAACCCTCTGCGTGGAAATACCCCGCAAGATATAGATTCCGCTCTCCGCGGACCGGGCGCTCACAGCGTCGTATCCGCTGCCGAGAACCGGGTGCTCCGGATCCGTCAGCGTTCCCACGATGTCTTCAAAACCCGCATTGGCCAGAACCACCTGACCCTCCGCATCGGTAAACAGCGTCATCTCCTCGCTGTCCATGATCCCGATCTGCCTGGTCATATCATCCAGATCAAACCAGGCGCCGCTGTAACTGCCGCGATATTTTGACAGATAAAAAAGGCGGGTATGTGCCCCGATCTTCTGACATTCCCAGCGCGTCAGATTCCGTTCTTCCCGGATCCGCTCATCCAGATAAGCCTGCATCATCTCCTTGTCAGAAGAAAAACTGTAGCGGTTGTCCTTAATGACCTGGACGCCGCTGCCGGGGAATACGGCACACAGTCCTCCGATTATGGGATTTTCGCGGGCATAGTCCTGATATTCGCTGAACAGCTTAATGACTGCGTGCCACTGTTCATCCGTATTTGTTTCTTTTTTGGATGACTGTCCGTCCAGATAGATGAAATACTGGTTTTCGGTGCTGATATAGCGGCTGCGCACGGCAGCACTTTTTAAATTCGAATCGATCTGACTTGCGTATACCTCCAGCGTTCCCTGCGTATTCTGACGCATCCGGGAGACGAGTCCCTGCACCGACAGAATACTCAGGACAATCGTGATGACATTCATCGGAATCAGGATGCAGATGATCAGCATCATCAGGCGGACGGTATACAATTCCTGTGCCGGCTTTTTTTTCATAAGATCACGGATGTCTCCAGGCAGTTCTCAAAGTTTCCGCCGACGTAAAGGTCGATCTCGCCGGCATCGACGACGAAGTCCATGCGGCTGTTATAGTAGCCGAGCTGCTGTCTTGAAATATGGAACCGGACAATCTTTTCTCCTCCGGCTGCCAATGTAACCTTTTCAAAAGCGGCGAGCTTCCGGACCGGGCGCACACGCTCCGCCACGGGATCGCGGAAGAAGCACAGCACGACCTCATCGCCCGCGCGGGTGCCGGTATTCTTCACGGTGATCTGGACGTCAATGCCGTCCGGGCCTGCCTGCGCGGACAGATCCGTATATTCATAAGTGGTATAGGACAGACCGTCGCCGAAGGAATAGACCGGTGTCAGCGGCGCGTCAAAGTATTTCGAGGTAAACTTGGCCCTGCCGCCGGGACGTCCGGTATTCGGATGATCATAGTAGCAGGGGCAGGTGCCCGCATTGTACGGGAACGAGGCAGTCAGCTTTGCCGAAGGATTCACGTCGCCGAACAGGATGTCGAGGACGGCATTGCCGGCCTCCACGCCCAGATGCCAGGCTTCCACGATCGCCGGGATTTTTTCCTTCAGGAAGCTCAGCTCAATCGGACGGCCGTTGAAGAGCACAGTGACAACGGGTTTCCCGGTGTCCAGAAGGCGCTGAACCATCTCCAACTGATCTGCGGAAATCTTCAGATCAGACCGGCTCGACGCCTCACCGCTCCACTCTCTCGGCTCGCCGATGACCGCGACGAAAACATCACACTCTCCGGCATGCGCGGCGATCTCTTCCGCGTCTGCCGCCGGCAGGTATGTATAATGCACCTTCTGTGCCTCGCAGGCATCGACGACGCTGACATGATCAGGAGCTTTGGCATTGACCGCCCAGGTGCCGGGCATTTCATCCCGTCTCGAGGCGAGATCTCCGCAGATTCCCAGATGCAGATCACGGGAGAGCGGCAGCACCGGTGCGGCAGCTTCGCCTTCACCGAACGGATCATTCTTCAGAAGTACGATGGACTTGACGGCAGCTTCTCTTGCAAGTGCCCGATACTCCGGCTTCAGGAAGGCTGTCGCCTGATCCTGCTCATCCATGTAATACGGGTTCTCGAAAAGGCCGAGTGCGAACTTGACCCGGAGAATGTCTGCGACTGCCCGGTCCAGCGCGTCCTCGCTGACCGCGCCGCTCTCGATCAGGCCTTTCAGCTCATCGATAAAGCACTCGGAGGTCATGTCCATATCCATGCCTGCATTCATCGCAAGACGCGCGGCATCCTTCCGGTCCGCGGCAGCGCCGTGGGCAATCAGCTCCGCGATGGCGTTGGCATCGCTGATGGTCATACCCTCAAACCCCCACTCGCCGCGCAGAACTGCGGTCAGCAGGAAGGAATTGCAGGAACAGGGAACGCCGCTGACGTCATTAAAGGCAGGCATCACTGTGAGCGCGCCGGCTTTCACTGCCGCCTCATAAGAAGGCAGGTAATCTTCCCGGAGCCGCTGCTCCGAGAGTTCAACGCGGTTGTAATCGCGGCCGCCCTCCGCGCCGCCGTAAGCGGCAAAATGTTTCACACAGGCCGCAATCGCATCGGACGCGGACGGATCCTCTGTCTGGTAGCCGCGCACCTTGGCCTCGCCGTAAAGGCTGTTCATCAGGACATCCTCGCCCGCGCCTTCACTGATGCGCCCCCAGCGCGCATCCTTCGAGACGTCCACCATCGGTGCAAAGGTCCACTTGATTCCGTCTGCCGCCGCTTCCCGGGCGGACATCCGCGCCGTGCGCTCCCACAAAGAAGGTTCGAAGGCGCCGCTCTCCGCCAGCGGAATCGGTGTGATCGTCCGGTGTCCGTGAATGACATCACAGCCGATCAGCAGCGGAATTCCCAGCCGCGACTCCTCCACGGCGATCTGCTGAATATGATGTACCCGCTCCGCACCGGTGACGCCGTTAAAGGAACCGATCCGCCCTGCGCGGATATCGTCTTCTTTCAAGTCCATCTCGGCCGATTCCAGCATTTTGTCAAAATCAGCTTTGCTGATCTTTCCGTCCATCATCATGTTCAGTGCTTCTTCAAAACTCATGCCGAAGGCACCGACCAGCGACGGGCCGCACTGCCTGGTCTGGCCGATTTTCTCCTCCAGGGTCATGCGCGACAGAAGGTCCTGCACGCGCTCCTCGATCTGTGCACTCTTGACAGGATCCATTTCAAACAGACTCATTTGTGCCCCTCCTTAAATCGGTTTCTGCTGTACGTTTCTGTTTTAACGCAATTGCGTATATTCTATTTTATCATAGGAATGAGAAATCATCAGATTTCTCATTCCAGTACTGGCATGGGCTCAGGCATCAAATCTCATAACGAACGGATCCGCCGCCGTACATCTGCGCCACTCTCCGGCAGCTCCCGCCGCACCCGGATTTCCGTTCTTCATGAAATTCGTCCAGCAGTCCAGCATGCGGCCGCTGAGCGCGAAGTCGCCGTCGACAAGCGGCCGCCAGCAGCGTCCGAGTGTTCCGAAGACGTACCAGAGCTCCGCGGAGTGGAAGGCGCCGGCTTCGTCGCCGGGCATCTGCCGGGTAAAGTAGTAGACGTAAGGCGGATTGTTATGGACTTCCTCCTCTTTACGGGCAAAAGCAAGCGAGCCCTCATAGAGCATGCCGAACTTTCCTGCTGCCTGTTCCTCCTTCGAGACACAGCCGATGTCCTCGCTGTTGCTGCCGATCATATAAGGAATGTTGTGCAGCTTTCCCTGATCGATCGTGTCGTAGTAGCCCTGCTCCAGAACATATCCGTCAATGCACGGAATCATCGGGAGCCGCACATTTTCGAAGCCGCCGGCCTCCGCGATCTTCTTTCCCATGTAGGCGTCGAACTGCTCCATCAGCTGCTGTGCCGGGATTTCCCGCAGTTCCTGCAGGCTGTGAATCCGGATGCTCTCCATGATCTCCGCACCGTCCTGCATGGCCTCTTCCATCGGCACATCGCTGTGCAGTCCCACACCGTAGCTGCCGCCGCTCTGCATGATCGCACGGGCGAACATTCCCTTAGTAATCGGAGAAGAGCAGATGGTCTGGACACTCATGGCGCCCGCCGACTGTCCGAAAATCGTGATGTTCTCCGGGTCGCCGCCGAAGGCGGAAATGTTCTCGCGCACCCAGGCAAGGGCTGCGATCTGATCCAGCGTTCCGTAGTTTCCGCACAGACCGTCTTTACTCTCCGCAGCCAGCCACGGATGTGCGAGGAAGCCGAAAATACCGCAGCGGTAGTTGATGGTGACCAAAATCACGCCCCGCTTTGCGTAGGCCTCGCCGTCAAATTCCATCTCGCTGCCGGCACCGCCCATGAAGGCACCGCCGTGAATATAGAAACCGACCGGAAGCTTTGCATCTGCCTCTGCGCCGTCCGGTGTCCAGATATTCAGGTACAGACAGTCCTCACTCACCGGGGGCATAAACTCTGGAACCGAATAAAATTCCTTTCCGTAAAAAGGATCGCTTCCTCCCTGCATGCAGCGGTTCCCGAAGTGATCCGCCTGTACGATTTCTTCGGAAAATTCCGGCTTTTGCGGCGGTGCAAAACGCAGGTCACCCACCGGTGGTTTCGCATAGCCAATGCCGAGGTAAGCGCGGTATCCATCTTTCTGCAGACCAATGTAACTTCCGTATTTTGTCACAACCGGTTTCTGTGTCAGTCCCATCTTCTGTTCCTCCCCTGTCCTGTGTGATACTCAGCGCCATGCCGGCAGTTCGAGAACTTCGTTCTCTCATTGCATGCGCGCAAAAAAAGTACAGAACATTCCTGATTCTGAATGTTCTGTACTCAATCTTATCATTTGCTTTTATGTGACAATAGAAATTTCGTGACCTGTCCTGTCAAAATCATGACCTGCCCGCAGGCAGCGCCTGTCAGAACTCGTACGAAACAGGTGCCTCTGTGAAGGAGGCGATCACTGCCTTCGCATCCGCAAGATACAGCACTTCCATCTTGCCGTCGTCCGCGCTGTACATGGCCTTCAGGCTCGGATTGGCTTCCAGCATGGACTCTCTTGCTTCGATTCTGTCGTCGCGGACTGCCTTCGCCTCGACACGGATCCACTTGCCTTCCGGCACCATGCCGCAGATCTCAATCTTCGGATTCTTCGCCATCTGGGCAAAGACCGGCTTCTGGTTGCTGGTGATGATGTAGATCTTTCCCTCAAACTCATGCAGCGCGCCGAACGGCCGCACGCGGGGCTGATCCCCCTCCGCTGTCGCAATATAGAACACACCGCATTTCTTTAAAAACTCCAGTACTTCTTTCATTTTCTCTCCTCCTCTACTGTATTTTTTCCTTGATTACCTTAAAATCGACTGCACAATGTCCTCCTGAGATCCGGATCGGAACAGTATCCTCAAAGGTATATGTGTCCGGAAGTTCCTCTCCTTCAAAATAATAAACGGTGACCTTTCCGTTCTCCGGATCAACGATCCAATATTCACGAACTCCGGCACGCATATACAGATGAAGTTTCCTGAACAGGTCATGAAAGCGGTTGGATGGCGAGAGTATTTCAATAATGAAATCCGGCGCCTCGTTCACTCTGTGTGTATCCTGATCTTTCCTGCCGCATATGATGAACAGATCCGGCTGAACAATTGTTGTATTATCCGCAAGAATTCTGACATCCACAGGGGCTATATACAGTTTACAATCCGGATGCCGGTCTACGCATGAAACAATGATCTGATACAGTCTTCCAAGGATATCCTGATGCACCAGCGTAGGCGAAGCCATGTCATAAAATACACCGTCTATCATCTCCACGCGCCTGTCATCCGGAAGAGCATAATAATCATCAATTGTATATATTCCACGGCGGTCCGCGGAATACTCCGCAGCAGCTTCCCTGACACAGGAGTATTTATCTTCCGCAGATTCAGACATTCCACTCTCTTCGTACGCAGCCCTGGCTCCGCTTTTTTCTGTGAATATTTTTTCCAGCGCCAGAATGGTATCCCTGCGGGGTGCTTTCGTAACTCCGGCAAATATCTTCGCAACAGTTCCCAGCGGGACGCCCGAATACTCTGCGATCATTTCGTTCGTATATCCCAGTTCTGCCTTACGCTCCTGCATCTGGCTGATCGTCATGTACATTTCCCCTTATATAGGATACAACCTCCTCTGCCTTATAAATATTAAACCACTTTAAGACCGTTTTTGCAAGTTTTTTCCATTATGTTTCCATTTGGAAATCAGATATCCAGTGCTGCGTGATATCCCCAGTAGACCGCGTTGGTGATGGTGGAGACTCTCGCCGCGTCTCCGATGACACGCACATACGGTGCCGTGTCCATGAGTAATTCCACGACGTCCGTCCTGGACCGCTGTCCCAGCGCACAGATCACGGAGTGACCGGGCACGAGCTGCTTCTCTCCGGCCGCATCCTCGCAGAGAATGCCCTCCGGTGTGACCTCCAGGCCCTTATAGCTTGTGTGGACCGTGACATATTTGTCGATCTCGGCGAGCAGCAGCGGGCGGTGGCGCACATTGGCGTCCGGTGCCAGCTGATCGCGCATCTCGACGAGATGGACCCGCTTCTTCGCTTCTTCGGAGCTTCCGTATTTTGCCGCAAGATCCTGCCCTAAATGGATCGCGCACTCACAGCCGGCCAGGCCGCCGCCGAAGACGACCACATCATCCCCCACTTTGTCCTTCTCTTTGTAATAATTATTGACGATGACGACGTTTTCACCGTTCAGGCCCGGAATCGGCGGGACGAGCGGTGTCGACCCCGCGGCGATGATCAGCGCGTAGGGCGCTTCCTTCTCCACATATTCCGGCGTCACTTCGGTGTTCAGACGGATTTCGACACCCGCCTGCCGCGCCAGCAGTGCATAGGTGCCCGCCAGCTCGTACATCTCATGCTTGAAGGGCAGTGCCTGCTCACTCTTCAGAATGCCG
>OCTX011882592.1_pt1 | contig 13508 bp, 11 predicted proteins | sample 1539691 | NCBI WGS metagenome assembly OCTX01 (sample SAMN02144231, study PRJEB22623) | gut metagenome | biome: sheep rumen | host: Ovis aries | place: New Zealand
TTTAGAGTTGAGAGTTTAGAGAAGTCATATAGTTGAAAGTTTATAGTTCTTATCTCGGCAAGCCTCGAACGATCGGCTAAAGCCGTACGAAAGTTTATAGTTCTTATCTCGGCTAAAGCCTCGAACGATCGGCCGTACGATAATTGATAGTTGACAGTTGATAGTTGACAATTCTTATCTCGGCAAGCCTCGAACGATCGGCTAAAGCCGTACATGAGAGGATGGGGAAATACTTTCCCAAATCGTCACTTGGTATGAGAGATTTGGGAAAGTATATAGGTGTATTATCTGAATAAATCCTGCATCGTGAGTTGGTGGATTATTTCATTGGAATACTCGTTTTCTACTAATCCATAGGAAGTGATCATCACCGGACGCACGGATTTGTTGGTCCTTATTTGTGATTCGAAGATACCAATCCTGTTTAGGATCATTTCCAGATCATTGTCCGTCAGCGAGTATTTGGTTTTGTAATACTTCATTTCGCAGACATTGATGACATCATCTCCTCGGTCGATGAGCATGTCAATTTGCGCGCCTTTTTCGGATTTAGTCTTAGCACGATAAGTCCAAGAATAATATGCAAATTAATGGATGGTTACATGCCAAAGTCAGAAAAAAAAGGAACGCAACGCCTCCCGGCGGCACGTTCCCAACACAAATACATAAAAACCTTCTGAAAAAACTTCGAAGGCTATTCTACTCGCTGTCCGGCAGCATCATATACCTTGCCGTCACGGATGATATAGAGCCGTCCGCCGACGAAGACCTTGCGCACGTCATCATTCGCATCATTTAGCTCGTCAGAGCGGCTCAATCCATCATTCTCAAGGCTCGTCGGTGAGTCTTGAATGGGTCCGAACTCAAGTGCAAAACGACTGTCGTAGGTGCCGGCTGTCAGGGTGACGGTATAAGGCATGAGACCGAGGTTCGTGCGCGTGCCGTACGCGTTATCAATAAGGTACACATCCTCGCCGTTCGTTCCCTCGGGCATCGCAAGTGTATATTCGCCATTGGCGACCACCTTCACGCCCACGGGCACAATGGTAGAAGCAGTCTTACTCAAAGGCTGGCAGTTAGCCGCAGCCTGTAGGTAATTGTCAATAATGGTATATACATTCGCCTTGCCACCATTAAATTCCTTGCACAAGTCGTAGTTAAACTCGAATGAGGGAGTGACAGCCTCATCATCCGTCAAACGGATAAATGTCTGATCTTCCATCTCATCGTCTCTCTGCAACGCCAGTCTGAACTCAAGATTGCTTATTTCCGACTTACGAGCAGCGACAGATGAAGGTGTAGTTGCATTTGTCCAGCTAATATATTTCTGGCTATATTGTACCAAGTAAGAATTCATAGCCGCAAACGAATGATTTGCTGCTGAAACAGGTGTAAGCGTATTAGATGTAGAATTCCAACTATACACATATAATAAGGTATTTGTTTTCCAATCATCTACATTCGGATAATCAGGATTTGATTTACCATCTACTACCCATCCAGTAGTAGCTGCATGACTAATATTTGCAAAGCTCGGTGCGCCAATACAATGCCAGTGACTATCTTTAATTGTACGATTTCCTTCGGCTGTTCCACGATTAATAGTACATGTATAACCTACGGTATCTATCTCAACATTCACGGACTTTGTCGTAATATTTCCCACATTCTTCGTTGAGGGGAAATATAGTGATACCGTTTCTGTATTATCCCATACAGATGATGCTTCTGTCAGCATATCCAAATCCAGCGCAAGAATATAACCAGTATTAGCTTGCAGTATATAACCATTACCATCATTTCCGTTTTCACGCATAGCAGGCGTTACGAATTTCCAGTTGGAAGGAGAATCAGCCCAGAAACCATTTCTCGCACGACCTTTACCGTCATAATATTCGATAATCCAGTGTGTACCGTAAGTACCGAACCCGAACACATTTCTCAAATTGACTTCAAACGGGAAGGATATCCAAAATAAATCTCGCTCATATTGACTATCACCGGTAGGCCCATGTGGTTCGGTTGTGTTTTTGCCATTGACTGTCCACTTATTGAATTCCATCACACCATAGACGGTTTTTACATTACTCAAGTTATAAGAATTAAGCAAGATTTGTTGTGCAGCAGATTGATGATTACGAATTAACATTACATCAGCATTAATCGCCAAATTATTTTCCAAAGCAGACGGTCGCCATGCTGTAAGCAGGTGATTTGTTTTAAAGTCATAAACTGCACGAAGTGAGTATTTCGTGCTACCCGAACCTCCGATAATTTCTTTGCTTGTAGTTGAGGTACCAATAAAGTATTGAGGTTCGCCGACACCATATTGAGCAGTAATTTTTGCTGTTGCTCCAGGGACAGCTTGAATGTCTAATTGATAAACCCAGTTACCTAAATCTGTAAACTTACGTGCAGAAGCAGCGGCCGGATTTAAATCCGTTAAACCATCTGACGAATAAACAGTTGCTGCGGTTGGTGCAACAATATTCAAATAGGTATCTTCGCTTGAACCGCCTATATATGCGCGACTGATACTATTCGTGCTACTATTATACATAAATCGCACATTAGCATTCGCAGACAGATTGCCTTCGGAATCTGATACATATGTATCCGTCTTCAGTTCACCGGTAAGATTGGAACTATAATCATTAGCGACCACAAATTTTACATTCTTGCCAGATGGTATATAGTGGCAATGATAGTAATTATAGGTTGGATCATAATCTGAATACACCATCCTATTATCCGGTGCTTCTTTGTACGACTCCCATCCGCCATCCGCTTTATCGGTTCGGATGTAATAATCGCCATCATACAATTCAGGATTGGATGATATCTCAATTTCATCAGCCGCAGTTTGCGTAACATCAAAGGTGTATACTCCCGTCTTGCCATTCAAGTCAGAGAAAGTAATCTCATCCCCTACGTCTTCCCAATCGGAGCTGGAAGCATCATATGATTGTACGCGTAAATTCCAATCCATACCCTCAGCAACTGCATCCGTTACAAAGAAACTAACCTTATCCGTTTGCGTACCTGATGTCCATTTTGAGATAAAATAAGATGCATGATCTGCTGCCGAAGTACCATCCTGGGTATTGATTTTACCATTGTAAACAATACGATAGTCGCCATCCTCTAAAGGATACTGAACCCTAAGTTTTAGCTGATTCGAGCAAGTGAGTGTAAATGTATATTCTCCCTCACTTGCAGTATTTATACAACCGACTGTTTTTTCACGTTCTAAATATTCCCAATCTGAAACATTCCCCGATATAGTTCCCCTATTCTTGTAGTATGTTCCATTATCTCCTAATAACTCGATTTTATATGTAGCACTAGCATTTAACTTGACCGTCGTCGTAAAGTTACCTGAATCGTCTTTGGTAAGCGTAAACGGACTGCCGTAAATATGCTCGTGACTACCATTGTAGATACAAAGTTTCACACCGGGAGTCTCTTCTTCGTATTTCATCCAATAGCCGACATAGTAGTTTGAATTCATCGCAGATTTGGAGGTATAACCGGATTCTACGACAAAGAGGTTAGCTCGCCCCACATTAAAATCTCCCCGTTCTGCTGCTTGCAGATGCTGAAGAACGTAATTTTCGCCACCATGATCACCACTCACAAAGAGAATCTTTCCTTCCGGTGTTCTGGATGTATAGAAACAATAAAGATTATTGCCCATACTTGTCATCGGTTGATTATGAACATCATCATTCAGCCAATTGCAGACGATTAAACCTTTATTCTCGTTATGCCAGGACCAACCGGTAGAATTGAAATAGGTCACACGCGGAGCAGCCCCCCAAGAACCATACACATGAGAGAGATCAAGATATACAAATCCCTCATTGGTAAAGTTCGCCGTAATAACTGCGCCAGAAGCTTCCGGACCGGTTGCATAGACATTGGTACTCCTATTTGTTGCATCATCAAAGGTGATATAGGCGCTATGTGCTGCATCTACCGTCCAATTCTTAAAATTATATCCAGTATTAGCTGTAGCCTCAATTGCGGTAGAGACATATTGATGTATCGTGGAAGGATCGGTCGTTATGCTTCCGTGTGCTGCAGCTGTTACTATTACAGAGCAGTTAATATCCGTTAACTGATGAATCGTAAGAACCGGGCTGGCTCCGGAATTATCAACCGTAAAACTAAATGCTGCTGTTTCGTCCGGAGTAAAAGCATCATTTGATCCATTATCACTTGTCAATGTATATTCGGTATCGGTCGCCATGTCATCGTACCCAGTTCCTGTAAAACGATACCAACCATCTGTTGATGCTTTATATATTTTAAACGCCTGACTAACACCGGCTGTTAAATTCTTTACAATCGCACTTCCCACATTTTCTTCATTCATTCGGATAGGATGGGAATAATCCCACGTACTAACATTATTCCATGTACCCATTACATACCAATCCTCTGGATACGGTGAACCGGTAGAAGAGGCATCTTCTTCCTTATGATAATAATGTCCATCAGCGATATTCAATGTGGCAGTCTGAGTTCCAGAGTTATTATTAAAGATGATTTTATCCCAACGATTTTGATCCGTCTTGTCGTCGGGAGTTGCCTCATTATCATTGTCAATATAATACTCGTAATAATTATACGTCACACCTGCTATTGTTTCAGTATTAGCAGTAATATCAACGCCGTGCCATCCTGCATTTTTATTGGAAGGATTCTCTCCGACCTTACTTGCTTCTTCCCAAGCATATGCATAAACAGATGACCATCCACTACTCGGTGTTGCAAAATACACTTTCTTCTTCGCGCGATCCTCATAATTGGCAGTCAAGGTTACATCCGATACGGCTGTGATCTGAATCACCCTGCTTGTTTCGGTTGTTCCGCCTTGTAATGTATAAATACCCCTAATAGTCCAGTTCTTAAATTTCTTGCCCTCTTCTGCAGCATCTGCAGTCACAGTAACCGAAGTAGCGATACCGACTTCATCATCAGATGATGTACCGCCCTCAACGGTAACCTCATGCATCGTTTCGGTAAAGTTGGCAGTTAATTCTACATCATCATACGAATCCGGAGTATATGTTCCGTGAACGGCATTAGTTTTAATGGTACCTGTCGCTTCTGTCGTCCAATTACGGAAAACGTAGCCGGTACTTGCCTGCGCATACATATTAGCATCATACGAGGACCTAATATTCTTTACGGTATCTATGCTTTTCCAGTTCAAGTTATCGCTACTTACTTCTCCACCCGTTCCGGCTACTAACCTCATAGCACCTGTAAATTTCACGTATACCGTTGTATTTTCGGATAACGTACCTGCGGAATAGCTTGTTCCTCCAGGCTGCAATTGCGAGGTACATGCGGCATCGCTATACCAACCAACGACCGAGTATCCAGTTTTAGGTGTAGCCGTAAAACTGAGCGATGTGCCTGTATTAATATTCTTGCTGTCCGTTTCTTTAACAGCATCAAAACTATTTAATGTTACAGAACCATGTCTGGCATTTTCATATACACCATAGTTAACGGTATATTGATGAACCTTGAATCTCGCAGTTATTGTCTTTGCTCCGGTAGCCTCATATGTATAGGTATTACTCGTGGATTTCTCGGTGTCACCATCATACCATCCAACAAAATCATATCCACTCTGAACGCCGCTTACTGTGTAAGTAACGGTAGCAGTACGCGCAGCAGAGCAAGTTGTGCTACTATTGCCGGAACTAATCGCTTGATCTCCGGTAGAAGATGCCGTAGTCGCATCGGACAAATAATAAGAACTAACTTTTACCGTTGATGCTAATGCCAACGTACAAGTCGCATAGGTCGAACCTCCGTCATCAGAAAGCTTTTGCTCAAGGGTTTGGGTGTAGTTAAGTGCTGAATAACCATTATCTAAATCAGTTTTTGTAAGACCTGCATTATTTGAGGCACTTGCCGCATAAAACAATTTTGTAGAGTTATTAATATCCACCCCATATGTATTGGTGTATGTACATAAATCACTTTTATTATTTACCAAATCAGGAAATGATTTCTCATAATCACCCCATCCATACCAACCACTTGTGTATGTACCTGATGCAAATCTCAAATTCGAAACCTTACCTTCACCCCAAGTACCGGTCCAATGATATAATTTTGTGTTTAAAATTGCAGTCATAGCAAAAACTGCACAACCGTCCGATTTTTCTCCTACAAATCTCGGAGGACAATCACCCGAAGCCCAATTTGTGTTAGTGTCATCAAAATAGACGACACCACTACTAATCGTCCATGCCCACACTTGACTAATACCGGCTACACTAAGAATAATACTCAGTAATAGCCATTTAAAGTTAAAATTTTTCATTGTTTTATGTTGTTAAATTTTATTTCGTATGGATTATATTTTGTGGTTCAATCAGTATATAAGCGTTAAAGTTTCATCCCTATCTGCCTAGCAAATTTAATAATTTTTTCATCGGACATTTCTCTAAACACCTGTGCTTTAGAGATAGATTCTTTTGATGGTTTATGAATTGTACGACTCAACGTCACCGTCATCATCTGAAGTGGTGTTGTCCCGTTTATACAGATTGATGATTCATAAAGAGGACTAACTGGAATGTTTTTACAATCATCTATCAGTTTTAAACTTTCTATCCAATGCATTACACTTTGGAACTCGTCGGATGACAAGTCAGTATTTCGACGCTCTTTGGTTATTGTACGAAGCCTAGCAACAAGGGCTTTATAAACTAATGTTTGAGATTTAGATAACATCGGATTCCTTATTTTGGTTGGGATCAGTTTTTTTATCTGGTTCTGGGAGAACCTTTTTACTGGGAGTTGTTGTCTTTTGCTCATTTAACGGCATACGACTGGAAACTCTTAATTCTTTGTTTACATTATTCATAGTGTTGAATTTATTAATTATGTATTCATTCTTTATTTACATTGGACACAAGGTAAGTATATTGTAAATTAAATTTGCTCTGCTCATAATAATTTAATATGGAAATGATCCATTGGCATGCCCAGGATAGTATGATACTACTTTTAATTATCATAGGCATCCAGCAGCCAGCAAGTTCGGGTTGTTCTATAGTTATCATTGTGCAAACCAAAGCAATTGGTAGTGTAACAACCACTATAAAATGGGATGTCATACAAGTTATATCCCTCAAAGACTGACTATTTTTATACTGTAGGGCATTACCAGACCCATCTACTCCTATAAATTTGCGATTATCAAAGTACCCGTTTAAGATATCGCTGCGATAAAAATATCGAGTAAGAATGGCGGTATTTCGCGATATAGGGTGAGTGGCAATAACATTTAATTCTATACCATCAAATGTTACGTCATCGATTTCTTTCTTTTGTAGATATGATAGTACGTCCTCATTATTACTAGGTGTACACACTTCAAAGCTTCTTTGATTATCATGCCCGAATCTCCAACTGAGATATGGTATGTCATTATTCTCTAGATTCAATTTATGTATTACATAACGATCCCCTGCGCCTTCATTCTCAATTTTGAAAAGATTTGCTTCTACTTTCGTATTGATAGCGTGGAACACACTATTGTTGTGTATATGAAACATCAATTTCTTTTCTGTGTCATTGTAGGCTATAATAGGATGGGCATATAACTTTGGCCGTAATAGCAAAAAGGCAATGAATATACCTATAATAGAAATGGATAGTTTGGTCAATAATGGGAACTCGTAACTATATTGTCGTTCTATTACCACAATATGTTCGTGTGAATTTATCAAAAATAGAAGTCCATCAAAATTAAAACATGCAACAACCAAGGCACTCCAAAGAATAGCCCATACGATAGAGAGAATATATGACCGCTCACACAATTGGTGTAATTGAGGCTCCTTATGCTTGTGTATGCATAAGGATAGAATAAGACTCATCCCAGAGAGCGTCAATAATATCAAACTATAGTATGTCATTTTTTCATTTTAGGCAATCCGGCTTTTATTATTGCATTCCGTTTGTGTTCCTTTGGCGGTTTTAACTTATGAGTAGGTGTTGTAGTGATGGAATTAGTGATACGACATCTGTTTTTATCCTGATTTTCTTGGCTATTATTCATAGTTTTTATACATTTTGGCCCTTGTAGGGGAATTTTTTTGCTTCATAAACCATATTATATATCTTTCTCTGTATCGTTATCATTATTCGTATTCCTATATAAATAAATAATATTCCTATTCCTACCATACAACAATTGTGCATAGAGGGGTGTATCAGTATTATCACAATCGCCAATAACCATACTTGGAGAAATGCAATATGACTCTCCAAAATGTTGATACGTGGACTATAATATGGATGCTCAAATGCGTTTTCGTACCTTTGGTAATATTCGTATGTTGCGGATTCATCTTCTTGATAAATGCTGAACCACTTCATAAAAGGACTAAAACAATACTGGATAGGCTCACAAAACCAGGTTTTCATCCATTCGCAACCGTTCGCTCTCTCAATACTCTTTTCATACAATAATGCTATAGGTTTGAGCATATCTGTGTTGTTGCGAAACCAGAAGCCATTCCACCATGAGGCCAAAATCTTCATTATCAAACCTATAAACAATAACACTCCAAAAGCCACAATATAATTCAACCAACTATCTTGCATCGAAATACACCAACATGGACACGATGTGGAGAAATTAAAGAAAGGAAGTTCTATATTGTCTCTCCAAATATAACATACTAACGCGCTTGGCACTATCAACGTGACAAGATCGTAAAACGTCATCTTACTCGCTATTGTCTTTTCCATATTTTTCTTTCTATGCTTTTATTTTTTTGGGTCGTATAGGATGTGTTTACTAGTCCTTATTCATTCCTATTTCGTTCGCATCGCGGATGTGCTTGTCCAGTTTTTGTCCGGTATTTGACCATATTGTACAACACAAAAAGCGTGAAGTTCACCTGTTCTTCACGCTCTTCAAGGGCTTCGCAATCCCCGTAACTGGTAGAAAAACAACCGAAATCCACGCCCGATATGTATAACCCAACCCACCCTATAATGGGGCGTGGGGCACATGTATACATACCCACATGGACATTCATTGCTGTTGTCACGACCAGTTACGAATTTTGCGAAGATTCTGAAGAGTCGCGATCAACGTTCATAAACGCCTTTTATGTCACCGCTTTTTAACGCTGTCGGTGCCAGCGGCAAGGGCTGTTGCAAACCTTTGCGACTGCAAAGGTACAACATTTTTTTGATATGTACAAATTTATTTGTAAAAATCATAAAAAAATCTGCACTTTTGATGCAGATTTGATAATTTTAATGACGCGAGATGAGATGATGGCGTTATTTTACTTCATTCAGTACGACCTCAGGATTCAAGTCCATCTTCATTATAGCCGATAGCTTCTTACCTAAATCCTTGACCGAATGACCACAGTGGTAAATCGTATCATCAATAATCACCCAACGGTCATGCGAGGAGTGAGACCACTTGTGCGTGTTGATGGGTTGCTTGCCTTTGGATGCGTTATGTGTGTCACGCAATGTTTTATATTCCCCATCCGAATAGACATCCGCCGTTACGCCTTTCGCACGCACGTCAAGCATCTCAAACGTGGCTGCATCTACATACGGATCAATAATAATCACACGCTTCGTTGCCATCTTTATTAACTTCTCCAATAGTACGCGTGCTTCAAAGAACTGCCCTTCAAAGAATACCTGCTCTATAGGCGGGAGTGCCGTACGGACGAAGAAATCAATTTTTTCTTGATGTTGTGCTAATTGCTTTTGTTGAGAAGCTAATTGATTTTCGATATTAAGTAAGCGTTGGTTTACGACATAGCCACGCAATACATAGTTCTTGATGACTTGACTTGCCCATTGCCTAAATTGGGTACCACGTTGTGATTTTACTCGATATCCTACCGAAATAATGACATCAAGATTATAGATAGTAGTTTCGATTTCTTGAACATAACCTCCATGACGACCATATTTCTTGGGTAGTGCAAATTTTGCACATACCAAGGATTCATCTAATTCTCCTTCGGAGAAAATATTGCGGATATGTCGTCCTATAACCGTTCTGTCACGATCAAAAAGTAGTGACATCTGGTCTTGTGTCAACCACACAGTCTCTTCTGCCACTTGCACATTCAACTGTAGCATATTGTCATCTGTTCGATAGACAACTACATTCTCCGCATTAGAATCATATGGTACAATCTCATTTGCCATCTATATTTCCTATCTCGCTCGATAACTCGAACGATTATCACAATAAACGCCTTTTATGTCACCGCTTTTTTACGCTGTCGGTGCCAGCGGCTTGCATTTACATCCGCAAGTTAGATGTGTATGTTCCATCTTGCTCATTGCGCCATACGCTGCATCATTTCGTAAGCAGATTGACATGCTGCATATTCATCATGCGAGACAAGTTGAACAGGAGCATAAGCTCTCTCAAGGAAATGCTCTGCATCTCTACCGGTAAGGGTCGGTGTTGTTGCGATAGGTTTAGCCATAGTTTGTTCCTTTCAATACATACTATCTCAAAATCGCGGCAAAATTAAAATAAAAAAATGACATATGCAAACTTTATGTCATTTTTTCTTCAATTTCATGTCGTTTTTATTAATTGTATGACTTCAGACATGATAAAAATATCAATTATCCATTGTCAACTATCAATTTTCAAAATATCACCGCTTACATCATAAGGAGTTCTATGTGCTCGGAGTAAGGGACTCCTCGCACTCGCGCGCCACACTTATTCCTCATACTTGCCACCGGCAACTATTCGGTGCGGCGTTATTCACTTCATGAGCGCAAAGGTACAACAAAAAAATGACATATGCAAATTTTATGTTATTTTTCTTCGATTTTTATGTAATTTTCTGCTATTTACAATAGTTCGTTAAAATTTTAATTGCAGTTTTATATTGTGGCAGTTAAGTACTACCGGACTATTTGATTCAACAGTTGCGTCGGCTCTGAAAAAAAGAAGAGCGATAATCGCTCTGTGGATTACCGCTTAAAAGTATTGTAATTATTGGATGATTACTTTATCATCTTTTGAGGCATTACTCGGTGAATAAAGAATTGGTCGCAGATATAGTCATAGACTTGATCTGCATCCTCCATCGCCTCGTCAGATGTTACAACTACAAAATTACTCATTGCAACAACTCACGAATGTCGTTCATACCATAGTGCTGACCTAACTTCTTTGCCAGTTTGTCAGCAAACTCATCAAGGCTATGATACCTGCTCGCCTGATAGTTTTGTTGTAATGCTGCTTCCATATCTGTCAGTTGTGTTGTTGAAACTTTTGCGTTGCAAAAGTACTACAATTTTCTGACATATGCAAGTTTTTTAGCAAGTTTTTTACTTTTGCACGTTATTATTCCTTTTTTTGCGGTAAAATTTGTCGTCAAATTGCAATCCTCGTCCTTCTAATTTGGCTATCTGTTCTTCGATAGACAGAGGTCGTTTTTTGGTATTTCATTTCCTAAATTATTGGTAGGGGCATACCCCTTAAAAACTCGAAGACCTCCCCGGGTGCGCTGATCTAACGAGAAGCGTGGGAGGTCATATCGGCTGCAAAGGTACTGCTTTTTTTTGATATGTGCAAATCTTTTGAGAAAAAAAATGTAAAAAATCTTCATTTTTCACAAAAATGAGCATCAATTGCTTCTATCTCCACCTTGATTTTGACTCCATTTCAGAATTTTGCGAAGTTTCAAGGAGTCGCAAACAACGTTTCAATAAACGTCTTTTATGTCACCGCTTTTTTACGCTGTCGGCGCCAGCGCTCCCGTTTTAACGTCCCAGGGAGTGGGACGGTATCGTTATACATGCAGAACATCCTTAACGGAATAGATTCTGCTGGTGGCATCGAACGTGAAGAACTGGTCATCTAAGACCATCCAATTCTCACGCTGTGCGCTACTCATACGCTTGATATCCGGGAACAAACTAATCGGCACAAGTACCTCGCGCCCGTCGGTCAAATACACAGCCATCTTGCCGCGTTTCTCGCCAAAAGCGAGTTTGCGAATTTCCAAATTGGTGTCTTTTAACTTGCACATCGTTTTACTTGTCTAATGTTAGTATTGTCACTTTAATTACCTCGATGGGTCTTGCTGCGTTTCTTGCCTTTGCATATGACGTGTACGTGACACCTGCTCTCTGTCGCGTGCCAGCGCTCCCGATTTTACGTTTCTGGAGTGGGACGGTAGGGTTCATTACAGAAGATTGTTATGTCTCATCCAATCTCTTCCTTTTGGAGTTGCGCAATACAAAAGGAATAGCGCGCAGGGTACTCCAAGTGTCAAAGCTACCAAATAAACGCCCATATTATAGTCCTTTCTTTTTATCAGTTAATTGCTACCGGCAACTATTCGGTGCGGCTCAGTATGTTTTTTTCGTAAGTCAAAAAACAAGTGGGGAAGATTAGATTATAATCTATCTTGACATAAATAAATCATAGTATAAAGGAATAGTAGGCAGTTCTGCCGGAGGTTCCTTTAATAACGGCATAAAACCATTTTTCTCATAAAACGGCAAAGCCGCACGGTATGCATCTACTGTTAGGAAGCGGGAAGCAGAATATTCATTATTATCAGCAAGTTTGCGTTTGATAAAATCTAAGATATCCGAACCTATATTCCTTCCGGCATACTTTAGCGAAACAGCAAAACGACCTATTTTTACAGCAGGATAACTATCGTAATGCTTTTCGTGAGGGATATTCTTGCGTAACTTACGCCATAAACTCTTGTCTAAATCTGTCTGAGAGATTTTATCATTTAGGATGCTAAAATAAGCAACCGTTTCTGACTCCTCTTCCAAAATATATGTGTGTGCCAAAAACTGCTCGTTATAAAAACGAGCGTCCTCATACAGAAACTCATTTAAGTCTTGATCTCCACAATCAAAAGACTTAATCTCTGCTATTTCGGTCAATTTCACAAGGCGCATAACTCAATCAAATAGGAAAAGTAGAGATACTCCTCATCCATTCGTAAGCTTTACGTTGTCTTTCCCTTTCTTCTTGAGAGATTTTCTGCACATTATGCATGCGCTGCATAAAACGAAGTGCATCTTCGCCATACAAAATAGGTGTTTCAGCAATTGGTCGTGCCATAGTTTTGTTCTCCTTACCATTTTGATTTTGTCTCACGGATACACAATATCCCAAAATCGCTGCAAAATTAGTAAAAAAAAATGACATATGCAAACTTTTTTAATGAATAATTAAAAATTAATAATGAATATCTGTATTTTTTGCTATAAGCCTTGCGCCTATCAAAAAAAAGCAGTACCTTCGAGGACACCGACACGCTTTGCAATCATAAGGAGTTCTATGTGCTCGGAGTGATGGACTCCTCGCACTCGCGCGCCGCACTTACTCCTCATACTTACCACCGGCAACTATTCGGTGCAATTTTTGTAGTACTTCGACATGCTACCCCATAAATGGGGGCCCCTTCGAAAGTACGTTCGCACCCTGC
>OCTX012282216.1_pt1 | contig 13504 bp, 10 predicted proteins | sample 1539691 | NCBI WGS metagenome assembly OCTX01 (sample SAMN02144231, study PRJEB22623) | gut metagenome | biome: sheep rumen | host: Ovis aries | place: New Zealand
GCAGGGGCCCCATGGACTGCGAATGCGGGAAGGATCGTGAAAGCGCAAAGCGCGAAACGATCCGTAATTACAATGCAGATAGATATTCTATCGCCGAAATCCATACCGCACGTCATGCTTGCATGTAAGTGCGGGCATGGATCAGGGTTTAAATAAGATTCTTCGCGGCCGCGTTTCCATCGCGGCGCGCATATAAAGGAGGAAATATATGGTAAAGGCAATTGTAGGCGCAAACTGGGGAGATGAAGGCAAGGGCAAGATCACCGATATGATGGCCAAAGAGGCGGATATCGTCGTCCGTTTTCAGGGCGGTGCCAATGCCGGCCACACGATCGTAAACAATTACGGAAAATTCGGTCTGCACACACTTCCCTCCGGCATCTTTTATGATCATGTAACAAGCATTATCGGAAACGGCGTAGCCCTGAACGTTCCTGTTCTTTTTGGTGAGCTTCAGACGATCCTCGACAAGGGGGTTCCGGCACCGAAGCTTATGATCTCCGACCGTGCCCAGATGGTCATGCCGTATCACATCCTGTTCGATCAGTATGAGGAGGAGAGACTGGGCGGCCGTTCCTTCGGTTCCACAAAGTCCGGTATCGCACCCTTCTATTCGGATAAATACGCAAAGATCGGCTTCCAGGTATCTGAGCTGTTTGACGAGGAGACCCTTAAGGACAAGCTGCAGCGGATCGTTGAAGTCAAGAACATCACCATCGAGCATCTGTATCACAAGCCGCTTCTGGATGCGGATGAGCTGTTTGCCGAGATGATGCGCTGGAAGGAGATGATCGCTCCTTATGTGGCAGATACCTCTGCTTACCTGTACAAAGCACTGAAGGAGGGCAAGGAGGTCCTGCTGGAGGGCCAGCTCGGCTCGATGAAGGATCCGGACCACGGTATCTATCCGATGGTTACTTCTTCCTCTACCCTGGCCGGATACGGCGCTGTCGGCGCAGGTGTCCCGCCCTATGAGATCAAAAAAATCGTCTGTGTCTCCAAGGCATATTCCAGCGCTGTCGGCGCAGGTGCCTTCGTATCGGAGATCTTTGGTGAGGAGGCTGACCTCCTTCGGAACAACGGCGGTGACGGCGGCGAGTACGGTGTGACCACCGGACGTCCGCGCCGTATGGGCTGGTATGACTGCGTGGCTTCTCGTTACGGCTGCCGGATCCAGGGCGCTACCGATGTGGCCTTCACAGTTCTGGATGCTCTGGGCTATCTGGATGAAATCCCGGTCTGCGTTGCCTACGAGATCGACGGCGAGCGCGTGGATGATTTCCCGACGACCGGCCTTCTGGAGAAGGCAAAGCCGATCCTCGAGGTGCTTCCGGGCTGGAAGTGCGACATCCGCGGCATCCGCAAGTTTGAGGATCTTCCGGAGAACGCCAGAAAGTATGTCGAGTTTATCGAGAAACAGCTCGGCTTCCCGATCACCATGGTATCCAATGGCCCGGGACGGGACGATATCATTTATCGATAACGGATAACGAGGTGCAGAAATTGAAATTAAGCAAAAGGCTATTTCGGACAGCGGCTGTACTCTTTCTGGTTCTGACCCTGTCCGGCAGCTTTGCCGCGTGTGCGCTTCCGAACAACAGCGTGAACACGACTCTGACGATCCAGAGCGAGGGGACTCTCACCGAGGAGATTGTTGAGAATGTGACGGACGCGGACTTTACGGAGGAGGAGCTCCGGGCCTTCATTGAGGATTCGATCCGCCAGTTCGACGCATCGGAGAATCCTTCGGTTTCCCTCGAAAGCTGTACGTTGAGCGGAAACTCGGTAAAGATCACGATGAATTATGCGTCTGTTGATGTATACAGCAGATACAACAACGTTCCCTGCTTTCTGGGAACACTGGAAGAGGCACGGGCGGCAGGCTATGACATGGATCAGCCGTTCCTGGACCCTGCCGGTGCAGAAGGTGAGAAGGATGAGATCACATCCCGGGAGAAGGAGTGGAAGGTTTTTGTGTGTTCAGAGCCGATCCATCTGAAGCTTCCCGACAAGATCCTGTATTCGAGCGACAATGTTACGATTACCGGCCGGCTGACAGCAACCGTGAACAACGTGTCGGAGGAAGAGGCGCCGGTTCTGAAGGCCGGAGGCGAGTCCGTCGTCTCTGGATCTGCCGGATCCGCGCAGGCATCTCCGATTCCCTCCGCCGGCAAAGCCGAAGGCAAAGTCCATCCCTACGCAACGGTCGCTCACCGGTATGCATACATCATCTACAAGTAAGGCAAGTTTTTTTGGAGGAATAAAGCAATGGAAAAAACAATGGACAAGATCATCGCGCTGGCAAAATCCAGGGGCTTCGTCTATCCGGGTTCGGAGATCTACGGCGGCCTGGCCAACACCTGGGATTACGGCCCGCTTGGCGTTGAGCTGAAGAATAATGTAAAGAAGGCCTGGTGGAAGAAATTCATCCAGGACAACAAGTACAACGTCGGCGTGGACTGCGCCATCCTGATGAATCCCCAGACATGGGTCGCCTCCGGCCATCTGGGCAGCTTCTCTGACCCGCTGATGGACTGCAAGGAGTGCCATGAGCGTTTCCGTGCGGACAAGCTGATCGAGGATTACTGCCAGGAGAAGGGCATCGAGCTGGAGAACAACAGCTGCGACGGCTGGAGCAATGAGCGGATGAAAGGCTTTATCGATGAGCATGAGATCTGCTGCCCGAGCTGCGGAAAGCACAACTTTACGGATATCCGTCAGTTCAACCTGATGTTCAAGACCTTCCAGGGTGTTACCGAGGATGCAAAGAACACCGTATATCTGCGTCCGGAAACAGCCCAGGGTATTTTCGTCAACTTCAAGAACGTACAGCGTACCTCCAGAAAGAAGATCCCGTTCGGTATCGGCCAGATCGGCAAATCCTTCCGTAACGAGATCACACCGGGCAACTTTACCTTCCGTACCCGTGAGTTCGAGCAGATGGAGCTGGAGTTCTTCTGCGAGCCGGATACAGACCTGGAGTGGTTCTCCTACTGGAGAAACTTCTGCCACAACTGGCTGAACAGCCTGGGCATGAAGGATGAGGAGCTGCGTCTGCGCGACCATTCCCCCGAGGAGCTGAGCTTCTACAGCAAGGCCACCACCGACATCGAGTTCCTGTTCCCCTTCGGCTGGGGCGAGCTGTGGGGCATTGCTGACCGTACCGATTATGACCTTGGCCGTCACCAGGAGGTGTCCGGACAGGATCTGACCTACTTCGACGATGTACAGTCCAAACGTTATATCCCCTATGTCATCGAGCCCTCTCTGGGAGCTGACCGTGTGGTCCTGGCCTTCCTGTGCGCGGCCTATGACGAGGAGGTTCTGGATGCCGAGAAAAACGATGTCCGTACCGTTATGCATTTCCATCCGGCACTGGCACCGGTCAAGATCGCTGTCCTTCCGCTGTCCAAGAAGCTGACAGGACCGGCAGAGGAGCTGTTTGACAAGCTCTCTTCCAAGTACAACTGCGAGTTTGACGACCGCGGCAACATCGGAAAGCGCTATCGCCGTCAGGATGAGATCGGCACACCGTTCTGCATCACCTACGACTTCGATACTGAGAACGACGGCGCTGTAACTGTCCGTGACCGTGATTCCATGGATCAGGTCCGGATCCCGATCGATCAGCTGGAGGCCTATTTCGAGGACAAGTTCAGCTTCTGATCAGGATAGCCAGACCGGCTGCACATGCCGCTGCATGCGGCGGGCTGCAGCAATAAAGACAACATTTGATCCCGGGGCTGCTGCCGGATGAGGCGGCGGTCCCGGGATTTCTGAAAACAGGACATAACCATGAATATTCTTAATCTCGAAAACATCAGCAAGAGCTATGTCTCCCGGATGCTTCTCGACAATGTGACGGTAGGCCTGCAGGATCAGGACCGGATCGGCGTGATCGGCGTCAACGGCACGGGAAAATCCACGCTGCTTGCCATCGCGGCAGGTGAAGTCGAGCCGGATGAGGGCAGAGTGATCAAGGGAAATTCCGTGCGGATCTCCTATCTGTCCCAGAATCCGGAATTTGACCCGGATATCAGCGTCCTGGACAATGTCGCCGCCCGGGTACAGGGCAAGGAAGACCACTGGGACGTGACCGGCGAGGTCAGGGCCAGACTCATCGAGTTTGGCATCCCCGATCCCTCCTGCCTGCCAGGAACCCTTTCCGGCGGCCAGAAAAAGAGGGCAGCCCTCATTGCGGCCATCCTTACCCCCTGCGACCTGCTGATCCTGGACGAGCCGACCAACCATCTGGACCATGCGATGATCGAATGGCTGCAGAGTTATCTGGAAAGCTTCCGGGGCGCGATCCTCATGGTCACCCATGACCGCTATTTCCTGGACCGGGTGACAAACCAGATCCTGGAGATCGACCGGGGAAAAACCTATCGGTATGAGGCAAACTATTCCGGCTATCTGCAGAAAAAGCAGGAGCGGATGGATTTTGCCCTGGCAGCAGAGCGAAAAGCAGCAGCCCTGTACCGCAAGGATCTGGCATGGATGATGCGGGGCGCCAGAGCCCGCTCAACCAAGCAGAAGGCACATATCCAGCGTTTCGAGGCGTTAAGAGATCGGGAAAAGATCGCCGAAGAGCGGCAGGTGGAGCTGAACTCCCTGCCGTCACGCCTGGGCGGAAAGACGATCGAGCTGCAGGACATCGGCAAGGGATATGGCGGAAGAATCCTGTTTAAAGACCTTACCTACACCTTCGGCAAGACCGACCGGATCGGGATCGTTGGACCAAACGGGTGCGGCAAATCCACCCTCCTGCGCTGCCTGATCGGAAAAGAAATGCCCGATGAAGGAACGGTCACCATCGGACAGACGGTAAAGATCGGTTACTTCAGCCAGGAAAACGAAGCCCTCGACGAAAAAGCACGGGTCATCGATTATATCAAAGATACAGCCGAATTCATCCGCACGGCAGACGGCCTGGTATCCGCCTCCTCCATGTGCGAACAGTTCCTGTTCGACGGGGAGATGCAGTACTCACCCATCGCCAAGCTGTCCGGAGGAGAGAAGAGAAGGCTGTACCTGCTGAAGATCCTTATGAGCTCTCCCAACGTACTCATCCTGGACGAGCCCACCAACGATCTGGACATCCAGACCCTCCGTATCCTGGAGGATTATCTGGACCGTTTTGCGGGGATCATCATCACCGTATCCCACGACCGGTATTTCCTGGACCGTGTGGTAACACGCATATTCGCCTTCAGCCCGGATGGAACGATCCGGCGCAGCGAAGGCGCCTACACCGAATACCTGGCCCATCTGGAAGCCGACGGGCTCGATCCTCAGAACGGCTTTGGCGGAGCCCGGAGCACCGCAGGCACAAAGACGCCGGCAGCAGGCGGAGAAAAGCAGCTGTCCGGAAAAGAAGCATACGCAGCCAGAGAGAAAAAGCAGAAAAAGCTTTCCTACAACGAGCAGAGGGAATACGACGGCATCGAAGCCGAGATCGAAGCTCTGGAGCAGAAAAGCGCAGAGCTGGAGGAAGAAATGCTAGCCGCTGCGACCCAGTACACCAGGCTGCAGGAGCTGGCAAAAGAAAAAGAAAACGTCGACGCCCTGCTCGAGCAGCGCATGGAGCGCTATCTGGAGCTGCAGGACATGGTCGACGCTTTCGCAAAGATGAAGCAATAAAAAATATAGGCCGCCAAAGCAGCAGCTTCGGCATGCATGAATGTTTCTTACGGGAATCGCTCTCGCTCTGTCCTCACGCAGCGGTACTAGAGCGCAGCCAAGGTGAGGATACCTGGGCTGCGCTCTAGTACCGGCGTTGCGGATGTTCCCTTCAGAAACATTTTTGCATGCCTCGCATTCTGCTGTGGCGGCTTTTTTCCAAGTTTAAAAGATTTTTTGCAGGAAGTTGTACAGGGCGATGTGCCAGCTGCCCATGGAGTGGTAGCGCATGGGGAACACATCGAAGTTGCTGTTCTGCCCTTCGGTGATGCGGCTTACCAGAGCGGTCTCACCCTGGTAGTCCTTGATCTGCTGGGGCAGGGCAAAGTCGAAGCTGCCGGTGGATACGTAGTGGTAGTGGATATCCAGATCTGCCGTTTCTGCTGCATCGATGGCGGCGGAGAGCTGCTCACCGGTAGTGCGGCTGCCGCTGAAGGTTCCGTACCAGGAGATATAGTCCAGGCTTCCCATAAAGGCGGAGTGGAAGGTGGTTACGGCGCCTCTGGACAGGCCGGCGAAGGCTCTGTGATCGCGGCTGGCCTTAAAGCCTGCTTCGTCTGCGGTTTCCGCCCAGGTGGAATACCGGCTTTCTACAAAGGGCATCAGGTCATTGCGCAGTTCCTGCGCGAAGGACCAGGTCAGCTGATCCAGGTCATCGGCGCAGTCGTTTTCCACGTAGAAGGTCGGTGTCACGATGATCAGCGGCTCGATTTCGCCTCTGGCGATCAGATTGTCGATCATGTTTGTGTTTTTCTGGTATTCTACCAGCCAGGTGGCTTCGTTTTCCCCGGTGCCGTGCATCAGGTAAAGAATGTTGTAGTCTTTTTCCGGATCATAGCCATACGGTGTGTAGACATAGGCGTCCTTTGTCAGGCTGCGCTCATCGGTGGCATAAGCCTTTGTCTCATAGCTGATCTTTTCAACAGTGCCGGCCTCGCTGCATGCCTCATCATAGAGGGAAGGGACGCACCAGATCTCCGGCTGCATGCTCTTGTGTCCGCGGGCAGTTATCCAGCTGCCGCCCCAGAACAGCAGAAGCGCTGCCGGTATGCAGATGGCCCGGATCAGGACACCCTTGCGGTAGGAGGTAAGGCGCATGCCTGACACAGGAAAGAGGGCCTTCAGGACCTCTCCGGCGGAAGCGGGTTTCTTCTCTTTCAGCAGCAGAAATGTACCCGCCAGGAATCCGCAGGCTGCCACAGCCATCTGGATATAAAAGTCGATGTTGAAGGGACGGTATGGCCCGTAGTTTGTGGTAAAGCCGAGCACAAAGCAGGCAACGGCATCGGCCAGCAGAAATACAGGCAGATCAAAGGCAAATGCTGCCTCGGCAGCAAGAACCAGCAGGATCTCCACGGCGGCCATTACCAGGAAGCCGACCGGGTAGCTTTTGCAAAGTATGGCGTAGCGGACGACCTTGATTGCAGCGGTGAGCAGCATCAGGATAAGACAGATCAGAAAGCAGGTGCGGGATGCCCGCTTTGGCTCGTTTTGTGCAGAAGTCATGTTTCAGGACCATCCTTTCTGTGGACGACTTTTAATTGCTGTGGTTTATTATACCATTTTCGGCAAAAACGATAAAAGCAGATGCGTGTTGTGTTTGTTTTTTTACGCGAAAGGACGTAAAAAATGTTTGCAAAACTTCTGACAGTATATTAGACTAAGGTAATCTAAGTTGCCGATATAAGTCCGGATATTTCTGTCGAGACGGCCCGGACGTTTCTACCACGATGCCGCAATTCGTGACTATTGGTATTTTTATCTGGCAGCAGACTGTACACGGTCTGCCTTTTTCATCTAATGCGGAAAGAGTACCGGTTTCCGCAGGGTAGAGATACCTGCTTTCCATGATCATATGCGACGCGTCATCGTCAGGCAGACGGCAGCTCTATATAAGGAGGCTGGTTTTTGAAAGCGCTTGAAGAAAAGATCTTGTCTGAAGGAAAGATACTTCCCGGTAACATTCTCAAAGTCGGTTCATTTCTGAACCAGCAGATCGATGTGGAATTCCTGATGCAGATGGGAGAAGAGGCTGCCCGCCTTTTTGCGGATGCAGGCGTCACCCGTGTGCTCACGGTAGAGGCTTCCGGCATCGCAATCGCCGTCGGGGTGGCCGCGGCCATGCATGTACCTGCCGTATTTGCGAAAAAGCATCAGACCAGCAATCTTTCCGGTGATGTCTACCGGTCAGTCGTCCATTCTTATACCCACAATACAGATTATACGATCGTCGTTCCATGCGACTATATCCGTCCCGGAGACAAGGTCCTTCTGGCAGATGATTTCCTTGCGAATGGCCAGGCACTCAACGGGCTGATCGATATCGTCGGTCAGGCCGGCGCAGAGGTTGCCGGGGCTCTGATCGCCATCGAGAAAGGCTTCCAGGGAGGCGGAGACAAGCTCAGGGAGAAGGGTATCCGCGTTGAGTCACTTGCCCTGATCGACAGCATGGACGATACGGGCATCGTCTTCCGCCGCTGAGTATGGCTGCCCTCCGCTTCAATTTTGGTGTAAATGAAAATTTACATATACTTACATGAACTGCAAACGGAATGAACACAAAAGGATAGGAGGTCCAAAATGAAAAAGTTTATTTCCTTGCTTCTGGCATCTGCCATGGCGCTGACCCTTGCCGCATGCGGCGGTTCCGGCAGCTCTGCAGAGACTGCAGCTTCTTCTGCAGCCGCTACGTCTGCAGCAGCCGCTTCTTCCGCAGCTGAGGAGGCCGCTCCCGCAGCAGAAGGCCAGACACCGGTCATGGGATTCATTTTCCTTCATGACGAGAATTCCACCTACGACAACAACTTCCTGCAGGCAGCTATCAACGTCTGTGAGGCAAACGGCATCGAGTACTATCTGAAGACCAACATTCCGGAGTCCAGCGAGTGCTACGATGCAGCCTGCGACCTGGTCGACAGAGGCTGCAACATCGTATTTGCTGATTCCTTTGGTCATGAGTCCTTCCTGGCTCAGGCTGCTGCCGAGTATCCGGAAGTTCAGTTCTGCCATGCTACAGGTACCACCGCTCACACTGCTGGTCTGGCAAACTTCCACAACGCTTTTGCTGAGATCTACGATGGCAGATATCTTGCCGGCGTTGCTGCAGGTATGAAGCTGAACGAGATGATCGCAAACGGCGATATCACTGAGGAAGAGGCAAAGATGGGTTATGTCGGCGCCTTCACCTATGCAGAGGTTATTTCCGGCTATACTTCTTTCTATCTTGGCGCAAAGTCCGTATGCCCGTCCGTTACCATGGATGTCCAGTTTACCGGTTCCTGGTATGATGAGACCCTTGAGAAAGAGGCTGCTGAGGTTCTGATCGCCGACAAGTGCGTACTGATCAGCCAGCATGCAGACTCCATGGGCGCTCCGACCGCATGCGAGAATGCAGGCATCCCGAACGTTTCCTACAACGGTTCCACCGTTAACGCCTGCCCCAACACCTTCATCATCTCCTCTAAGATCAACTGGGAAGTATACTTCCAGACCATCGTTGACTGCGTAACCAACGGTGAAGCTATCCCGGCTGACTTTGTCGGCACCCTTGAGGATGGCGCTGTTCAGCTTACCGAGATCAACGAGGCTGCAGCAGCAGAGGGCACTGCAGAGAAGATCAAAGAGGTCAAGGCTCAGCTGATCAGCGGCGAGGTCCATGCATTTGACACCGCTCTGTTTACTGTAGGCGGCGAGGAGCCCACCAGCTACATGGCTGATGTTGATACTGATGCTGAATACACACCGGATACCGAGGCAATTTCAGACGGCTACTTCCATGAGTCCGAGTATCGTTCTGCTCCGTACTTCGATCTCCGCATCGACGGCATCACCACTCTGAACGAGAAATATTGATCATAAGGTCTTTCTAAAGGAAGGCTGCTGTACTAATCGCTTTAGCGCAGCAGCCTTTTACGTCTTTCATGTTCCGACATTATGAACAGGCACATCTGCAGGCAGGTATGTCTGTTCATGCTATCGGAATATCTGTGCGTCAGGGGACAGGTAAAGGGAAGATGCCCTTTGCCGGCCTTTTGGCTGCACAGGATGGCGCAAATAAAAAAGAAAGGAAAGCAGGAAAAGGATTTGAGTGCACCGGCTATTGAACTGCGCAACATTACCAAGAGGTTCGGCCAGATCGTGGCGAACAAGAATGTCAGCCTCGTGGTGGACAGAGGAGAGATCCTCTCGATCCTCGGCGAGAACGGCAGCGGAAAAACGACGCTGATGAACATGATCTCGGGTATTTATTTCCCGGACAGCGGACACATCTTCATCGATGGCGAGGAGGTTGTAATCAAATCGCCCAGGGATGCCTACCGGTACAAGATCGGCATGATCCACCAGCACTTCAAGCTGGTCGATGTCTTTTCGGCTGCGGAGAACATCATTCTCGGCCTGTCCGGCGAGAAATACGACCTGAAGAATTCTGCTGCCATGGTCCGGAAGATCAGTGAGCAGTACGGCTTCGACATCGATCCGAACAAAAAGATCTATGAGATGTCCGTCTCAGAGAAGCAGACTGTCGAGATCATCAAGGTACTGTACAGGGGTGCTGACATCCTGATCCTGGATGAGCCCACGGCCGTGTTGACACCGCAGGAGACGGAGAAGCTCTTTGCCGTTCTCCGCAGGATGAAGGAGGACGGAAAGTCCATCATCATCATCACCCACAAGCTGCATGAGGTCATGTCGATCTCCGACAAGGTCGCCGTACTGCGCAAAGGTGAGTATATCGGCACCGTCGTGACCAGCGAGACCACAGAGTCGGAGCTGACGGAGATGATGGTCGGCCGGAAGGTGAGCCTGAACATCGACAGAGAGGATCCGAAGGATCCCCACGAGCGTCTGATCGTCCGTGGTCTGGACTGCGTGAGCAAGGACGGCGTGCGCGTTCTGGATGACGTTTCCTTTACGGCGTATTCCGGGGAGATCCTTGGAATTGCCGGCATCGCCGGCAGCGGCCAGAGGGAGCTTCTTGAGGCCATTGCAGGCCTGCAGGAGGTAAAGACCGGCGAGATCCTCTACAACGATCCGAAGACCGGAAAGCAGGAGAATCTCAGGGACAAGACACCGCTGCAGATCCGTGAGCTGGGCGTCCGGCTGTCCTTCATCCCGGAGGATCGTCTGGGCATGGGTCTTGTGGCCAACATGGACATCATCGACAACATGATGCTCCGTTCTTATAGAAAAGGTAAATCCGTCTTCCTCAAGCGCAAGCAGCCAAGGGAGCTGGCCGAGGAAGTCATCAAAGCACTGGAGGTCAACACACCCAGCGCGACCACACCTGTCCGCCGGCTGTCCGGAGGAAATGTACAGAAGGTACTGGTCGGCCGTGAGATTGCTGCCCATCCGACCGTTCTGATGGCGGCATATCCGGTGCGCGGACTGGACATCAATTCCTCCTACATGATCTACAACCTGCTCAATGAGCAGAAGAAGAAGGGCGTTGCCGTCATTTTCGTCGGTGAGGACCTGGATGTACTTATGGAGCTCTGCGACCGGATCCTGGTTATCGGCTCCGGCCGGATCACCGGTATCGTAGATGGAAAGACTGCCCAGAAGGAAGAGCTGGGACTGCTGATGACAAAGGGAACAAAGATGGAAGAGGAGGAGAGCCAGGATGCCAACGAAAGATAATCACGTCAAAGAGCCTCTTTTCCATATCATAAAGAGACCGGCTATCTCAAGACTGCATTCTGCCATCATCCGGATGATCGCAGTCGCTCTGGCCCTGGTGGTCTGCGGCATCGTCATCGTCCTGTTTACCGGTGAGAATCCCATCACCATGTACGCAACGATGATCGACGGCGCCATCGGCACATCCAGACGTGCATGGAGCATGGTCCAGAACATGGCGATCCTGCTGTGTATCTCGCTGGCGGTCACACCGGCTTTCCGCATGCGCTTCTGGAACACAGGCGCAGAGGGACAGACCCTGATCGGCGGCCTGGCAACAGCTGCCGTCATGATGTTCTGCGGAAACAAGCTGCCGACCCCCCTGCTGATGATCTGCATGATCCTTGCCAGTGTCCTGGCAGGTGCCATCTGGGGCCTGATTCCTGCGATCTTCAAATCGATCTGGAACACCAACGAGACGCTGTTCACGCTGATGATGAACTATATCGCGATCCAGATCGTTGCCTACTATACCTACCGCTTTTCCGTACCGAAGGGCTCCGGTCAGATCGGCATGATCAACCAGAGCACACAGGCGGGCTGGCTTCCCCGGATCGCAAACAACAACTATCTGATCAATATTCTGATCGTTGCCGTGCTGACCGTCATCGTCTACATTTACCTGACCTACAGCAAGCATGGCTATGAGATCTCCGTCGTCGGCGAGAGCGAGAATACCGCCCGCTACATCGGCATCGATGTGTCGAAGATCATCATCCGCACGATGATCATCTCCGGCGCGATCTGCGGTCTGGCCGGCTTCCTGCTGGTGGCAGGCACAGATCATACCATTACCAGAGACACGGTCGCCGGCAGAGGCTTTACCGCGATCATGGTCAGCTGGATGGCACATTTCAATCCGCTGTACATGCTGATCACCTCGCTGCTGATCGCCTTCATGGACAAGGGCGCGGTAGAGATCGCGACCATGTTCCGGCTGAATGACTCCTTCTCCGATATCATTACCGGTATCATCATCTTCTTCATCATCGGAAGCGAGTTCTTCATCAACTATCAGATTAAGTACAATGAGGCAAGAAAGGAGGCGGCCTGAAGATGCTGATCACAGCTTTTATCCACAGAGCAGTCATGCAGGGTATTCCGCTGCTGTTCGGTTCCACCGGAGAGATCCTGACAGAGAAGTCCGGAAACCTTAACCTGGGTATTCCCGGCATCATGTATGTCGGCGGCATGGGCGGCGTTATCGGTGCCTTCCTGTACGAGCAGAGCGTCGGTCCCGCAAACATCAACAAGGCAGTCGCCCTGATCCTTCCTCTTTGCTGCAGCCTGTTCGGTTCCCTGGTCATGGGACTGATCTACAGCTTCCTGACCGTAACGCTCCGCGCAAACCAGAACGTGACCGGTCTTGCATTGACGACCTTCGGTGTAGGTTTTGGTAACTTCTTTGGCGGATCGCTAATCAAGCTGAGCGGCAACGACGTTCCTTCCATCACACTGACGGCGACCAGCAATGTCTACCGCACGACCTTCCCCTTTGCGGGAAAACTGGGTGCGGTCGGTGAGCTGTTCTTTTCCTACAGCTTCCTGGCATATGTCGCCATCATCGTTGCTCTTGTTTCCAGCTATGTGCTGACCCATACCCGGGCAGGCCTGAACCTTCGTGCGATCGGTGAGAATCCGGCAACCGCAGACGCGGCAGGCATCAGCGTATCCAAATACAAATATGCAGCGACCTGCATCGGCAGCATGATCGCCGGTCTTGGCGGTCTGTACTACGTCATGGACTATGCAAACGGTGTCTGGTCGAATGACGCCTTCGGTGACAGAGGCTGGCTGGCCATCGCGCTGGTTATCTTCGCGATCTGGAGACCGAACGTGAGTATCTTCGGTTCGATCCTGTTCGGCGGCCTGTTTATCGTTCACAACTACATTCCGAATATCGACGTCAGCACCCAGGAGCTGATCAAGATGACACCTTACCTGGTCACCATCATCGTGCTGATCGTCATCAGCGCCAGGAAGAAGCGGGAGAATCTGCCGCCGGCATCCCTTGGTCTTTCCTATTTCCGTGAGGACAGATAGGAAACTGCAAAGTAAATGCCCCGGAAGGCATTACGCAAACGGCTTTAAGCCCAGTCGGGCCTGCAGAATGTTTGCCTTAATGTTTTCTGTAGATTGCACATAG
>OCTX012283249.1_pt1 | contig 13502 bp, 6 predicted proteins | sample 1539691 | NCBI WGS metagenome assembly OCTX01 (sample SAMN02144231, study PRJEB22623) | gut metagenome | biome: sheep rumen | host: Ovis aries | place: New Zealand
AGCTGGCGAACCCGTTATCGGCGCCACCGTCAAAGTACAAGGAAGCAATGAAGGTGCTATTACCGATTTCGACGGTAATTACAGCGTAAAGGCTGCCTCCAACGCTACCTTGAGTTTCTCCTACGTCGGTTATGTAACCCAGACCGTAAACGTAGGTGGACGTTCAACCATCAACGTTACCCTTAAGGAAGACAACACCACTCTGAACGACGTGGTTGTTATCGGTTACGGTACCATGAAGAAGAGCGACATCTCCGGATCTGTTGCATCTGTTAACACAGCCGAGATGATGAAGCGCGCTCCAACGAACATCGCTCAGGGACTGCAGGGTGCTGCTCCTGGTGTGATGGTTACCATGCAGGACGGTGCTCCTGATGCTAACGCTGCTGTACGCATTCGTGGTGTCGCCACCATTAATGGTAATGCTTCTCCTCTGTATGTTGTTGACGGTGTGATGGTTGGCACAAACGCGAACTTCATCAACCCTGCCGACATTGAGAGCATTGAGATTTTGAAGGATGCCTCTGCAACCGCTATCTACGGTTCAGCAGGTGCCAATGGTGTTGTGATGATTACCACTAAACATGGTACTAAGGGTGTTACAAACATCAGCATTTCAGCTGACTTCGGTATCCAGACAGCTCCTGGTGGACTTGATGTATGTAGCCTCGATCAGTATGCAAAGAACATCCGTACAGCACGTGCTAACGACGGCGGCGATATCTTGAACCCAATTTGGGGCGAGGCATACGATGGCAAGCGTAAGTATATTGACTGGCTTGACGTGATGACCCGCACCGGTTTCAAACAGCAGTACAATGTTTCAGCTTCTGGTGGTAACGAAAAGACACAGTATAGTGCTTCTGTAGGTTTCCTGCGTAACAGCGGTGTTGTTGTTAACACTCAGTATCAGCGTATCAATGCCCGTGCCAATGTGAAATCTCAGGTGAATAAGTACTTGGAATTCGGTGCAGACCTGAGTTGGATGCACACAGACTCTCATGGTTCTAACAACTCTGTAGGTAACTTTGGTAACCTGTCTTCTCTGCGTGACTACGCTTTTGCATGTCCTACCCTGGATTTCGTTACTTTAAGTGCTGCAACGTACGATGGTGTTCCTGCAGGAACATACATTTCTCCAAATGTTGTAAATCCTGATGGAACTTACGGTGAAGCTCTTGGTGGTAAGGACGTCAATGACGGTTTCTGGGGAACTGGACTGGGTAACATGTACGCTAAGCAGATGGAACTTGCTGGGCGCAACCGCAGTAACCGTACCTTGGCAAGTGCATACTTGGCAATCACTCCTTTGAAGGGACTCACTTGGAAGACCTTGATTTCTTACGATTACAGTACATCTTCAGGCAATAACTTCACTGGTGGTATCAAGCGTGTGAACTACTACAATGGTGCTGCTATCGATGTTACACAGGGAGGTCCTGCTTATTACAACCCACGTAATGAGAATGCTTACGAGTTCAGCGTTAGCAACAGTGAAGGTCAGACACTGGATATCCAGAATACCTTGACCTATAACTGGAAGAATGACATGCACGATTTGACCGTGATGCTCGGTAATGAGGTTTCTCGCTACTATGGTCAGTGGACATCAGCTTCAGCTCGTGACTTCTGGAGTAAGGATAACCGTAACGTTAATCTGACGAAGGATCCTTCTTCTCTTGGTGCAGGCGGTGCTCTGAATTTGGAGACTCGCGGTATTTCTTACTTCGGTCGTGTTGCATATAGCTTGATGAGCCGTTATAACCTGACAGCAACTCTGCGTCGTGACGGTAGCTCTAACTTCGGTGCTGGTAACCGTTGGGGTACTTTCCCATCAGTAGCAGCATCTTGGCGTATTTCTGAAGAGCCATTCATGAAGAATGTGAAATTGGTTAGCAACCTGAAACTTCGCCTCGGTTGGGGTCAGACAGGTAACTCTGGTGGTGCTACCGACTTGGCTGTAGCCGGTTTGTCTTCTCAGAATGTTAAGTACTCTTTCTATGGTGCTGGTCAGGGAATGGGTAAATGGAATGGTATGACATTCGACACTGGTTTCTATTCTCCACTGGTTGATACTAACCTGAAGTGGGAGACTAACGAGCAGTGGAACATTGGTCTTGACTTCGGTCTGTTGAATGGTGATTTGAATGTCGGTTTGGATTACTTCATCCGTACTTCTAAGGACTTGCTGCTCTATCGTCAGGTACGTTCTTCAACAGGTTTCACCAATGTATATACAAACTATGGTGAGATTGAGAACAAAGGTTTCGAGTTTAGCCTCGATTACCACAAGCGTCTCAACAAGGATTGGACAATCAGTGCCAAACTGACTGGTTCTACACTGAAGAACAAAGTTAAGAAGATGGGTGATCCTTTGTATAACACCAACTCAGACTCATCTGGTCAGGGAACTGGTGACGGTTCTAACACAGGTGCTGTAGGTGCTGCTTCAGGTTATTACTGGGGTAACCACTCTATCTGTAAGGAAGGTGAGGCTGTAGGTTCATTCTATGGTTATCGCGTAGCTGGTATTTATACGAACGAATCTCAGTTTACTGAAACTAAGACCATCACACTTGAAGACGGTACAACAAAAGAAGTTTTGAAGTATCCTCATGAGACTGGTGATGCCGCTGCTAAGTTGGGCGATTACATCTTCGAAGATGTCAATAATGACGGTATCCTGGATGAGAAGGATATGGTAGTTCTTGGTAACGGTTTCCCAACCCTGAACTATGGTATCAACCTCGGTGCTACCTATAAGAACTGGGACTTCTCCGTTTACATGTATGGTGTATTCGGACAGGATATCTTCTCATACTCAGCTATGCGTCTGAGCAACATGTTCTGCTCTGATGATGGTACTACACCTAACATCTTGTCAGAAGTTGCTGCTGCAGCTTGGCATCCAATCAATAATCCTAACGGAACAATGCCTCGTCTGTCAATCAGAGATACCGGTCACAACATGCGTGCTTCAAGTGCATGGGTAAAGAACGGTAACTTCCTCCGTATCTCTAACATTCAGATTGGTTACACCCTGCCTCGTGAAATCTCAAAGAAACTCTTGATTCAGAATGCACGTGTATATCTGTCCATCTCTAATCTTGCTACTATTTCTCCTTACAACAAGTATGGAGATCCTGAGGTTGGTCAGGGTTCAGTGCTCTACACAGGTCTTGACACTGGTCGTTACCCAATGCCACGTACCTATACACTGGGTGTGAACGTTACGTTCTAATACATTTATTAGTAATAAAGAAAAAGAAGAAATCAATATAAACGACTTTATTATGAACAGAAAATCAATATATAGTCTGATTGCAGGAACACTGGTTCTGGCTGGTTTATCTTCCTGTAACAACGACAAGTTCCTTGAAGTAACCCATTACTCTATTTTGCCACAGGAATCGGCTTACGAGAGTGATGAAAATGCCTTGGCATCTTTGACAGGTTGCTACGATTTGATGTTGCCAAGTGGAACCTCAGGTCATAATGCTGACCCGTATAAACCATATGTATTTACGACCTCTCACCCATCAATGGATTCGCAGGCATCTGGTTGGGATGCTGCTTTCTGCCGTCAAGGTTGGAACGCTCAGACCACCGAGTTGAATGACGGATGGCGCCATGCATACGCAGCTATTTCCCGCTGTAACGATTTCTTGGCAGGTCTGGAAACTGCAGAAGGACTTTCAGATGCAGTGAAGAAAACATGTGAGGGTGAGGCTCGTGCGCTTCGCGGCTATCAGTATCAGTGGTTAGCTACTACTTTCGGTCGTGTGCCTATGCTGAGTACTGGTGAGAACTATTCTAACTCTCCGACGAAAGAACGTGCTCAAACCTTTGAAGAAATGTGGGACTTCATCATCGAAGACTTCAAAGCAGCTTCAGAACTGCTTGACTGGAAGCCTTACAACGGACAGTATGGCCGTTGCACCAAAGGTATGGCTCTGGCTTACTTAGGTGATGCGTATATGTGGAAGTCTTATCGTACAGGTAACGACTATTATAATGAAGCCAAGTCTGCGTTGAAGCAGATTCTTGATAAGACAGACATCTATTACCTGAATCCTTCTTTCACTACATTGTTTGATGCAGATGTAGCATGGGGCAATGAAGCTATTTGGCAGGTTGTTCTTAACGAGGGCGACCAGTGGGGTAGCTGGGATGCTTCTAAGATGTCAGAGGCTCACGGATGGACAGGCTTCTACTATGCTGCACCTTCTAATGGTGCTTGGGGTACTTATGCTTGCTCTTACGAGCTGTATGATGCTTACGAGCCAGGTGACAAGCGTCGTGATGGTTCTCTGGTTACAGCATGTATTCCAGAGTCAGAACTTGACCGTATTAGTAAAGAGGAAGGCCGTGATATCAAGAACCGCTGGAAGCAGAGCTTTACTCCTGATGCATGGATTGCAAACCCCAACAATGCAAAGTACTTAGGCACACCAATTGCTGGACAAGAGGGTAATGCTGTTTATGACCCTAAGTGTCCCATTGGATTCAACCCATTTGCCCAGGAATTTGTAGGTTACGGAACTTTCCATCGTGTTCCCTCTGATATTCAGCCAACTGTTTATTCTACGAAGCACTGGCGTAATGGACGTGGTACACACCGTTGGAACGACCAGTGGTTGCCTGACCACATCTACATGAAGCGTTTGGCTAACGTGATGCTCGACTATGCAGAGTGCTGTTTCCGCACAGGTGATGCTGCCAGTGGTTGGGCTCAGATCAACAAGTTGCGTCAACGTGCTTGGGGTATCCTCGAGGACGGAAAAGAAGCCGAATTGGCCAGGACTTATAACAAGTATTATATCAATCTGAAAGATTGGTTGGGAACTCCTGGTGATGATGGTTTCGGCGATTATACACTTCCTGCTAATACTGATACCTGGTATCCTATTCCATTCGGAAGCAATGGCAATAAACCAGAGGATGCTGAAACATACTATACCAAGTTGAAGGCTGAGAAGGGCTTCTCGTCAGATGTTTGGAAGGTTGCAGTTAACGAGGAGCGTCGTAAGGAGCTCAATGCAGAGTGGACATTGACACCTGACTTGATTAAGTCTGGCTACATTGCTGACCACATTGAGCACAACTATCCAAAGGGTTATGGCTATGAAAATGGTGAAGCTCAACTTTCAGTATGGCGTACCTACCGTTCATTCGACTTCGATATCCGCAAGATGGATATGCCTATCCCACAGGATGAGCTGATTAAGAACCCAGCTTGTGATCAGAACGAAGCTTACAGATAAGTAAGTTATTGATATCATTCTAAAAAGATGCCACGCAAATGAGTCGTGGCATCTTTTAACATTATAAAAATAACAAATCTTTTTCGCCAGAACAGCATAATGATACAGGCAAGAACTATTATCTACAATCATCGGCAAGTATTACTGCTGGGTAGTTTTGCTGTGGCTACATTTCTGTTTTGGTTTTTGGGCTTTCCTCATGCATTGTCCTATCAAGAACAGTTTCAACTATTTCTTTGGACTGATGACTATCTTGCCAATAGTTTATGCGTACCAGGTGGTTTTGCCAAGTGGCTGGGTGAATTTATAGTACAGTTCTACTATATACCATGGCTTGGAGCATTGTTGCTGGCTGTACTTTTTTCTGCTTTTGCCAAAATGGTAGGGTGGCTACCTGCGATGCTGTTATTTGGTTTGTTGGGCGATCCGCATGTGTTGTTAGGATACGTTGTAGCTGTTTTGTTGGTTGTCCTTACCTTTAGGCTGAATACTTTGAAAGGAAGAAGAAGTCTGATATGTGATTTCGTAATTTTACCAGTCTTATTTTGGATAGCAGGTCCAATGGCTTTCCTTTATGTGCTACTGCGTATAACAAAACTGAAGGTATGGGGATGCCTGTATATCGTTTATTTGCTGGCCATTGTTTTACTGGCTTATACCTTTGTACTTGACCAGCTGCCTTTGGAGATGGTCTTGACACCTACTTTGTTTTACAGTTTGCCATTAGAAACCTGTCCCTTGATGTGGGTAATCCCCTTGTCGGTGATAGGAGAGTATTTGTTTTTCAATCTCAGCTTTGTTAACACAAGACGAGGACCGGTTCTCTACTCAGTGTATGGCATTTTCTGCCTTTTGGTAGCATGGCAAGTAGTAAAAATGGGTTTTGACAAGGATAACAATGAACTGATGATACAGGATTATCTGGTGAGGAATGAGTGTTGGGACGAAGTGATAGAACGGGCAGAGCGCTATCAAGTGCAAACAGCTTTCAGTTCCGTCTGTGTTAATCTCGCTCTCTCACAAAAGCGGCAACTTGCTGAGAGGATGTTCGATTTTTATCAGAATGGTGAAGATGCACTCGTCATGCCATATATCAGGGAAAATACTGCCATGATGTTTCCATCAGCAGAAGCCCTATGGCACCTTGGTATGGTGAATGCAGCCCTTCGATATATGTTTGATGTTCAGGAGGGGCTCTTGATGGGTCAACTAAGTGGACGTTGTACCAAGCGAATAGCTGAATGTATGATTGTCAATGGACATTATGAGGTAGCTGCTAAACATATTCTGAAGCTAAAGAAATCTCTTTTCTATCGCTCATGGGCAAAAGAAACAGAGGAATTACTGGGGAATGAGGCAAAAATTAATACTCACCCATTATATGGAAAGCTGCGCAGTCTTCGATTCCGTCAGAATCAGTTCTTTTACTATTTAGGAATCGACGATATGTTTGGTCGTCTCTTTATGGAGAATAACAATAACAAGATGGCTCTTGACTATTATATGGGTCAACTGCTACTTGACAGTAAAATCGGCCCGTTTAGGAGGGCATTGCCGATGGTAGAACGCAAAGGTGGCTATCAGCAAATACCTAAAGGTTACGCGGATGCCCTGAACGCGATAGCACGCAGCGGAAGAGTTATAGGCTCTCCGTATGTCGATTATGTGAATAGAATGATGAAAACGAGAGTTCGACGTGTAGAAACCCCTAATAGTGACGAAAAATGAGAAATGAGATACTGACATTTTTCCTATTGTTAGCATTTGCTTCATGCAGCAATAGTCCAACGGATGTGAAGATGGCAGATAGTTATCCTCCCATTTATCCTGATTATATTGGGGTCACCGTTCCTGTTGGTATAGCTCCCTTGAATTTCAATTTCCTGGATGAAGATATTGACGGCATAGATGTCGTAGCAAAGGGAAGTAAAAGCGGAGAACTTCATGTCAGTGGGGATTGGGCTGATTTTGAAATAGACAGATGGCACAAACTGACTGATAATAATCGTGGTGGGAAAATTACTTTTACTGTTTGTGTAGAAAAAAACAGTCAATGGACTCAATACAAAGATTTTGAGGTCTATGTTAGCAATGATACTCTTGATGAATGGGGACTGACCTATCGGCGGATAGCACCAGGATACGAGAAGGGAGGCGACATGGGTATTTATCAACGATCTATCAGTACCTTCGATGAATATGCTATTGTAACTAAAACCTTAGTGCCTGGATTTTGTATGAACTGTCATACAGCTAACCGTACCAATCCTAATCGAGCAACGATGCAGATTCGTGGAGAAGGAGGCGGAACGATGCTATTGAAAGATGGAGAACTGGAATTCATAGACACCAAAACACCAGAAACGAATGCTGCCGGTTCATATAGCTATTGGCATCCTGACGGAAACTACTGTGCAATATCAACCAACAGCGTACATCAGGCTTTCTTTACGGGAACGGGACAACGGCTGGAAGTGTTTCATACATTTAGTGATGTCGAGATATGGGATGTCCGCAGTAATCAATTGATACTGTCGCCTCTACTGCGAACAGAAGACCTTGAAATTTTTCCTGCGTTCTCACATGATGGGAAATGGCTCTACTATAGTACATCAAAGTCTTGCAATGTTCCATACGAATATGAGAAGGTGAAATGTTCAGTTTGCAGAGTTGCGTTCGATGCTGAAAGGGGAATGCTTGGTGAACAGGTGGATACTCTGCTCAACGGACCTTCTACGGGATTAAGTTATACCTTAGTGCGCCCCAGTTACGATGGGCGGTGGCTCATGTATACAGTCTCAAGCAGGGGGAACTTCCCCGTATGTCAGGATGATGCTGATCTTTGGTTGATGGACATGAGAACAGGAGCATGCAAGGAGTTGAAGGTGTTAAACAGTAAATGGGCTGAAAGTTTCCATAATTGGAGTGAAAATAGTCATTGGTTTGTGTACTCCAGTAAAAAAGATGACGGATTGTACGCCCGTCTTTATATTTCAAGTATTAATAGCAGAGGGGAGGTAACAAAACCTTTCCTATTACCCCAGCGTAATCCTCGAAAATACTACCGTGAGATGATGCAATCATACAACGTACCCGACTTTACAAAAACTCAAGTGAAGATAGATGCGCATAAATTCGGACGGAAGCTGTTGGGGAATAAGCGTACGAAAGTTTCAGTGAAGCCGATATGAAAAAACCAACCCAAATAACACTACACTCAACTGAATAACTGTAAAGTTCTTCTTTCTCAAGAAGACTTTAGTTATAAGGGTAAAATTTCAATGGAAGGGTGTTGCAGTGATGCAATGCCCTTTTTAAAATTCCCGTAACTTTCCCCTGTTTTATTTGGAAGTTAAAAAGATTATTCCTAACTTTGCATTCGGAATTTGTCTGATATGATGTTGAAGAATGTTGTTTCTAACTATTGGCAACAGATACTCTTACTATTAACCTTGATAGGAGTCTTCTGCTTTTGGTATTTCTGTTTCCCTTATGTGCTGGTCATGAGGGAAACGATGGTGCTGTTCCTATGGAATAGTAGCTATTTCTTGGAAAGAGTGACAGTACCAGGTGGAATGGCACAATATATTGGAGAATTTCTTGTGCAATATTTCATCAATCCGCTTAGTGGCGCCGTCATCTATACAGCATTGTTTTTGGTGGAACAATGGTTGTCTGCCCAATTGCTGCAACGAGCCTTTCCAACCCTGAAAAACGTTTATCGTTTTGCCCTTTCCCTGATGGTGCCATTGGTATTAGGGCGTCTGGCGATGATTCCCGAAGTGCCACTCACACCAACTATCGCTGTCATTTTGGTAATGGCAGTCATGGTGCTGATGCCATCGAACAAGAAACTACGAGTAATCACCAGTTGCATGATGATACCCGTGATGTATTGGTTAGTCGGTCCTGCAGCCATTCTGTTGGTGCTTTGCTGTATCCGTTGGTTACCACTGACTGCTACGTTATTTGCAGCTTGCTTATTAGGCAGTTCGTGGGTGACGCCCTATCCGCTTCAACGAATTGCCAGAGGTGTTGACTATTACTGGGGTACAGAACGGAACATAGGGAGCTACGAGCAAATGGAATGCGACATGCTGATGCGCTTAGGGGCGTGGAGTGATATGATAGAGAAATACCGTTATCCGAATTCCGTAACAGTAGCCAGTGCCGTTAAGGTAGCCAGTTACGAGACGGGACAGATGGGTCGTACGGAATTGTTTGCCAGTATGGTGGTGCCTGAAGAACTGCAAACACCTGCTATCTTCAGTTCGAATGGGTTGCACATGAGGGTCAATTTCGAAAGTCTGGTAGCAGCATTCATGGTGAGCGACATCGCCATGCTGATGAATATGCCCACTGTAGCGCAACGCTCTGCCTTTGAAGCGATGGAGTTCATACCAAACTACAACAAAAGCGGAAGGGCTCTCAAACGACTGGTGGAGACCAATCTCATTATCGGCAACTACCAAGTAGCATTGAAATACTTGGATATTCTGGAAGAGACAGCCAACTATAATAAATGGGCTCAGGAAATGCGCCCTCTGGCTGAGCACCCGGAACGCCTGCAACAGCATCCTTTCTTCCAGAAGGCGCAAGAGTCATTCCAGAAAGCGGAAGATATGTTCTTTATATAATAATAAGGTATGAGAAAAGATTTACGTTATATATTGCCCCTGCTACTGATTCTTTTGACAGGATGCCACTCTCGGCCCCAGAATGCCGTGAAGGTGAATCAGCTGCCTGCTATTTATCCCGACTACACTGGAGTGACCATTCCTACGGATATTGCACCCTTGGACTTCGCTATGAGTGACGACGAAGTGACGAGGATTGACGTGACAGTGAAAGGTGAAAAGGGGGGAGAACTGCATGCGAATGGCACCTATGCCGATTTTGATATTGACGAATGGCACCAGCTGTTGCAAAATAATAAGGGAGGAAAACTCCTGGTGCAGGTCTTTGCCGAGAAAGATGGACAGTGGACTGCGTATCAGGAATTTCCCATCTATGTCAGCAACGAGCCGTTGGGTGAATGGGGAATTACCTATCGGCGTATTCCCCCCAGCTATCAAATATACAGTAAAATGGGCATCTACCAGCGTAATCTTTCAAATTTCGATGAGGAGCCTTTGCTGGTGAATACGCACATCGGTGGTATGTGTATCAACTGTCACACTCCCAATCGTACCAACCCTGATCAGTATGTGTTTCATGCGCGTGGTGCCAATGGTGCTACTATTATACACCGAAAGGGTAAGGACGAACTGTTGCAGGCCAAAAACGAATTTCTGGGTGGCTCGATGGTCTATCCCTATTGGCATCCGGGAGGCCGCTATTGTGCTTTCTCAACCAATGTCACCAGTCAGATGTTCCATTTTGCTCATCAAAAACGCATCGAAGTGTATGACTCCAAATCTGATGTGTTCGTCTATGACGCTGAAAACCAGACTGTTCTGAGAGATACACTGACGATGAAACTGCTGTGGGCAGAAAACTGTCCCGTTTTTTCGCCTGACGGGAAATGGCTCTACTACCTCACTGCCAGACGACAACTTTATCCTACCGACTACGATCAAGAACGATATAACCTCTGCCGGGTGGCTTTTGACGAGCAGACAGGAAGATTCGGTCAGCAGGTAGATACCCTGATTCATGCCGACCAGATGGGCAAGAGTGTCACCTGGCCCCGTCCGTCATACGATGGCAAATACATCATGTACACGTTGGCTGACTATGGCTATTTCTCCATCTGGCACTCGGAAGCCGACCTCTGGTTGCTCGACTTGCAGACAGGCGCGACACAACCCATCAACGAGGTGAACAGTGCGGAATCAGAGAGTTTCCATAACTGGACCGACAATAGCCGCTGGTTCCTGTTTACCAGCAGGCGCGACGATGGTCTTTACTCGCGTATCTATCTCTCGTCCGTTGTTAACGGAAAGGCTACGAAACCCTTTATGCTGCCACAACGTGACCCTAAGCATTACTATCGTGACCTGTTGGATTCCTATAATACGCCCGACTTTACCAAGCGCAAAGTGGATGCTCATGCACGTCGTATAGCAGCTGACATTATGAGCGACAGGCGCATTGTGACCAAAGTTTATTTAGAAAAACAAAACGAGTAGGAAGAAAACTACTCTGTTTTCCTTCTACTCGATTATAATAGAAAGTATTGTATTATTTTTGGATGATTTTTTTACCGTTTTTAATCACGATACCCTTGTAGTTCTCATTCACCCTCTGCCCCTTTATGTTATAGAAGGTGTTATTAGCAGGACGGTTAATTATCAGAGGAGAAATGCCTGTGATAATGGTACCTTTTAACATGGCTTTGGTAATGGTTACATTACTACCTTGGATTATCAATCCGCTTTGACACAGTTTGTCATAAACTGTCTGAGGGAAAGTAACTGTAATATTATAGGTATTCCCAACTGTACCCTGGGGGTTGTAAGTGCCGCCTTTCGCAGTCCCGTCAATAAAGATAGAGGTAAAGGTTTTCCACTCGCCATCGTTAAATTGAATGTTCTGTCCACTATTACTCGTTACGGTATATGACAATTCAAGTTTAACCGTATTCTCAAAGGTAGAGAATGCGCTTTTGATAATGCTTATTCCATTACCCCAATCTATCGTTTTCTCTTTTTGAAGACAGTTTAAGCTACCGTTTAGATTTGCTATTGTTGGGAATTCAAATGAACTGGTGCTACCATGATAGGCCTTGATGATTGTTTCCGCAAGATCAGGCTGATTAAAAACTGGCTGAACGCGGAATACACCGTCGGTGAGTCCCATCCAATAGAAGGTAGCGACATTATACTCCTTACATTTCTTGACCATGTAATCTGCAAATTCAAGCATCACGTCACGACGGACATCATAGTCGGTCTTGCCGTCACCTTTATCCACATTGGCACTGCCCCATTCACCAAGAATCATAGGGATACCTTTTGAGATGAAATATGTATCCCATGCACTTACCATATCATCAATTTCCTTTTTCACATTGCTGATACCATTCTCAATGTTAGGATAGTCATGTACCTGTACCATTATATGACCAGTTGCCGGGTCGGTAGGAACGGTCAGTTGTGACAACGGATCTTTCAGATGCGTATTCCATGTTCCACTTCCACAACATGCTGCATAAGTGTTCACCACCAAATTACGCTGAGCGTTATTGCCTCCTGATTTACGTACAACATCAACAAAACTTTGAGCATAGGCATTGATTGCCTTATATGCATCGGCGGCATCTGTTGCATTATATCTGCCATCACTGTTGTATGAAGCAAAGCACCATGAGCTGTATTTGTCAAGCATCTCGTTATAGCTCTCAAAAAGAAGCTTCTGGTCGTAGTCTTTAAAAGCTGTAGCTATCTGCTGCCAGATTTTTTCATACTTAGCTTTATTGGTTGTATAGTTCGCGTATTCAGCCTTAATCCAATGATAGGATTTCCCACTTTCATCAGCACCAGTATCATGGTGAACATTAATAATACAGTACATGCCTTGGTCGAGGACGTAGCCCACAACCTCTTTAACTCGTGCCATCCACTCTTCTTTTATGTTTCCATCAGCGTCCAAGTGGTTATACCAAGTTACTGGCACACGAATGGCTCCGAAACCAGCTTTTTTCATCATTTGGAGTAATTCCGGAGTGGCATAGGCCTGTCCCCAGCATGTCTCAGACTCAAGTCCTTGCTGTCCCCAATAGTTACTCTTTGTTGGGTCAAGGTTTTCTTTATTTTGGCCATTTGCCTCTAAGGTATTTCCCAGATTCCATCCTACTCCCATATTCTTCACAGCTTCAGTGGCTGTCTCAAAGTCTGCTGCATTACTATGGAGACTTGCTGTAAAAAGCAGGCATAAAACTACAGTAAAAAGTTTTTTCATACAATTTTCAATTAATAGTTATTGAATTCTGTGCTTAAGTTAAAAAAGAGGGTCCGCTATACAAACGGACTCCCTTTTTTAAGATTAATCTTCTTATTGTGTTACTCTAAAAAGTAGAGTTTCAGCGGTGTATATCCATTACCTGTGAACAACAAATGTTGATCATCAAGGTCTGCTACGATAGGATCATCACCGAACTTAACTTCTATAGTGAACGTTCCATCACCATTGTCGATAATGCGTTCTGCCATATTCCATGGAGCAATATCATTATCCTTGCCCAACCACTGAGCTCCCCACCAGCCTGTTGTAACACGAACCTGATATGAGGTAGGA
>OCTX012290083.1_pt1 | contig 13502 bp, 11 predicted proteins | sample 1539691 | NCBI WGS metagenome assembly OCTX01 (sample SAMN02144231, study PRJEB22623) | gut metagenome | biome: sheep rumen | host: Ovis aries | place: New Zealand
GTCGTTAACCAGCTCATAATAATTAAAATCCGTGCCATCCTGGAGCATTTTATGCAGGAACGTAAAACGCAGGACAGCGTAATCCTGCTCTGAAAATTTTTCGACATTTGCCCTGAGCACTCTGTCAACCGCCTGTATCACCTTGTTGGTATTCTCTCTCGCAAGGCGCTTGGCCTTAAGGCCAAGAAAGCTTTGCGTCCAGTATTTGCCCTGACCTTTCATATCAACAAAGACGCGCTCAACAAAAGTGTTTGGAGACTCTGCAATATTAAAGACAGCAGTTTTCCAGATCTTCTTGTTGTCATCCGGAAAACCTGACATTTTTTCAAGAGTCTCGCTCTCAAAAAATCCCTCATTGTCAATCTGAGCGGCAATGAAGTGAAGCTTCTTACTGTCATCACGCAGCATAGCAAGCAGAAGGTTGCCGGTTTTTACTTTATTACCCATTCTTCTGAGCGGCTCATTTGACTTCTCTGCAGCATCAAGATATTTTGCTGCTATCTGACCGGCCAATGTGTCAAGGTCAGGAACTTGTTCCATCCCAAAAGTGCCGGTCAGTGCCTGAGCAAATGTTATGACCTCCCTGCTAATCCCTTTCTCCTCTATAATCTCATATTCGCTTTTTTCATTTTTTGATACTGTATGTTCAAGAAGCTCGCGGATATTTTTGTCCACATCTCCGACAAGCTCTTTGATCTTATATTGATTGTCTGAGGCAATCTGAATAATGCACTTATAAAATATCTGCATAAGGTGCTCCTTTAATAACTCATTGTGAAAAAACATCAATTCATAAGCCGCCCCAGCTTCTCCGCATACTCCGGATACTTAGCGGCAATCTCCTCCCTCGTCGGCAGCTCAAACGTCTCGTACCGAAAACCCGGGGCACACATACAGCCTACCAGACTGAAGCCTTCATTTTCCATAGCCGCGCCAAAGATATAGCCTTTTGGGACGAGTATCTGCGGCCGCTCACCGCTTGCCGCATCAAGTCCAAGCTTCGGCGCGCTAAGCACACCCTCCGGCGATATCATATCATATCCACCGGAATGCTTATTGACTTTCGTTTATGTTGCCGCCTTGTCACCCGACGGCTTGGAATCTTTCGTTGCAAGAAAACTGAGTGCAAATGCGACCGCCACCGTCACAATCCCTCCAACCGCGCCAAAGACCACTCCATGCATCACACCAAAGCTGACGGATGGATCGCCGCCGATGAAAGTTATGAGTGAGAACACAGAGGGCGCGGAACCCAAAATATAGCCTTTGACCTCGGCCAGACCGCTGACAAGGCCTCCGATCCCGGCCCCTATACAGGCAGCTGCCATCGGTTTTCCGTAGACCATGTTCACGCCGTACATGGCAGGTTCCGTAATACCGGCCACGATCCCGGAAATTCCTGCCGCGATGGCATTTGACTTTGTCTCCGTATCTTTTACCCTCGCCGCAACGCCGAGAGCCGCAGCGCCCTGCGCTATGTTTGAGTGGAACATGGTTACGAGCACGATCACGTCGAACCCGAGTGTCGCAATATTATTGAGGCACACCGGAAGCAGCGCCATATGCATACCGGTCATCACCATGAACGGCATAAAGGCTGAGAGAATACCTACTGTCAGCCATGGGACCGCATTGTACATAGTCAAAAACACTCTTGTCACGACCGCTCCGACCAGACTTCCGATCGGACCTACGACGACCAGTGCGATTGGAAAACATATGAGCAGGAACAGCATAGGTTTGAGGAAGGACTTGACCAGATTGGGCGATACCCTGTCCGCGAAACCTTCCACCCACTTCATGATCGGAGCCATCAGTAGAATCGGCAGGACCGACGAGGTGTAGGTCGTGCATATAACAGGCACCCCAAAAAGATATGTGCACTGCATGCCGAGGAAAGTCCCCATCCTCACGTTTTCCATTGAGCCTCCCATAAGAGAGATGAGATCAGGATAGCAGAAAGCCGCTCCGATTGTCATGAACAACGGAACGCTGCACCCAAGCTGAACCGCTGCCGACCAGGCAAGAAACACCGGCAGAAAATGGAAGAAGCTGTCTGCCATCGAATACAGTATGATGTATGTGCTTCCTGCCGGATCCATGATTCCGAAACTTGTGCTTATTATTAGAAGCACCTTGACCATGCCGGTCCCAAGCATGCCCGGAAGAACGGGACCCATGCACGCGAACACAAAACCAAAAACCTTCTGATACATAGTCTCTTTCTTCTTATCTTCCATGGTGTTACCTCTATGCTTTCATAAACGCCCCGCGTAGGCGCAGAACGTCCATTTGACCTTTTATATTATAATACAAATTCATAATAAATTTTGCTATAGGTTTCTGAGTATATACAATCGATAATCTCAAAAGAAAAAAATGCACTGTCGGCCTTAATCAGGGCAGACAGCGCACCAGGGTATATCCTATCTCAATATGTCAAAGCTCATACAGCTTCGAATACTTATCCTCCAGATAATCAAGGAAATCATCCGGCGTGAGTTCGCGGCCTGTTATGTCGCGGATCCATTCGCTCGGAGCCAGAAGATCCGCCTTCTTCCAGACGTTTTCCTTCATCCATCCGTTGATCTTACCGAAATCACCGGCAGCCACTGCGGCATCGAGGTCGAATTCCTTCCGCATGCGGTTCCTGTACATTGCGTTATACATGTTGCCGAGCGCGTAGGTCGGGAAATAACCGAAGCCTGATGTCCAGTGGACATCCTGAAGCACACCGGCGGCATCATTTGCAGGACGGACCCCGAGATATTCCTCATACTTGTCGTTCCAGATCTCAGGCAGATCTTCGATACTGACCTCACCCGCTACAATCGCTTTCTCGATCTCATAGCGAATCATTATGTGGAAGATATAAGTGAACTCATCAGCCTCTGTGCGAATGCAGGACGGCGACACATAATTCACAGCCTCATAGAACTCCCGCTCGGAAACATCCTCAAGGACTTCACCGAAAATTTCTTTGATTTTCGGGAAAACCAGATGGATAAAGGCTTCTGATCTTCCGATAATGTTCTCATAGAACCTTGACGTAGATTCATGCTGACCCATCGTCTTGCCGTCTGTGATGTTGTGAATCCAGTCTTCCCGCGGCTGGTTCTGATCAAACAGCGCGTGTCCTCCCTCGTGGATCGTGCTGTACATGCTGGAGAGGAAATCATTCGGAAAAAAATGTGTTGTCACGCGCTCATCGTCCGGCCCCATGCTGTCCGTAAAAGGATGCTCCGTTGTTGAGAAGCCGCCGCGTTCAAAATCAAAACCCATCACACCAAGAAGGTATTTGACTGCCTTCTCCTGAGTCCAGTCATCAACAGTTCGATTAAGGAAATCCGTGCGGATGACCTTCTTGCTCGCCATGATTCTCCTAAGGAGCGGGACAAGACGTTCGCGGCATTTGCCAAATACCTCATCAAGCTTCTCGGACGTCATTCCGCGCTCATATGTGTCAAGAAGATTGTCGTAGAGGACCGGGCTCTTCTCATCCATGAGCTCGACCCGTTTGAACTCCACGTCGCGAACAGCAGAGAGCGAGGGCGCAAACTGAGAAAAATCGGAGTTCTGTTTTGCCTTAAGCCAGTCTGCGTATGCTTTGTTGTAAACTTTAGAGAACTCGCGGTCCTGCTCCGGGGTAATATTGCGGATCTTCATGTCTTCTCGATGCAGCTGCTCTGCAAGAGCGCAATCATAAACATCGAGCTCATCGCGGTGATCATACAGCCAACCCGCTGCCACAAGGAAATTGGGATCGCGGTGGATCTGGAATATCTTATTGGACAGATATGCCTGCGTCTCGCCTGCCAGCTCCATGCCCTTGGGCGGGCAGACTGTCTCCATGTCGAACTGGACAACATGGGCTGCGTGATTGAGCAGCTTCTCTTCCTCAAAGAATTCATTCAGTTTTTCCAGCATTTGCTTCGTTAAATCAGTCATACTTTCTCCTTTATATAAAGTGCGGTTTTCCGCACATATTATCTTTTGTTTACTCCACTTTCATTCCCGTGTAGGATATATAGAATTTACTTCCATTCTTTTGCGAAGAACTTGATCAACATCTCTCCCATAATATCACTGTCGACAATGTAGCTCCCGTGATCTGCGTCTTTCACGAACACTAACGTCGAGCCGGGAAGACTCTCAGCGAGAAGCCAGGTCTCATCCGGCAGAATCAGATCATCGTCGCCCGCCGTGACCAGCACGGGAATTGTGATGGTCTTCAGGGATTCCGGGGCGATGTGAGGCTCAGTCAGCATCAGCGTGATGAGCGGATCCGGTTTCTTTCTATTGATTTCCGTGTACTCCTCAATAAAAGACGGAATAATCCCCTCAGGTTTAAGGTTCGTACCGCTGACAGCCATGATTCCAAGCGTGCCGGGGTGGCTTAGCTCTAAGAGAAGGGCTATGATACCGCCGTCGCTGTGACCGTACAGAGCGGGTCTCTCAAGCCCCATTGCTATAATGAACTGATAGATATCTTCCGCCATATCAGCGTAGTGGTACTCAGACAGGGGTATATTTGCACCATGTCCCCGAGAATCCGGGGCGTAAACGTGATAACCTGCTCCTGCAAGCTGCCCTATCACAGTTCCGAAAAGATTGTGATCCTCAGCGTTCCCGTGTATCAGGACAACGGGACGTCCCACGCCGCATTCCGCGTAGTGAAGAGTTACACCGTTTACGTCTACTGTCTTGTTCGCTTCATATTTCTTCATTTTTATGTCTCCTGATCTTTTGATTATTTTTGTGCCACACAGACATCATTGGTGGATCTCGATGCCTCCCCCGCTGCAGATAACCGTGATATCTCCATATTGTGTCTGCATGCAATCGGCCCCAATTTTTCTTATTAGTTCAAGTGTCTTCGTATCTGCCGGATTCTTTTTGGAATCACATATCACAGTATGTGATGGTTTTGTCGCACTTAAAAGATCCTGAAGCGCTTTATTGTATACGCCGTGATGCGGGATTTTGAGTACATCGCACTCTGATGCGGATCCGTCCGTGAGCCACTCGCGAATTCTTTTCTTCTCTGCGTCTCCTGTGAATACAAGTCGTTTTCCGCTAAACTCTACTGTTGTAATCAGAGAAAAATCATTGTCATACTCGGATACACCTGCAGGTATCTCGTAAGAGGCAGGCGGCTCGACTAAAATCGTGGCATTTCCAAGCATAAAGCTCAAGTTTTCTGTTACGTTTTCCTGTGTTATACCTGCTTTCTCAATGGCAGCCATAAATTCCGTGTACTCTGTCCCACTGCCTGTATAGTTCGGTAGAAGCATTCTCTTTACCGAAAATCCTTCCACTATAGTGTCCGCTCCTCCTACATGATCCTTGTCAAAATGGGTTATCATAAGCACATCCACATTTTTGATTCCCCGGCTTTTTAAGAAGGCAAGAAGTTCCTTTCCGTCATCCTCTTCGCCGCAATCAATGACCATAGTCTCTTCCCCGCACATGAGTACTATGGCGTCCGCTTTGCCTACTTTGAGGAACCGGACCTCCAGGCTATCCTGTGATGTCCGGCTGTCATTCGCGTCAGATGTATAGGATTTGCCACCACTCACCGGTGTGCTCTCATAAAGACTTGATTCGGAGGTCTGCGCAGTTTGCTCATCTCCGGACGTATTTCCGGCAGAGTCCCCGCTGCAGCCTGTGATCATGGCTCCAATCAGCGAAAAAAAGATCATTTTGCTGACTGCCGACAGCAGCTTTTCCCTCCGCTTAATAAAGTCAACGAATCTTTTCGTGTACATATGACTTACTCCTGTAAACGGGGCTGCTCAAAGCAGCCCCTGTTGTCATTTACCTTTTTTCCTCATAAATATGGTCTCCTGCAGAGAGCACCACTTATCCGCCATACAAACAATCACCGCCTCACGCGATCTCGGAACAGTATGAAGCGTCAGCGGCCACATGTGCGTACGTATGATATCCTGTTCCTTTTTACCCACATGGAAAACTTCGCTGGCGTTCATTCTCGCTTTCTCAGGATGCCTAAAACCGTGAAGTCTGTGGCTCCCGTCATCATATGCGTGCCAGTCATACAGGTAAAAATCATGAAGCATAGCCCCGACAGCAAGCTTCTTCTCGTCGGCTCCCAGATGAAGCTTACGATTGATTTTTAGACTGGCAGCCGCGACTCGCCTGCAATGATCATAGGTCGTAATATTGCCGTGCTGTATGTAAGATTTCATCTCGAGCACCTTCGGGTGGTCCAGATAATCCCCAAGCAGCGATTTCAGTTCTTCTCTTTTTATGTCCTTCAATTCAAGCCTCCATTCAAGTCTCGCCCGTGTCCCCCATCAGAAAATTCCTTTCAACTCCTGCATTCCCGATATTCTCAACTCCCGACATGGAATATTTCAGTATATACCATACGGCCGTTTTTCTGTTCCGATTTCATAAGCGAAATCTTACGGACCATCATCTCCTTCTTCGGGACAGTGATTCCCTGCGGTCTGGCATTCGACGCCTTTCTGACAAGTGTGATGTGCGGCTCAAACTTCTTTCTGTCATACTTTATGCCGGCAGTATCGAGTTGCACGCCGAGGGCTTTTACGTAGGCTTTGAGCTTCTGTCCGCCCTTGGCTCCGACCCAAAGAATATCACCGAAGTTTCCTAGCTCCGTAAGGGACAGCATAAAGGGTGCAAATGCAGTCGCCTCCATCGCCCTCTTCACCCCCTCTGCATTCTGTGTCTCACCGATAAAAGCGAGGGTCAGGTGCAGATTGTCCGCCGGGCTGTAGTTTCCGCCAATATTCTTCTTTTTAAGTTCATGCATCACAGAAATCAGGCCTTTTTTAATGTCATCTGAAAATTGTATCGCAATAAACAATCTCATCGTATTCCTCCGCATTTTTTGCTATATAAGACAACCCACTGTGCGGGCGATGGGCCGCAATTATACTAAGTACATGGGCAATCGCCCACTTAGATACAAGTTCAGCATAAGCATATCATCAGAATCCATGAAAATCAATTTAACATTTGACATCCCTGAATCGAAATCCCTCGATATTTAACAGCTCAAAAAATAAATTTTTTGCATGCTGTAGAATCAATTCATAACATCTCCAATAACACATCTTAACTGTTGCCAGGCTTCTTTTTTGTCCTAAAACCCGAACTTTGAAAACTAAACACAGATTTAAGGCTCCCCGGGGAAGCAATCGCCAGGACCCGCAGAAAGCGGCGAGCGTGCCAAGGGAAAAAAACAATTCTTATACCGGATATATAATTCTCTCAGGAAACAAACAGTACAGATCGCCAATACACATATCATTTGGAGGCACGATATGAAAGAAAGAAGAGAAAACAGAAACATCAGGGTAAAAGCAGAAAACAACGGCAAAAAGGAAGGGTTCAACATTTACATCATATTCTCAGGACAGAAAGAATTCCTCATGCACCATCGCCACAACGGTCTCTTATACACAATGCTCAAGGACGGTATCTCATTATCGGATCTGAGGCGCTGGAAACCGTCACAGGTCAGCCTCAGCAGGACATGTACACGCCGCGGTTCAATAATCTTCGGTTCCGTAAGACATATCCTGAGCGTAGCAGATGAATACCTCGCCGAAAGATGCCCGACACCGGAAGCCGCATAATCGAATCTAAAGCAAAATATTCATACACCGGTCACCCACACACCAGGGAGGCTCTCATCCGAGCCTCCCTGCGAAGGTCATATACTAAGGGGCTGTCGCATTAAGCCGTGCCACCATATATGTGGTGATGTGCCTTAACGCGACACCCCTTTCGAGTTTCCTATAGTCAGAACACCATTTCCAAGAGGTAGCAGCATGAAAAAATACGATTTTCCCGAGAATACTCAATCCGCAGTGTACATCGACAAGTTAATCATATCCAAGGACAAGCGTCTACTCTCCGAACGCATGTCATCCCGCATGGTCAGAAGTGCCTCAGTGATGGATAAAGGCGATCATGTAGGCTGGCAAATGTTCGTCCCCACCAAAGGGCTTGTCAAAATGTCAGTCTTCGGTTCAGCAGGTGTGGGAACTGACGATCTCACCTGGATTGTAGAAAAGACCGGCAGGGCAAGTAAATCAAACGTGCCCCGCATGGCATTCGATAACCTGACAGAACTCTATGAAATATATCTGCCGATCGCTGAAAGGAAGACCTGCTCCTCTTCCATCGGTTTTCACAATACGTCTCCTTCGTTCGGCTTCAAAAATGAAGCGGATACCGATACAGAAGGGATTTCTTCACTTAATACCTGGCCGGCACAGTATTCCCCGGACTTCAGGGAGCTCATCCGGGTGCTTCGCATAACCGGAGCTTTTCTCCGAGTGGTCATCGGCCCCGCTGCCCCTGACGAACAGAACGCTTGCATTAAAAACATGAAGAGAACATACTCAGGCAGGATTCCCTTCAGTGATTACGCAGGTCATCCGGTAAAAATGAGAGTCCTGCTGAGACTCCCCGGAGCAGCCTGTTCAGACAAAACTGAGAAAGATGTATCCTCAAAGGCTGCCTCTGTTTCCATCAGACTAAAGACCATTATCGAAGAATCCGTTTCAGGAGCAAAACTCCGCTTTATCGGAAGCATGGATGCACTGAAAGCCCAGACCTGTTGGAACTCTCCTCTGAAATCCGGGATGTCCGAAGCCATCAGGAGCTCTGCTCTCACATCCGGGATGTCCGAAGCCATCAGGGACTCTGCTCTAAAATCCGGAGTGACCGAAACCTTCCGGACCTCTGCTCTAAAAACTGAAGACACAGATACCCTCACGTATGCAGCAACACCTGTTCTTCCTGACTACGCAGCCCGCATCCTCATGATGGAGCCGGAAATCGCGGAGCCGGTCATCGGCATCGAGATTTGTGAGGAAGAAGCTAAAAAATATCCCGCAAGCCATAAAAACGTAAAGGACAGCAGAGCCGTCACCATAGGCAAGGCAACAGACACATCAGGTATAAAGCGCAAGATCACCATCGGCCAAAGGGATCTCGTCCGCCATTATCAGATCGTCGGTCAGACAGGAACCGGCAAGTCCACCCTGCTTACAACGATCATCCTCAGCGCCATCGAGCGCGGCCACGGTCTGACCTTTTTTGATCCGCACGGCAGCACCATCGATATGATCATCCGCGCTCTGCCTGAAAAGCATGTGAACAGAGTCAGAGTCGTCCGCATAGGGGACATTCGTAATCCGGTCCCGCTGAATATCTGGGACAGCGATGACCCTCTTAAAGAGGAGCGCAATATCAATGACCTGTGCGAACTCTTCGCCGACATATTTGATCCGAAAGGTGAGGGAATCGTGGGGCCGAGGTATGAGAGGTGGCTGTCGACATTTGCAAAAGCATCAATCGCATTCCTCGGACGCAGAGCATCGTTGGAAAGCATCGCAGTCATCTCGCAGAGCCAGGATAATATGCTTAAACTCTACAAAATAATTTACAGGGACTATCCCGAACTCGCCGAGACTATCAGGCAGGAGTACGGAACGGACCGCAGCAGCGACTTCCAGAACATGCTCAACTGGTATCTGTGCAAGTTCCAACGGCTCACAGCGGTAGAACAGCTTAGGCTGACTCTCGGTGCAGGTGCAAATGCTCTCGATATGAACCGCACCATCGATACCGACACGGTGACTCTGATTGATCTCGCATCCCCTGCAATCGGTACTCACGCCGCACGCATTGTCGGTACCCTGCAGCTCATGAAGCTCTGGAACGCAGCAATGGCAAGGCATGACCGTGACCGCATGCATCTCGTTGTCATAGATGAAGCCTCTCTTTTCCAGACGAACCCGATGCCCAGGATGCTGGCGGAATCCCGGAAATTCGGAATCTCGATGATATTGTGCCACCAGCACACCGGTCAGCTGACGGCACAGATCCGTGACGCTCTGGAAGCGAACTCAGCCAACTTCAGTGCCTTCCGCCTCTCGCCCAGGGACGCCGCCACAGCAGGGCTCAGGTTCGACGATCCCACAGTAGGCTCACAGCTCACCCGGCTTGACGCTTTCAACGCCGTAACGACATTGAGCGTCGACGGTCGCCAGACAGCTCCGTTCACGTTGGAGACCGAGCGCCCGCGAAAGGTCAAAAACGCCGAAACAATTGCAGATCGGATCATGCGAAGGAGCATCGAGACGCTGGTCGATCCGTATAAAGGTCTGCGGGCACTTACTCCTGAAGAGATCCAGTACATGCTTAATGAAGGCGCAGCAAGGTGGAAGAAAGCCGCCTCCTGAACCTCATGACTGAGGCAAATTGAGAACCTGCTCACGCAATTCAGCGACAGTATTCCCTTTATTCATGAATGCCAGCACGTCCTCGAGACCGGTCTCAACACCGATATATAAGTGCCTGACTCCGCCGTCCGCTAACATTCGAAGTTCATCATCACTCTTCCCGGCCACACCTAAGGCACCATGGTTTGTCGCCTGCAATCAGGCACAAACAGAAACATTGCTTATTTCTTCAATCGAATTACACGTTCTGCCTGGTTTGTACTTCAAAAAAAGCTGTCGCATTAAGGCGCGCCACCACAATATATGGCAGCCGTTTTATGCAAATGTCTGCCATATACAGTCGTGACACCGTCTAATGCGACAGTCCCGTCTCTTTCTCAATATTTTACTGTAAAAAGTCCTTGCTTAATGGCTGCAGGCTGTAAGCCTGATAAGTTCAAACTCAGGAACTTATCAGCGCAGCATATTATAAAGCGCTCTGACAAGCTTGACAACGAATCCGCTTGCAACGCCCTCGCGGATGAGGACGCCTTCATCGGCCTCATCCGCCTTGAACTGAAGCTCGAGTGCAGCCTTCAGCACAGCCGGATCGATCTTGCTCATGTCATCATTGCTCAGTGTCTTTAAGTTGTCAAAAACAATACCCTCCTCATCCAGTACTTCCTGTGCTTTTCCTGTCATGATGCCTGCACGGTAAGCATCAGACGGCATGCGGAACTGGAGAATATCCTTGAGAGCTGAATGGCTCTGGGACATTGACTGCGCATTGTAGTCACGGCACCAGTCTTTCAAAATCTGGTCTTTGTCGATCAGCTTAAGTACAAGGTAGTACTTAAGGCAGAACTTCACGATCTTATCGTCAGACGGAACATCCTTCTCGATTGATACATTCTCTGTCAGCTCGGCTGCTTTCTGCCTGGGCTCTTCCATGACGAACGCCCCCGGAATCTTGCGGGCAATCTCGGCTCTGTATATATCCGCCATCTCCTGACTCGACAGGCTCCATGTTATAGAGTCAAATGAACCCGGGTTCTCATCAAGGAATTCCTTTACGGCTGTGACAGCAGTCTCCGCAGCCATTTCCGGCGGGAAGTGGCAGTGACCGGTTCCGAGGGATGGGAACGCGATCGAACGGGCACCTTTATTGAGAGCCGCCTGCAGGCAGTTTGTGTAACACTTAGTGAGAAGGGCATTTGCCTTATCAGACTTATCTGTTCTCCATGACGGTGTGACCGTGTGGATGATGTAATCTGCCTTCATATCAAATGCATCCGTGGTGATCGCTTCACCCGTGTTGCATGTTCCAAGTCTCCGGCAGACCTCATGCAGCCTCGGACCGGCTGCCACATGAATGGCATGGTTAACGCTCTTAGGGGCACCGTCCGACAGGAAATAATTTGTGCTGTTGACTACGGCAGCGCAGTTCTCGAGCTTTGTGATGTCATACTTTATCGCGTCTACTCTCATTTGGGTCTCCTTTCACTAATCTGCCCTTTAATCGGCAGCTGTATTCAAATTTACGGCCGGCACCTCCCGCAGGGCAGATACCCGGCGTCCATAGCTTCCTCCCTGGTGCCGAAGAACTCTTTTCGGTTCTTCTCCTTCATATCCTGAACGCTCCGGCAGTCCGGAAGATGGAATCTCATGGTGTTCGTATTTAATATGTATGTTGCCTTCTCGTCAGGAACAAACAGCTCATTATCTTCTGTTCCGTCTAAATCCGTTTTCTCCGTCTGACCGTCCGGTTCCACGGCAGTACTCTCACCGGTATTAGTCTTTGGAGTTAAATCCTGAGAATCAAAGACATTCACCCCGGAATCTGAATCCGGTGATATGCTTCTATCTGCATTATAATTCGGGTCAAGCGAATTATCCCCGGTCTTATAATCGATCAAAACACCCGGCTGCACATTAAAGCAGAACACATTTATGCTCAGCTTTTTGCCCTGATCCTCCACCGAGTACGCTTCCATCTGCACTCCGACTGCAAGAAGGTCATCGCCGATATATCTAGGAGTGACTCTGTAGAATACATGATTGCCGGTATCCTTTACATACCAGTACACGCGGTTCTCGATTCCCAGCATTCCCTCGATATTCAGGTAACGTGTTCCCGTGATCAGATTGCGCTCATCCGCGTTGACACCGCACAGAGAATACGCGATCAGATGACATCTGTTGTAGAGATATAAGCCATCGATGAATTCATATTTCACGGTGTGCCAGCCTGCAGGCCGTATCATACCAATCGGTCCGCGCTCCCCGGCAGCCAGCATCGAAGGACCGATGCAGCCCACCGCGCGGCCTGCACGGCCAAGCTCATCCAGCTCGCTGAACTTGTAAAACTCCTCTGTTCCAATTTCCTCCTCAGTAAAATCCGGAACATTATTATTAATCGGTACAAGCTCGTCTCCGCTATACACGGGAATGGCGAATCCGTCATCGGTCTGACCGCCGCCGATCACGCTCCCGCTGTTATAAGCTTCCAGATGATATACCGAATCAGAGGATTCTGCAGTAGGGATGGCTTCATTTGCGGCATCTGCCGTGCCTCCGTCTGGATCGTGCGGAGCTGATGGAGAGGTTGCTGCATTTGCAGAACCCGTATGAGCGTCAGGCGTGTAAACGTGGCTGAGCAGCTCAGCTCTCACTCTGAAATACCCGAGCAGGACAAGAGCAAGCAGCAGGGCGGGCAGGATAACTCTCAGTATTTTTTTCAAATTTACCTCCGATTATCAGTCGTCAGGCCTGTTCAGATACCACTCGCCTATTTTATATATTCTGTCACTCAGTACTGCAAATATAATATCAATCTCAACATCGGGATTAGCCTTAATGAAATTGCGACATGCCTGCACGGCCAGCTCCCAGGCCTCATCCAGCGGGTAGCCGAAAATGCCTGCGGATATCAGCGGAAAGCCTATACTCTTGCAGCCGTTGATCACAGCCAGCTCGAGTGATCTCTTATACGCGTTGTACAACATCTCAGCCTCGCCGTGTCTTCCGTCCGAATAAATAGGACCGACAGCGTGTATGATATATTTGGCTTTCAGGTCAAACCCCGGCGTTATAACTGCGGAACCTATCTTACAATGGCCTATTTTGTTACAGGCTTTCGTCAGCTCGTCATACCCGGCTGCATCAAAAATGGCGCCGCAGACACCGCCGCCGGCCCACAGGCCTGAATTGGCAGCATTCACGATTGCATCTGTATCCAAATCAACAATGCTTATCTTCTGAATCTCTATCGAACTCATG
>OCTX011639365.1_pt1 | contig 13499 bp, 9 predicted proteins | sample 1539691 | NCBI WGS metagenome assembly OCTX01 (sample SAMN02144231, study PRJEB22623) | gut metagenome | biome: sheep rumen | host: Ovis aries | place: New Zealand
TCTGAGGATCTTTTCCTTGGTCGGCAGATAGTCATAATACTGGAACTTTATTTCTCTCCCCGTATTTATGGCATCCGTGATCACATCAATGGCATAGTAAAACTATTCGTTATCCAGCTTTAGTATATCCGCCGTGTACATATGACGGATCAGCGTCTCCGCCTGAGGTCTGCTCACAAGCAGTGATAACCTACCAATTAGAATGTCACATTTTTCCTTCATTATAAAGCGTGAGGCGGCGACTGCATAAATCAACATCTTCACTTCTGGCACTTCAAAGATACGGCTTGCCATGTAATACGTATTTCGGTATTGCTTCGCCGTAATAACATCGAACCCTTCCGATGCAAGAACCTCAATATCATTTTTGATGGTCTTGCGGTTTCCATTTGCAGTATAATCTGCGAACAGTTCCACCATTTCCTGATTGGTGACCGTATGTTGCTCTTCGGTGAATTTGTACAAATATCTCAACAGGCGTAAAATGCGTTGCTTGTTTTTCTGCGATCCCATAACGACCTTTTCCTTGTTATATGAACAAAACTTTCTATGATTCTCGCTACCTGCCCCCTGATTACCCATCCCTCATATTCTTTATTCTGATTCTATTATTTATTGGACCTCATTCATAATTTCTATTACCGGGATTCCGTGCCACCATCCCCACATATATCAAGATAGTCAGATTACACCAACCTTTCAAGATACCCTTACTTACAATTAAACGCCCTTTATCTTAATCTATTCGTTCAGTCATTCAGAACCTATTTATATCCTAGCAGCAATCCACCACCAGCCTTAACGAGGACACCGGTTGTGTTAAATATATTCTACGATTCGAAACGAATTAATAGGAATTGCCGATATTGACCATCGCAAGTTCTTGACTTTTACAGTTCAAAATAATATAATATTTTGGCTAATTAGGTCTATCGACCAGGAAGGAGGTTCTCATGGCGTTTAACAATACTCCATATACAGCTATTGATCTGTTTTGTGGTGCCGGAGGCCTTTCTCTTGGTTTAGAAAATGCAGGCATTAATGTAGCTCTAGGAATTGAAATCAATCCAGTCGCAGCAACAACTTATCAAAACAATTTAACCGGGAATGTTCTTGTAAATGATATAAAAGAGATAACAGGTCAAGATATTCTGAACTACCTAAATATCAAATCAGGGGATCTTTTTCTGTTAGCGGGATGTCCTCCATGTCAAACCTTTTCGTCATTGCAAAAAACAGATGTTAATAATGACGAGAGAAACAATCTTATTTATGAGTATGTTCGACTTGTTTTGGATCTGAGACCGCTTTTTATCCAATTGGAAAATGTTCCTGGTCTAAAACGCGGTCGTGGAAAAGCAATTTTCAAAGATGCTCTTTCCCAATTATCAGAGTTTTATGAAACAACGTCAGCTATATTAAATTGTGCCGATTTTGGAATACCTCAAAGCCGAAAGCGTCTTGTTCTTCATGGCATTCGTAAAGATGCTTTCAATTTATTAAAAAAGTCTGACCCTTCATTCACTGTATCTTTACCAAATAAAACTCATACAGAACATCCTTCTGCTAGAAGTGGTCTTCTTCCATGGATACCAGCAGGACCAGCATTTAATAATTTGCCACCTGTAGATGCCGGAGCGCCTGCTCCAACAGGCTATCCAAATCATGAAACTAATAGGCTTGCACCAATAAATATTCAAAGAATTCAGTATATCCAAGCTCATGGAGGGAGTCGTAATTGTTTACCTGATAATCTTCAACTTCCTTGTCACAAGAAGAGAAACGTAGGCTATACCGGTGTTTACGGAATTATTGACACAACAATACCTGCGCCAACTATGACTGGAGGTTGCATCACTTACAGCAAAGGCAGGTATGGTCACCCAACTCAGCCGAGGGCAATTACAGTTCGCGAAGCCGCTCGACTTCAGTCTTTTCCAGACACTTATATCTTTTCAGGGACAAGAAGCCAGACTGCCCTGCAAGTTGGCAATGCGGTTCCTCCCCTCTTAGCACAGGCAAGTGGCCAATATTTTGTTTCCGTAATGAAAAAGTTGCATACGCTTCCCGCATAGAAATTGTAGCGGGAAGCGTATTATTCTACACCAAAAACCTTAGCCCATGTTGCAAAGTCTCTGTCGGGGACGCCAATGCGGCCGGCATTGTTCAAAAAAGCCCCTATTATTTGTTCCCTAAAAGGACTATCTATGGAGCATATTCTTACATACTTGTATTTTTCTTTTTCTGCAACAAATAAATTCGAATTAACTGCGATTTTACTAATGTTAACGGTTCCCAGACGTTTCATATCAACTACCATATCTGGAAGAACGCTCTTTAATGCAGGCAAAGCGATTTCATTTTCTTTTCCTGACTTTAGAGCTTCTTGTTTTCTCGCCTCTTTTGATATTTGGCCAATTTTACTTCTAGATATTTCTGTGCACTCAGCAAATAACACATTCTCCACTTTGGCTGATCGTCCTTCAGAAATAACCATATCACAAGAAGGAGTCAGTACAACTATGTATTCTGATGATATCCCAACTTCGGTTAGTTCTGTCTCAACGTTTACCTTTCTTAAGATATCGCATACCGATAGAAATGTATCAATTACGGGTGGATATTGATAAATCGCCCACGCAGGCAATGGGACATTCATTTTTTCTAAATCAAAATAATTGACTGCCCGTTTTGCCAACAGATATTTAATTACATCATCCCCAAGATAATTACCCGATGCTTTTTGAACCGGTTCAAGAACTCTGAAAGCCTCTATCAAAGACTTTCCGAGTTCTTTTCGAAAAGAAGAGATGGCAGAGTAAGATTCTTTTAAGCCTTCCAAAAACGTCTTTACAGGAGCTTCATTTCCTTTTTTAATCACCTTTATCAGCCCTGAATTTTTATATTCTTCAGGAAGCTCTATAATCTCTACATTTCCAGAGAATATCACAACTGGACGGTATCCATTTGTCCAAATGCTTTCTAGAATTTTCATACCAGACTCATCGCCTGGATCTGAACACCAATCTAGAACTATTACGTCTGGATCTGAAGTCATTATTACTTTAAAGCATTTCTCAAAGTCTACAATGGTATTATCCCAGTTTTGCTCCTCACAATAATCAGCTATGCCTTTCACACTAACAGGATCATCATCAACAATTAGTACCTTCATAATCCACCTCTTATGTCAATGTAAAAACAAATGTTGCGCCGCCAATATCTCCCGGCGCTTCAAGCCGTATAGTATCATTATGTTTGTGTAGTAATTCTGTAACTATAACTAGACCCATTCCTATTCCGCCGAGTTTTGCCGTTATTCCCGGATTAAAGATCTTTTCTTTTTCGTCAGTCTGAACTCCTGGTCCATTATCTGACACACGGACTTCAAATTTTTCTTTGGAGTCGGCTGTCATCTGTATTTTAATCTTTTTCTCGCCTTCAATTGTCTGAAGCCAATAGCATGCATTATCTAGTAAATTAATAAAAATCGTTTGAAGTTCTCCAGTATGCATATTTGCGGTAGCGGCGGGGTCTATTTCTATTTCAAAGGAAACATTTTTTGCTTCCTTTTTTGCTGAAATCAACCGCACACTATTATTTGCTGCTTCCAACACATTAACAGTATTCTTTTCTTCATACAACCCCTTCCTAATTAGCGGAGCAAATCTATCTGCGACATCAAGCAATCTGGCATGGCTGTTCTCAGCATCCTCAAAGTACTCTATTGTTTTTGCATCAAACAGTTCTTTTTTCCCTTTGATTTTGTTTAAAAACCTTTTTATAACCGTCATCCCTGTTCTGATTTCATGCATAATAACAATAGAAACGGAGCCCACTGTTGCCGACTGCCCGTAATAGACCAAACGATCATTTAATTCGTTCAGACTTTTTTCTGTATCAGCACTATATTCGTGTATTGTATCTAATATTTCTTCTGAACTGCTTCCCCCCTTTATCATCAATTCAATTTTTGATTCAAGAGCAGACGGAGATAAAGGTGAAAGCAAATCGGTAAGGGTCGGATATTTTATCGGTGTGTTCTGCTTTCTATCTATGTTTCTATTATTTTCCAGAACTCCTATGACAGCTTCTGTTGCCCTGCAAAACTGTTTGTACTCTTCGGTATCAACAAGTTTTTCTCGATCTGTAGTATCTTTTAATTCTGGATTATCTTTTTGCGTTATGGATAAAATACCCACCATTTGGCTAGTGCTAAGCCTCTTTCCGATAGCACTAATACGCCGTACGTCTATGCCAAGCCAGTCTTTTGACACGTCAGACTTGGGCAATACTAAAACATTATCCCGATATACAGAAACACCTTTATATCTTGAAATGGTTTGTCGGATTTCTTTTTTCTGAACATTATATACTTCATGAATTTCGCCCACACTATCCGAATCTAAATCCCATGCTCGTATTTCGAACGAAAAGGGCCCACAGGAATAAGGCTTAGCTTGTTCATTGTCCTCAACTATTTTTATAGGTCTGTCAAATCCTTTAGACGCCTCTTCCCATTTGATTTCTCCCTTTTTTCTGTTAACCACATTACCTTTTGGTGCATATTTGTAATTCCAAGTGATTTTTCCAAAGCAATCTACATCTCCTTTAATACAGTATACCGGATTCTTGATAAATTTATGTGGCTCAATTTTAATTATACTTTTATCTTTTGGATTCTCTGGAAGAAGCGAAATTGAAAAATCATCCACTTTATCAAACGGTGACATCAATCTAGACAGTGAAGATTTTAAGAGTTCGATCTTTGATTTATCCCACACAGTATTCAATTCATATAATCTGATTATTGTTCCGCTCTGAACTTCATGATCTCTCTGATCTTCCGTAGGAAAATAGCCAGAAAGATCTTGCAAAAACTTTGATTGGACACTTTCTTCAAGAAACACCTTACAATCTTCTATAGATTCTGCATTTTCAAAAGCATCCCAATCAATAAATGCCGAAAAACAGATATCTTTCTCATTGAATGTACGAATAATCATTTTCCGGCTTAATCGTGCAGCCGAAAAACGACCAAGTCCCTTATTCCCGGACACCATTCTACGCTTTCCGTTTCTCTCCACATACGGATGGTTCTTCTTATACGGTGTTGCTATCATAGCCCAGGCGGTTTTTACAACTTCTTGTGTCATACCCAAGCCATCATCGGCTATTTCAATATAAGCGCCCACCTGAGTGTCCGAACCAAAGACAACAGAGACATTATAAGCAAAGGCATCATAACAGTTTTTTACGAGTTCTGTTAATGCAACAGAATCATTAGTCACCAAATCCGAGCCAAAGGCAGCAAATGCTCTTGGATGGAACTTCATCGATATTTCTTTATCTTTTATCACAATATCATCTCCTTCCTTTACTCATTTCGAATTCCTGAGATTTCCTTTGCCAGGGCCTCCAGTCGTTCCATTCGTTTCTTTTTATTAGATATTTCACATTCCCAGACTACTATGACATGCCACCCCATTTCTTTAAGCTGATTTTGCTGCTTACAATCCCGTTCAACATTTGCATCAAATTTTCTTTGCCAGAACTCGTGGTTATTTGTTGGAGTTGATGCTTTCAGACACCCCGGATGCCGATGCCAGAAACATCCATGTACAAACACAACTGTATGATATTTGGGAAGCACAATGTCAGGATGCCCCGGCAATCTACGGTCATTTTTTCTATAGCGGAATCCCTTGCTAAAAAGGAACTTTCTGATGACTATCTCAGGCTTTGTATCTTTGCTCCGTATATGCTGCATATTTTTATGCCTTTGTTCCGGAGTTAACGTATCCATTTATTCATGCCTCCCTTAGATATTGGCAGCATCATTAAACCCCTTGACATAAGTCATTATTCTTTCGGCAAATCCTTCATGAGTATCCTGATTCATATCAACGGTCCACTGGGTATATTCTCTAACACTCTCATCCATTGCATCCCCGCTCTGAATATTTAGTTCATACATATTAAGGCTCGGCAGTACCGTATCCGTTTTATCACTTGGAAAAATGAACCCACAACGCCGAACATTGAGCAACAACATATAGAATAATAGCTGATGAGAATTATGCCGTTGAGTATCCCTGTAAACTTTGCTTGTACTATTCTGATATTTAACGTCAAAGACTGCTATATACCGTTTTGTTTCTCCGGAATCCTCTACCAAAGCGATATCCGGAACATAATTGTTCATAAGATATGCATGATGCTCCGAATCCTTCAACGTAAATAACGGATTTTTTTTAGGAATTCTGTACTCGTCCAATTGTACTTTCGGCTCCGCCTGCCCCTTAATATATTCTCTTATAGTAGCCCTTACATAAAATTCAAATAATGCTTCCATATTGATGGTATACGGGATAATATACCGTATGTCTTCTGTTTCAATGCCATAAAGATCGTTTGCTCCATTCCCGAGAAGTACTGTTTTAGCCAGCTCAAGCACCTTTTTATATACAGTGTTAAATCCTGTTACATTAGCTTTTCCAAAATCAGACCTGCTTATCCTAACTGTTCTAACCTCTTTTAAAGAGTTTTCACAGAAAGAATATATTCTTCTTATGGATTTTGCTGGGAGCCCGCTATCCCTAATAGCTGTGTGGGCTTTCTTTAATGCTGCCTTCATGATTCGATTTTCCAGAGTATCCACTGAAAACACTGGATATCTGCAGAAAATTCGGTCTTCCCGCCCTTGCGTGATATTGCACTTTATGTGTTTTGCAACTTGAATGTTTCCAACAACTTTACCGTTAAAGTTTTCTTCATTGAAAGCCATTGAACGGCGCAGGTATTTTTTACAGATCCGCTCACATTCTTTCACAAACGATATTGCCGCCAGAAGTTCTCCTCCTTTTTCCACACTTTTTACCGGAATCAAGTCTTGATCGGTATAGATATTGAAAAAATCGCCATTAGATCCGGAAATATATAATTCGTACTCCGGATCATTCATAACCTTTATAAGCATATCCCATGGATTTAGAGCATATCTTGGCGTGATGATCAGAGCACACTTCTCATTAGTTACCGGGTCAATAATTATTCTGCCATGATCATCCCGTAACCATCCCACACCTACAGTGCCACTAGTGTGGTAATTTCCCTTCTCATCAAAGTAAAGACCCATTTCTTCAGGTACAGCGCCATCCATCTTTCTTGCCGCTGTTGTACCTCTTGGTATTAAACCGGTGGCATCAGGCGACCAGTCCCTAAGGCCTTTTATTATTTTAACATCTGATCGCATCTAAGCCTCCATCTCCTAACCCTCAATCAGTGCTTTTCTCACAAGTATATTCTTAATTGCATTTGTATACTCATCTTTTGCAAGTTCATTTATCAGCTGCTCATATAAATCTTCCAATTCGTTGGAATCTGAACTTTTTTCCATTTTTTCAATAATGTCGAAAGCTCTAATTTCATATGGTTCTGGTTCGTTTCCATAAAACTCATCCATAAGGATTCCGTCATTATGATACTCCCTTAAAACAGGAACAACCTGATATAAGAACCGATCTTGCATCTGAGCTGCTGCTTTTTCATTGCTCTTTCTAATAAAATATGTGTGACCTATTTGTACATCTGAACGATTATAATCTTCAGTATTCATGTAAATGTCAAAAATACGATTTATAAAATGAAACAGTCGCAACTCATTAGCAGATTTCCAGTCATCAACTTTCGAAAATACCACTTTGATATCTGGAAGCAGCGGGAAGAAGAGAAATCTTCTTCGTATGGCATAATCAATAGCTGCAATAGACTTGTCTGCCGTATTCATAGTCCCGACAATGTATAAATTGCTCGGAATCTGAAGTCTGGAATCACCATCAACGGTATATGGTGTAGCCACTTCACTGTCTCTGTACTCTAGAGCATAAATCAGTTCACCGAATACGGTAGCCAGATTCGCCCTATTGATTTCGTCAATAACCAGGTAAAACTTTTTGCTATTTTCGGGATTTTCAGCGTTATAATATTTTCTGGCAATCCTTGCCATTTTCCCCAAGGTCCTGTTTACTGTCCTGTACATTACAGGTACTGGTTTGCTATATACAAATTTATATTTTTCAGTATCCCCTTCGAGTATTTTTCCGTTTATCTCAGATGTACTGGCATCAGATGCAGAAACAGATATTCCTCTTACAAAATCCTCATATGTATATGACGGGTGAAATTGTATGATGTCCCAATATACCAAATTATTTTCCTGAACATTCTCAGTTGGAAGCACATACTCGTCACTTTCTGTAATAAGTTGGATGCCTTTTAGTCTATCTTCACTCCAGTCTGTTCCAAATCCCGCCTGTTCAGCCAAAAACTCTTTTACTCCATATGTTTTTGAGGTCCCAGGAGGTCCCTGTAGTATCATCTGATGAATCCCTGTACTTTCCATTACTGATTGATATCTGTCATCCATTTTTTTATATACTCCTTTTATTGTCTCGGTCACCATCGCCTGCCATGTTGGTAAAGACCTTATATCATTTAGCAGATTCAGTCTAAGCTCATCATTTGAGTTTCCATGTAATGCCAATGCATCTAAAGTTTTCAGGTCTGCTTCTACTGCAGATATTTCATCTTCTCCTACCGGTTTAGAAGACGAAACATATTTGTATGCTTTAAGGTTTCTTAAATATGCACTGAGGTACTTGTATGCTAAAAGTTTGGTCATCGTATACAAAGAAACTTCTCTTCGCACTACCTTTCTTAGCCTGCATTGATCAATCCCCACAGTCCGTGCATTACTTTCTGTTTTTATTTTGGAAACAAGATAATACTTCTTCCCCTTATAAAAAATAGAATGAAGATCCTCTCGATACACACCATTATCATTTCCTCTAAAAGTATCACTTGCCCCGAGTCTTACTGATTTGCTCAAGTTGCTGTTACAGATAAGACAACTTCCCCATGCCTGTCCTTCATCAAGTTTGTAATATATCTCCCGATCATACATTAGAAGATCCATTATTTCCCAATTATTGATTAGTGGATGCATGACCATGTCATTTACTATTTCGAAGAGGACACCATAATTTGTATTATATCTTTGTCCTCCCTGAAATCTCAGTCCATCTGTAGTAGTCGCACCTGAAAGGACATCCAAAAAAATCTGCCGATACTCATCATTTAGCTTGATTTCTATCTTATCTTCAATGACATCTGCTTTCTCTCTAGTGTATTGAGAATACGTATGCTCTGCATCTGGGATCGAATCTGTTAATACAACGCCTTCTTTCTTATATTGTCTAAGCAAAGGTAGTACTTGGGCTTTAATCTTATTCTGCATCAATCTCTCTGCATTCCACATTGAAAACCCGTGTCCGGGAAGAAAATAAGTGAACCCAATTACATATTTATTTCTTTCATCACCATAATCTGGCGCAATATAATCGAGAAACGAGTTATAATAAATGTATTTTTCTACGGCCTCGTCTGTAAATCTGTCAAGAAGCAAAACAGTATCCTCTGAGTAAAATTGAAAATACAGTTCACAAATACTGTTTATCGTTTTATATATTTTCTTACCAAGTTTATTAAAATCATTTTTATAACGTACCGTTGAACTGTCTATCCATCTCAAAGGAAACATAAATTCAAGAAAGGTTTCTGCCTGTGCCGGTGTTAGGCAAACAGAAAAATCCGGCACATCAGAAATAACATCATCAACATCCTTTATAGGGGAGGCGGCACATTCATTTTCTCTGTATCGAGTCTTTAACACTTCCCATTCTTGTCGTTGTTCCTCAAGTTGCTTTAATAGATCCTGATCGACATTAAAATAAGCGCTCTTGTAAAAACTTTCTCTTATGGCGGCCTTAAGCTTCTCTTCTGTGCTTTCAGAATAACAAACCTCAAAAGTAGAAAGAAGATCTGCGTCAAGGCCATACTCGGGATGCAATATATTTGATGTCATAAATACGTACATCTTATCCGAGATACATAGTTTTTTTCCGGAAGGCAGTGTAATGGATTCTCCTCTGTGGGAAAATGCGTACATAAGTTCACCAAGAACACTGGATATATTAACCCGATGTATGTCGTCAAAAATCAAAAAGCCCGGCATATCCGACTGGTTCATTTCTTCAGCCAGTTCTATTACCATCTTGTCCTTTTGAATAAACGAGGTATTTCCGTTAATTGTCTCAACGGATATGCTTTCAATAAAATCATGCGTTGTCATTCCCTCATGTAGAGAAACCAACTTTATTCCTGGCTTATAATTAGCTTCAAGATAGTTGAACGCTGCATCGCAAAAGTTAGCCGGATTATAGAACTTCATTTTCGGATTATTCTTTTCCGAATCTGACAGTTTATCCCAAATAACCTCAACCACTGCTTTTTTTGCTGAATATGTTTTGCCCGAACCGGGCGGGCCTATATAAATTCTATTCTGATTCATTTTTCCCTTTATCATAATCAGAAAGCATGTCAAAGACGGCTTTCGCCAAACACTTGGAAAACTTCGGCGGAACCGCATTCCCAATCATTTTATATGTTTCAACATTACTTCCTTCAAAAACATAGTCATCATCAAACGTCTGAAGTCTTGCAGCTTCTCTAACCGTTATGGATCTCAACTGTTTTGAGTCGGGATGAATATGCCGCAACCCGTCCTTGTAAAGATGCGCCGGAATCAAATTACTCGGTTCATCCCATCTGATAACGTGATATTTATGGACATTTGACGTATGCCCAGTTTTCTCTGTATATAATTTCTTTAGAGCATCCGTCGAAATATACTCATTCCTGCCAGACTCAATATCTTCAGTCAGCATTTTAAATATCTCCATATCACGTTCACTCTGCCATCGAGCTATATGATTTGCCACATACGGATTTGGTATGTTATGAGATATCCTTTTCTTCTCGTATTTTTCATCATGCCCTAATGGATATAATTTAGGGAGATCCCCTATAGCTTCCCTAACGGTCATCTTCTTGTCTGTTTTATACTTTGGAAGGTACTTTTCATAAAATTGCGTCAGCATTTTCTCGCAATTCTTTTTTCCAAAATAATCCACAGAGAGACCTATTATGATCACTCTTTTTCGGTTTTGTGGCACTCCATAGTCTGTAAAATCAATAATGGCGTTTGCAAGGTTGTGAAGAACACTGTATCCCGCCTTTAGAAAACTTTCCTGAATAATCTCAATGATCGGCCTGTCTCCAGGCTGTGCGCTCAGAATTCCCGGCACATTCTCAAACACAAACATTTTTGGCTTATATTTTTCAACGACCCTGATATAGCTTTCAAACAAAAAATTTCTGTAATCATTCCTCATTCCGTGCTCATCGCGCACACGTCCTGCTATTGAATAAGCCTGACAGGGAGGACCACCAATAATAATATCCAGACCTCCTGCATCTTGAATTAATTTATCCAGACCAACTGATGTTCCGTATTTTTCATCATTCGTCCATCCAAAAAACAACTCGTCTGTTCTTTGGATATCAAATTGGAGAACTCGTTCAGATGCATCTCTATACCCCCATTTTGTTTTTAAACGATTGGCCAGATTTATACAGGGTCCTTTTTCCCACTCTACTGCAGCAATCGTATTATAATAACCGGTCTGTTCGAATCCATCCATAAGTCCGCCACATCCGGCAAATAAATCAATGGAGTTGATGACTTTCTTTCTTCTATTGTCCCCCATCGAAATAATCCTAAGAAGTTCCTCTCCCAAGGCCTTACCCAATAATGGTGGTACTGCATTCCCCACTTGCCGACTCTGTTGTGTTTTACTTCCAGTAAACACAAAATCATCTGGGAAAGATTGAATCCTTGCGTCTTCCCTTACTGTCGGAATTCTGTTGAGTTCATAATGAAAAATATTTCTGTGACCAGTATCGACCGTTCGTGATGGTGCGTTCCCGTTAAGCCTTGTCCAAGCCATATGGAATTTTCTACTTTCTCCCCACCCCGGAGGGAGATCTTTATAATTTCCTCCTTCTGGAACAAGCGCTATTGTATCCTTGACAAACTGTTTATGATCTGTTGCAACATGATTATGCAAAACCTTGCAGTTTCCTCTCATCAATTTCTGATATTCTGTTTTTGGCGGTTCTGAATACTCATCAGCTTCTTTTCCAAGGCAATCTGTACGTGTTGGAAGGTCGCTAATTGCATCTCTGCATGTGCGATATGTGTCCGGAGTAAATTTGGGTGTCGGGAAACGGGGAGTCCCTATATCTTTTCTGACGCCCATGAATATCAGCCGTTTTCTCATTTGCGGCACACCATAATCAGCGGCAATAAGGATTCGACACTCAATGTTATAGCCTATTTCTCTAAATCGCTTAAGAATCTCTTCCTTTATCTGTCCATTATAAAGTGTTGCCATACCAGGAACATTTTCAATAATGAAGCCTTTCGGTTTATATTCTTTTACCATTTCAATTACAGCAAGGTACAGTTGGTTCCGTTTATCATCAAAATTCCGTGGCCCAGTAAGCGAAAATCCCTGGCAGGGAGGACCGGCAATGATTACATCTATCTCTCTATCCCCGGCTATTCTTTTTATTTCATCAAAGGTCTCATGCTTTGAAAGATCGGCATTCATCCCGATTGCTCCATGATGATTTAATTCAAATGTATTTAAGGCAGCCTGATCATTGTCTATGCCTACAATAATATCAAAGCCTGCATCCATAAAGCCTTTTGATAATCCACCGCATCCGGCAAAAAGATCTATCGCATTCATTAATTTTCATCTCCCGTCTTTACAAACTCGCAAATATCCGAAATATCACAGTCCAACTTCTCGCACATTTTTAAGAGTACTTCCATACTTACAGGTTGATTCTTGCTAAATTTTGCAAGCGTATTTGTCCCTATTCCTGTAAGAGACCTGAGATCGCTTTTATTCATCTTCTTATCAATCATAAGTTTCCACAGCTTATTATAACTTATCTGCATTTCTTTTCCTCTATTTGGTTCTTAATGCTTAATATTGCTCTAAACACACAAAAAATTATACCAGCAGGCATAAAATGTTTCAATATCGAAATATTAAGCCTACTTTGTAGTCTTAATAACGCTATAATCCTATCAGATAATAAATTTGGATAACTTTGCAAGCAGGGTCTCCGTGCGCACGCTCGCCTGAGACGCGGAAAATAGCTACGCCACTTTCCGCTTTGCTTGTTGGGGAAATCCCCAATCCCCTGAGCACGCCGCTAATAACGGCGAGCCCTATTATCACCACTTTGATGTATTCTTATCCAACTGTCTCAATACCAAATTGCGTTCCATCACACATGAACGTATAATGATTTTATAAGTCACTTGACCACCACATCTGCAATCACATAATTGCTGACAATATCTATTCACTGAGGGGAAAAGAATGGTTAAAGCAGAATTATCGTATAATCCATACCTGCAGAAAACTGAAATCAGGTTCAACGGACAATCTCCACGAATAAACAGCCACGTAGAAAAATATCTGGACAAAAAACTCCAGACCTGGATCCATAAGCTGCCA
>OCTX012204993.1_pt1 | contig 13499 bp, 9 predicted proteins | sample 1539691 | NCBI WGS metagenome assembly OCTX01 (sample SAMN02144231, study PRJEB22623) | gut metagenome | biome: sheep rumen | host: Ovis aries | place: New Zealand
ATCGAGGGTACGGATGAAGAACTGAGGACGATACTTGTTGTGGAAAGGAGTGTGGCGGCCACCTTCTTCTTTCTTCAGAACGTAAATCTGACCAAGGAAGTGGGTGTGAGGGGTGATGGAACCGGGTTTGGCGATAACTTCACCACGCTTGACCTCTTTCTTGTCGATACCGCGGAGGAGGAGACCTACGTTGTCACCAGCCTCACCCTGATCGAGGAGCTTGCGGAACATCTCGACGCCAGTGACGACGGTGCTCCTGGGTTTGTCGTTGAAGCCGACGATTTCAGCGGGATCGTTGACGTGGATGGTACCGGTCTCGATACGTCCGGTAACAACGGTTCCACGGCCGGTGATGGAGAAGATGTCCTCGATAGGCATGAGGAAAGGCTTCTCGTTCTCACGGACAGGCAGGGGGATGTACTCGTCGACTGCATCCATGAGCTCGAGAACCTTCTCTTCCCACTTAGGCTCGCCGTTGAGGGCGCCGAGTGCGGAACCGCGGATGACAGGAGCGTTGTCGCCGTCGAAATCGTACTTGCTGAGGAGGTCGCGGACTTCCATCTCAACGAGGTCGAGCATTTCCTCGTCGTCTACGAGGTCGACCTTGTTCAGGAAGACAACCATCTTGGGAACGTTAACCTGCTTTGCGAGAAGGACGTGCTCGTTGGTCTGAGGCATGGGGCCGTCAGTAGCTGCAACAACGAGGATAGCACCATCCATCTGGGCGGCACCGGTAACCATGTTCTTCACGTAGTCGGCGTGGCCCGGGCAATCGACATGCGCATAGTGACGATTGGCGGTCTGGTACTCGATGTGAGCGGTGTTGATGGTGATACCGCGCTCCTTCTCCTCAGGAGCGTTGTCGATCTGATCGAAAGACTTGACCTCGCTGAGGCCCTTCTTTGCCAGAACCTGGGTGATAGCAGCGGTCAGAGTGGTCTTGCCGTGGTCAACGTGGCCGATGGTGCCGATGTTGACATGGGGTTTGTCCCTTTTGAATGTTTCTTTTGCCATAATATTATGTATAAAGTTGTTACAAAAATAAACCGGATTGCTCCGGTCTTGAGCCGATGATGGGATTTGAACTCATGACCTCATCCTTACCAAGGATGCGCTCTACCCCTGAGCTACATCGGCAATCTTGGAGCGGGGTAGGAGAATCGAACTCCCATTTTCAGCTTGGAAGGCTGACATAATAGCCGTTATACGAACCCCGCAAGTGTGGGAAGTATTCTCTTCCGCTTCGTGGGCAAGGATGGATTCGAACCACCGTAGGCGTGCGCCAGCAGATTTACAGTCTGCCCCATTTGGCCACTCTGGTACTTGCCCGTACTATTCTGCGATGAGCCGATGGAGGGAATCGAACCCACGACCTTGAGATTACAAATCACACGCTCTGGCCATCTGAGCTACATCGGCAGTATTTCAATTGCCCCTTTTAAGGGATTGCAAAGGTAGCAATTATTTTGGAATCTCCAAAAACTTTTGCAAGATTTTTTCGATTCCTTCTTTATCGAGCCTGTATCGGCTGCGTTGCTGCGCCTGGGAGGCATGCAGCGCGAACTCGTCGGTTATGCCCGCTGCCATCACCCGTACCTCGAATCCGTTCTCTGCCATGTATTCGCATACCGCGCCGTGCAGGCCGCCGGCGATGCAGCCGTCCTCCACGGTGATTATTTTCTCGAAGCGGCAGGCTATGTTGTCTATGAGAAGCGGGTCGAGGGGTTTGATGTACGGGAAGTAGTATACTCCCGCCCTTCCGGGGAAGGAAGCGGCCGCCTCGAGGGCGCGGCACGTCGCCGGCCCGGTGGCTATGATTGCAACGGTGTCGCCTTCCAGCAGGGCGTATGCCTTGCCGGGCTCCATTACATGCATTTCAGCATCTCTCCACTGCGTGCCTTCCGCCTGTCCGCGCGGGTACCTTATAATAAAAGGGCCGTGGTGCTGTAGGGATGCCGTATACATGAGGTTGCGGAGGTCGGTCTCGTTGCGCGGCGCGGCTATGGTCACGCCCGGTATGCTGCGGAACGCCGCAATGTCGAATGCGCCCTGATGCGTGGCGCCGTCTTCGCCCACGAGGCCTGCCCTGTCGAGGCAGAGAACCACCGGGAGGCGCTGCAGGGCGACGTCGTGGATTACCTGGTCGTAGGCGCGCTGGGCGAACGAAGAGTATATGTTGCAGAAGGGTAGCAGCCCGCCGGCGGCAAGCCCTGCTGAGAATGTGACCGCATGTTCCTCTTCGATGCCTACGTCGTAGAAGCGGTCCGGGAAACGGGAGGCGAACTCGGTCATGCCGCAGCCCGTAGCCATGGCGGGGGTTATTCCGACGATGCGGCTGTCGCTGGCGGCGAGGTCGCACAGGGTGGCCCCGAATACGTCCTGGTAGCGGTCGGCGCTGCGATGCGAGGGGAGCCTGAGGCCTGTCGCGGCGTCGAACTTCCCCGGAGCGTGCCATACGACCGGGTCTTTTTCGGCCGGAGCGTACCCCTTGCCCTTGACTGTGTAGCAGTGCAGCACGCGGGGACCGCTGAGGTCGCGCAGCTTGCGAAGGGTGGTGACGACTGCCCTGATGTCGTTGCCGTCGATAGGACCGAAGTACCTGAAGCCCAGGGCTTCGAAGATGTCGCCCCGGGTGGTGCGGACAAAGATTGTCTTGATGTTCCTCGTCCAGCGCTGGAGGGTGGCGCGGACCTTCCCCTCGCCCAGCTTGTCCCATATCCGGGCCTTGAGACGGTTGTAGCGGGCGCTCGACGTGACATTGAGAAGGTGGTTGTGCAGGGCGCCTATATTGCCGTCTATCGACTGGTTGTTGTCGTTGAGTATGATCAGGAGGTCGGCATTGCCGGAACCGGCGTTATTGAGTCCCTCGAAAGCGAGCCCTCCGGTGAGGGCGCCGTCGCCTATGAAGGCGGTGACCTTTTCTCCAAGGCCCCGGATGCGTGACGCCTCGGCCAGACCGAGGGCCGCCGATACGGAAGTGGAGGAGTGGCCTGCGCCGAATGCGTCATACAGGCTCTCGGCCCTGGAGGGGAATCCGCTCAGGCCGCCCTCCTTGCGGAGGCTGCGGAACAGCTCGCGGCGCCCGGTGAGGATTTTGTGTGCGTATGCCTGATGGCCCACGTCGAATACTATCTTGTCGCGAGGGGAGTCGTATACATAATGGTAGCCCACGATGAGCTCCACCGCTCCGAGACTCGAGGCAAGATGCCCCGGATTGGCCGCGCAGCATTCGATGATGTATCCCCGCAATTCGGCACACAGGCGCTCAAGCTCTTCCAGGCTGAATGCCTTGATGTCGGCGGGGGATTCTATCTTTTCCAGCAGTTCGTACATGGGACCGCAAAAATACGAAATCTTTTGGAGTTTTTCCGAATAAATTACCTATATTTGAGACTGCTTAAACTAATTAAATTTAAACGTTATGCCATCATTGAACAAAGTAATGCTAATCGGTAACGTTGGAAGAGACCCGGAAGTACGTTACCTCGACCAGGGCTCGGCCCAGGGCGGCCAGAGCACCAAGGTCGCCACCTTTACACTTGCCACCACCGACCGCTACCGCGACCGCGCCGGCGAACTCCGCGAGAACACCGAGTGGCACAATCTGGTGCTGTGGCGCCAGCTTGCAGACCTTGCCGAGCGCTACATCCGCAAGGGCAGCCAGATTTACGTTGAAGGACACATCCGCACCCGCTCCTACAACGACCAGCAGGGCCAGAAGAAATACATGACCGAGATAGTGGCCGACAACGTGCAGCTCCTCGGCCGCCGCGACGGAGAAGGCTTGCAGCCCGTCCAGGGCCAGGGATATGCTCCCCAGCAGAGTGCAGGCGCCTATCAGGCACCCTCTTACCAGTCCCCCTCCTACCAGGCTCCCGCATCCGGTGGATATTCGGCCCCTGCCGCTCCCCAGCAGCCCGGCGGTGCCGCTGTAGGCGGATACCAGCGCCGTACCGAGGCTCCCCAGCCTGCAGCACCTGCAGCACCCGACTTCGGCGCTCCCGCCGCGGACGACGACCTCCCGTTCTAGCCTTTCCCGGGTGTGGAGCCCAGCGTTCCGCACCCCGCACATAACGAAGTTGCCGATCCGGGTGCAAAGCTCCATGCATTTGCACCCGGATTGTGTCATTCGATGAAAAATAACGTATCTTTGCCGGGATGAACACTAAGACTTATATACCTCCGCAGGCGGATTATGCGTGTGAAATATCCCTCTGCGGCATTTTTTGCGACAGCGGCCTTGCCGACGAAGGAGGCATTCCCGATTATGTTGAAGACGAAATCCATTGGTAGGCCTATGAGAAAGTCGCTTCTTATCGCAGCGTCAGCGGCTGCAGCAGCCGTTTCCTGCACCCTCGGAGAAGCTCCCGAGCTTTCGCCGGCCACTCCGGTTTCATTCGAAGCCACCTTCGGGCAGCAATCCAAAGTATATCTTGAGGATAACGTAAAATGCCGCTGGTCGTCCGGCGACATTATCTCCGTATTCGGAAAGGACGGGACCAATTACTGGTTCGGGACGGAAGACTACGGGTCCACGGCCGTTTTCAGCCTCGGCGGCGAGCAGTCCTCAGATGCCTCTCTTGTCTCTTCCGAGCCGTACGCCCTTTATCCTTACCGCCACGACAACGCCATATCCGGCACGGCTCTCACGACCTGGATAGCTCCAGTCCAGACTCCAGCCGGCGGCGCTTTCCCTTCCAACCAGCCGCCCGTACTGGCGGCACGCGCCACGGCTGACGGAAAACTCGCCTTCCGCCATGCCTGCGCCCTTGTCAGAATCAGCACCGAGTCCGAGGGCGTCACTGCCATCGTCCTGCAGGGAGAGAACGGGGAGCATCTGAACGGCTCGTATACATACGATTACGGTACCGGCACCGGCACGGCTGACGGAAATGCCTGGCTGTACCTCCAGAATGAGGATTCGTCCCCTCTTGCACCCGGGACGTACTACATGGTCGTCCCGCCGACCGTGTTCGAAAAGGGCCTCACCGTGAAGCTCCTTCCCGACGTCGCCGGCTCCGTCAATTACAGATATACCGGAAACAGCGTCACCCTGGCGGCCGGTCATGTCCTCAACCTGGGAGCCCTCAACTACAGCACCGCGTCCGCCGGCCCCTCCGTTACGCTTCTGAGCGAAAAGAGTGCCACCGTCGGCGCCGACTACACCCTTACGCTGCGTTTCGATTCCCCCTCCGGTTTCACCGACGGATGGGTCAACGTTTCCAGCTGGGAGACTGAAAACGGCAGCTGGACCAAAGTCGTCCCGGGCACGGGCGAGACCAGCTGGTGGGAGTCCAACGGCGGCTTCAACATCAGCTCCGCGGACGGCACCTCCGTCACCCGTTCATGGGTCATCAGGTTCCCCGAGGCCGGCAAGTACGGTCTGTATGCTGGCCCCGTGAAAGACGGCGCCGGCAATACGTTCGACGGCAACCTTGATGACTTGATCGTCGTAAGCGCCCAGCCGTCTTCCGGCGGTACCGAGATGATTTCCGACACCCGCAGCGGCCTTGCTGACGGATGGTACGACATAAGTTTTACGGCGACCCGTGCGCTCAGCGGTGGAATCGTCTATGCCACAGCATCTTCCGGTACCGGAATCTCCCGCATGACCCCGCTACGCTACGGCAGCTCGGTAAGGCACGTCATCCGCGGCGTTCCGGTCAGCGGAGGTTCATGCACCCTGAGCACCGTCGCACCGGACGGCACTCCTGCTGAATTCTCCGTCAGCGGCATTGAATATACCCCGTCGTCGGAATGGACCTGGCTGCAGGGCGGCGACTTTTCGCGCCTGAACATGGAACTCGAGCACGGCGTGAGCTACAGGTACGGCGGTTCAGAGGCCGACCCCGTGGACGTGGCGGTCGAGAACGGCTGGAATGCTGTGCGCCTTCGCGTCTTCAACGATCCGGGCAATACGTCCTATGTGCCTTCCGCTTACATGACAGCGGGTTACGTGTGTCTGGCCGACATGCTCAAACTGGCCCGGAAGGCAAAGAAGGCAGGTCTCAAGATCCTCCTGTCGCTCCACTACAGCGACTATTGGACTGACCCTCTGATCCAGAACGTGCCGCACGAGTGGGCCTCACTCGACGAGGCTGGCCTGCAGAAAGCGGTCTACGATTATACCTACGAGGTGCTGCTGGAGATGCTCTCACAGAACACGCCGCCCGCATACGTCGCCATCGGCAACGAGACCAACACCGGAATGCTCTACGGCGGCGGCACGAACGGACGTGGTTACAATACCGCATACCGCAACAATCCCGCAAAGTTCGCAGCTTTCTTCAACAAGGGAGCCCAGGCCGTTAGGGAACTCGTACCCGAGGCTGGGGTGGTGCTTCATCTGGCCAACCCGCACAGCAACCTGGGTTCGCTGCTGAGCTCCCTGAATACCAATTCGCTGGATTACGACATCCTGGGCATATCCTACTATCCGTTCTGGTCCGACATGACTGCGGAGCAGTTCGTCACGAGGGCCGACAGCTTCGCCGCCACGGCGGGCCGCAAGGTTTTCGTAATGGAAACCGGGTTCAACTGGAGCAACGTGACTTCCTACGGCGACGCCGGCCAGCTTGAGAACCAGGGACCGTACGAATCCGTGTATCCGGCGTCTCCGGAGAACCAGCGCAATTACCTGCAGGAGCTGCTTGTAGAGCTTAAGAAATCCTCTTCCGTCATAGGTGTCTTCTACTGGGACCCTCTGACCGTGCGACTCAATACCTGGAGCGGCATGGACCACTACGAAGGAGGGTCGCTGGTGCCGAACCACGACAACGGGACAGTCACCCAGAACAGCGCCCTCTTCGACTACGGAGGCAATGCTCTGGACGCCTGGAAAGCTTTCAGATACAATAATTAAACTGTTCATAACCGATGAAAATGACTATCGCAGAGCGCCTTCAGGCGCAGCGTGAGCACCAGCCGAACCCTATCCTGTATGCAATCCTTAGGCTTGTCGTCAGCATTATCGGCGCCCCTCTCAAGATTAAATTCATCTACAAGGCAAAGCCGGGCGAGGACAAAGGGCCCATCGTGCTGGTGGCGAACCATGCCTCCCGCATCGACTACGTGTACACGGCTCCTGCCGTGGGGTCCAAGAGGCTCAACTACGTGGTGGGATACAACGAGTTCTTCGTGTTCCCCACAAACCTGATGCTCAAGGTGGCGCAGGTCATTCCCAAACGCAATTTCACCCCCGACCTGCATGCGGTGCAATCCATGATGCGCATCATCCGCGAGGGCGGCAACATCTGTTTCATGCCCGAGGGCATGAACTCCATCACAGGCATGGCCCAGCCGGTGATGTGGGGTACCGGCAAGCTCCTCAAAAAGCTTGGCGTAAATGTCTATTACACAAAGATTAAGGGTGGATATCTGAGCAATACCAAGCACTGCCAGAAGCAGCGTCCCGGCCGCACCGAGGTCGTGGTGGACAGGATGTTCACGTCCGATGAACTCAAGACTCTGACCGACGTGCAGATAGAGGACAGGATGAACCGCCTGCTCGCCCACGACGACTACATGTGGAACTCCGTCGAGAAAGTCCGTTTCGACTCCAAGGGCAAGCCGGCCGAGAGCCTGGAGACGCTGCTTTACATGTGTCCCAAGTGTGGTGCGATGCACAAAATGGTGAGCGACGAGCGCACCCTGACCTGTAGCGCATGCGGCAACAAGGTCGAAATCGACGAGTGCGGAATGATCAGACCCGTCGGCCCCGATTCAGTCTGTCCTCCGCTCGTCACCGATTGGACGCTGCTCGAGAGACAGAGGGCCGCACGTGACGTGCGCGAACCGGGATTTAGCTACAGCGGCCATGTGCGCGTGGGACTTCTTCCTGATTATAAGTATCTTACCGGAGGCAAGACGTCGGAAATATGCGGAGACGGCACACTCACGCTTACTGCCGCCGGCCTGCATTTTGACGGCACCGTCCGGGGAGAGCACCGTTCCTGGGACATCCCCATCAGCACCCTGCCGAGCTTCGGCATGTGTACCGACATCAGCCGTTTCTATACTTTCCTGAACGGAGAATTCTGGGAATTCTATCCCGACGCAGGCGATACGCTCCGCTGGGACCAGCTCACCGAGGAAATGCACCGCGCCCAGGGCGGCAAGTGGCAGAATACGGAATACCGTCATGCGTCCGCATGACGGTATTCCAATTCTTTAATCCCCCTGCACCCCCAGGGGACGGGGGAAAGGATTCCCCCGACGCGCTGACGCGCTCCCCCTTCTGTCGGCCTACGGCCTCCGATTCCTCTTTGGTCTGAGGTTGTTGCTTTGTCAGAAGCTGTTATCCCACTGCACCCAATAGGGCAAGGGGAGGTGTCAGCGGGCGTTTTTTCCTTCGTCGAGACGCAGCTCGGGATGCATCCTGGATGCGTTGCGCAGCAGGGCTGCGATGACTACCGCCAAGCTCCCCAGGGCGATGAAGATATATTCGGCGTGTACGGCGGCATCTACTCCCTGCCGGGCGTCGAAGATGCGCCCGACGAAGATGGGGACCAGCAGCATGCCCATGTTCTGAATCCAGTAAATCAGCGAGTAGGCTGTGCCGAGGTTGCGTTCGGGGACGATTTTGGGTACGCTGGGCCACATTGCCGAAGGCACCAGCGAGTAACCCACTCCCAGCATTGAGATGCCGAAGTAACCCCAGAACGGTACGCCCTGCGGGGCGAATGCGAGCACGAAATGGGCCGCCAGCACCAGCAGGGAACCGAACCCCATCCACACTGTCGCCTTGCCGACTTTGTCCACCATGGCGCCGAACAGCGGGGTGAATACCACCGTGAAGAACGGAATCATGGTAATCATCCACTTGGCACTGTCGACGTCCATGCCGAAGCGGGGGATGACTATGGAAGTGCCGAACTTCTTGAAGCTGATGATGCAGCAGTAGAAGAAGACGCAGAGCAGCGAAATTAGCAGGAACCTGCTGTTGGTGAGCAGCTTGCCAAGGTCGGAGAACTTGAATTTGTCTTCCTCCTTAACGGCCCCGCGCCCGGACGCGATTCCGTGCTCGCGGTCGAAGCGTGCGTCCATGGCGACGAAGATGCCCCATAGCAGCACGCCGGCAAGAATCAGGATGAGTCCGAAAGTGGCGGGACGTGCGGTCTCGGACAGAGTATATATTTCTCCGGGAGCTTTCTGGGCGACGAGTACGGGCGAAAGTATGAATGCGGCTGCAGTGCCGAGACGTGCCACTGCGACCTGCGCGCCCATGGCGAATGCCACATTGCCCCCCTTGAACCACTTGGCTATGGAGCGGGTGACCGCTACGCCTGCAATCTCGCTGCCGAGTCCGAAGAGCATGCATCCTGCGTACGCCAGCATGAGCGAGGTGTGGGGCGCGAGGCCGCTTCGCAGCGCGGCAACTACCGTACCCGCACCGAGGGCCATCAGGCCTACGAACACGCTGCCGATGATGCGCACCCCGAACAAGTCGAGCAGGATACCGCATACGATGAGTCCGCCGCAAACGCACAGGAAGCTGTAGCCTCCGGCGTAGAATCCGTAGTCTGCACTGTTCCAGCCGAGTTCGAGCGTCTCGGGGTGCTGGAAAATCTGGCTTAAGGTGGAGAAAGCGTCGTCAAAGAAGTACGATGCGAACATCGGCACCATCAGGCACAGCAGTGCCACCCACTTGAGCTTGCCGCTTTTCATCCTCAGGCCTCTTTGTCTTCGGACGGCTTGATGTTGGGCTCTTCGAGGCCGAATCCCTTCTTGCGGTCTTCAATCTTGAGCCAGAAGCCCAGGATCATGGCCACGACTCCGAGGGAGGCGAATACCAGCATGGGCACGGTGTAGTTGTACTTCAGAGGGTCGGTGACTCCGGGGTTGGAGGCGCTGAGCACGGAACCGATAATCATGGGGAATGCGTACAGACCGATGTTCTGAATCCAGAAGATGAGCGCGTATGCCGAACCGAGGAGTTTGTTGTCGATGAGTTTGGGAACCGAAGGCCAGAGGGCTGCGGGAACCAGCGAGAAGGAGATGCCCAGCAGGATGATGGCAAGGTAAGTGATTACCACCGACTTGGTTGCGGGAACCACGAGGGCGAATGTGAGGTGGCAGAGAATCATGAGCACGGCACCCAGGATGAGCATCGTGGCGCCCTTGCCCCTGCGGTCGAGGAAATTGCCGAGGAACGGGGTGACGGCTGCGGCTCCGAGCGGGAACACGAAGAATACGAGGCTGGCCTGCTGGGCGGTGTAGCCCAGGTTGCACTGCAGCATGTTAATCGCGTACTTCTGAAACGGGAAAATGGCGCTGTAGTACAGCACGCAGAGCAGTGCCACAATCCAGAACATCTTGAGCGATAGGATTTTGCCTATGTCGCTGACCTTGAACGGGTCGTCCTTCTCTTCCTGTACGCCTTCCTTGTCGAGCCTGGCATCCATGAATCCGTAGGTGATGAAGAGTATGAGGCCGATGCAGAGCAGCAGGGCGCCTACGGCAACGGGACGGCTGACGCTTACGGGGGCGATGTTCGCGATGAGGGGGGAGCCGAGCATGACGATGGCGACGCCAATGCGGGCGATAGCCATTTCCACGCCCATTGCGAGAGCCATCTCCTTGCCCTGGAACCACTTGACAATGCCTCGGGATACCGTGATGCCGGCCATTTCACAGCCGCATCCGAATATCATGAAGCCTATCGCTGCGAGCTTGGCCGAGCCCGGCATTCCGGCGAAGAATGGGGTGACGTTCCACCATGCGTCGGGGAGGTTGAGGTTGTTGGTGAACCAGGCCTCGGCTCCGCTGCCGATGAACCCCTCGGACACTGCGAAGTACTTTATCGCCGCGCCGGCGACCATGACGGCTCCGGACAGGATTGCCGTGAAGCGCACGCCCATCTTGTCCAGGATTATGCCTGCGAATATCAGGAAGAAGACGAATACGTTGAGGAAGGTCTCACTGCCTGCGTAATGGCCGTATGCGACCGGGTCCCAGCCCCTCTGGGTCTGGAGAAGTTCCTGCAGCGGGGACAGGATGTCCATGAAAATGTATGCGAACAGGTTGGCTGCAGCGAGCAGCACAAGGGCGGTCCATCTTGCGGCCGCGGAGTCGCGGAGTGACTTTTTTACAATCTCTGCCATATCTTGGTCTTTCTTAATCGAATCGCTAAGATAGCAATTATTTTTATAACCGAAAATCCCGGCCTCGTGGTTACATCAAGGCCGGGATTTTCGGTTTAGAGCCTGCTTAAGTAATTAGTCGGCTCAATCCCGGCAATCAGCTATTTCTGCCGGCAGTAAATCTGTACGGGGCAGCCGGTGAGAGAGAAATTCTTGCGGAGCTGATTTTCCAGGAAGCGCTTGTACGGGTCCTTTATGTATTGGGGCAGGTTGCAGAAGAAGGCGAAGGCCGGGAAGCCGGTAGGCAGCTGGGTGACGTACTTGACCTTGACGTACTTGCCCTTCCATGCGGGAGGAGGGGTCTCTTCAATGATGGGCAGCATGACCTCGTTGAGGCGCGCGGTGGGAATCTTCTGCGAATAGTTGGCATATACCTCCGCAGCAGCCTGCAGGACGTCCTGGATGCGCTGCATCTTGAGCACCGAGGTGAAAATGATGGGCACGTCGTCGAAGGGCGCGAGGCGGGAACGAAGGGCCTCGGTGTATTCCTTCATGGTGTTGGAGTCCTTGATGAAGAGGTCCCACTTGTTGACTACCAGCACGCAGGCCTTGCGGTTGCGCTGGATCAGCGAGAAGATGTTCATGTCCTGGGCCTCCATGCCGGTGGTGGCGTCTATCATCATGATGCAGACGTCGGAGTGCTCGATGGCCTTGATGGAGCGCATGACTGAGTAGAACTCAAGGTCTTCGTGTACCTTGGCCTTGCGGCGTATGCCGGCGGTGTCGACCAGCATGAATTCGTGGCCGAACTTGTTGTAGTAAGTCTCTATGCTGTCGCGGGTGGTGCCGGCAACGGGCGTTACGATGTTTCTCTCCACCCCCAGGAGGGCATTGGTGAGCGACGACTTGCCCACGTTGGGCTTGCCCACGATGGTGATGCGGGGAAGGCCGGCGTAAGGGTCTTCCTGCTCCGACTCCTCGGGCAGGACGGCGACTACGGCATCGAGCAGGTCGCCGGTGCCGGAACCGTTGGCGGCGGAGATGCTGTAGATTTCTCCGAGGCCCAGTCCGTAGAAGTCGTATGCGTCGTACATTTTGGCTCCGGAATCGACCTTGTTGACGCACAGCACCACCGGCTTGCGGGAACGGCGCAGCACATCGGCAATCTCTGAGTCATAATCGGTTATGCCGGTAGCTGCCTCCACCATGAAGAGCACCACGTCGGCCTCCTCGATGGCAATCTGCACCTGCTCGCGTATGGCGGCCTCGAAAACGTCGTCGGAGCCGTAGGTGTAGCCGCCGGTGTCCACGACGGAGAATTCCCGGCCGCACCACTCGCAGCGGCCGTAATGGCGGTCGCGGGTGACGCCGGAGGTGTCGTCTACAATGGCCTTGCGGAAGCCCACAAGGCGGTTGAACAGAGTTGATTTGCCGACGTTAGGCCGGCCTACGATTGCTACGAGACTCATAAAGCTTACAGTCTTTGCAGGCCTCGGAGCTTTCCGGGCCGGTGCAGGTTAATCCTTGCTGCTCGGCATCGACATCCTTGAAACAGCGGATGCCCAGACGGCGCATTTCTTCGTTGGAACCGACGTCGAACTGCGGAAATTCCTTCTTGCGGAATATGATGTTGAAACTCAGTCCCAGGACTCCCAGCCCCAGGATTGCTACCGCAGCCAACAACGTCGTTCCCATTTAATAAACAAAATCGGTACTGATGGGTTCGTAATTGTAAACCTTGTCGATGATTCTTGCAAACACCGGGGCCATCGAGACGATTCTGATTTTGGAATGGCCTTCCAGCTCGTGGTGGGGGATGGTGTCGGTTATCAGTATCTCCTGAAGGCTCGATTCTTCAATCCTGGAAATGGCCTCGCCGGAAAGGATTCCGTGTGAGGCGCAGGCGCGGACGCTCGCGGCACCCTTGCTCATGAGCACGTCGGCGGCCTTGCATAGCGTACCGGCGGTATCAATCATGTCGTCTATGATAATGATGTTCTTGCCCTCCACGTCGCCGATGGCCTTGATTTCCGATACGACATTGGCCCTCTCGCGGGTTTTGTGGCAAATCACCACGCCGCACTCGCGGCCCTCGCTGCTGAGGTTCCTGGCGTAGGAATTGGCCCTCTTTGCGCCTCCCATGTCGGGAGCGGCGACCGCAAGGTTGGGGAGTGCGAGCGCCTGGATGGCGGGAATGAATACCTTGCTGGCGTATACGTGGTCTACGGGGATGTCGAAAAAACCCTGAATCTGGTCTGCGTGGAGGTCGCAGGTCATGACGCGGTCGGCGCCGGCGGCAGTGAGCAGGTTGGCGACCAGCTTGGCGCCGATGGAGACTCTCGGGCGGTCCTTGCGGTCCTGGCGGGCCCAGCCGAAGTAGGGGATGACGGCGATTACCTTGTCTGCCGAAGCCCTCTT
>OCTX012240081.1_pt1 | contig 13494 bp, 12 predicted proteins | sample 1539691 | NCBI WGS metagenome assembly OCTX01 (sample SAMN02144231, study PRJEB22623) | gut metagenome | biome: sheep rumen | host: Ovis aries | place: New Zealand
AGCGTACAGGACATAAGGCAGATAAAACAATAAGCAGATAGAACGTCAGACAGATAGAACGTCAGACAGATAGAATGCTGAGCAGATAGAAGATAAGGCTGACAGAACGTTAACAGATCAAATAACAGACGGGAGGGAAAATGGGATTTTTTGACAAGCTCAAAGAAGGCCTGAAGAAAACAAGGGCTTCTTTTACAGACGGTATGGAGCAGATCTTCAATTCCTATGAAAAGGTGACGGAAGAGTTCTATGACGAGCTGGAAGAGACCATGATCATGGGTGATATCGGCGTGAAGACCACCGAGGATCTTCTGGACCATCTGCGGGAGGAAGTGCGCGCGGAGCGCATCCGCTATGCCGCTGACTGCAGACAGGAACTGATCATGGGCATCCGGGACCGTATGAAACAGCCCAAAGACGCTTATGATTTTGAAAACGGACCGGCCGTGATCCTGGTGATCGGTGTCAACGGCGTAGGCAAGACCACTTCGATCGGAAAGCTTGCTTCGAATTACAAGAGCCAGGGCAAGCGTGTCCTGATCGCTTCCGCGGATACATTCCGCGCTGCCGCCAACGAGCAGCTCACAGTCTGGGCCCGCCGTGCGGGCGTCGATATCATCGGCGGAAAAGAGGGATCCGATCCTGCCAGTGTCGTCTATGACGCTGTACAGGCGGCCAAAGCGAGGAAAATCGATATTCTTCTGTGCGATACAGCCGGACGTCTTCATAATAAGAAGAATCTGATGAACGAGCTCTCCAAGATCGACCGCATCATCACCAGAGAGTTCCCGGGATGCTATCGTGAAAACTGGGTCGTCCTCGATGCGGCAACAGGTCAGAACGCGGTGTCCCAGGCGCGCGAGTTTGCCTCTGTGACCAATCTGACCGGCATTGTCCTGACCAAGATGGACGGAACGGCAAAGGGCGGCATCGCGATCGCGGTCCAGTCCGAGGTCGGTGTTCCCGTCAAATTCATCGGCGTCGGCGAGAAAATCGAGGATCTGCAGCGGTTCAATCCTGATGAATATGTGGATGCGCTGTTTTACAGAGATTGAAAAAAGCGCGGCAGAATTTTTTCAGCATATTGCAGAATCACATAAATACAATTACATAAATACAAGCAGAAAGAAGTGTAAAGATGGAACAGAAAGACATGGAAACCGGGAAAACAGTCAAGGAGAAAAAAGAGGTCCTGACACTGAAGAAATTCGAAGAGGCCTGTGAGGCGGTCGGACGCGTGACATTGGACACGGAGCTGATCTATTCGGATTATTTCAGTGAGCAGACCGGCGGAAAGGTCTATCTGAAGCCGGAAAACATGCAGCGCACCGGCGCCTACAAGGTGCGCGGCGCCTATTATAAAATCAGCACACTGACTCAGGAAGAGCGGGAGCGCGGGCTGATCACGGCATCCGCGGGCAATCATGCGCAGGGCGTGGCCTATGCGGCTCGTGAGTGCGGCGCCAAGGCAGTCATCGTGATGCCGACGACGACACCTTTGATCAAGGTCAACCGGACAAAGGCTCTTGGTGCGGAGGTGGTTCTTCACGGCGATGTCTATGATGACGCGGCTGCTCACGCGGACAAGCTGGCAGAGGAAAACGGCTATACCTTTATTCATCCCTTTGACGATCCGGATGTGGCGACGGGCCAGGGAACCATCGCAATGGAGATCATCAAGGATCTGCCTCTTGTGGATATCATCCTGGTGCCTGTCGGAGGCGGAGGCCTGGCGACAGGTGTCTCCTGTCTGGCAAAGTATCTCAAGCCCAATGTCAAGGTGATCGCGGTGGAGCCGGAAGGCGCAGCCTGCCTGAAGGCTTCTTTTGAAGCGGGAAAGGTGGTCACACTGCCGGTTGTCAATACCATTGCGGACGGCACAGCGGTCAAGACGCCGGGCAGCAGGATTTTTCCCTATCTGCAGAAAAACCTGGATGAGATCATCACGGTTCCCGATCAGGAACTGGTCACCGCGTTTCTGGATATGGTCGAGAACCACAAGATGATCGTCGAGAATTCCGGACTTCTGACTGTTGCGGCACTGCGCCATATCAACTGCAGGGACAAAAAGGTTGTCAGTGTCCTGAGCGGCGGCAACATGGACGTGATCACAATGTCCTCCGTCGTGCAGCAGGGCCTGATCCTGCGGGATCGTATTTTCACGGTTTCTGTACTGCTTCCCGACAAGCCCGGTATGCTGCATCGTGTCTCCGGCCTGATCGCGCAGGCCAACGGCAATGTCATCAAGCTCGAGCACAACCAGTTCGTGAGCATCAACAGAAACGCTGCTGTGGAGCTGCGCATCACACTGGAAGCCTTCGGAACACAGCATAAGAAGGAAATCATTTCCATACTCGAGAAAAACGGATTCAAGCCCCGTCTTGTCAAGACCAGGAGCTGATCGTTTCCGGGATGTCGGAAAGCGGGGGTACATGCCCGCGCCCCTGAGGGGGAGCGGACAGTAACAAAGCGGGAACTTGCCGGATGGAAAAACAGGGTAAAAAAATGAGTCAGTTAAATCGAAATGGGGATGCGGCGGGCAATCCGAATAAGAGGCGCTCGCTGTATCTGGCCAATATAATATTCCTGAGCTGCCTGACGATCGCTGCGCTGGTGTTTGCTCTGTTTGTTTTTTTCAGACTGCGCAGACACGGGACAGACGGCTTCCGTCAGTTTTATACGGACGGGCAGATCAAAAATATTGAGGAAAAAGCCGCGGAGGACGCCAGAAAGGAACTCCTTCTGGAGATCCAGTCTTCTCTGGAATCGGGAAGGAGCACTACGCAGATGCTGCGGGAGATCTTCGACGACTGCATCGTCGTGGTCAGCGGAGGGCGGTACTATTTTTATCCTCTCCTTGAGGAAGTGGACCACAATCCCCTTGAAATCGGGATGCTGACCAACAACGATGGTCTGATCACTTACGCGGGGGAAAATCCTGACCTGCATCTGAGCCGCGGCATTCTGCTCTCGGACGACAACGGAAAGATCGACTGGGAAAGGCTCGGGGACAGCGGCATCGAAGAGATCGTGCTCAGCGCAGGCGATCTTGAAGGGGACCGTTTTATTCCGGATCAGCAATTCGAAAGAAACTGCAGGAAGGCAGTTGAAAAGGGAAAGCGGATCAGCCTGTGCCTGGAGGTGAGTGAGCCCCCCGCGGATACGGCTGTTGACGAGGCAATGACCGTGATCGGCAAGGCGGTGGAACTCTATGGGCTTCGTGATCTTCCTCAGAAGGAAGAGAGCACACAGGAGGAAGAAAACACAGCTGATCAGGGAGACATGTCTTCCGACGGAGCGGAGGATTCCGGCGCGGGACAGACCTCGGAACCTTCACAGGGAGAGGCCGGGTCTGCGGAGGCGGCCATCGACCCGACCATCCTTTTCAGACTGCGCGCCGTGGAAAATCTCTCTGATGACGGATCAGACAAGACAGCCTGGACTGATTCCTTAAAGCTTCTGGGCGGGGAGGCGCAGGCAGAGGGACTGCATCCGGTGATCGGAACGGATCTTCATACCTGCGCGGCACAGATCGACCTTTCCGGGCTTTCTGAATATGAAAGATGGGTGATCGATCACGAAGAGACGTTAAGTTTTCCTTACAGCTTTGACTTCTGGGAGTACAGCGCGGAAGGAAATATGGAGGGTGTACCCGGAAAATCAATTCTGTATGTCCGCGTAGAAGTGATGCAGTAAGCTGCGGCAAGATGCTTCAGCAGACGGGAAGTACAGACGCAAAAAGCAGAGACGGCAAAAAGTACGGATAAAAACCTGAAAAAGTCAAGAATTTTTGCTTGACAAGCATGGGGCATGTGGTTACAATAGCACAGGTATGGAAAAAATCGTAGAGCAGGGGCTGCTATATGACTTTTACGGGCAGCTTCTTACAGCACATCAGCAGAAAATCTATGAGCAGGCGGTCTATGAGAACCTGTCCTACAATGAGATTGCAGAGCAGGAGGGGATCAGTCGCCAGGCGGTGCATGATCTGATCCGCAGGACGACGGCGCTTATGAAGAGGTATGAGAACAAGCTGGGCATGATCCGCAGGTTCAAAAGCCTCCGGGAGGCTGCCGATGAGCTCAGTGAGGCGGCGGATACTGCGGACAGCCTGGAGACGCTGGCAGTCCGGTCCCGCATGATTGCAGACAGGATCAGAAAGGATCTCAGTTAATGGCATTTGAGAGTCTGACCGATAAACTGAATGAGGTGTTCCGGAACCTGAGCGGCAAGGGACGTCTGACAGAGAGCGACGTCAGGACCGCCATGCGCGAAGTCAAGATGGCGCTTCTGGAGGCGGATGTCAACTTCAAGGTTGTCAAGAAGTTCGTCTCCTCGGTACAGGAGAGGGCGATCGGTGCCGACGTCATGAACGGTCTGAATCCCGGACAGATGGTGATCAAGATCGTCGATGAGGAGATGACGGAGCTGATGGGCTCCGAGACGACCGAGATCCGGCTCGAACCCGGAAGGGAAGCCACCGTGATCATGATGGCTGGTCTGCAGGGTGCAGGTAAGACAACGACTGCTGCCAAGCTTGCCGGCAAGTTCAAGTCCAAGGGACGTAAGCCCCTTCTGGTGGGACTTGACGTCTATCGCCCCGCTGCGATCAAACAGCTGCAGGTCAACGCCGAAAAGCAGGGCGTCGATGTCTTCGCCATGGAAGACGGGACACGGCCCGCGCAGATCGCGAAGGCGGCCTTGCAGCACGCCAAAGATAACGGCGAGACAGTGATCATACTGGATACGGCAGGACGTCTGCAGATCGACGAATCGATGATGCAGGAGCTCTCTGATATCAAAGATGCCGTCAAGGTGCACCAGACAGTTCTGGTCGTCGATGCCATGACAGGTCAGGAAGCAGTCAATGTGGCCAAGACCTTTGACGAAAAGGTCGGCGTCGACGGCGTGATCCTCACTAAGATGGACGGTGACACCAGAGGCGGTGCGGCGCTTTCCATCAAGGCGGTCACCGGAAAGCCGATCCTCTACATAGGTATGGGCGAGAAGCTCTCCGACCTCGAACAGTTTTATCCGGACCGTATGGCCAGCCGTATTCTGGGTATGGGCGATGTCCTGACCCTGATCGACAAGGCACAGGAGGCACTGGATAAAGAGGACGAGGAAAAGAGCCGCGATATGGCCGGCCGCGTCCGCAAAGGCAAGTTCGATTTCAACGACTACCTCGAGAGCATGAAACAAATGCGCAAGATGGGAGGTATGTCAAGTATCCTCTCGATGCTTCCCGGAATGGGAATGAGCAAGGACATGATCGAGGGGGCAGTCGATGAAAAACAGCTGAAGCAGACAGAGGCCATCATCCTGAGCATGACACCTCAGGAGCGCGCAAACCCCAAGATCCTTACTCCGCAGCGGAAATTCCGCATCGCAAAGGGATCGGGCTGCGATATAGCGACAGTAAACCGTTTTATCAAACAGTTCACCCAGATGCAGAAGATGATGAAGCAGATGGGCGGCATGGGCGGCCGGCGCCGCGGGAGAAATCCCCTCTCGGGCATGTTCGGCGGCATGGGCGGATCAAGAAGGGGAGGATTCCCCTTTTGAGATAAATCAGCACAAAACAGCGCTGAAGAAGGTCAGCGCATTAGAAAGAGGAGGAAAAAACAATGGCAGTTAAAATCAGACTTACAAGAATCGGTGAGAAAAAGGTCCCGCTTTACAGAATCGTCGTCGCAGATGCTTCCACCCCCAGGGATGGCAGGGCGATCGACACCATCGGACACTACAACCCCAACACAGATCCCGGCACTGTTGACGTAGATGTCGAGGCAGCTAAGAAGTGGCTCAAGAACGGCGCGCAGCCTACGACTGTGGTCAAAAAACTGTTCAAGCAGGCTGGTATTAAATAAGAATTCTGCTGCAGGTATGCGCAGTATTTTTACATATATCGCCTGACAATAAGATTCGGTATGTTCAGTGCCGGGTCTAGAAGGATTGTCTATGAAAGAATTGGTAGAAGTGATTGCGAAGGCACTTGTTGATAATCCCGATGAAGTAGTCGTGACCGAGAAAAAAGAGGGTAGATATATACGGGTGCAGCTTCATGTGGCGCCTTCGGACATGGGAAAGGTAATCGGAAGGCAGGGCAGAATCGCAAGGGCGATCAGGTCTGTTGTCAAAGCCGCCTCTGCACAGGAAGATTACCGGATCGATGTAGATATCGATTAATGACTGAATAAGATACAGGCGGCGTTCTGCGCCGCCTTTTGTTCATTCATAAGCATCCCGGTCCCTGACAGGCGTGAACAGCTGATGGAACAAACTGTACAGAGTAATGGAGAAAAGAGTTGACTGAACGTTTTCAGGTTGGTGTGATTACTTCCACACATGGTCTTCGGGGGGAGGTCAAGGTCTTCCCGACAACAGATGATCCGGGACGTTTCCTGGTCCTGAAGGAACTGATCCTGCAGGAAAAAAGGAGCGAACGCAGGATCAGGATCCGCAGCGTGAAATTTTTCAAACAGTTTGTCATCCTTGGATTTGAGGGGATGAACCGGATTGAAGATGTGGAGAAACTGCGCGGATGCCCCCTTCTTGTGGAACGTAAGGATGCAATTCCTCTCGAAGAGGATGAATATTATATAGCGGATCTGATCGGTCTGTCGGTCCGCGATGAAGACGGGAATGAGATCGGAACGCTGAAGGAAGTCCTTGAGACGGGCGCCAACGATGTCTATGTTGTCCGGAGAGAGGGCAGAAAAGATCTGCTCCTGCCCGCGATCTCCCAGTGTATCCTTGACGTTCAGCCGGAGCAAGGCTTTGTGACTGTCCATGTGATGGAAGGTCTGGAGGACCTGTGATGCGATTTCATGTTCTGACACTTTTTCCGGAGATGGTGGAGTCTGCCCTTGGAGAGAGCATACTCGGCCGTGCCTCGCAGAAAGGCCTGGTTGAGATCAGCGCAGTCAATATCCGGAGCTATACCGATAACCGCCACAACAGAGTCGACGATTATACTTATGGGGGCGGTGCCGGCATGCTGATGCAGGCCCAGCCTGTATATGACTGCTGTGCTGCAGTTCAGGCAGGGATCATGGAGAGGCAGGGAAGGCCTGCGAGGGTGCTCTATATGTCTCCGCTCGGACGTGTTTTCGATCAGAAGATGGCAAAGGAGCTCGCGGGGGAAGAAGAACTGATCCTGCTCTGCGGCCACTATGAAGGGATCGACGCGCGGGCGCTGGAAGAGATCGGCGCCGAAGAAGTCTCGATCGGGGATTTTGTCCTGACCGGCGGGGAACTTCCCGCCATGATGATCGTCGATGCTGTCTCCCGTATGATCCCCGGTGTCCTGGGCAATACGGATTCCGCGGACACAGATTCTTTTATGAACGGACTTCTGGAATATCCGCAGTATTCGAGACCGGCGGTCTGGCACGGAAAGGCAGTTCCTCCCGTCCTGCTCAGCGGCGATCATGCGCGGGTGGAAGAGTGGCGGTTCGAACAGTCCCTGGCGGTCACCAGGGAGCGGCGGCCGGATCTGTATAGAAAATTTGTTGAGGAGAACCCGGAAATCATGGAAGCCCGTCAGAAGCGGATCGACCGGCAGAAAAGGCTGGAGGAGCGGCGCAGAAGACGGGAGCAGAAACAAGGAGAACAGTCCGGAGAAAGCGGACAAGAGCAGGAAAAGAAGAAGTAGCCGATGATGAAGAGGAAACACAAATTCAGAGTCTGCGCAGAGATCTGCCGGTTCGGCAAAGACAGGAAAAGATTTTCCGCCGGCCTGGCTGCGACACTGCTTCTGTTGTGGATCCTGTTCTGTGTGACAGGATGTTCAGGCGGAAAAGATGAGGATACGGAGGTGCCGGATACGTCCAAAGAAAGTTACGGTGTTTTTCTGGGCATCGACAGTAAATCCTTTGACATCAATATTTTTGACGGATACGACACAGTGGTCGTGGACGCACAGGAGCTGCGTGAAGACCAGCTGGCGCAGCTTCACGCAAAGGGGCATACCGTTTATTCCTATCTCAATGTGGGATCGATCGAAATGTCCAGAGACTACTTTGAGGATTACAAGGACCTGTGTCTGGATAAGTACGAGAACTGGCCCGAAGAGTACTGGATAGATGTGACACAAAAAAGGTGGCAGGAGTTTACCGGCGTGTATCTGCCGCAGGTGATTCTGTCCAAAGATCCGAAAGTGGACGGACTATTCCTGGATAACCTGGATATTTATTATCATGTCATGAACAAGAGAAAATATCGTTCCATGCAGGAGGATGTCTACACGTCACTGATCAGTATTCTGGAATCCTATGAGGAAGAGGATCTGCCTGTTCTGGTAAACGGAGCCGACACCTTTGTCTCAAGACTGCTGGAAGAAGAACGTGAAGATCTGATCCGGGGAGTGAATCAGGAGACCGTGTTCAGCAAGATCCTCGATTACGAGAAGGACAGATTCGGTGAGCAGCCGGAAAAAGAGAACGAATATTACACAGATTATCTCAAGGACTGTAAAAAGGCAGGGATCGAGGTCTATCTGCTTGAATATACGACTGATGAAGATGTAGAGAGAAAAATCAACCGTTACTGCGAAAAAAACGGTTTCCGATACTACATTTCCAGCCATGTGAATCTGATTTCTCCGGATGATTAAATGATTTAAGCGGAAGGGGCGCGCAGCCGGCTGCACAGACGGATGATTCCGCGCGGCCGGACCCGCATATTCCGGAATGCCGCAGGTTCCCCGAAGAGTAAAAATAACGAGATGCCGGTATTTGCGGCATGGAGTATAAGAATGGATACAATCCTTTTGACAGGTAAGACAGGACTTTTTTCGAAAGATGTCCTGGAATATATCGGATATGAAACACAAGTATTTCTGACCGGGCAGAAGACCGGGGGGAGACTGCAGGGTCTTCCGGACACGATCCGTATGTTTCCGGTCACACCTTCGGACAATGATTTCCGGAAAGTGTTCGAGCTCGGAGAAATCCGGGCTGTCTGGCATGTCTCGGGATGCGCGGACGGCGGACGCGTCACAGATGAGAGCGCAAATATCGAGCGGATCGCGAAGCTGTGCAGTTATTACAGTATACCGCGTCTGATCGTGATCACTGAGAGCGCAGATAAGTCGGATTTCCCCGGATTGATCAGGAAGTGGTCATCTCCTTCGGACGGCTCCTCACAGGTCAGGGTCGCGGTTGTGCAGACACCTTTTCTGACAGGATCGGGACTGACCGGCGGCAGGCTCGACAGAATATTCACTGCAATGCGCAGGGATGAGACCGTCTGCCTGGAAGGAGGCAGAGACCGGGAGATTTCCGTTCTTGCCATGCAGGAGCTTTCTGCGCTCTTAATGCGCATGAGTACGGAAAACTGGTTTCAGCCCGGTATTTATGAAGCGGGCGGAAGCAGAGGCACCCAGGAAGAACTCAGGGAGACTCTTCTCTCCATACGGCCGGGTGCCCGGATCGAATATCCCGGGAGCAGCGTCAGTCTGAGACACGGGACTCTGCACATGCTTCTGCCTGCGACGGATTCCAATGTCTGTGACGGGAAGCTGGAGGAGATTTACCGCCTTCCTGTGTCGACGGACTGGACAAGGGAAATCGCGGAACAGTACAGCGCTCTGGCCGAAGAGTCCGGCGAAGCATCGCCGCTCAGAGAGCGGCTTACCGGTTTCATGCAGAAATCCGGAAAGATTGCCGGTACTGTATTGGATCTGGCCATCATGTTTCTTTTGGCAGAGTATCTGGCCAGGATCACTTCCGAATCCGTCTATTTCAAGATTGTCGATGTGCGTCTTATTTTTGTCTTTCTGATGGGTATGATGCATGGGATCGCAGCGGGCTTCGCGGCAGCCATACTGGAGTGCGTGATGCTTGTCATGCGATATAATGAGATCGGTATTTCGGGCCTTCTGCTTTTCTATAATGTTGAAAACTGGATTCCCTTTGTCTATTATCTGACCGCGGGCGCCATCAGCGGATACAGTCATCAGAAGCGGGAACAGCAGACTCGTTCCGTGATGAAGGAAAATGAACTGATCCGCAACAAATATCTCTTCCTCAATGAGGCTTATCGCACAAGCGTGTCCAACAGAAAGGATCTCTGGACACAGATCCTCAGTGAAGAAGACAGTTACGGCAAAATCTACGGGGCTGTGCGGCAGATGAAGCAGAGGACTCCCGAAGCTGTATGTGTGGAGGCGGTCCGCGTACTGCGCAGACTCCTCGATAACGGAACTGTTCTGATCTATCAGCTTGACCCCGGCAGTAAAAAGGCGCTTCTGCTGTCCTGCTGCAGAGATACAGGAGGGCGGCAGGCCATAGACATGGCAGAGTGCGCGGAGATGTTCAGGACTGTTCAAAGCGGGGAAACATGGAAAAATATCCATTTTTCGGAATATGCCCCCATGTATGCCGCCCGGGTAAAGTATAACAGAATGCTCGGAAGGAACTATACCGGCACACAGGAGATCACCTATCTTGTGGCTGTTGAGAAGGCGGGGCGGGATCAGCTCAGCCTCTGGTATATGAATCATTTTACTATCCTCTGCGGGCTCTTTCAGGATGCTCTTGAATCTGCAGCCCTGCGGGAAAGGACACTTTCATGACACTTCTTCTGATGGCTATCCATCTGGCGGCTGCCATCTATGTGACTGCAGCCCGCAGAAAAGGATTCATGCATTTTTCTTCAGCCATGATACCGGCTGTGATCCTGCTGCCTCTCTGGGGGCCTGCCTGCGCAATAGCAGCCGAGCTGCATATCCGCGGCGGTGAAAAGGCGGATCAGGAGCCCGGCTCGGGGCGTTTCGGAATCACGGACGAGGTGTACAGGAGCATCCGCATGGACAAGGATGATATGTCCGGTGTCCTGCCGATCGAGGATGTCCTGGAGAGCGGTACGCCTGTAAGGCGCAGAAGCCTGCTCTTATCTGTCCTGCATGAAGGGCCGGGACCTTTTGTCCGGCCTCTTCGCATAGCAGGTGTCAATGACGACACAGAGGTGGTCCACTATGCAGTCACAGCTCTGGTGGAACTTCGGAGTGAATATACACAGCGTATTTCGCAGATGGAGAAACAATATCAAAAGCATCCCGCAAGTGCGCAGGTGATGATGGACTACGCGGATCTCGATGAAGAATATCTGCGGAGTCAGATTCCGGACAGCACTGAGCGGCAGGAGCGCCTTGCGCACTGCCGCAGTATGCTCGAGAAGCTGCTGCATTATTATGAGTGGCAGGAAACAGGGGGCAGAGGCATTTCCTCCTCCGTCGGCACGAAGGGAAAGTCAGCTTATATCAGGGAGCGCCGCCGCAGGGCAGAGCTTCTCAGGAGGCTGGGCAGCATCTGTCTGGAGCAGGGGGACTCATATGCTGCGGAAGCTGCCGGACGCGGACTCATGAAAGAGTTCCCTGACAGGGAAGACGGTTATATGATGGTTCTCAGAGCCAGGGCGGCCGCGCGCGACGGAAAAGGCCTTGCAGAGATGATCGGTATGGTGAAGAACAGCGGTATTTATCTGTCTCCCGATGCCAGGGAACAGATTGAGTTCTGGAGTGCCTGACGAAAGATCCCGGATGTTTGGAGCATCCGGCAGACTGCTGCGCGGTTTGAGCAGGCGCCGGCATCGCGGAGCAGCACAAGGTCTCCTGGTCGGCCGCAGCGGGGTGATGTGCGAATGTCCGGAGCGATGCGGGAGGACCCGCGGCGCGGACCGGAGCGTAGTATATTCATATATGTTTGCGGGCACACAGCCATGGAACTGAAGTATATGTAAAAAAGGTAAGACAAGTTCACTATGAAGAGAAAAAGAAAACCGCGGTTTATACAGCTGCTGGAGATTCTTGTTATATATATACTGATGTTTTCTGTTGTTCTCTCCGTGGGCAGAAATGTCCTGTACGGGACCAGTAAGAGCACCGTGCGTATCCTCGAGGAGGGGGAGCTGACGGGGACGGTCACACCGGAGAGCGCAGGGACGATCCTGATCTGGGATACAGACAGTACAGGAACCGACGGACGGCAGGAGATGAACGCAATCCTCTCTCAGATGAGGATTCCTTTTGTTGAAAGAAGGGCAAAGGACTTTAAAAAGGATGACCTGAAAGAGAAAAACATTGCGGTTTTGTCCGTCACGGACCTCAGTGTCCTGGGAGACAGACTGACATCCATTCTGGACTGGGTCATGGAAGGGCATTCGCTCCTTATTCTGTATCCTCCTTATAATGAGGAATCTTTTATGTCGATCGCTCCCCATCTGGGGATCACCTCGGTCGGCAATTCCATGACTCTGGTCGAGGGACTTCATTTTACCAGCGATATCATGCCCGGCAGCAACAGGGATCTGTCTATCTCGGATCCATACAATTCATCCCTGGACGTCACTCTTGACGACTCGTGCGAAGTCTTTCTGGAGTCGACCGGTCCCGTCGAGACTCCTCTCATCTGGAGAAAGCCTCTGGGAAAAGGTACTGTTGTCTTTGACAATATGAACTTTCTGGAAAAAGCATACAGAGGATTTCACTGCGCGGCCTATACCCTTCTTGAGGACGAATGTATCTGGCCTGTCATCAACGGCTCGACTTTCTATATAGATGATTTCCCGTCTCCTGTACCGGAAGGTGACAGTCAGTTCATCCATAAGGATTTCGGGATGGACATCAAGAATTTCTATACGCATCACTGGTGGAAAGACGTCTATAACCTCTCGAAAAAATATAATATCCGTTACACGGGCCTTGTCATCGAGGATTATTCGGCCCAGGTTGAGGGAGTCTTCCCCCGCAACAAGGATATCCAGCGTTTTCAGTATTTCGGAAATATGCTGCTGCGCGAGGGCGGAGAGCTGGGCTATCACGGCTACAACCATATGCCGCTGGTCCCCGAGAAATTCGATTATATCGGACAGTACGACTCCTACAGGCAGTGGGTCAGTGTCGATGCCATGCGGGATGCAATGAATGAGCTTGCCGGATTCTGCCATGAGCTCTTTCCCAACGAGGAGTTTCATGTGTATGTTCCTCCCTCCAATATCATTTCCGAGGAGGGCAGGAAGCTTCTGGCAGAGGATTTCCCGGAAATCCGCGCCATTGCCAGCCTGTATCTTCCCGATGACAATGATGTCTCCTATTCTCAGGAGTTCACAGTCACGGAGGACGGCATGGTCCAGACGCCCAGAATCATCTCCGGCTATGTCCTCGATGATTATATGCGCACAGCTGCTATGAGCGAGCTGTATTTTCACTGTGTCAATACCCATTTCCAGCACCCGGATGATGTGCTTGATACCGACCGGGGCGCTGCCCTGGGATGGGAGGAACTTTTCAGCCGCCTGACGGATTATACAGAATGGCTTCATCGGGCGCTCCCGCAGATGCGCAACCTCACAGGTAGCGAGCTGACCGGCGCAGTACAGCGCTATGACGGACTGCAGGTCCGCCGGGAGGATACGGAGAGAGGGATCAGACTTTCTCTCGGAGGTTTCAATGATGAGGCATGGTTTTATCTTCGCATCAATAACGGGAAA
>OCTX012252769.1_pt1 | contig 13494 bp, 10 predicted proteins | sample 1539691 | NCBI WGS metagenome assembly OCTX01 (sample SAMN02144231, study PRJEB22623) | gut metagenome | biome: sheep rumen | host: Ovis aries | place: New Zealand
AGTTATAGAAGGGGTGGTGCGGACAGTTCGGCGAGAGAGCCATGCAATCTCGCCCAGACTTTGCCAAAGTCTTGCCCACGCTTTGGCGAAGTCTTGCCCACACTTTGCCCAAGTCCTGCCCAGACTTACTCTCAGTCTTGCCTAGACTTATCCTCACCCCTGCCTGGACTTTGGGGCAGGGTAGACTGGCGAAGCCGCCGTGAGCGCGTTCGTTGATTCAAAAACGGGGGACAGTCCCCACTGCGAAGAGCAGAAAATGCACTATAATCGCGAATATGGCAAGTTATCCCCTTGAAACAGGTGGGGACGGGCCCCACCTGTTTTTTGCGGCGTGTTCGGAGAGCGGATAATGGAAAGTTGGCGACGTGCTCGCCGCGCGGTCCATGCCAATCATTCGGAGTCTGCCCCCGTTTCGCTTTGCGGGGGTGAGGCTTGAAGCGTGATTTATAAGTTGCAAAAATGATATAATGCGTTTTTGCAAGTTATGGAGAGTCACTGCTCATGCTGACTTGTTCGCGATTGCGCAATTCCCGTCGCTGATTTTCCCTTGCCTGCGGACTAAGTCCAGACATGCCTACGCCGTGCTCGACGACGCCGTGAGAAATCTTTGCGCACCCCAGGCCGCAGCGCCTCTGCATAACGCGGCGGAATTTGGTATAATTACGTCAAACAAGGATGCAAGACATGTCGCGTACTACAAAGTCGATGAAGTGGTGGCAGTGGGAGACTCTGCTGGTCACTATGGGCGGTTATGCCCTTTACTACATAATCCGCAAGAACCTTTCGATAGCGATGCCTTTGCTTGGCGAGATCGGTGTCTCCAAGGTCCAGCTGGGTGCGTTCCTTACTGCGGGCGGCATAGTTTACGGCACAGGGCGCTTCCTTAACGGAATCGTTGCCGACCGCAACTCCGCACGAAAGGTGATGGCTGCAGGGCTCTTCATCTGCTCGGCGGTGAACATGGTTTTCGGTTTCAGCGACTTCCTCGTCATGGGCGGCGCCGCGCCTGCGGTGTCGGAGGGCGCGGCGGCTGCGACCTCGCTCGTCTGGACGATGGGGCTTGTATGGATTGTGAACCAGTACTTTCAGGGGATGGGCGTCGGGCCATGCATAAAGACTCTCCCGAAATGGTTTCCGCCGGAAGAGCTTTCCACCAAGCAGTCAATATGGAATCTCTCCCACTCGGTCGGCGCGGGCGCGGTTTTCGCGCTGTGCGGCTGGTTCCTCATACCCTCGTTCCACTCGTGGCGGCTCTGCTTCATTGTCCCTGCGGCGATCGCCGCGGCAGGCGGCGTGGCGGTGCTGGCGCTCTTCAAGGACGATCCTTCCGCAGTCGGCCTCGAACCGGTCGCGGCGTCCGGCGGCGGCGCGCCAGCGAAAAAGCAGGCGGACGACGGGGCGGACTACAAATCGTATGTCTCGCGGCATGTCTTCCGCAACCCCAATGTATGGATAATCGCGGTGGCAGACTTCTTCGTCTACACGGTGCGCTTCGCTGCGCTCGACTGGGGGATAGTCCTTCTCATGGAGACGAAGGGGCTCTCGCTCGCCGCCGCGACGTCGCTCCTCTTCGTCTTCGAGATCCTCGGCGGCAATCTCGGAATGGTTGCCGCGGGCTGGGCGACAGACCGTTTCTTCGGCAGCCGCGCCCACCGCACGAGCGTCGTTTGCATGGCCGGCGCGGCGGTTTCGCTCGCAGCGTTCTGGTTCGTCCCTGCGTCCGCGCCTGTCGCGTTCAAGCTCGCGCCGTTCATGATGGTCGGATTCTTCATCTACGGTCCGCAGGCGCTGCTCGGCGTGGCGACAACCCAGCAGGCGACGCCGCGCGCGGCAGGCGTGGCAGGCGGGTTCGTCGGGATATTCTCGTATGCGTCGACAATCCTTTCGGGAATCGGCTTCGGCTATGTCGTCCAGCGCTGGGGCTGGAGTTTCGCGTATGCGACGGTGCTGGCGGCGTCGGTCATAGGCGGGGCGGTGCTTCTTCTCATGTGGGGCGCGCCGGCCGCCGGCGAGGTCGAGTAGCAGAACCCGCGAGCGGCGGTGAAAGGATTTGCGGCAATGTTCGACACCATAGTTATAACGGCGGCAAACGAGGCGCAGGCCCGCGGCTACCGCGCGCAGACGCGCGGCGACCGGCGTGTCAAAGTGATCGCCGATCCGGGCGGCAGGCGCGCAGGCTCGCTCGGCGCGACGGTAAACGCGTTGAGGCGGCTCGGCGCTCTTTCGGGGAAAGTGCTTGTATGCCATTCGGGCGGCGACGCGCGGCGCACCCCGGCCTATGCCGCGATGGGCAAGGCGTTCGTCCCGATGCGTGACGGCCGCAGCATGTTCGAGCATATCGTAGAGACGATGGAACGCCTCCGTCTGCCTGAGAAGGGCGGCCTGCTCGTATGCTCGGGCGACGTGCTTCTCGACTTCGATTTCGGCGCGGCCGATTTCTCGGCGCCCGGCGTGACGGGCGTCGCGTATCCCGACGGACCCAAAGAGGCGCGGCGGCACGGAGTGTATCTGGCCGGCGGCGGCTCAACGGCCCGCGGCGCGGCGCGGCTTGAGCGCGTCGAAGGCTTCCTGCAGAAACCGCAGGTGTCCAGGGGCCGCCACCTCATCGACACGGGAATAATGTTCATCGACCTGCCGACGGCCGAAAAGATGAAGAAGCTCCCTGTCGCGGGCGACATATACGAAGAGTTCCCGAAACTGCTGCTTGAGGGCTTTGCGCGGTTCAACGTCAATGTGGTCGGGCGGTGCGGCTTCTTCCACATAGGATCGTCACGCGAACTCCTCGCGAGACTCGGCGACGGCGGGACTTATGTCGACTGCGCGTCGTGCAGGCTCGACCTGGCAGGCGACAACATCGTGACCAACGTCCCGCCCGGACGCTTCGACCGCCTTTCGCTTAAACGCGGCGAGTGCTTTACATGCATCCCTCTCGGCAGAGACGATTGGTACGACCTCAAATACAGAATCGACGACAACTTCAAGGCCGACGGTCTCTGGGAGCGGCACGGACTCGGCGAGAAGATGAAACGCGTCGACTATCCGCGCCTCCTTTCGATAAGGTCGGCTGTTCGCGTTACATTCCCTCTGCGGATAGATCTCGCGGGAGGATGGAGCGACACGCCGCCGATATGCAACGAAAAAGGCGGCTGCGTGATGAACGCGGCGGTGAAGCTTGAAGGGCTGCGGCCTGTCGTCGCAGAGGTATCGCGCACCGGCGCGCGCGAAGTTCGCGTTGAAAGCGTGGACCTCGGCAGGCACGGCGTCCTTACGCGCCGCGACGAGATATACGGCGAGAAGGATCCACACGACTGGTGCGCGCTCGTGAAGAGCGCTCTCGCGGTCACAGGCTACTCGTTCTCGCAGGGCGGTCTTTCGATAAGGATATTCGCAGATGTGCCCAAGGGGAGCGGCATGGGCACAAGCTCCATTCTCGGCGCGGCGCTCGTGCAGGCTCTGCTCAAGACAGCCGGCCGCCCGCACGATCCCGACACGGTGGCTCTCGCGACGCTGCGCCTTGAGCAGGAGATGAAGACGGGCGGCGGCTGGCAGGACCAGATGGGCGCGCTCTATCCGGGGGTGAAGCTCGTTTCCACGGCGCCCGGCGCGGCGCAGAAGTTCCGCGTGCGCCGTCTGCCGCGCAAGGCCGAGCGCGCGTTCGCGGCTTTTCTAGAGGAAAGAGGCGTCCTGTACTTCACGGGACAGAAGCGCATGGCGCGCGACGTTCTGCGCGGGGTGCTCACGTTCTATCGTGAGAACCCCGACGGCATCGCCCACGCTACAGTCGCGGCGCTGAAGCGCGATGCGGCGGCGTGCTTCCGCGCGGTGGCGAACGGCGACTGGCGTGCGTTCGCGGCGTGCGTCAACGCCTATTGGATGAACAAGAAGGCTCTCGACCCTGGGAGCACAAATGCACAGGTCGAGAGCATAATCGCCCGTATCGCTCCGTGGACCGAGGCCGTGTCGCTCGCAGGGGCGGGCGGCGGCGGATTCCTTTTCGCCATCGCGAAATCGCGGACCGCCAAGGCGAAGATGCGCAAGGTTCTCGCCGCGGCCGGCAACGGCGGCAGATGCTACGGCTTCTCACTGGACATATGACTTATGAAGATACTTGTACTAAACGGACCAAATCTCAACATGCTCGGCGTGCGCGAACCCGCGATATACGGCAGCCGTACATACGCCGAGCTGGAGGCGTTCGTGCGCGAGACGGCGAAAGCGGCCGGCGCGAGCGCCGACGTGCGGCAGTCAAACCACGAGGGCGAACTCGTCACATGGATACAGCAGGCGCGTGGTGAATACGACGCGATCGTGCTTAACGCCGCGGCCTACACCCACACGTCCGTCGCGATCCTCGACGCGATAAAGGCGGCAGGCGTGCGGACGGTCGAGGTGCATCTGTCGGACCCTTCGCAGCGCGAAGGGTTCCGTCACCTCTCATACGTCTCGATGGCGGCGGAGGCGACATTCAAAGGGCGCGGGTTCGAGTCGTATGCCGACGCGATACGTCATATCGTAAAAGGGGAGGCTCGCTGATGCCGCTCTACGTATATGAGGCGAAGACGCCCGAGAAGGGGTGCGAGAAGTGCCGGGGCGGTTTCGAGATAACACAGTCTTTAAGCGAGGCCCGTCTTGAAAGATGCCCCTACTGCCACGCCGAGGTGTTCAGAGTCATGTGTCCGCCGGGGCTCACGCATTCAAGGACCGATCTCCACTACCGTGCGAAGCGGGCCGGCTTTCACACATTGAAGCGCGTCGCGAAGGGCGAATACGAAAAGATGTATTGACGATGACGCAGGACGAGATAGACAGGCATTTCATGGCGATGGCCCTGCGCGAGGCCGAGAAGGCCGCGGCCGACGGCGAGGTGCCGACGGGATGCGTGATCGTGGAAATTCCCGAAGGAGGCGTCGACATGCCGGCGGAGTGCCGCATACTCGGCCGCGCCCACAACCAGACCGAAGGGCTCGTGGACGCCACGGCCCACGCGGAGATGCTGGCGCTTTCGCAGGCGTTCGCGGCGAAGGGCAACTGGCGGCTTTCGGGATGCAGGCTTTATGTGACGAAAGAGCCGTGCCCCATGTGCGCCGGGGCGATCGCGCTGGGCCGCCTCGACGCGGTCGTGTGGGGCGCGAGCGATCCCAAGCGCGGCGGCTCGACGGTTTTCGACATCTTCCGTCATCCGGGCATGAACCATCATCCTGCGATCGTCGCAGGCGTCATGGAAGAACCCTGCCTGGCGGTTCTCAAGGATTTCTTCAAATCCCGCCGCTAGGCTGAATCTTGCAAACCGGCGGTGAAAATTTGTTGTTTACCTTTTGCCGCGAATGGGGTACAATACACGCGAAAAATTCAACCAACACAGGAGAAGAAAACTATGAACGCAAAAGCATGGAGGCTGTACGGCGCGAAAGACGCCAGGCTGGAGGATGTAGAGCTGGAGGGCGCGGGCGAAGACGGCGTCGTCGTCGAGATCGTCACAAACACCATCTGCCTCAGCGACTACAAGGCGGTGGCGCTCGGCACGGGGCACAAGCGTGTGCCGAAGGATATAGCGGTGAATCCGATCATGTTCGGTCACGAAGTCTCGGGCATCGTGCGCGAGGTTGGGCCGAAGTGGGCCTCGCAGTTCAGCGTCGGCCAGCGCGTGTGCATCCAGCCCGCCTTCAACATCCCCGGCCACGAACTTGAAACCATGGGATACGCGTGGCACTCGGTAGGCGGCGAGACGACCCACGTCTACCTGCCTTCCATAATAATGGAGATGGGATGCCTTCTTCCATACGAGGGCGACGCCTACTTCAAGTGCTCGCTTGCCGAACCCATAAGCTGCATCGTCTCGGCTTTCAGGACCAACTACCACCATCCTTTCGGTTCGCACGTCCATGAGATGGGGGTGGAGGCGGGCGGCACGATGCTGCTCATGGCGGGGTGCGGCGCGATGGGGCTCGGGTGCATCGACATAGCCTGCCACTCGCCCGAGAAGTGTCCGCGCCGCCTTGTGGTGACGGATATCGACGACGCGCGCCTCTCCCGCGCGGCGCGCATGTTCGGCCTCTCATTCGCCGACGGCCGCGCCGACGGGAAGGTGAACGGGGTAGATGTCCATTTCGTCAACACGAAAGGCATCGCCGATCCGGTCGCTTTTCTGAAGGCTATGAACAGCGACGAAGGCTACGACCCTTCGAACCCGACGTCCACCGGCGGCGGATACGACGACATCTTCCTTTTTGCCGCGGTGCCCGCTCTCATCACGCAGTGCTCGGACCTTCTGGCGTTCGGCGGCTGCCTCAACTTCTTTGCAGGCCCGACCGACCAGAAACTGTCCGCGCCGTTCAACTTTTACAACATTCATTACATGAACCACCATATCGTCGCGAATTCGGGCGGCGATGTGAAGGATATGTCCGACTCGGTGGACTGGATAGGAAAGGGATATCTGCACCCCGAGGTCATGATCACGCACGTCGGCGGCCTCCCCTCGGCGGCGCAGGCGACCATCGATCTTCCGGTCGTGCCCGGCGGAAAACGCCTCGTCTACACCCACCTCGATCTGCCGATGGTAGCGATCGACGATTTCGCCGAGAAGGGCAAGATCGATCCGCTCTACGCCGAACTGGACCGCATATGCTCGGCAAACGGAGGCTTGTGGTGCAAGGCGGCGGAGGACTGCCTCCTCGCGAAGGCGCCGAGAATCTCCGTCGGCGAACCTGTCGCAAAGATCGTCGAGCGCCGCTTGTAGCGGAAGCATCCGCATGATGAAGCAGTCGCGCATGTCGATGACGTGGATTCGCCGCGTTGCAGCGGTTCTGCCGCTGGCTTTCGCGGCGGCGTCGCTCGCGGCGCGCGGCGCGCCGTCCCGCGCCGAAGTCGTGGCGGACACGCAGAGCGCCGCGTGCGAACAGGTCTTCCCGGACGGCAGACTGCTCGTCGACTTCGGTCGCGCCGCTTTCGGATGGGCCGAGCTGGATCTGCCTGCGGGTGAATACACCGTGCGCCTCGGGGAGAAGCTCGGCGCGGACGGAATGATCGACATGAGGCCTGGAGGCGCGATCCGTGCGGCAGAGGTCGCGTTCGTCTCCTGCGGCACGGGCTTCGAGCGCGTGCCGCTCGTCGCGGACAGGAGAAACACGGCAGGCGTGAACAGGCGTTCTCGCGCGGTCGCCGTGCCTGCGGAGTTCGGCGTCGTCATGCCGTTTCGCTATGTCGAGGTGGGGGCTCGGAGCGCCGCCGCCGCAGGCGCTGGCGCTGCGAAAGCGCGGAGGCTCGCCCTCCACTGGCCGATCGACATGACGGCGTCGTCGTTCGAATGCGGCGATGAAGCGCTCTCGAAGGTATACGGCTTTTGCAAGTATTCTGTATGGGCGACGAGTTTCGCCGGTGTGTATGTCGACGGCGACCGCGAGCGCATCCCCTATGAGGCCGACGCATACTTGAACCAGCTCGGGCATTATTCCATCGACGCCGATTTCGAGATGGCGCGCCGCACGTTCGAGCATCTTGTCGCCCATCCGACGTGGCCTACCGAGTGGGCGCAGCACATGATCATGATGGCGTGGACCGATTGGATGTACTCCGGGTCGACAAACCTCATCGCAAGGCACTATTCGCTTCTCAGAGACGAAAAGCTCCTTCTGGGTCTGGCGCGCGGGGACGGCCTGCTGGTCTCGTTCCCCGATCATTCGCGCGCCGACCAGGGCGATATAGTGGATTGGCCCGTCGGCGAGCGCGACGGGTTTGTTTTCAAGCCGGTGAACGCGGTTGTCAACGCCTTCCATTACCGCAACCTCAGGGAGATGCGCGACATAGCCGACGCGCTTGGACGTGCGGACGATGCGGCGATGTTCGATGCTCGCGCCAGGAAGGTGAAGGCGTCGTTCGACCGGGTGCTGTACAGGCCGGAGACAGGTCTTTACGCCGACGGCGAGGGTGCGGATCACACGTCCCTTCATGCGAACGCGGCGGCGCTGGCATTCGGTCTCGTGCCGCGCGAACGCGCCGCGCATGTCGCGGATTTCCTGGCGGCGAAGGGAATGGCGTGCAGCGTCTACTTCGCGCAGTATCTGCTTGAGGCGCTCTTCGCGGGCGGTCGCGGCGAGGATGCCATAAGGCTCATGACGTCGCGATCGAACCGTTCGTGGCTCGGCATGATGGAGCAGGGTTCGACGATAACGACCGAAGCGTGGAGCCTTGAAGCGAAGCCCAACCAGGACTGGAACCATGCCTGGGCGACGGCTCCTCTGAACATCATAACCCGCTGCATTCTCGGCGTAAAGCCCACGAGTCCCGGGTTCGCCACGTACGAAGTGGAGCCGTACCGGGCCTCATTCGCTTTTTCGGGCGTGGTGCCTACCGTTCGCGGCCCGATCCGCTCGGAGTACGATCCTGTGAAGGGCGCGCGCGTCGACGGGCCCTGACGCCCTGCACGCCGCGCATCCAGGCCGCATGTCATTGCATGGCGTCGACGCGTTCGACGAGACCGGGCAGAGCTTTGTCGATATCCGCAGGAGCCATCGTGACCAGAATGCCGCGGTGGCCGGCGTTGATGTGGATTCGCGGCAGGTCGTAGATGGTCCGCTGGACGTATACCGTCATGCGGCGGCGCGTGCCGAAGGGGGATGTTCCGCCGACATGATAGCCCGAGTGCCTGTCGGCGGTGGCGGGCGAGCATGGCGCGACGGTTTTGCATCCTCTCGCGCGGGCGAGATTCTTGGTCGAGATTTCGCAGTCGCCGTGCATGAGGCATACGAACGGCTTCTTTGTTTCGTCTTCGAGGATTATGGTCTTTATCGTCGCGTGGTGGTCGAGCCCGAGAGCGGCGGCGGCCTGCGCCGTGCCGCCGTGCTCGACAAAGTCGTAGCACGCGGCCTCGTAGGGGATTTTCGCGGCGTCGAGCGTTCTCAGTGCGTTTGTGCGCGGTATTGTCGTCGGTTTCATTCTTGGAGAATATTATACCATAAAGCCGTTCGTGCCGCCGCGCCGCACGCGAATATGATATAATATCCCCGAACAAAGGGAGAGAAACAGAAATGCTTACATGGATGGACAGCTTGAAAGGGCGCTCGCTGATGAGGCTTGCGTCCTTCACCGATGAAGAGATGCTGAATCTTGTGGACCTCGCCGCGCAGCTGAAGGCGCGGCGCAGGGCCGGCGTGCGCGGCGACCTTCTGCACAGGAAGAACATCGCGCTCATCTTCGAAAAGAGCTCCACCAGAACGCGCAACTCTTCCATAATCGCCGCGCGCGACGAAGGGGGCGGCGCGGAGTATCTCACGCGGCCCGACATACATTTCGGCAAAAAGGAGAGCGTCAAGGACACGGCGCGCGTGCTGGGGCGCATATACGACGGCATACTCTTCCGCGGGTTCCTGCAGAAGACGTGCGAGGAGCTGGCCGAATTCTCGGGAGTCCCGGTCTGGAACGGCTTGACAGACGACTACCATCCGACGCAGATACTCGCCGACCTGCTTACGATAAAGGAGACCTTCGGCGATTTGAAGGACTGCACCGTGGCTTATGTCGGCGACGGAAGGAACAACGTCGCGAACTCGCTAATGATGGGCTGCGCCAAGGCGGGTGTGAGGTATATATGCTGCACTCCGAAGGAGCTCTGGCCCGACGAGGCGGTCCTGGCGGAGGCCGAGGAGGTCGCGAAACGAAACGGTGTGGATATACGCGTATTCGACGATCCTGTCAAAGGCGTGAAGGGCGCGAACGTCCTCTACACCGATGTATGGGTGTCGATGGGCGAGGAGGCCAAGACCGCCGAGCGCATCAAGATGCTGCGCCCGTACCAGATAAACATGGACCTCATGCGTGCGACAGGCAATATCGACGGGAAGCTCATGTTCCTCCACTGCCTTCCCGCGTTCCACGACTTCAACACAGAAGTGACGAAGACTTCCGGCGCGCTCGAAGTGACGGACGAAGTCTTCGAGTCCAAGTATTCCAGGGTGTTCGACGAGAGCGAGAACCGCATGCACACCATCAAGGCGCTGTTCGTCTCGGCCCTGTGCGACAGAAAGGGCGTATGACGCATGGGCGACGGTGTCGGCATAGTTGAACCGAAGACGCTGTCCCTCGATCTGCCCGAGGGAGGCTACAGGCTTGAGACGGGCGGCGTGCTCAAGCGTATCGACGTGCGCTACGAGGAATGCGGCGCGCCGATGCGCGACGACAATGTCATCTTCATCTGCCACGCGCTTACGGGCGACGCCCACGTCGCCGGGATACGCCCGGGCGAGGAGAAGCCGAGCGGCTGGTGGGAGAACATGGTCGGTCCTGGAAGAGGAATCGACACGAACAGGTTCCACGTCATCTGCGCGAACGTGCTTGGCGGCTGCAGCGGGACGACGGGGCCCGGGTCGATAAATCCAGATACCGGCCGGCCTTACGGATCGAGCTTCCCGCAATATACGATGAGCGACGCCGTGGACGTATACAGGATGCTCCTCAGGCAGCTCGGCGTGAAGCATCTCGCGGCGCTCATCGGCGGCAGCTACGGCGGCATACAGGTGATGGACTGGGTCACGCGCTGTCCGGACGAGATGGACCGCGCAGCGCTCATCGCGACGAGCGCGAGTCTAAACACGCAGGCGCTGGCGTTCGACGTCGTCGGCCGCGCCGGCATAACCGAGGACCCCGAGTGGAACGGGGGCGACTACTACGACAGGGGCGACGGGCTCGGTCCAAAGCACGGTCTCGCCGAGGCGCGTCAGCTGGCGCACATAACGTATCTGTCGCGCGAACTCCTCGAAGAGAAGTTCCACCGCAGACTCCAGCAGAACTTCGTGGACGCTCCGCCCGAGGAAAAGGCGAAGCGGGACCGCGAGTTCAAGACGTATTTCCAGATAGAGAGCTACCTCGACCATCACGGGAAGAAGTTTCTCCGGCGGTTCGATGCAAACAGCTATCTGCACATCACGCGGTCGATGGATCTCTTCGACGCGGGCGAGCGCTACGGCGGGCTTGACTCTGCATGCGCCAGGGTGAAGGCCAAGTGTCTCGTCGTCTCGTACGAGCGCGACATACTTTTCGCCGAGTGGCAGTCTCGCGACATAGTAGAGGCTCTGCTCAGGAACAACAAGCGCGTGACCTACTGCCACCTCGAAGCAGGGACCGGCCACGACTCGTTCCTCACAGACATATCAGACCTCTCCCCTCTCTTGGGCGGCTTTCTTGCCGATCGCGAGACCAAGGTGATGAAGTGGCAGAAACGGCTCTACCGCAACGTTGTGGACATGGTGCGGCGCAACGCGCGCGTCATCGATATAGGATGCGGCGACGGAACGCTTCTCAATGTGCTGAGGGAGGTCAAGAACGTGCAGGGCGACGGCGTCGACATCGACATCGACCGCTTCAGCGAGGTCGTCGCCGACGGCCACGACTGTTTTTGGGAGGACGCCGACGAGGGTCTTTCTCTCATACCAGACCGGCATTACGACGTGGCGGTGTGCTCCGACACGCTGCAGGAGGTGAAGAATCCTCGCGGGCTTCTGCACGAGGCGCTCAGGATCGCCGACGAGGCGATAGTGTCGTTCCCGAACTTCGCGGCGTACAGGATACGCCTCACGCTCGGCCTCACCGGGCGGCTGCCGGTTTCCAAGGCTCTGCCGTTCAAGTGGTATGACACGCCGAACATCCACTGCGTGACGCTCAAGGACTTCCACGAGCTGTGCCGTGCGGAGGGGATCGAGGTTCGCGAGGTGCGCGCAGAGTCGCGCCACCTCTTCGGCAAGCTGCTGCTGGCGCTGGGGCTCAAGAATCTGGGCGCAAGCCGCATAGTCGCGCGGATAGCAAAGGCGCAGCAGTAAAGTAAACAGGATCTTGACAGGAAAGATGGCAAAGGACAAGAAGAACGACGCGGAGCCGCCAAGCCTTTTCGATGATCTGGGGCTTTTCGGCCTTGACGGAAATGAAACGAAGGCGCCTGCCGCCAAGCCGGCGAAACCAGCCGTAAACACGAAGTCGGCGGCGCAGACAACGCCGACGGCGCCGAAGGCCGGACTCACAGGAACCGGGCCGATGCGAGAACTGTACGACTACAACTTCCGCCAGTATTCGGCGTATGTAATATGCTCGCGCGCGATTCCCGCCGTGGAGGACGGTTTGAAGCCGGTGCAGCGCCGCATCATGCACTCGCTCTGGGAGAAGGACGACGGCCGCTATACGAAGGTCGCGAACATCGTAGGTCACGCGATGCAGTATCATCCACACGGCGATGCGTCTATCGGCGACGCGATAGTCGTTCTCGCCAACAAGCTTTGGGGCGAGGGCAAGGGGTATCTTATCGACGGGCAGGGAAACTACGGTTCGCTCTACACCGGGATGCCCCACGCCGCGACGAGGTATATCGAGTGCCGCCTTACGGAGCTCGCGCGCAAGGAGGTCTTCAACAAAAAGACCACTGTCTTCGTTCCCAACTACGACGGCCGCAAGGAAGAGCCGGTGTATCTGCCGGCGAAGATACCTCTTCTTCTCATGATGGGCGCGGACGGTATTGCGGTAGGTCTTTCGACCGCCATCCTGCCGCACAACTTCATCGAACTGCTGGAGGCCGAGATATGCCTTCTGCAGAAGAAGCCGTTCGAGCTGTATCCCGACTTCCAGCTCGGCGGCATTATGGACGTCTCGGAGTACCAGGACGGCCTGGGCAAGGTGAAAGTGCGTGCGAAGATCGAGCCCGAGGACAGGTCTAAGCTCGTCATAACCGAGCTCCCCTGGGGCGAGACGACCGACAGCCTGTCGGCGTCGATTGAAGACGCGATCAAGAAGAAGAAGGTGCAGGTGAGGAAGATACACGACCTCACCAGCGAATCGGTGCGAATCGAACTTGAACTGCAGGCGGGCGCGAGCCAGGAGAAGACGATGACCGCGCTATATGCGTTCACGAACTGCGAGAAATCGATAGCGTCGCGCCCTATAGTACTCGACGACGGCAGGCCGAGGCTTATGTCCGTCACGGACATCCTCCGCAAGAACGTGGACCGGCTTATGGCGCTTACGAAGCGTGAGCTGGAGATACGTCTCGGCGAACTGGACGACCTCTTCCACGCGCGCACACTCGACCGCATCTTCATCGAGGAGCGCATCTACAAGCGCATCGAGAAGGAAAAGACCTACGAGGGTGTGCAGAAGACCGTGATGGAAGGGTTTAAGCCGTTCAGGGCCGAGCTCAGGCGCGACGTGACGCCCGAGGACGTGGAGCGCCTTCTCAAGCTCCAGATACGCCGCATCTCGCAGTTCGATATCGACAAGAACCGCCAGGAGATCGAGGATGTCAAGAAGGAGGAGAAGCTCGTCGGCGACAACCTTGTGCATCTCAAGGCGTTCGTCGTGAAGTATCTCAAGGGCCTTATAAAGGAGTATCAGAAGAAGTATCCTCGCTGCACGAAGATCGCCAAGGCGGCCTTCAAACAGGTGGATGTGAAGGCGATCACGGCGAGCGAGCTCACGATAAAGTGGGACAGGGAGAACCACTACATCGGCTCGGGGCTG
>OCTX014513540.1_pt1 | contig 13492 bp, 12 predicted proteins | sample 1539691 | NCBI WGS metagenome assembly OCTX01 (sample SAMN02144231, study PRJEB22623) | gut metagenome | biome: sheep rumen | host: Ovis aries | place: New Zealand
TGCTTTTCCCGCTGTATATCCACTCACAGTGTTGCTTCCTCTGCTTACAATGATTATTTTTGAGCTTTTGCGTCTCAAATTATACGATAACGAACTGCTGTTATCAAGTGAGATTTAGGCTGTCAGGTTCAAAATTAAGTACTCAATCTTTTTCATTAAATAATCACCAAACAAGGATACAAGTGTAGAAAAAATGAAAACCACGCAAAAGAATAATATCATTGCAATCGGTACAGAGTACCCCATCTTAAACACATCAACAATTATGTCACTTATGAAAAAGCTATGTATTATGTAAACATAGATTGAGATTTTATCCATATGTCGAACAATTTTTAAATCTGCTAAATAATCAACTAAATTTGGAGAAACATTTGATAACCACTTTACACTCACTAAAACAGAGCAGGCAATCCAAACATGAGTAAGCGGACTGATTATTTCATCATAAAATACTGTATCATCAACCGTGATTTTTCCAACCACTCTAAAAAGTATTGCTAACAAAAAAACAGCTATCGCTATAACAATATTCTTATTGCTCTTCTTATCCAATAATCCTTTTCTCTTCAGGTTCACACCTATAAAAAAGGCCAATGCTCCATCTGTGCTTATACGAAGACATCCAAGGATAATGAATAGTAAAAGCGGTTTTATCCCACCGTATGAAAAGAATCTATCTATTCTCTGATTTTTTTCCCTAATATTATAATAAATGGCAAATAAAATATAGCATCCCATGATATTGGTAAAAAACCACGGGCCTATAAACAAATCTTCCATAGCGGAAAATATAAAATTAAGGCCCTGCAGGTTCAGAACCAGAAAGACCACTTCATGTATCTGAGGTAATGCTTTATGATGAACTAAGGCTGATATAGCTACTATTGATAACCAGATTAATGAAGGAATTACTAGTCTCAGATACCGTTTAAATAACCATTCAAAAGTATTCTCTATGTGCTTTGAACCATATAGGTATCCTGATATCAGAAAAAAAATATGAACACCGACATTAAAAAACATTGCAAGAGTATTTGCTGAAAAATAGCTAGCCAGATGGCATATAATAACAAAGAGCATCGCAACGACTCTTACAAGAGAAACTGACGAATCATATCGCCTTGTTTTTTCCATTTTATATTTGTGCCGGGGCATTACCCAGCTTTCCTCCTCCTTATATTGCTCATAGTAATCAGACACATTAACAACATACTCCAGGATGCCCAGTTATTGAAGAATCTAGAGTGTGACAGTAATATAAGCTTTTGTAGAGAGAAACGTAGCCCGTTTCATAGAGATTCTTAAATCTTGTTCAAAATCTCTACCTCTGATTCTTCCTCTGGTTTCATAGACCGGTCGTCCATCCGTTGTAAGCAATGATCAAATGTGACGCTTCCACTATCCTGTTGTTTCATACTTTGCCTCCGTAATACTCGTTTAGCCAACCCTACACTCAGATGTTTTTTTACAGCACTTTATTTTACGTTGTCTTTTACGCACATACCATACGCTTTTCGTGTTGCAATAAATCTGCCATATGGTTAGAATAATAAAGAAATGATTTTCATTTATCAATATAGCTGTTAGTACAGGCAGACTTAACAAGGGAGCTTCTTCTTGAAAAAATATTGGAATCGCTTCATAAAAATGTATAGCAAGAGGGATGTCGCATATGCCAGTATGTTATGGCTCCTTTCGCAAGCTGCTCCGTACAAACTACAGCTTCTAATCAAACTAGGGATCAGCTGCCTTTCTCTGTTAATGGGCTTTGTGAGTACCATTGTGAGTAAATATATCGTTGATGCCACAACATCCGGTCATCTCAACTGGCGTTACATAACTTATATGGCCGGAGCTTCACTGTTCACCATTATTTTTTCAGCAGGGACTAACATATTCAGTTCCTATCTAAACGAAAAGTTTGAATTTGGCATGCGGTGTGACATGTTCGACCAGATCCAGCGCAGTATTTGGAGTGAATTATCCAAATTTCACAGCGGTGATATCGTCACGCGCCTCACCGCAGATATCTACAATGTTTCATCGGGACTAATTTCAATCATACCTTCAACGATTATACTTGGAATCAGACTGCTGATTTCCTTCTGTATTCTGCTGTATTTTGATCCATGGCTTGCTCTTTTCGCTCTGATTATTGCACCCATTGGAGCCATCTGCGCACTATTATATCGACGCAAATATGGTTATTACCAAACGCGGCTCAGAGAAAGTGAATCTCAGTATCGATCCTTCATGCAAGAAAATGTGTCCAACCTGGCAGTTGTGAAAACCTTTCAGCAGGAGGATGACAATAATACCTACATGCGGCAAATCCGTGATGAGCGCATGCGTCTTGTCATAACAAGTTCTAAAATCAGCGCTCTTTTGTCATCCCTCATGAACATAATATACAGATCAGGTTATGTATTCGCTTTCTGCTGGAGCGCTTATCGAATCTCCCGTGGACAAATCACCTACGGAACAATGACTGTTTTTCTTTCTCTTGTGGCACAAGTTCAAGGATCTTTTTCTTCACTCGGCTCCATTATCCCGCAGATTTATAGTATGCTCGTTTCCGCCAAACGAATCACCGACATCGTAGATATAAGAGATGAGGATTATGTCGACATCAAGGATCTACCTGACAAGGTCACTGTAGAAATCAAGGATGTCACATTTGCCTACGATAAGCTGAATATTCTGGAACATGTAAGTCTCACTGTAAAGCCAGGTTATATCGTTGGCGTCGTCGGTCCATCTGGTGCCGGAAAGACCACATTGACCCGATTATTACTCGCCCTTGTTAAGCCAAACGAAGGCTGCGTGGATTATATAGACGAGATTGGAAATCGGGAAACAGCGCAACCAGCCTCACGCCGATTTATTTCCTATGTACCTCAGGGAAATACACTGATGTCGGGCACTATTGAAATGAACCTGAGGACTGGAAAAAAAGATGCCTCCGAGGAGGAACTCTGGGAAGTCCTTCGTCTTGCAGACGCAGAAAAATTTGTCCGTAAAACAGAGCATGGACTTTATACCCAGTTATCAGAAAAAGCCGGCGGCTTATCAGAAGGCCAAGCTCAGCGCATCGCAATCGCGAGAGCACTCATACGAAATAAGCCTCTGCTCATTCTGGACGAAGCGACAAGCGCTCTCGATGAGAATACCGAAGCACATATTCTAGCAAAAATCACGAAAAACTACGGGAAAACCATATTCATTATTACACACAGACGCTCCATGCTGCAATACTGCAGCCATGTAATCCAGGTCGGTGAAGATGGAAATGTAACAATGCAGCAACTAGATAAGCAGAATCATCAATAATCAAATGGGAGGAAAGCAAGTGGAAAATCAAAAACAGAGCCTATTCCGGCAAAAAAATATTGAGCGAATCGAGTCTCCAGAAGCAATGAATGATTACCTGCAAGTCACATCTCCGGGGGTCTGGATCGTGCTTGCCGCCGTCATTGCCTTTCTGATTGGCGCCTGCATCTGGGGTGTCTTTGGTCACATCGACTCCACCATCAAGGCAGCGGTAATCGCAACCGGCGAAGATACTGTTTGTCTTGTGCCGCAAAATGCTCTGGAAAGCGTCATTGAAAACCGTATCATGAAAATCGATGGAAATGATTATGAGCTTGCCCCAGCTACTCTTGAGCCCGTAGTCATCGCTGAAGATACCAATGTCTACTGGATTCTTGCAGGAAATCTGAGCATTGGGGATATCGTTTACAGAATTCCTCTTTCTCAGAATATGCCGGAAGGTGTCTACAGCGGTACTATCGTAACAGAAACCTTATCTCCGTTCTCGCTTCTTCTGAATTAACCACAATCCATAGCTCTCTGCCAGGAAGCAGCGGGCAGGAGGACATTATGTTCAAAAAGAAAACAATCTCGCAGCCTCTCACTAAAGGCATCGCCCGAGTCCCCGTCGTCATGCAGCTTGAAGTCCTTGAATGCGGCGCCGCCTCTCTGACGATGATCATGCACTATTATCAGAAATGGATCCCTCTTGAGCAAGCCCGTGTCGATTGCGGAGTTTCCCGCGACGGATCTAATATAAAAAACATCCTGCAAGCCGCCCGAAGTTATGGAATGAAAGCTCTTGCCTGGAAAGTGGATCCCGAAGACCTTCTTGAAGAAGGTCCTTTTCCCTGTATCATTCACTGGGGGTTCAATCACTTTGTCGTCCTATGCGGCTTCAAAGGTAAAAACGCAGTCATCAATGATCCTGCCAGAGGTCGGATCACCGTATCATGGGAAGAATTTGATCAGGAATACACTGGCGTCTGCGCGACCATTGAACCGGATGAAGGCTTTGAACCATCCGGGAAGCCAAAGTCTCCTTTCTCCTACGCAAAGGAGCGCTTAAAAGGAACCGGAGCCGCCGTTGCGTTTGTCGTTCTGACAACGACAATTTCTTCCCTCATCGGCATTATCAGTCCAGTATTCAGCCGCATTTTTCTCGACCGACTCCTGACACACCAGAACCCCGAATGGCTTCTCCCATTCATTTCCGCGATGAGTGTTTTTGCCCTGATCAACATCATCGTCTTATGGATTGCAGCCATCTACAGCATGCGCATTCAGGGAAAACTGGCGGCTATCGGCAGTGCCTCCTATCTCTGGAAGGTTCTGCGACTTCCGATGCAGTTCTTTGATCAGCGGCTCGCGGCAGATATCTCGGACCGACAGGCAACCAATGCTTCCATCGCAGGCACACTCGTCAACACTTTTGCGCCGCTGGCGTTAAATGCCATTATGATGATCTTCTATCTGATCGTCATGCTCCGCTACAGTCTTGTCATGACTGCCGTTGGAATTGGCGCAATCGCCATCAACATGGGAGTATCAGCCCTAATCTCACAGAAACGAATTAATATTTCGCGCGTGCAGATGCGCGATGCAGCCAAATTAAGCTCCTCTACCGCTTCCGGTATCCAAATGATTGAAACCATAAAGTCCAGTGGTGCTGAGAATGGCTACTTCGGTCGTTGGGCAGGTTTCCAAGCCAGCGTCAACAAACAGGAAGTGCGCTTCGCCAGGCTGAATATGTTTCTCGGAACACTTCCAGCAGCAATCACACAACTGGCAAATCTGGCAGTTCTCTGTATCGGAGTACTCTATGTCATTGAAGGCAGATTCACCATCGGTATGGTCATGGCGTTTCAGGGGTTTTTAAGCTCTTTTATGGCACCCGCAAGTTCCCTGATTTCTGCTGGTCAGTCCATTCAGGAAATGACAACGCAGATGGAACGCATAGAAGATGTCATGAGCTATCCTACGGATTCCATCTTCGAGCCAAAAGAGAAAACAGATGAATACCAGAAACTCACCGGTGAAATCGAGCTGAAGAATATCACCTTTGGCTATTCCAGGCTCGGCGATCCTCTCATCCGAAATTTCAATATGACAGTACATCCAGGCCAGAAAATTGCTTTCGTCGGGCGCTCCGGTTGCGGCAAGTCAACTTTAGCCAAGCTTCTGAGCGGTCTCTATGAACCCTGGAGCGGAGAAATTCTCTTCGACGGCACTCCCATTTCTGAGATTGACCGCAATGTCTTTACAGGCTCCGTTGCCGTCATTAACCAGGACATCACTCTCTTCGCGGACACCATAGCTGCCAACATCAAAATGTGGGATGACTCAATCGAAGATTTTGAAATGATTCTAGCAGCCCGTGATGCAGGCATCCATGACGACATCGTTCAGCGCGATAATGGCTATCGTCACAAAATGCTGGAAGGAGGCCGAGATTTCTCCGGCGGGCAACGGCAAAGAATCGAGATCGCACACGGCCTTACTCAGGATCCCACCATCTGTATCCTCGATGAAGCGACCTCAGCCCTGGACTCCAAAACAGAATATGAGGTCGTAAAATCCATCAGCGATCGCGGAATCACCTGTATTATTATTGCGCATCGCCTCTCCACCATCCGTGATTGTGATGAGATCATTGTCCTTGACAAAGGCCTTGTTGTGGAGCGCGGCACTCATGAGGAACTTTATGCCAAAGGCGGGGCTTATACAAAACTGGTAACGAATGAGTAAAACAAAAGAGGAGATACTTTCGTGAGTTGGTTTGATGAACAGATAGAATACAGAAAAAAAAGAGAACGGGAATTGCTCGCTGATTCCTTTGAAAACGTTGCCCACTCTCTTACCGGTGGCAGAGTTGGCAGTGTTTTCGATGAAAAAGCCGATGTCAGTGATGCCATCGCCCAGCTTCTCAAATATTTTCGGATTCAGGAAAAGGATGTGCCTCCGAAAATAAAGACTCTGGAAGATCGTCTTGACTTCCTGCTATCCTCCTCCGGAATCATGTACCGTGAAGTCGTTCTGGAAAAAGGCTGGAATAAGGATGCCATGGGTGTTATGATTACGACTTTACAGGAGGACGGATCCATTGTGACTGTCCTCCCAGGTCCTTTTGGCGGTTATATCTATAACGATGCCAAAACCGGCAAACGTGTCAAAGTGAATGCTAAGACAGAAAAGAATCTGGGAAGCGAAGCCTATTGCTTCTACAAGCCGCTTCCGGAAAGGCAGCTCACTCTGAACGACCTGCTTCGTTATATGGTCGGCTCATTAAATGGCTGGGATTTAGCCTCATTTGCTCTGGCGGCTTTTGCCATCACGCTGGTAGGTATGCTTATGCCTAAATTTAATCGTCTGCTTATGGGTTCAGTCGTCGAATACGGGAGCCATCAGCTTCTTTATGCTGTCATCAGCTTCATGCTGTTCGCAACCATCGGCAGCGTGCTGCTCACAATCATCCGCCAACTGCTCCTTGCCAGAATCAATACAAAAATGAACATCAACACACAGGCCGCTTCAATGATGCGGGTCCTGTCACTCCCTACAGATTTCTTTAAAAAGTATACTTCCGGAGAGCTGACCGAGTATCTCAAATATATGAACTCTCTGTGCAGTACATTGGTCAATACCGTCCTGTCGACCGGCATTACCAGCGTCTTTTCACTGGTCTACCTGACACAGATATTTACCTATGCTCGCAGCCTCGTCATTCCGTCTCTTATTGTGACAATTTCGACCGCTTTAATCGGTCTTCTGGCGAGTCTTCTACAGATTTCTATTAACAAAGAGGCTATGCGTCTTGCGGCAAAAGAAAAAGGACTCTCTTTCTCTCTGATCAACGGAATTCAGAAGATACGATTGTCCGGTGCCGAAAATCGGGTATTTGCCAAATGGTCTGAGATCTATGCACAGGAAGCTGCGCTCACATACAACAAGCCGGCATTCATCAAGTTAAACACCGTCATTACTACCGCAATCTCACTAACAGGAACCATAGTCATGTATTATATGGCGGTAAGAAGCCATGTTTCGGTCGCGGATTATTACGCTTTCAACACAGCCTATGCCTATATCTCCAGCGCCTTCTCCTCGCTGGCTTCTATCGCGCTGTCTATCGCAACAATCAAACCCAGTCTTGACATCATCATGCCGCTTATGGAAGCAGAGCCGGAACAGCAGGATGACAAAGAGACAGTTACCAGCATCACCGGCGCACTTGAAATCTCACACCTCTCTTTCCGCTATTCCGCCGACGGACCGACTATCATAGACGACCTCAATCTGACTATCCCTGCAAGGCAGTATGTCGCAATCGTCGGCCGCACAGGCTGTGGAAAATCAACACTCATGCGGTTACTCCTTGGGTTTGAGAAGCCAACTAAGGGAGCTATCTTCTACGACCGGAAAGACACACGCCACCTCGATATGCGTTCTGTCAGGCGGTTGATTGGAACCGTCATGCAGGATGGGCGCCTGTTCGGCGGTAGCATCTATGAGAATATCGCCATATCCGCCCCCGCCTTGTCCATGGACGCAGCCTGGGCGGCAGCTGAAATAGCCGGAATGGCAGACGATATCCGCTCCATGCCTATGGGTATGCATTCTGTCCTCCAGGAAGGTGGTGGTGGAATCTCCGGAGGTCAGAGGCAGCGGCTCATGATTGCCCGAGCAGTCGCCCCCAAACCAAGATTGTTACTACTTGACGAGGCGACTTCCGCCCTCGACAATATCACGCAGAAACAGGTCTCAGAGGCTCTGGATAAGATGCGCTGCACAAGGATTGTGATTGCTCACCGGCTTTCCACAATTCGTCACTGCGACAGAATACTTGTGCTTGATCATGGAAAGATTGTAGAAGACGGGACATATGAACAGTTATTGGAAAAGAACGGCTTCTTTGCTGAATTGGTAGAGAGACAGCAGGTAGCAACCATGTAATCTATTTTTTGCAAGCACTTTTGGGAGAAACGGGATGAAGACCTTTCCCAAAAATGCTTGCAAAAAACAATCATAGCGAGCCACTTCCTGTCGCGAACAGTTGCAACAAGCTAATACATAACAATATCTCCCATTGAGTTGATTGTTTTCACAGTTACTGGAAAAACTCTCAATAACCTTAGGAATTATTGGCTCAAAACATCAGGCGTGACATAAACCACTTATTACTTTCACAATTAAATCTCGCAAATGACCCTTTATACGAAGTATAACAACACGAAGCGGATATAAATCACACCAAAGGTGAGAATAAGCTTTATAAACAATATTATCAGTAGTAATAGATTTGCCATGTCGAATAAATTTGACCATCACACCAAGAATATCTTTATCTTTTATATCATATTCTAAAAAAGCATTATGATCACCCGCAATAACATATCCTTTAGGCAGAACTCTTAATACTCGATGTATTACATACATATCGCCCCTACGATAAAGAACAACATCGAGTCTCTTACAACGACTAGAATCTTTTTTTTTGATTACAACCACATCTCTACCCGGTCTTAGAAGTGGCATCATACTATATCCGGTACAAGTATAAGCCAAAAAACCATCTTTTAACAAAATTTCTTCAAAAGTATACTCTTTCATTATCAATTGTCACCTTTTTTATCAACACATACCAGTGCATTGTAGGCAACAGCAAAACAGTCATCCTTAAAATTATTACAGTTAAAATGCCAAAACGAAACACCTGTATTTAACTTCTGTATTAATTTCAACGTTTTTCTCATTTTTTCTTCATTGGCAGGTCTGTATATCTGCTTTAATAATACAGGAAATGCTTCTGCAAAAGAAATTTTATAAATAGAGTTGTCCTCATTCCTTTCTAAAAAAATAATCGCCTTGAGTGAAACCATAGTATTAGCAAACTCATTCTCTTTTCCCGCCCAAGGAGAACCATACACTAAAGGTCGCCCATTATCACTGAACTTAATAAAGGGCTTATCTCCGTTAATCACAAATGCGTCACTACAATTATCAAGCCACTTTGCTATGTGTGTCGTCTTCCCTGTCCCACTAGGAGCTGTAAAAATATACGCTTGATTTTCATATGCTATTGCAGCACCATGCATCAGAAGAGTATCAAAATCAATATATTCATCTGCAATTCTTTGCAAGAGTGCAGAAATATCAACATTCCCTTGCCACCCTAGCAGATCATCCTTTTCACCATAGACACTTTCTTTATCTATTATTATTTCATCCCCAAATACTATTTGAATTTCTGGTTGATCATTTGAAAGAAATTCTACGAGATTACGTCTAGAAGTCCTAAATGGCATTACAACTTCCAGAATATGATCCGCGATTTTAAGTCTGTAACTATTCAAATTGATACCCTTCCTACCTCATAAAAGTAAATTCCAAAAACTATTCTAAAAACCCCGCTTTTTTTAATTTTTCTATTACAGAATTAACATATTCCGCAATTTCAGCCACATCATTGTCGTACTTTGATGCAAGAGTATCCACCACTTTTTCTTCAGTAGAATAATCGCCAAGTAACTTTATTATTTCAAGACCTTCTTTATTTGTCTTAAAGATACCATGTAGGTGCTTTGCGCCTTCACCGACCGGAACAAGTACAAATTCATCTCCCATATCAACTATTTCATATGTATATTTTAATATCATAAAAGACCTCTCATCAATTAAATAAAGGGGCATGAAGAAGTATTCTTCTTAACATGCCCCAAAAGACTACTTTATGCTATCAGCCAAGCCAGCCTCTATCATCGAAGGCAGCACGAACTGCTTCTTCAAGAGCCTTATCGCCTTTATTCTTATACTCCTTGTACAGTTCATTTACCAAGTCTCTGGCATCATCATCTGAGCAATTTACTACATTATATGCTTCCTGAAGATAGGTAAAACCAATTCTCATGCGAGATGTGTTAAGTATAACTGTTCCACCAACAACCTGATTCATCTCATCATCATTTAGCATCTGCTTCATAATAATCCTCCTTTTCTCTTTGTTGTAATACGTTATTACACTTAATCAAACTATGTTTCCAGAACATCCTGGAAGTGTTCCCTCTACGCTGTCCGTACAATCACACACTGTCATTGAGGCTCTCTGCTCACCATCAATACATCGGGAAACAGCTGTAATAACCTCATCCATGTCTATTGCTACAAATTCAACTTTAGGTTCCTGCATCAACATAAAAATCCTCCTTTTTATTGGCACTCTTTTGAGTGGAATAAACTTTTTTTATTACCTCACGATAATGTCCCTCATAACTCAGCTTTTTATGACAGTATGTGTTATTTGGACAATTTACCAGTCTAACACAAAACGGATAAAAAACACACTCTACACACATATTATAATCCGCAACAAGCTTCCAGGAACAATCTCTTTCATAATGAATAATATCGCTCTGGATCGTACCGACAAGGTCATCATTTCCAAATAATTCTGCACATCTTGAAATCCCACCATCAGGTCTAATCGTAATACTCGTTCCATGAGAAGCAGAACAAGCATCACCGTTAAGAAATGGTAAGCCTGATTTTGACTGACGAAATCCCTTATCACGCGAAAGACAATTTAATTCAACGACTTTTGTCGAAAACCAATCATCATCAGCATGCATAACATTACCATCATGATCTTCATACTCACCGATTACAGGATGTGCCGACACATATAACAGTTCATTATGTCCAAATCGATTTTCTACCTCATCAACAATCGAAGAGAACTCCTGATAGTTACCCAAATCAAAATTCATTCTTAGCCCGACTGTTATCCCCTGATCTAATAGCAGTCCTAAATTCCTCATAACTCGCTGGTAGGGATTATCTGTTGTCGAAATATAAGCTTTAATTCTGTTGTAACTATTTTCTGTCCCATCAACACAAATCTGTACTCCAATCAGATGCCAGAGCTCTTTTGCTTTCTTAATCATGTCTAAATCGAGCAGGTAGCCATTCGTGTACATTTTTGAGCGATATTTAATGTTATTCTTTTGCAGCCCTTCGCATATTTGATCTATACGATTAGTCGCAATTGTTGGTTCTCCACCAAACCAGGTAATGACAATAGTCTTTTCGTTTCCGCAATGAGAACTAATATACTCAATCACATCTGTAGCGGTTTGCTCAGACATCGTTGAAGTCTCTACACCCTGTTCAAAACAGTAATAACATCTGGCGTTGCATGCAGTCGTTGGAAGTATTGTATAATGTAAAATAGATTTTGTCGATTGGACATCTTCTAACGTTTGTAAAATCCGCCGTAATTTCTGAACTTGATGATGTTCATCATATTGCACAGGGACTAGAAAATGATTCAGAATCAACTGCTCTATTACAGGATTGAAAGATAGTGGTAGGCGCTCCAACACGCTTGATTCATTACGTTCTAAAGCAACCAGATGTCCAGTCACAGTGTTATGTAAAAGTACTGTGCCTTCATATTCCGTTCGAATCACATATCGCATCAATCGGTAAACGCTATCTTTCTTAATAGGTTGATTGCCCCAAAGTTTAACAATATATCCTTTAGGTTCAACTATCGTTATCACTTAGCGATATCACCTCCACAAAGCGCTGTTAGCTATTTTTTACTAAATCTAGTCTTATAGTATTCTAGCAGCTTTACTTTGTCAACTCCTGTATACTTCAAGTAGAAAATCCTGTCTTTTCCCAGAACATATGCCCTTGAATGTAATTCATAACTCTGTTCATTTTCTCTATTGTCATTAATTCATTGCTAGTTAAATGTACCCTTCATCACCCAGTAAGAAATAACACAGGTAATAAAATAAGGATTTGTTCTGCGAATTCGGTATACATTGGTGTGCATTGCATTATATTTCCAGATATCGTACACTTGTTAAGGATTTCCGTAATTGATAATGCAGCACTACTATTTTGCACCTCCTTTCGAAAATCAATTGAAATGATTTGCCTTTAAACTACCGTTCTATCTATATATACGAAAATAGAAGTACGAGGTACAAATAATAGAGTAAAAAATTTGAGGAGAATTTGAGGAAAATTGAATTTTACTTTAATCAATCAGCCCCCATTCCCGCATAGCTTCTTCTCTTCTGTTAATTACGTCTGCCGGAATCAAAATCTGTCTTAATGCTTCTTCTCCGCCCGTTGTCCTTCCACACAGCATCAGATAAAAACGATACATCCATGCAGCAGGCAGCAAGAACGGCCGCCCTTTCAGGAAGGAATAGCTTGAGCCGGAGCATAAGAACGTATAACCGGGAAATAGACGCTCTGCAATCATTACCATTCGTCCCAGCCACCTTGGTCCTCTAATACGTCTTAACTTATTGACGGTCCCGTTAAACTTATTATCCTTGTCATCAAATCCGAATACACCATTATCGCAGATCATTTTTGTTGCCTGCTCACAAAAATCTTTATCTAGGTAAGGGTGAGCTATCGGAAGACATATGCCAAACCAAAACTCTAGCAGCGAAAAGCATTTTTCCGCAAACATCTTTAGTCTTAACTCTTCCAGCTTTTTTTCGATCCACACCCAATTTAGCTCGCTGTCCATATTTCCGACTACAGCAATATCCATGAATTGGCGGAATCCAGCCCCCTCATTCATCAGATGCTTTCTCAAATGAACAAGAAGGAACAGAAAATGAAAGCTGTGATCCAGTTTTCCGTTTTTAACATACGTCCAGCAATCATTAAAGAATTTCTCCTGCTCCGGCATTGTAATACTCTCATTATAGATAAGGCGATGATGCAGGTCATATTCCATATCCTGATATAGATATATCTGTTCTTTCCCTACGAATTCCAAATCATAGGAAAACCCTAAACTAAGCAGAACTTTTCCAACCTCATCTTTGTCCTCCTCGTGAACAATAATATCATTGTCCCCCATAGTCCTTAAGTCAGGGACCGGATAATACTGAGCTGTTTCAAACCCTTTGACTGTAAAAAACGGTATACATCGTTGGGATAGTTCTGTCTCTAATTGAGACATTTTGATTCTGCGGTTTTTATTGTAAAAAAGCGTCGCATAAAAGAATTCTTCAAACTTTCTCCTATCAGGCATAAAATCCCTGCACTGATAAAAAAATATACCCTCCACCTGATGAGCCCGTGACAGCCTGAAAAGAACATCCCAATTAAGATTGCTTACCGGCACTGTATGACGCCTTGACAGATG